>QDKV01005402.1_pt1 | contig 174113 bp, 187 predicted proteins | sample 1861101 | NCBI WGS metagenome assembly QDKV01 (sample SAMN04275158, study PRJNA302643) | Fungus metagenome, whole genome shotgun sequencing project. | isolation source: fruitbody | host: Mallocybe terrigena | place: Sweden | collected 2013
ATTCGCAGACTCGGACCGTTTATTCGCGTCAAGGATTGTGTAACAGTACAAAAAGTCCGTAGCATGCGCAATGCATGCAAACTGCTTGACCACATTAGATGAGCAAACTTTGAGAGGGTTCAAGATCGAGACTACGGCATGCTTGAGAATGGCGAGTTCGGGCATCCAATCATTTCTCTCCACACCATTAACCATCCCCCCGTCTGTTTTTTTCAGATGATCTGCCCCTCTCAAGGCTGCTTCATCCTCATCTTCTTCAGTGCCATTACCGACCAAATCCCTCCATCTGAAACAGAAAATCAAAAACACTGCTTGTGCGACGGCGTAAAATACCATGTGCTGACCGGACGTCAAGATCGTCGAGGTCAGACTGTCAAAGCCAAAATACCCTTCACGTAGCGCCTCGTCCACTCCGTCTAGATGTGCTTTCATATATTCACACAAGATGCCTATGACGCGGCGCGTGCCTTCACGATCGACGAATTTGGCCCGTGAAACGAAGCCTCCAATGTAGGATGCCGCGGCAGCTCGTGTGACTTCTGGGGTAAGTAAATGGATGTTCGAATTTATGTTGAAAGTGTCGTCGTCGCCGTCGTTGTTGTCCCCTGACGTGGATGAAGAAGCCATAAAGGCAGGGCCTGAAGTAGGCATCAAAGCGCGCTCCACAAGCATACCTTGGAAAACGTCCGCAAATTCAGGATCAAGCGAAGTGTACCAAAAAAGGAGGAATTGAGTGTAACGCGACTTGAATGTACGGAGAATCGTGCGATCAAAGATAGACAGGAGAGTGTGGAATTGAGTGTGGAGAGTGGTGGCTTTGCCCTTGTCTCTAATGTTCGTTTTGTCTCCTTTGCTGAGAGGTGTAGATGCTGGAGTTTGTGTCCCATTGGATGGGGGTACGACTTTGAAGGTATCAATAACAGGCGCTTGGGTAAAAGGAGGACCCAAGATGGGAGTAAGGGGCGTATTTAAACCTGGCGTGGCCATATCAAATGCAGGAAGGGGGGGTAATTGGGATGGAGAACTAAGTCTAGATTCCGAAGTCCTATCCGGCCCTACGCGAACAAGCCTTGTCCGCTCAAAATGCTCAAAGAGAAGAACTAAGATCGCATCTAGCTTTTTTACCATGTCATGGAGGTGTGAGGTATTTGTGGGCACTTCAACGGGGTCGACATCGCCCAATTCGCCTGCATCTGAGGAAAGGTCACTGAAGGTATCTCCGTCTCCTTCTTCTGCGTCAGAATCTGAGCTAGGATCTTGGCCCACAATCGTATCGAATGGATCAAGCTCAAAGACGTCGTCGTCTGCAAGACTTTCTAGTTCCTCTAATTCTTCAAGTTCTATTTGTATTTCGACCTATGGAGACGATTAATTGAGGGTTAGAAATGAAGGCCGTCACGAAACCATACGTCAATCTGAATGGCTCGGTCTACAATTGTAGCCAAAATTTTGTCTGATAATTCAGGGCAATAACTTGATACACGAAGAAGATTGCGAACGTATGTCGTCTGCGCGATGTGGTTTTGCCTCTTGTGAGGAAAGAAGCGGACTAGGAGGGACTGGAGTGTAGACGGGAGCGTCGGAATAAGAGAAAGCAGATGTTGGAGCAAATAATGCAACCGGTCATAAATAGTTCGTCTTGTGAGCGGTGCACTAGAGGTAGACGGCATGCTTGCATTAAGGGCTTGAATACCTGATTCTGTTCCACGAGTGTCAGTACGGGCGATTGGTAGAAAAAATTGATAGCGCACGGTACGTAAGTCCCTGAGCAATCTTGGTCAAAACCAATGACAGATATTCTGGTCGTGCGCTGAGCAACATGCCAATAAAGACGGTATATGATTTTACTGTGGCATTATCAAGAGTCATCCATGGCATATTAACAATGGCATCGACGAGAGTCGCGTGCGTTCTCTCCAAGCGAGATACAATGTGAGAGAGAGCAACAAGCCAAAGACGGATCTCTACATGAGACTGGCAAGAAGCTGATTTGGAAACAGTGGAAGATGATGAGCCAGAGTATACGTTGAATTGAGTGACGAGTTCATCGAAAGCCTGAGTATCGCCCTATATAAAATATGAATTTTTTTCTTTAAAAAACACAGAAAAGACATTACATTCAATTTCTCCTGTAATGCATTTGTTACAAATAATAGATACATGTCTCTCTTCATCATTTCATCTTGCTTCACTCTAGAATTTGTCGCAATCGGTCGTCGAACGAGGGTATCCGTTTTTGCCCTTTTTTTGGATGGCATTTTGGCATTATCTTGTATCAGAGACTTTTCTGAAACACTTCTAGAGAGAGGCCCAGCTTTTGGAGTCCTGCGATTGAACTGTGAACGCGTTGAATGAGGGTCCATCGCTGTTTGTTTGTGTATGTGAAACCATAACTCAGAAGTCAACTGTTGTTCCTAAATGTTCTGCTCTTGTCTGCTAAAGTCAGATATTTCTCGTTCCTGCATATTGTCCACCTATCACGAATAGGACAAGCTGGTCTCGATAAGATGCACTCTGGGTTCGAAAAATGCGAAGCACGAGAAAGAACTTTTGGCATCTTGGAGCGTTCATTTAAGCGATGGTGTACGTCTCTCAGCTGCAATGAAGTTGGTTGGTTCCAGTCAAGTGGACCAGATGGTTATCCCACTCTTGTCTCTAAATTGATCACCATGGACTATTCCTGTGTTTTCCACACAGCGCCAAAGCATTCATAACAGGATCTTCATCCGTGGTAGCAGCAACAGACGATGAGGTAGGACAGGTGAGATTCGGAATAGTAGGGGATCCACGAATGATGATAATACTGGCTGGGGTGTTGACGTCAAAAACTTCTTCTTCGCTAACGGGTTTCGTGTGTCTATTACATCTCCTGTCTTGTTCACAACTAACTGTGGAATCAAAAGGTGGTCCATGGAGAGAAGCTACGATGTCCTCCCAAAATCTTAGGTTGTTAGCACGCAGTTGGGTGACGGCCTCCACTGCTCTGATCTCATTACCGCGGCTGGCGACGTTGGTGCTGCAATCAAGGCTGTCCAGAATAGCGCTCTCGATTCTATGAGGTCGTGGCTTGCCAACTGGAAGCTTAGCAATTCTGCACCTATTACTGGGCCATCAGAGGGTTGTAATGAAAATCAGCGAAGTAGCTGATGCTCCTCCCAAAGCCTTGTACATAGGCGTCGAACGTGTCGACCGGAATCACTCGAAAAGAGATCGTTCAAAACAACAGCTATAATGTACTCCTATACCCTCTGAACAATTTTTACCAATTCCATACTGTTTATTTATTTATTGAGGGGACTGATAGCGTCACATCTGTCAATAGCTTCTAAAAGCACTTCAAAGAAACCTTGAACCTGGAAGCGATCAATCATTAGAAAGTGATTCCGCGAGAAATGACTGAAGAATGATTTACATTCAATGAATTCGCTACAAGGCAATTACAACCAGTTCTACCCCAAGTATCGTCAACATCTTTGTACTTCCATATATCTACAACGGTTTCTCCGATCGTGTGGCTTCCTGTGAGTTCTACATCAACTCTATAACGAGTACTAATGAACAAGTCAGGTCTGGCGACATAGGCAATTGTTAGAGCATCATGTAAGGGCGGACCATCGTGGAACCCAAAGGTAGATTTGTATGAATCTGCAAAGAAAGCGATAATAGTCGATAGTGTATGGCGCAAGTTCGTAGACGCTTTAAGAAGGACTCCCACTGTCGATGAAGAAGGTACATTTGCAGATAGTAGCCGACGGTGGATTTCCTTCGTGACAATAGCAGTGTGAGTGACGTTTATGGGTATCATTGTCTTTTTTGTTGGAACATTGAGAACTATTTGTGCAGCATGCGCTGGAAATTTCGTTGAAGGCACCTATCGTGAGGGATGACTGTAGTGATACTCACGATCACAGAGGATGTTATATTCTGCGGCAGCAGAACGATTACCCATTCCTACGCCACCTCCCATAAAAACGAATTCTTCTATTGCAGGCAGTAAATTCCGGTATACGCTGACGAAAAGTGCGATATTCGTCATAGGCCCTGTTGATATGACTGTGACTTGTTGGCCCGATCCATTCTTCCACACATTCCTAATGTGACGGGACATGCCCTCCAAAGCATTGAGGTTCGAACCATCTTCACTCTTGGCAAATAGGCCGAGGACACTTGGATCATCACAAGAGGGAAGTCCTTCTACACCACCCAAGCCATCCTCTCCATGTATTTCGGGATCGTGTTTGACTGGAAGTATCAGAGGCTCCGATGCCCCTGGATACACACGTATATGCGATTTCGCACCAAACGCAACAAGACACCTGGCGGCATTGATTGCAGTCCATTTACTATCTGCATTACCGTGAGTCTGATTGCATTAATGAACATCTCGACAGGACCATAGAATATGTGGAGGACATACAGTCGATACGCCCAAAAGATTGATTTCGGGAGAGTTCACCGCTAGCAAGATCGCCGTTGCATCGTCATGACCCTAAAATGTCCCAATGACTAGATCATAACGTTCAGACAAAAAGGATACTTACAGGGTCTACATCAAGCCATACGTGCTTCATGATTGTCTTAGAAGAAGCAAAGTATTTTGTATACGGTCCGGAGTTAACCGCTGACCCTTTAAGCTTTCTCAAGAACAGTTTTCTGTGGGATTCCAGGCAGGATATAGCTACCAAGTTTGGCAAACGTGGGCGCATGCTACTGCAGAGAAGCCATTTAACTTTTCAGACGAGTTGATATAGAAATACAGTGAAGCTGTCCTCCTCTATAGCTCTATTGAAAAGAACCACCGAGAACAAATTATACGTGTATCGGATGTCACAAAAACGGAACATTCTGCATCGCACCAGTAGCAAACAGATCTTCATCGAAAGCTGCTTCTGCTTCCTCTTCCGCATCTAGGTGGAATTGCTCGACATCATCAAAATCCTCCCCGTGTATGAAATGACGAGCATCATGATTGTCTTTCTGCTCGTATTCTTCATCACCCATATCAAAATGAGTCTCGTCTAAAGTCCCCGGCATACTCGTCATGCTTCTCCTGCGCAACTTTCGTCCTCTCTCTTCCGCGTCCAACTCGTCGTCGTCGTCGTCAGATTCGACAGACGATGACGACGACGATACGCTCACACTTCTTCTGGAAGGGTCCCCTTTTGGGGTGGCTGAGCGCGTCACGAAACCAAGTGTCGAACTAAACCTTTCAAAAGACGACATCTGCCGTAAATGAGAGTTGCGGTGGCCGTTCGCTTCTTGCTTGTCGGGATTAGAAGCCACAGAACCTTGTGTAATAACTTGCTGCTGTTTTGGTCCTGTCAAAGTGAAGTTTCGCAGTCGAGCGAATGTGCTTCGACCAGAAGTATCAGAGCGTGCACTAAGTGCTGGCGACGATGGAGGAGACAAGTCAGGTAGAGGGAAATCTTGGACTGGAGCCTTCCAGTAGTTGAAATCCGTGAATTCCACAGTCCATTTGCGATGGATAGGAGGGAATATTTGGTCTACCAGGTCTGTCATGTGAATGTAACTATATGGCCTCGATGAACAACATGAAGTAAACATAAATGATTTAAAGTTTACATACGAAGACTTGTACCCAGCCAATTCCAGTAGTTCCATCTTTACTTCGCCGGTATGGTCAATCGTGAATATCCTCGCACTCGGCACGTTTACACTTCTATATGAAAGAGCATCTGTGATTCTGTTTCCAAAACCAGCATAGAATGGGTTCCGAAGGGTTTCGGCAAATAACCGCTGGATGTCACGAAGGCACGCCATCTTGAAGACTTCAGGCTTGCGCATAATAACTTCTCTGCAATAACTCGGTCAGACGAGTAATATAAAACGGAAGCAAAGGTTACATACCGATGCAATGAAGCTATCAACCGGTCTGGACTCATGATGACAGGTCCATCGGGCAGCTGATGGTTATTTTGTTTAATACCTCTGAGGTAAAATCGGGTGGAATCCGCCTGACCAATTGGCCGGGAAGTGAGGTACAGTATCTTGTAACCATTTCTGACGATATCTGTGTATAACTTGGCCACACCAGAGTGGGTCCAGTCTCGCCCTATCATAGCAAAGACATGTCCAAGACCATCTGACCTAGAACATATCATCAATAGACTAAAATGTTCTCGAAACAAATAACAAACTTGGTAATCGTCCCATCTATATCCGAAATAACGACAAGGTCGGTTGAGTCCCAAACAAAAATGCGGGCAGTCGTGGCGGAAGCTCCAGACGCAGATAAAGAGAACGTGATAGAATTAGCGCCAAGCTTCAAATTCAAAGACTCCTGCAAAAAGGACAAGAGAACAATAGATTTAATCAATCAATGCTATAAAAAAATCCTCGCTCACAAGTTGGTCAGATGTCAGTCTCAACGTCTTGACAAATTTTTTAGTTTTTGTCGGCTGGCAAGCCGGTACAGCAGGGGCGGAAGCCTCGAAAGCAATATCTGCTGGCCTTTGAAGAGGCGTAGCTGGCTCGCTACGAGCATCCAAAGGGCGACCATTCGTCGCTTCCGTTTCCAAGCTCGAGGGGAGCGGTAGCGAAATCGAGGAATTCTTTTGATGTGACACAAACAAATGCATTAGTGGAAGGGCTTAAAAATGGAACAAATGAAGACACACTGAAGTGGATTCAGCATTTCTATCTACTCGATTCTTGCGGCTAGAACTCCACCACTGCGCCCAGGACTTAATAGGGGGTTCTGACATCTTCCCGGCCTCAGCAACGGACTTCGTTTCTGCAGCAACAACGGGCTTGTTGTCGGGATCCTTCGCATCTTTCTTGTCGCCAGATGCTTTGTCTGCTGGTTTGTGTTCTACCGAGCCTTCCAGATTTGCTGGAGGAGAGACAGGTCGAAGAATACCACCTTCTGCGCGCTTCTCGAGTGTCGCATTGCGCCAATGTACGAGGGTATCCATGAGAAGGGAAGAATCCTCCTTCCATATATAACTAATGATGCAAGACCCAGGTTGTCAGACAAAGGAAAGGAAGGTACTTGGTACGCACTGATCTTCACCCCAGCGAATAACGAGCCTCGGATCCTGAATAACACTTTCATCGTCTAAAAACCTCTCAAACTCGATCAGATGATTATTAAAAAGCTGTGCAAGCTGAACCCCATCTTTGACGTCTTCGAAAGAAACCAAACTCAACTGAAAGACAACCTTCTTATCGTTGATAGGGAATACAAAAAGAGAAGTATCATCGCGACTTGCGTTGAGCGTAGCCCCGCAGTCTGATATCCAGCGTAAGTCTTCTAGAAAGAATGATCCAGTTCGCCTTCCTATTTCTTCTTCGCCAGTTTCTCCGTCTTGACTTTCGAAATCCTCATACTCGTTGTATTGCCTTCCCTTTTGTTTCGGGGGAGTTCCATCAAGCATCGGAGGGACACTCCTGCTTCTTCCATGCGTACCATGCCGTTGTTCCTCCGTCCATTCATCCGGCTTACTACCAGGTGTAAGGAAGGTGTTTACAGGCCTTTCCTTCCGCTCTGACTTCCGCAACGATATCGGAGACTCGAAACGACCGCCCTTGCCAAAGGAAGCTTTAAGAGGAGAAGGCTGAGGAAAAGCGCCCCATTCCCATGAATAATCCTGAATAGATGGTGATTGGGGCGCTACAATTGTGATTGAGGGATGGGTATCGTCCTCGACTTGAATTTCTGGTGGTGGTTCGGAGGTGGCCCGGAAGAGGTGGGATTGGGATTCTGAAGGACTTCCAGGGAGCGAGGAGGATGGTGAAGGAGTTGACAACGGAGATGCGATATATGGAGAATTAATTTCAGATTGAGTTTGCGACATGAGATGTACCGTCGAATGACTGGGTGGTAACGATGGGCGCTTGGAATAATCCTCGTCATTGTGTTGCTGTGAGGATGAGGGGGAAGCAGAGCGGAGCGTCCGATCCGATGCTTCGCGGTCATGATAGCCTAGCTTGTAACCCTCCATGTCCAGGGTGACATCTGATTTGAAGCGCAGTCAGCACTAAGGAACAGAAAACATGTAATCGAACGAACCATGACGGTATTCAACTTCTGGTATGTGAGATTTAGCTTTGAACGTAGTAAGAGCTTCATCAATGCGTTGGTCTTGCTCTCCCATTTGCGGCTCAACATCGTTGAAATGTTCGGTAAAGCGATCTCCTGGCAAAGAAATTGTAGACTTGGAATCTTGTTTCCGGAGCAATTTTGGAACAAAATGTGTTTGTGTTGGAGTTGACCGTAAGTCACGACCTTGCAGCTCTTGGTGTAAACCTTCATTGAGATCGAGAAAAGTGGGTTCTCGCTCGACGTGGGTTACAGCCTGCTCCTCCTGTTCATTTCCGACTTCTTCAGCACCAGAGTGATCGGTATTGGCTAAATTCATGGGCTGTTCCCCATCCTCCTCTTGTGTCGGAACAGTAGGATGTAGAACCGGGGACGTGATGAGATCCGCTTGGACGTCTTCATCCGTCTCGAAGACAAAGAATGCTTCGCCAGCCTCACCAATCTTCATGTCAAAGGGAATTGGGTTTCCATTGACAAAAACACTGACATTCTTGTCACTGGGACGCAAGACCTGCCATTTACCAAAGCGTACATGGAACGGAGAGCAAACAAGTTCAGTCCCACCGTTGTCGACTGGTCGGCGAATAACTATGACGTCTATGGCGCCCGTGAGTGTAGAAGGGTTGATATCCTTGTAATATTGATACGGCGCGCTAATGGCATTGACGGCGCCTCGTAGGTAGTTCATCAACACAAGTGATGAGGAAGAGTCTTACGATGGGTTAAAACCTTAAGTAACAGACCCAGCAGTAAATTATATTTTCTACTACAATCATGTGATTCTGCTCCCTAGTGGGGTTGAGCTTCATGGTCGTATGGCGGGTCCATGCAAGGCTAAACTAATAGTCAACACAAGGAAACGCAAGACGATTGTTCACACACAGGAAGATTACGCTCCCTAAAAATTTTAATTAAATAAAATGATGTGGAAGGGGGGAAAAAACCAACCATTTCGTGCCTCCCGGAGCAGTCGGTGCTAATTTCCCGAATGAGAAGGACAATTAATCCAACCACAAAAACTCACGGATATAAGGGTCAGGATGTCTTATATCAGCGAGGCGTTCCTCTGCCTTTTGTAGGATTTCAGCCAACGCTCGAGGATTCGTCACATCTCTAAGGCGAAGTCTCAACCCCCATTCAACCGATGCTCAATCATCATACCTATTACCCTCGAATTCAGCCCTAATTTGAGCTGCCTGTGCGCGCCACATATCGCGTCTAACGGTCCAGTCTAAAGCATTCTTGAGATAGCGTCTGTATAGCGACTTGACGTATAGTCTGTGTGCCGACGAGAAAGCAGTACTTGACATCGTTTCTGGCAAGTTTCTGCCTCAGTCCGTCACACCTGTCACGTTGGTGTTTGTTTACTTCCCCTAATCCGCCTTGGATGAATGTTAACAGCTTTAACACCTTTCTTTGTTGGTTATATGATGGCCTTGCTGTTTACCATTTCCCCACCCCCTAAATTACCCTCTGTTTGCTTATTCAAGTCGTTGTTTCGAAGATTTGAGATTTACTGTTCTTGCCAACAACCAGAACTTGGAGGATTGTTCAGAAATGATGTGCAGAACCGTAGCAGAAGTCTGCCAACATTATCAAAGCGTCGACTTCGAAATCGATTTCGTCGATCTGAATCGAAACGAGCAGACGACAAATATTTGGTTTACTGGATTGGGCATTGTCAGTTGCCGGCATTTATTTTAAGATAGAGGAAATCCAGACTGGAAAAATTCAGCAGGATGAATGCAACTTGAATTGTCAAAGATGGGCCCTCTGTACAAAGGATGGAAAACACAATGTTTTGACTGAGCAGATAGTAAAATATTTCGTATGGAACGAGGGATAAGTATACTCTGGAAGTTCCAGGGAATGTAAGATAAACGGTCCATTTCGGAGGAGTAGGCCCCTAGATAAAAACACTCAGAGTTTCTTCCATTGATTCCGTGTGCCTCCCAACGGTTTTATACCAACATGATTATTTCTCCTTTTCAAATCAATGGAAGCAACATCCTCTTTTTCCAACCTATACAACAAGGAACCCCAGCCAAGCCCATCATAGTCGCCAGAATTTCCACCCCGCGACCCAGCACCGCCCTCGAATCCATTAAAAACCTGCAGAGTGTAGTTACGGTATTTTTTTGTCCAGGGAACCTGAAGACGTTTGATGACAGCGTAGTGGTTATACAAAAGTTCCCAGGCGGGTCGGACGGCGCCCCGTGAGGCAGGGCTGATGACGGAGTAGCTGACAATATAGTTGGTGTATGGGACGAAGGGAACGTCGTAGCCTAGGTTGTAGCGGGCATAGTATTCGGCGCTGGTAAATATCAATGTCAGTAAGAAGTTTTGGGTACAATGCGACTTTGTAACATACCCGAGAAGAATTCGATTTTTGTCGTACGCGAAAAGATCTTCGCCCTGATTCCAAGCCTGTTGGCCAATGACACCGAGCAACTGGAAATCGAGTGCTGAATGGCCCTGGTCCCTGCCGGCTTCTTGCCCTTGACCTAGCAAGTTTCCCGTCCCGGGCTCTTTAACTATGTTAGTTATCGCATTCCCAATGGCGCCGTTACCGGTCCCGTTCTTAAAATAGTTAATCGCAAAATCCCAGGAAGTCTTATCATCCGCCAATACGCTGATGGCCATGGCAGATGCAACATTGCCAAGTTCCCAGTTGGCGAAGAAATGCCTGTGATTGTGTTCCGAGGGCTCGCCATGGTTGAGGAATTTGATGTTAGCTGGCAGAATGAGGGTGGTCAGCATGCGGGTGACAGTGGCGAAGCCATTCCGAGCAAAGGGTGGATAGTCGCGAAGGAGCTCCGCGGCGTTGGCTAGTTCGTAGCCCTGTAAGCCGGCGGTAAGATATTTATCGTCGGCTCCACCAAAAGATTTGAGTTGGCTACCCCAGGCGACCAAAACTCGAGCAGAAGCGTCGGCGTATTGGGCATCACCCGAGATTTTCCAGCGCAGCGTAAGATTAAAGGCGGCAGCGGCGTCACGCCATAGGAGCGCGCCGTTTTTGCTGCGGTCAACAGAGCTAACGGCCCTGGGGGTATACGAAGCACTGGAGTATTTTATACTGGTCAGCGCGTTCCAGGAGCTGAGCCAGGGATCCTTTTTGGCGGAGAGCTTGCGCTTCACCCTATCAATATCGGAGTTGGTGACCAGCAGCCCAGGATGGACGAAGGAATAGACCTGGGGAAGAAAGAGGAATAAGAGAAAGTGAAAAGAAAGGAGTGGCACTCTATGCATGACTGGAATCCGAAAGGAGTGAATGAGTGAAGAAACATGTCTGGGCTAATAGCAGGTATAAATATGCTCTGGAGACTGGAGATGGAGCTGGGTAGAGATGTCGCTTTGGCCGTCTGGTGCGTCTTACGGTCCACTGATGACAGAGCTAATATAATAACTGTTATATCAGGTTATTGAAGGTAATTTGATTCGTCTGAAGGCCACTCACATTATCCACCGGCAGGTTGTCTGTTTCTCTGCTTCCCGAAAGCTAATATGGACATTAAATATCTAGTGGAGTAACAGACGAAGCGCAAATATTGATCATTGATTCAATCCAGATTGGTTGCAAGATGATGAAAATTCCGATGTTTAAATTTATTCATTTTTCTTTGTTGGCATGGTATCAGTCTCACTGAATTATTGTGGTGGTTCGATCGAATATGGGTGGGCGCAACAAGAATATTATTAGTACGGATATATCCCACTTTGAAGGGTCCCACGTACTTGCTAAAGAGGTATTATGGTCTACCGCATAAATTTTAGCTCCTTAACTAACTAATCACAACACATACCGTCCCCGGCTTTACAACGCTCAGCTAGAAACAAAAACCGACTGACTCAGTATCCTTTTTTGAGTTGAACATTCAAACTGCCCATGGAAATTAGAAAAGGCAATACTGCGTCTAGACGCAAACGTGGACGAAATATTCATAATATTCTCTGGTATATCTGCTGTTGACCATCCGAAAGTGGAGAACGTGATTACAATTTTTTTCACGAAAGGTTAACTTAAGATCATTACTGCCATTGCCATCACATGATTGAAACGCGTAGTCCCATCAAGTTCTCAGAATTTCAACCTTCACCAAATAAGGACCAAATAAAGGACACTTGTAGGTCGTCGACGATTAACATAACGGAGGGCCTTACGCCTTCGACATTGCCCAGGCAACTCACGTTCTCTTTTCAAGACTCTTCAAGAACAGAACGAACTATACGACACAAGACGACGATATCATCATGTTCCCAATCATCCCCGCTCTCGCTCTTGCGTTCTTCTCATTTATATGTTCCGCTTTTGTTATACTCCGCATTGTTATCCCAATTCTTCCACCCCATCCTTTGAGTAAAAGGGTTTCACCGGTATGTGTTATTCTTGGCTTGAAATCTCACTGGTTCATTTTTCCCATTGTAGGCCGAATTTGGGCTTCCTACATTTCGTTCTCTCACACCTGCGGACAAGTCTCATCTATGGCTCGCAATCCTCGATTTAGTCGCACTTGCCCTTTTTATGTGGCACGTTGTGGACGACGCTACCTCTGCCGATCCACTTACAGGTCTTACTCTTGCAACCAATCCTGCCGCCGCTATCAGACTATGGATCATCATGACAATCAGACAAACATGCCTTCTCATGGTGGCCTTCCTTGCTCTCCTGCACATTCGCATGGCTCATCCTGTTTCCTTCGGTGGCACACAATGGATGTTGTGGGCTCCCACAGCTCTCTTGGTTCTCACTTCGACGGCTGTCGCTGGAATTTTATCCGGAAGTGGCTTGGATACTTTGTTTTATGGTCTTACTGCATACTCGTCTTCGATTGCCGTCTTTACCACGATCGCGCTCGCGTGCCTAGTTAAGACACTTTTTTCCATCAAGAAGAATTTGATCGCCCTTAACGAGCCTACCGAGTCATGGCCATCTGTTCACCAAATTGAAAACAAGCCACGTCCTTCACTTGCCACGGAAGATATCGACGCCATTAAGGATGGAGCATCATGGATTACATCAGAACCAGGTTCCCGACGACAATCCATCTCTGCGTGGTCTTTCTCCACCCATCACACCGTTGCCACCACCAATGGTCGGCCTCAGAGTGCCACCCATCCTTCTGTTCCTGCAAAGTCGCCCTTTTGGTTCGGTTCTACCACTCCAGGTGATATCCAGGTTCCCCCTGTTCCTCCTCTTCCGTCACCTTATGGAACTGGGACCCTTACTTCAGAAGGCTTACCTGATCCAGACCCTTTTAGACGGGAAGTTCCCAACCGTAACAAGCAGCTCAAGGCTCGTTTTGGATCTCAAAGTTCCTGGTTGACGTCTTCCGACGGCTCGCACACGGCGGTTACGGCTTGGTCGTTTCCTGCTACCCTTGGTGCCGGCGCCCCTAATGCCAGTATTGTTGATTTTCACAGTGCCAAGGGTAGTGTTCAGGATTTGCAGATAACCCTGCATGGCGACTCGCGTCCTGTAACCCCCACTCTTTCGAGTGCCCAGGTTCTCGGGGGATATGGTTATGCGCCTGGAAATACAGAGGCCGAGAGGGGAATGAGCTCCTCAGCCTCGGTTGATAGCACCTTGATAGAACTTTCCTTACGTCCTGCTTTTGCTTGGTCAGTCACAATTTGGCTCCCTCTTGTAAGTCGTCAATCTCTCCTCCCAACGCACGAACGGGCTAACATGTTTTTACAAAAGGGATTGGCACTTCCTTACCTCGTTATTTATTCACAGCACGTTCTGCCCTCGACTGCCATTCAGATTTTGTTTACCCTCTCGGTGACATTATCTTCGCCACTCTTGTTGTTTAGCCTCCTTATTAGGTCACCTATTCCGATCCCTGTGGGCCTCTTCGACAACGAAAATCTCCCATCGCCATCAGAATTTCCCGTTATTGGAGGTAGTTTCCCTCCGACTCGCTGGTCAACAGATTACAAGCAAAGTATGAGCTCCACCCCTACAGTTGTTGAAGGTCGTCGTAGCGGTGATGTCTGGATTACCAAAGGTGACGCTGTTGATGGCAAGGGCAAATTTGGAAGGGCTTTTAGCATGTTGAACCCTGCACCTAAGCTGTCGGTTTTACCCCTCGAAGGGAACGACGACTTTGAAATGCCTCCCGTTCCATTCCAGACTGACGACTCTCACTCAGTCCACGTCCACGGAACACCTCAATCTGAGAACAGTGTTCAATTTGGAAGGTTCAGGAAGGAGTCGAGGGTTGGCCCTCATTCCAACAATGCGGCAGATGAAAGCCTTGCTTTTGCCAGCAGGATTATGGTCGCACAAAGACACTACTCCACTTTGGCTCAGACGGTTGTGGTACCCAGCGGATTGGCAACTGCCAACCTGGCCGATAATCGTCACTCTGCTGGGGCCAGTACCTTAGTTGGTGCAGCCTTAGGCACATCGAGCAAGCGTGCGAGCTATGCCTCTCATCTCCGCTCTCGATCAACTTCTTCTGCTAATGACTTACGTCCTCCAACGCCCGCCAACCGCGAGACTTGCATCAGCCCTCCTCCGTCTATTCCTCTGCCGCCGACTCCTCCAAGCGTTCGTGCTGCGCGGCTTGCTATGCTTGCCCACAAGAAATCTTTCTCGTCTGGATTCTCTCTCAGTCACATGGATATTAATGAGATTGACGCGATGACCGCCGGCATGTTGCCCCTTCTGGTTCCAGGGCTGAAGGTGGGTGACGATATGAAGATAAAGGAGGATGACTGTGCTTTCCCGGGAACATTCAGCAAGCACAAGGGCATGAAAACTGTGAAGAAGCTCGCAGAGTTTGGAGATGACTTTTCCTCGCCTGAGGTTCATTCCACGCCTGCGAGGACACGTCAACCTCGTAAACGCAAGGTGTCTGGACACAAGTCTCACTTTAGTTTGCCCAGGTATATTTTGTTTCTTTTCCTCCTAAGGAGCTCGCTTGCTCACATACAAATCCAGCTTGGGTCTTGGAAAGGAGAGCATGCATTCTCTAGCTTCTTGGAGCCAGGAGATTCGGATCGCTATTGAGACAAAGATTGGCCAGTACACTTCAGTTCCCGGCAATGTTGATTTGCGTAGGAATACCGTTCCTGGTGCAGAACCAGCGGGCAACAAAGTAGTGGCTCATCTTCAGTCCGTCAAAGAAGAAGAGGACAAGCCCAGTGCTAACCTGGGTCGAAGCATGTCACTGCGCTCTCTAGGATTGAATGCTGATGTTCCTCATGATGTCAATTCTGCTCGTTCCTCAGTAAACCCTGTCATAAATTTGGCTCCTGGATCAGACATGCCGCCTTCAGCCAACTCGGAGGTAACGTTGTTCGAGGATTTCGAAGCTGGATTAGAATCAGGGCCTCAAGCTGAAAGCACCCCTCACAATACAGTTGCGCAAAAGCCTGTCACTCGCCGCCCGCCCCCGCCTATGCCCGTGATCGAGAAACGACGATCCACGATTCGGTATATCAAAAGCAACGATGAAAATGAATGCAAGTATCCTCTGGAAAATACTACTTCGGATGCTAAGCCTACTGCACATTGGTCCACACGCACACGTTCAGTTGTACCCAAAGCCAGTAAGCTATCTCGTAGCCCTCCCGAGGATTCTTCGGTGAAGGACGGAGGTCTCCGCCAATTGACCCTTCTCCAAGATCGTGCCAATATAGTAAACACGACGAGCTTGAACGGCAGGAACAGCCCAACAGCCGAAATTCGCCCGTTGACCATTGGCAAGAAGCAAAAGTCTCGTGTACGCCCTCTGCAGCTTCAGAACCGGGATGAGAATGCCAATGCGGGTGTTGTTGTTCCCGGAAAGCGAAGTAAAAATCTCAAAGAGCTGACGTTGGTTCGGTCTGAAACAGCTAAAGCTCGGGGCATTCTGCGCCAGACGGAAGTCCTTCCGGACGTCGTCGTTCGTCCACCTTCAAATTCGGAAAATAATGGCTTCGCTTACAGTTTCTATGAATGATCTCACAAGTTTCTTTATACCCCACCTCAAATCATACATCCTTCTTGCTTTTTTGTCTAATCGTTTTGCTTTCTTATTTTTTATTATTCCACCTGTTGTCGATTTGCTTTTGAATTCCTGCACCTCATTGTTGCTTTTGCAGTTCCTTATCGGCCTCGTAACTCCCAAATTATGCAAACAAATCCCCCGTAGATGTAGCCATTTCCCTCTGTCATATACCTCTATGCTTTCTTAAGCCCGCCCAGGGTTATTATTATGTCGCTATCAGTACAGGTTGCTGTCGTCGAGTACATATGCCCCCCCTATGCTGTCTTGTTTTCAACCGTTTTCTCATTGTTGTCATACGAATTCTATTAGTCTACAAACAAATCTGTTAGCTAGTGTGATGGATAAGCTGTTAAAATCTGCACAGTTGTTGTATTGAATGTACGAATTATGTCCAGGACGCCGTTTTGCATAATAAACTGTGCATTATTCGTGATGTGAGCCATAATAATCATCCGACGAGTACCCTTCATCTGAGTAAACCTCGGAGTAGCCATCACTATCGCCTGAGATGCCTCGGGAGCTACTAGCGGAATCATATACGCCCTCATCACTCGCAATACCGTCACTCATATTGTCACCATCATCTTCATAGATATCATCACCATGATCTCTATAACTCCCATAAGTTTGTGCCCTGTACGATTCAATGTAACCGCGCGAGCTGTTGCCAGTGTATACAGAAGAATAGTCTGAATTCGTTTCCTGTGAGGCGGCCAACGACCGCCCAGAACCAGAATTTGCTTCCGTGGACCAATTGCCAGTGAGGGACCTCTGGAAACTTGGTGAGAGATGCTGGCCTGCATGCCTGAACTGTTGTCCGTTGTGGTTTGAATATTCATGGAACGAACTCGAAGGAGACGTTGCACGATCACGAGCATGAGCTGGGTCATATCGGACCATCTGCATTTGAGAAGGGCTCAGGGAGTGACGGGATTGGGGTTGTCTGGAGAGTATATATGATGACTCGAATGGAGCCTGAGGGTCGGCGGAATAGTCACGATGATCTTCCATTGTTCCCTGTACGCTTCTGGAATGGTCAAAATCTGGAGTACTACTTGCTGAAGAGGGAACAGACGGGTAACCCCGGTCTAGATCACCTCCTGGAGGTATTCGTGGGTGGGTATACGCTGTAAAGCCATAGTCCACTTCTTCTCGGATGTGCCTTGGGTGATTGATGTGATCTGGCATTCGTGAAGAGCTGAAATCCGTCCATGCCCTTGATGCCTCGTAAGGCCTAGACGTGTCTTCGTTGCTGCGCATTGTGCGCATGTCAGACACGACTTGCGATCCCGCGAATGGATTAGAGTCAAAGACAGGGAACGGCATCGGTGGAGGAGGACAAAAAGATCCCCGTTGCTCGTCGTGTCTGTTATGGTATGGATCACGCTGATTCGGCGCTCGTCTTCCATCCATCCATGGTTGCATCTGCTTCAACCGAAACGAGTCTCTTTGAGGATATTGGCTTTGAGATGTAGTAAAAACACCCAAAGTAAAAAAGAGTTGATGATGTAGGCCACCAAATTATTATCAACGGACGCTTAATTATATGATATTATGGTATTGAGGCCTGAGAGCTCACCTCGGGTAATGGCTCATATGGGGCAGAGATGGCAACTATAGAATGCAGAGAGAGTCCCAAAATTCGAAGTCTATAACTTGGGAGCCTTGAAATATGGGCATGAGGACAGCATGAGGGCAGGAATTGATCGAGTCAACAATAGTTCTATAACGGCAAAACAATGGTAATTTATGGCAGGTACAATAATTCTGCATACGAGGAAATAATTTCAAGACCAGATATGACAATTTGTATTTACAGAAAATGTGGCAATGTTGACACAAAGACAAGCCGCAACATGGTGTATACTGTATATGATGGATGCAAGTAAAACGTAGACGAATGTAACGGAATCAAACGGAGCAGCCAAGAGATATGACAATGAATGTCGGACAGTAGGGCAATAGTCGTAGCGCTAACGTAACAGGGAATAAGAGTTTGGATGCGCAGCATAGTGTCCAGTCGGAACGATAAAAAGGTTGGAGTTGAGGTAAATGATGTAGTAACGGAGCAAAAGATGGAATCATGCGAACCAAACGCGAAAAGCCACTAGTATTAAGCCATTGTTTAAGAAAAAGGTAAAAGACAAAAGAGACAAACGGAAAGCACCTAATAATAAACCGTACTGTCAGGGACTTGGTCCATCCCATAAACATCGTACGTCTGTCCAGCGTGTGGCATGTCCATATATTGCGGATATCCGTATGTCTCCGGATAATAGTACTGCTGGTGATGATAATGTTGAGGATAATGCATCATGCCCATTGTTGTGGCGTTGGCAGTTGTCGGGTCTTCAACACCCGCTGAACCTTGAATCTCGTACGAAGGCAACGTCGAGTCCGATGTTGCTGTCGATTGAGGGTAGTAGGCGGGTCTTTCCGAAGGCTCGGAGTTCAACTGCGAAGATGCAGGCTGGAAAGTAGACGACGTCGTGCGTAGATTCGAGGGTGTACGTGGGGCAGACACCTTGGTCGCCGGCACCTGTGATGCTGAGGACGATTCTCCAGGTGCACGGATTTCAACTCGAGAAGTCTGCCGAGGGAAAGCAAATATGGGTGTGCCTGTTGCAGGGTCTATAAATCCATTCATCGGAGGGGTATGAGAGGCAGATGGGGCAAGGAAATCGGGGGAGGGGTTCGACAGGGAATGATGGTGTAAGTGACCAGGATGCAACTGCATACTTGGATGGTAGTGTGAGTGCATCATCGGACGAGGGTTGTACATTGGTGGTGGTTGGAGAAAGACTGGGCGACCTGTCGCTAATTCGTAAGTCATACCGTGGGAATTCATAGCAATACCAGGAGGAAGGGGGACTGCATATCCATAGGGTGACACATATGCAGGTGAAGGTTGTGAGATTGGTTGAGGTGGTGGTGGTGGTGGTGGTGTGAAGGAAGTTTGCAAAGGAGGTAGAATGGGACGCTCGACAACGGAAGACGTAACGGGTTGGATTTCAGCATCGGCATCTGAAGGAGGGTTGTGGAGTACAGCTTGCTCTATCTTTGTTTGCCACTCCGAATCTGAAAGAGCTGGTTTTGTAGATATTTCATCCACTTGTACTGCAGGTTCAGTGACCACCTGGAAAGGTTGGGTCGTCGGTACAGGTAGTTCAGTCAAGGGTTGGGTTGCTCCTAGTTTCTCGACTGCAATGGGAGTTGATTCCAATCCGACGTTGGGCGTCACCTCGACTGTATTCTCTGACTTCTGTGATGCAACGACGTCAACAACCTCCGTCCCAGAAAGCTTAGGAAGCCGAACAACAAGGGTACTGCCTAAATCCGTCTTTATCGTGGTTTTGGGATCGGATTCTTCGGCTGGTACCAAAGGAGTAGGCAGTGCTCTTATGACTTGTAATTGTTGACCAGGAAGCTTGACGCGAAAACCGGCACCCTGGCCAGGTCGGGATTTCAGGGATGTGTCAAAGTAAAGAAAAGCCTCATGCTGTTTCGTCCACATCAGCTCGGGCTTCATGACAAACCGAACACGGTGAGCGGTACCAAGAGGTGAATTATCGTGAAGTCGCCCAGGAGAGGAGAAGCCTCCTCGAATATAGCCACCACGGATGAAACCACCCTTTCCACGAGCCGCATAACCGCCACGTTTTGGTGGCAATTGTGCCTGCTGTGCAGCAGTGTGGTCAGCGCGACGTTGTTCATCCCTTTTCTTCATCTCTTCGAATCCGTCATGTGTCCATGGTCGTTCGACAGGTGGAATGTCCTCTTCCTTAACTGTTGCCGAATCACCATCTCTCCCACGTCCAATGTATCCACCTCGACCACGCATGCCATAATCCCCTCTGCCTCGCCCTCTCGTTCCTCTTCCTCTCCACCATCCACTCAAATTGCGAAATTCAGTATCAATAAGGCGATCGTCATGGCCCCAGAAGTTACCAATGGTGGGCACAAACGACGGATCGCTCTCGAGCTTCTGTTGATACAATTGCCGAGCTGAGTGGCCTGGTAGTGCCTGTCGTTGGTTGTGTGAAACTTTCTCAGTGTCTGCGACTAAAGAAGGTGTAAGGTCGGCAGCTGGGAGTCCCTCTTCTTTTATCAAGGGATCTGTTGGGGAAGCACACGGGTCTGAAGGAAGAGTGATTTTACCGGATTTCTTGGGTTTACGAATGGGTTTGTTTCGGGGAAGAGGACTGCTTCTAAAATCTGCAAAATCAACCACAGGCAAATCAGACACCCCATTAGCGCCTTCATCCATCACCATATCCGACCAACTGCTTGTTGGAGCAAAAAACGAGGAGGAAGTTCCCTTTACAACAGATTCTGGACTCTTGCTGTTTCTAGGAGTGGGGAGATGGGTGCGATCGCTTGGGATGGCATCCTCAGAAACAGGTTCTGTGTCGGAGTCATCAGTGGCAGAGTCCAAGGAATCGATGCCATTGTCCGAATCGGAGTCGTCTGTAGCAGGTTCTCGTTCAATTTCATCATCACTATCAAGCTCACCGCGTGCCCCTCCTCTACGCTTAACAACCCGTCGCTTCTTTGGAGGAGCTGAAGCGCGTGGCTTCACGGTGTGTGGGTGTGGGCGCGGTGCAATTACTGCTGGCATAATGAAAAAAGAAATCTAGAAAATGAAGTCCTGTCAGGTGGGAAAAGAATCAAGGATAATAAGACATACATGTGTGTTTTATAACAAGGAAAAGTGGCAGACGAGTCCTTAGTGAGTCTGTGGGTGGTCGTCACGGTTCAACCGTCCCGGCACCGAGATCCTCTCTGACCTGCCGAAAATTTTAAATCTCAGATTGACTCTCAGCTCCTTCGTGGTGTGCTGCAAGCTGTATGGACCCACGTCTTCCAGAAAGCTTTAATCATAGGACTGAGGTGCTCTCGACTGGTAGGAAGTACCATTTTGTAAGTTGCCTTACTTGCCTCGAGTCATCTTATTCAGGACGTTTACGCTCAAGTACTGCAACCCCTGTTTAGGTCGATCAATGGCCAGAGGGACATGATGAAATTCGATATCCAACTCTACTCTGCGTTCATGGGTTTCCGGATATCTGGTATGGCTGGCGTTACCAGATCGGTCCCTGGGCTCGTCGAGGACACCGCGTCGTTGTGCCAGACATGCTTGGTTATGGGGGCACCTCGAAACCTAAAAATGCCGCTGAATACTCTACCAAGAAACTTTGCGCTGATTTGACTGCACTTTTGGACCTCCTCAAAATAGAAAGAGCCGTACGTAGCCTTTGTACCGCATTTAGCATCATCTTATTTTCTGGCAGGTAGTGATCGGGCATGATTGGGGCGCGTTCATCGCTGCCCGATTTGCCCTCTGGCATCCAGATCGCTTGTGTGCCCTAGTGTTGTAGGTGTTACGATGTTGAAGGACCGTGATACTAACAGAAAACAAGGTTGAGCGTCACGTACAATCCCCCATCCCCGGTGTATATGCCGCTCCAAGCCATTGTACAGCGGGCGCCAAATTTGAGATACCAGGTCTACTTTGAGGATTCAAAATCAAATCTTGAGGTTCTTCAACATGTAATTCCATCCTCAAAACCCAAATTATACACTCCTGATATGACCCTCGCAGTTAAAAAAATTTCTGGGTCTTGTATATGTTTCAAAGCACAACCATGGGTCCACGCCTGTGGAGTCTCTTGAAAACATTCTTTTGGGCCAAGCAACTGAGAGTCCCTCTACAATCCTAACTGATAAGGTCAGTCCCCTCGACGCAGACTCAATATTTTGACACCAACTGTTTGTCAGGAATTCGATTACTATTATTCTCAACTGAGCCAAGACATGCAGGGCCCTCTCAACTACTATCGTACAACCAAATTGCGTTATGATGAAGAAAAAGGTAATTCAAGGAAATCTATATTTCGTTGTCCCGTCTCGCCACTAATAATATCACATTTAGCCGCCAAACTACCCAAGAACCTTCCTGACGATCTTCCTGTTCTCTTCATTTGGGGAACCGCGGATGAGACTGCTGTTCGCTCCATCATAAACAAAGCTAGAAATTTCATCAAGCACTACCATGATATAGCACTAGAAGGGCGGTCACACTGGTTGATGGTCGAAGCGAAAGACGACGTTGCCGAGAACGTTGCACAATGGTTGGATAGTTTGACTCGTTTTGGGCCACAGTGTCGTGCCAACCTTTGAAAACGCAATATCGTGTGTACACGAATGGAATGTCCGGAGGTTGACAAAACATGAGTGTGATGCTGAAGCGATCAACTCTTTCTCTGAAACTTAGACTTTCCAACACATTGCACCCGTACCTGAAGAAAGGTGTGTGTATTGCTATTGTCTCGGTGGGTTCGCAAGACAGTCTTCTTTTATAGATGATTGGGACGTATTGTTGCACAAGGACGAAGCATTTAATACTGCACGTCAACGCTCTCAGTTTGGATCGAAGACTTTGGCCAAGAGAAACTTAATCACCATCCGATAAATCCTGCGACGATCACGACAGAACGCTAGACTATGTTTTGTTATGGAATGTATCCCATCCGTATTTACTAGGCGCTAATTTATACTTTTCCACAGGTAGAAATCGTAGATTACTTTTGGCAGATCGCAGTACCTAAGGACTTTGCTCCAGACAGAACTTTAGGTTAGCATAGTTCAATAATGATACATACTCCCATTTTCGCTTTCGCCGTCCTTCTCATTGGTAAGTGCATTGACATTTTAGCATGGATTCATTGCTTACTGGTTTTATCTGCAGGACTACCTGTTTACAATGTGGAAGGATAACAGTGGTTCCAGTTTTCATGAAAACACCGCCTTTCACATTGTCACGGTTCTAATTCAATTGAATATGGCGTTCTGCTGGTTATTCTGGTTGTTGCTGGAGGTTGACATTCCTGGAAATGGTGGCAATGACTTCAACTTGCCACCGCTCACAGTTGAAGACTTTTGTTTCTGCTCTATTGATATAGGATGGGATTTTTTGTCGGTCCGCCCATGGCCTACACTGTAGTGTTTGAAGTCATACTAGGCTACTTCAATTCACCACGTTTCTATTCATGGCTACCTTTTCATATATTTTTGGGTGTGTATTTTGCAACCAGTGTGCTATTTTTAAACTACACGATAATGTTTTGAGAATGATGAATACTCCTACTTCATGATCAGTCGCAATTCCGGAATGCAACCAGAGAAGCAGTGGCTGAAAATCACGTATGTTAACGTCATAGTAGCAACTCGACCACTTCTTTTTCAGTTCTAACGCCTTTGTGGCCCGCCATTCACAATCATTAGCATACTCGCAAGTCCTAGTAAGTTGTCATTGGTCGGCGTGAGTACCAAGCAAAGTTTAAAAAAAACTAGGTACGTCAGTTCTATGGGCACTTCACGTTCTCCGTGCCACCATTGCAGAACTCTCGATATGTGCTTGTCCATTTCGTATTTGTCGTAAAAGAAAGTCGTCTTGCCAATAAATTCATTACAGAATCAGAAAAGTTTGCCTGACTTGACGTTAAAAGAATAGCACACCTGAGTTGGAGGAAGTTGACTTGGTGGAAGAAGACAGAGTGTAACGAGCGCTCTAGGGCCAGTTGAAATGCAACAACCTCGGTTCGAGAGACAGATTGGAATGGAAGGTCATGATCATAATCAGACGACCCAGCTCCATTGCACGAAGCCACACTCGCAGCAATTGCTTCGGTAATAGCTTCATCCCCCCGGTTTATAAAATTCCTGCTGACGTCACGCTCTTTCCCCTTTACGTTTTCGTTATCAGTAGGGCGTCGATAATAAACTAACTCGAGAACAAGGCTGATGTGCAACTTCTCGCCCTCGACGAGTCTGTGCCATGAAGCTACAAGGTCATTCAAAGAGATGGTCGCGAAATCGTCGTTATTCGGTATGAGTTGGGCTTGTACCAGAAACCTCGTCGGCAAACTTGCAGCAGGATCCACGCCAAGTGTTTTCCATAGGTGATCAAAGTTGTACGGTGGTTCCAGAGCGATTAATTCTCGTAGGAGCGTACGATATATAAAGAGCTGGAGGCGGCCTACAAGTGCGTCTTCTTCACGTGGAAGCGAGTCCTGTCTTCGCGTTTTCGCATCAAGTAGGTGTAGGTAACGTGTTAGATTATTGTGAGGTTCTTTCGACTTAGACTGAGAAGTGATAAGTGCGACCTCGCTATCCAGCTTCGAATCCTGCGATTTATGATGAAAAGGTCTTTTCTTGGATTGAGTTCCAGTAGAACCCATTGCTCGTTTTTTTTCTTGTCTTTGGACAGATTCTGTGTGCACTTCGCTGTATATTTCATCCTGAAACGGTTACTTTGATAAAGATCAAGAAATGGGCAGAAGTGCTTAGTACTAACTATGATGCCGACAACGACTCGGTCATGCAGGATGCCGAAAACGGGCATTTCACGCTAATAAAAAGATAAAAGAAAGTGGTAGACACAGAGGACAAGTTGTCTCACTGTCATGTGTCGAGGGCCGTGTAGTAGCTCTTTGAAGCAGGCCAACATATTTGTGATTCTAGTACTCGCCGTCATTTTTCACATTGACCCCAAAGTACTTGTCGCTTACCGCAAAGCCCACTGGGTTTCCTTGGTGGTAATATCGACTTGAAGTTCTTCTGCTCTAATTTCACGTTGCAGCTCTTTGTGAATAGCCTACAAGTAGAAAGATAAGTCAATGCAAACGATAGAGAATAGTACATACCAAACCCTGTTTCGTGCGGGCGTCATTCCTCTCGGCAACCTTTTGCTCAACAGAAATTACTCTTCCAGAATCTGTCTTAAAACTGGTCGGTCTATCTTTGATTGGACGACTTCGTTTACCGCGGAGTCCATAGTCATACTGAACTTCACACCTTCACAATTGGTCAGACTCAATAATTCACGTTGTGAACGCCATGTTTACCATGTAGGTGCGACCAAATCAGAAACCGAGATAACGCCGTTTGGGCGAAAGCGACGGAGAGGGGATTTGCGTTTCGTTGTTCTTTCCGGTTCAGTTGGATTTGATGGTGCAGGATGGTTCGAATTCGGAGTGTTGACTTCCAATTGTATCGGAAGGGAGGGACCAGGAGAGACTCTGGTCGTTCTTTGGGGGACAGCGGAGTCCAGTCTCGCAAAATCATCTTCGGTCAAGGTCTCCAGATTTAAGCAATCTACTTCAGACCGAAAAGAGGTATCAACCCAGCTTCCTTGGCTGTCTTCATTCACGGGCTCTTCAATATCCATGAGCTTGTCTATTTCAGCCCATTCCTCTTCGCTCAACAGTTTGAGATCGAGTCCACCGACCGATTGAAAAGACTCGTCAATATCCCCTTCATCTGCATGCGGACGCTCGTCTCGAATCCAAGCCTCAGCAACCGCAGCGTCGACTTTGTCAAAGTCCTCTTCGGTAAATTCAGCAAAGTACGAGTCAGAGAACCCGTCGGAAGATGGTAAAGACATGTTTGAACCATTGATAATATTTGATGCTGGGTCTCAAAATCTGGGTCTCGCGCCTTGATGGCAGAATTGCAGGGATGAAAAACTTCAGAATCTCATGGGCATAACGACGTTCTCTATCGTGCCAATAATATGATCCTGGCAGGTTCTGAAGGTATCGCTTATTGAGGAACAAGGGGAAAGTCGACTGTCATGTGCGGAAATCGACTTGTTTTTTTCCCCACGCCACATATTTCCGAGACATAATAAACCTAAGTTAGCTTCAATGTTCTTCAACGATGTAACTGGCAAACATAATGAGGTCAGTACTCAGTTCTTACTCACTCTTGGCCATTGATACGAAGAATTAGTATAAATTATAATCCCTTTTGCAACATTACTTATGTAAAACCTGAGTACTATTCAGAATATTTATTAGTCATCGTGTAACAAAAAACTCGGTTGTGACATAGATTCTTCAAAATTCTCGTATATGACCCTATAGTACGGTAAAGGAGACGAAGGAGAGGCTAATACACGGGATGAACCTATGCAAGGATTGAGGCAAATGAATAGATGTGTTCGAGGATCAAATATTGCGATCTAGGGTTGAAGAAATTGCAGGTTTAACATAAAGAATAGTAATGTAGAATAGAAAACGCCAAAAAAAAGTATACATCGACGTTAGGGGATGAAAGAGTGTTTGGTTTATCTAAAAAGAGAGCAGAAATACTATGACGCCAACGAAAACTATTCAGAAAATGAAAGAGCGTGCGAGAAAGCAGGAAAGTAGCACAGGAAATCTCCAAAAGCAACAGATTACGCACACGTCAGCATGCCTTGATTCCTTCAAAAACGTGAATCGTCCTTAGATGCACAAGGTCGTCCTTAACATCGTCCTCAAACATTAATTCAAGGGGTTCGCCCGACGCATTCCCTTTCTTAGGGTGAGACGACAAAGGCGAACGTGGACGCATGGTAGAAGTCGAAACGGGTTTCAATTCTTGAGTGAATGGCCCTGGAACAATAGACCTGGCCTTAACTTGTGCCGTCCCTCGGACAGGATGTGGCAAAGAAGGCGAAGAGGACCTCAAAAGAAAGTGCGACTTCGTAGGCCGGAGCAATTTGTCCTTACCATTGCCGCCGATACTTCCAAAGGCATCAGTTTTCGGAGACGAATTTAATGATCCATTCGCGGGAATTGATAGGGCTACAGCACCTGACGGCGGCTCAAGAGCGTTGACGGTGAGTTTCACATTAGGCATTGGGTTGTTACTGGCGCTTTCGGAAATACTCCCGACAGTAGGAGAAACGTGTGAGCCGTGCGGATGACTATGATCGTCCTCGTGTGGTTCATTCACCTCCGATGGCCAGTTGAACCTCTCTCGTCGAAAGCTAGCAAAACACGAGATTTAGTTATCCGTTTTCCTCCCAACGGACAGGAATGCATACCACTCATAGTCCCAGATCTCATCCTCAAACTCATCCTCACCGACCCACCTCTTACCCTCTTCGTCCTTGTACTTTGCTACAAATTCTGAAAGGGCAGTCCGACACCCAAGCAGTGTGTGTATGTATTTGCAGGCGTGCATCTCCAACTCCGCAGGTCCCATAGGAATATATGTTGAGGGCCAGACCAGTAAACCTGGGTCCTGAATAGGTCCAGTAGAGGACGAAGGGAAAGGAATTGCAGATCCAGTGGACGACCATGAATATCTGGGAGGAAGAAGAGTTGAGGCTGCTGCCGCCGAAAGTTCAGAATAAGAAATGCCCAGACGGACTGCGGCTTTGGCACTCAGACGCTGTACCTGAGGAGTGATAGAAGAATATTGGAATTGGTATTCCTGTTGTGTTTCTGAAGGCAAATAACCACCCGCCGTCTCCCCATCTGCCTGCACCATTGTCCCCCTTCTGCTTTTTTCTTCCGCTATACCTTCCTTTTTCTTATCACCCCCTTTCGATCCTTTCCCTTTCGATCCCTTCTCTTTTACTTTCTCCTTCTTCGCCTTCAGTTTCTCGACCTCCCTTGCTTTCTTCTCATCGCGAGAGTTCTGTTTCGATATTGCGGATACTGCTTCATCCTTTCCTGCTTCCCTCGCATGGTCATTGACGTTGATTTTCGTTTCCGTCTCATCTACCCCTTCTGCATCATTACTCCCTCTCCCTTTCCCAGAAGCGACACCTCCTGAAAACATCTCGACAGGCGCAAGTTTAACATCATAGCTTCTCAACTTTCTAACCTTTCCTCGCCCCTCCTGTGTCATCCCTCCTTCTGATCTACCCTCGTCGCAAAACACCTTGCTCAGAATGTCCATCAAAAATTCTGCGGGCCTCACATGAATGCCGAAGTCTTCGGTCAACATCCTTTCGAATACCTTCTCCAAATTCCTCGACGCCCGTGCTTTGCGTTTCCATGTTGTGCTTTTCGGCCGCTCCTTGCTCATATTCAGCGACGTAGCTATTGACATGCTGGTGATCGGACTCGTTTTGGACGTTTTAACACCCCCAGTCGGCGATGTGCTGCCTACGCTCGTGTCCGAATAACTCTTCGTACTCCAAGTTGGTGAATTATCATCTGACTCGGTCTCTGTAGTAGATGTGGGAGTTGATGCGATAGACTCGATCGGAGATTGTGAAAGCATCCCTCCCAAAACCTTCCCAACGAATCCAGGAGAAGCGAGAAAATTACTATGTGGTGTAGTGTCGGAATTGGATTGCAACCTGTCCCCTGGTTTTGGGTCCAGCAAATTCGTAAGTGTGTGCTTGCAACGCCGAGGGGAAGGCTTGTTGATCTTAAAAACCGATCGTTGATGCCGCGGGGACGTTTTTAGTGACGGCTGCATATCTGCAAGTTTTCTTGGCCGACTTGGGCTCGGGTGACACCAACGTGTCCGGGTTGGCGTAGGCGATCGGTAGGACAACTCCCGCCTCAAAACGTAGTGTGGCAAAGAAGGGCGGACAAGACGAACAGTCGGCTGACTCATGCTATCAACCTCGCCTCCGGGAGTCGATGAAACACTCCAAGTTCCACTGGCCAAGGCACTCTTTCCAGCTTGAGGCACCTTATCGCTCTTATCCCTCCAGTCTCTTCCTCTCCCTCTCGTCCTGTTATGACCAAGATCCTCAGAAGCAGGCAATAGTGACGGAGCTGAATGGACTGATTTTTCCTTCGGTAACTCTCCATAAGGAAAATAAATTTCGTCGTCTATGAGTTCGAGACGCCCACCGGGTGAAAGGACGCGATAGACTTGGCCGAGAACGAAAGACCACTTGTGGTGTGGAACACAGAGGACAAGGTTAGCCATACGGACAAAGTCAAAAGTGTTATCGGGGAAGGGCAGGTCGTAGTTGAGGCTGGATATATACGTTGTTATCAAATGAAATGAACGAGAAGAGGTGACTCACAAATCCCCTTGAACAAATTCGATATTCTCCGTCGTCTCGAAAGCTGGTAGTGTGACATCAACCATGTCGAACCCAGTGAACTTCGTGTTCTTCCATACATTTGCGGTGTGTGATATCCAGTAGCCCGGGCCACATCCTAAGTCAAGCACTGTCGCGGGTGGTTTCTTGCCATAATCATGAAACGTAGGATAATCGTTGCTCAGTCGTTGCAGCAAAAGATCCGTGCACCGATCGCTGAAGAGAAATAATGGTTAAGTAGTGAAAAAACACGAATATATGCACGTACCTTTCCAATGAAATGGGATCATAAGCCTGCATGTACGGCACCTCTTTATAATATGGATGAAGCTTCATATTATTCCGCTCAACCCAGGAATTCTTCGGCTCAAACCGATCAGCCAACTCGGGATCCTCAAATGAAACATGTGTTCTGGAGACAGTGGCTTCTGGCTTTTCGTTAGAAATCTGAACTTGAGCTGTCGTAGACAAAGTCGGTGTGGCAACTGGCGTTATATCGGAATCATCTGAAGAGATAAAAATGGAAGCTATGGACCTCTTCTTCCTTGACCTATTCAGAGGACGAAGCGGAGATGGAAGATCTGACGCAGGCGACAGTGTGGCAAGCGTAACGGATTGCTCTCTCTTTGACCTTGAGGCAAACTGGAGACCCATGTCGTACAAATGTTGCAAGCCACCGACTGAAGCGCGTTGCTTCAGTCGACAGGGCGACTTTGATGATATTTCAACGTATGGTGAATATGTTTGGAGAGTAGAGAATGTTCTGTAATGGCTTCTTCTCAACGATAAAGGCCTATGCGTGAGCGCTGGAGGTGAGGGAGATAATAGAAGACCGAGTGTCTGGTCCAAGTCAGACTGAACGAAGATAGACTCCGGCCGTTCGGCCATGGTCATTATTTAATAGATTGTGTTGGTCAAAGCTGGCAGCCAATGTGGAAGACAGTGAGCAAGAACAAAATGGACCCGCATTGCAGTAATTACACAGCAATCTACGCCGGGTACAAAGCACCCTCAAAAAGGAAACTCTCAATCATCATCCTTCTTCGGCGGTGGTCCACACGGCTGTAACATCCGCTGCACCAATTCAATATCGTCTAAATCGGATTCACGAAGCCAAACACACCTCTGTCATCTCAAATTGAACCCTCCCAATTGCCTCGCCATCCGCAATGGCCAGATACGATAAAAGCGGGGGATGCCCAACAATCGAGGACAACGTGTCCCGGTGCTGATGCGTCAGCCATTCACTGCGGGTCAGATATTTTAAGACTGCTCTGCAGAAACGAGCAGCATACTTACTATTTGGATAGATCCGCATGACCTTTCAGGGTTTTTGTCAGTTTTATGTATATCCACTCTAAATCCACTTACCAGTGCCATTGTATCGAGCATGCACTGGTATAAGAACTAGCTTAGCATACACAATCCTGGTAATGAAAATTTTCACACTTACAGTGTTCTAACTGTGTATTGGCTGTATACCGGAGCTCAGAAGACTAAGATATCTTCCAAGTTAGCATATTTCAGTCGCCAGACAAAGATGACCAACCATGACAAAGAGGCGTGTTGGTTATTGTTTTTCAATTTGCAATGCGTCAGTGTCAAAGGTTTGCCAATTGACCCAGCGAGGCTCCAGCCTGGTCAAATGACATCTGAGACGCAAAACCTAAGGCTACGATTGCAGTCTCTGACAACATCCTTTTCCGATCTCGAAGAGCAACTCCAACCGCTTTTCACCCAATCTTTGCCTGAAACGCTAGTCGGCCTTGAACCAATCCAACAAGCCAAGCTCCAAACAGCACTAGCTTATGTGGTTTATGATTTAATCTTCGGTGTGTGTTTTTGCGATGTCTCTTGCGATTTAAATTCGACTTGGTGTTTAGTTTACCTTAAAGCCAAAGGCATAAACCCGAAAACACACCCTGTAATTTCTGAACTCGTGAGTTGCCCTTAAATCCTGCCATCCATTCAATGAAAATAACTTTCTATCCAGGACAGAATAAAACAGTACTTTGGCAAAATTCAGAATGTAGAAAATCCTCCCAGTATTACTTCTTTCCGTCGTTCTTCCACCCACAATTAACAAACATCCTGCATAGAACGCACAACAGAAATTGACAAAGCAGCCGCCTCTCGTTTCATCAAACATGCCATCACTGAAGCTCAACTTGAGCAAGATCAGCAGGCCAAAGCGCAACAGCTATCATGGAAGAAAACACGTGCAGAGAATGAGGCGCAAGAGCTTTCCTCTGACTCTGCTGCTTCAGAGGAAGAGGAACCAGAGGAACAACCTAAAGCTGAATTACAACACAAAATCGCACCTAAGTTAACCTCAAAAATCATTGCGCGACAACAATACGAACAAGAGCTCCGAGAATTGCAGGAAGGGCAGAGTGACGAGGAGAGTGTTTTGGATGTGTACGACGAAGCTGATCACGCCCAAGACCAGATGGACGCAGACGACACCCCGATGCTCACAACCGCTAGGGTGAAACTTAAAGACAAGGGCAAAGGGAAAGCAAATGCAAAGCAACTTTCTGACGATACCTCACATGCACGAACGAATTCCGTGCATTCCGTACCTGTACCGTCTAAGCGCCGAAGATCACTAATGGACCCTTTCGCTGCAAGCGGTCCGTCCCATTTTATTTATATATAAACTTTTCTCTTTATTCATTTTTTCTGACCATCAGGGTTCGGTATTGGGAATGAAGAAGAAGAGACCCAACCTAGTTCGGCTAGGATCTCAACCCTACCAAACAAGAAACCAAAATCGTCTCAGTCGAGTAACCGAGACTCACCACCTCAAGCAGGGACAACGACCCCGGATAAGTTTAAAAAGAGGAAGAAAAAGAAAAGGAAGGGCGAATAATCTGGCTTCTAATACCCGAATCACCTTTACATCTACATAATTAAATTTTCAACCAAAAATTCGGGGATCTAGAAAGGAATTCGCATATCAGTGTCTTGTGATAGAAGTACAAAGAAACACCAGCTTGAAATATCGTAAGTCCATACAATACAGACAAAGGAAACCGAGATTTTTTCACAAAGGGGATAGAAAAAAAGAGTACAGAAATGAATTGTACAGATTTGAATGATTCTTGTAACATTTGTTATAACAGCTCCAAAAGAATCAGAGAAAATGAACGAAACGACACGATTGGATAAAAGCAAAGACGGAGATGAAGAACGAAGGGATGATTTATGGCATACAGTGGGTAATTCAAATTCAAGGACACAGTTAGAAGTACAGAAATACAACACGTAGATGTACAAAAAAGATTTTAAATACAAGTGTCGAATAGAAAGCAAAGGGATTAAGATAGGCAATCTTGACAACATTGAATTATCGTTGAAGGGACCTGGAAATTGTGTTAATGACAAGCAGAAAAAATTTACCCAGATGATAACCAAAGACTTCGGTCTTCTTCACATCGCCACACATCCATCCGCACTATTCAACTCTGGAAAAATCGGTGATGCAGAACCTGAATTCTGCACACTGCCTCTCGATCGTCTCCCGCCAGGTGACCACCACCTCGTCGAGCCTGGCCTCCTCCTATTCCTGCCCACCCCCCCCTCCCCGTCACCCCCCGCCCCATTCATACTCTCACTCCCCACCTTCCTCCCCGCCGCCTTCCGCCTCTTATCTCTCACAGCCTTGACAGCATCCACAGTCTGCCATGAATAAAACGTCTTGATCACCACTCTCTCCCGATCACACTCGTCCTGACCGACTTTCATCTCGTCTTCATTATCATCGCGCGCATCCAGATAGTTCAGCTTGCGCGCGTCGTAACGACGGAACCCAAGCCGAGGTCGCGTCGTCGGCACAAGGTCCTTCACGAGACTCTCGTTGATGCCACGGCAGTCAACGGCGACGATGCGCGCGTCGAGCGCTTTGCGCTCCCGGCTGAGCTTGACGAACTCCCTGAGCACGTTCTTGCCTATCCGGGCATTGTCGGCTTCAAGCACGGTAAGGTACTGGCAGTTACGGATAAGGGAGAGAAGAGCCCCGTCGGATAAATTGCCTGCGTAGGAGATGTTGAGCTGCTGCAATGCATGGCCAGGTTGCTTGGGCCTCAAAGTCGTCACTATCCCCGCGATGCTCAACTCCATCTCCGGAGCAGGTGTGATGGCCCTTATGACAGCGTCCGTAATATCACTTGCATCCTCCAAGTCCACACGCCGGATGTATGGAGTCTGCTGCAGCACCCTTATCAACCCATCATCCCTCATCTCCGGCCCGATCCCCGCCAACTCCAGTAACTCGAGCTTTGGCACCGAGTAAGCCAGATTCGAGCACGCGGTATCCGTTAGCATCGTGCAATACGACAAGACAAGGTGTCGCAAACGTGTTATGCGCCTTCTGAGGAACTTCCCACTTGCGTCGTTCATCTCTCGGCCCAAGTCCCGAGCGGTGATAACGACAGTGTCCGATCCCGGATTTCGATTTACGTCTGGTGATTCACTACAAGCCACAAATGCTTCTAACGCAGAGTTATGCAGCTGGCGTGAATAACCCAAATCTAAAATTTCCAAGAACGGAGCCGCCCGGCCAAGTTCACCCATCGTGGCATCGGTGACATTCTTGAGGCCCGACAACCGAAGCTCCTTCAGCTGTAGATGCACTCGACGCAGATTAGCAGAGGAAGAGAGCGACTTGATCCCTTCCGCATCCATATTGGCGCATCGGCTCATGTTCAACGAAATGAGGTTATGACAGAAATTGGAGATGATATCACATGTCGTGTTTGTTACAGCGCTAAGACCCTTGACGCAGAGAGCCGTGAGAGATCTAGACCGTACAAGGAGTTGATGCAGCGACCGAGAAGTGAGAAGCGTGCACCCTTGAAGGTTTATGGACGTCAATTGGTTGTGTGAAATTGAGCTATCCGGATTCTTGAGGCACAGTTCGGTGTTGACACCAGCCAAAGTCTCGGGCAATAAATTAACATGGCCAGAAAGATTCATGCTTTGTATGAATGAACCCGCTGATCGAAAAATGCGAGTTATAACTTCCTGAGGCAAGCCGGGAAAGGAGTGGAGATCCAATACGTTCCAAAGCTGCCCATCGAAAATAAGAGCTTGCCAGGACTTGGAGACCTGCTCGAGCATTGCCGTTACAGTTAGTTACAGTTAGAAAACAAAGTTGCTCAAAGGCGTACTCTGCTGAACTTGAAAAGCTCTCGTATTCCCTTATCTCGGCCTACCCAGCGACCTCGGGAAGAAGTTGCCTTGGCCATGGTAATTCGACCTTCACGAATGAGTCGTTGATGGTCATTCTCATGTAGATCGACAAGGGCACATAAGATGTAGAGTCGGAGCTCCTTGGGAAGAAAAAGCTCAAAATAATTGAGAATAACCACGGGAAGTGGTTGGAAGATGTCTGTGGATACAATGGGAACGATGTCCAACGCAGAAATCGGATAAGGCGAAGAGCGAGAACGAGACTTTGCTTTGAAGATTTCTCGAGGAGCGGGTGCACGAGCTGAAACCTTCGAAGCTGTATACCAGGCGGAAGGACAACTGCTCGGCTCCCTTGAAATAGCTTGGAGGTCCAACGTATCAATTAATGACGTCGTGTCAACCATCGACAAATTGGCAACGCCGTCAGTTTCTTTTTTGTCAATGGCATCGAGGAGCTGACGAGCAATATTGCTGGGACTGGGTGAACTTTGCGGAGATTCGAGCGACGGAGGAGATGATTGATGAGATAAATTAATCAGAGATCGGCAACGCGTTACAGGGGCTTTGGATACCGCTGAACTGTCTTCTTGCGACTGAAATGACGAAGGAGAGGGAATGGAGATATCTGTGACAGGAATTGCGGAAGAAGGCGGGAGACCCTGATTTAGGAATGGTGGGGAGTATAGTGTACCGTATGAAGACGGACCTGGAGTCGGAGGGACATCCCGGCCATAGTCGAGTTCGATGGCTGAAAAGCTCAAGGGTGGCAACATCGGAAAAGATGCCTTCTCTTTCCCTTTCCTTGTGTATGAGTTGGGGAATGACGCCTCGGAGTTTGGTGAGTCCGACGGCTCCATACCCTCTGTCAAAAAGCTATCGCGGCAATATGGGTTATCCAAGTCGGATGAGAAATCGGGTGTGGATGGACTGAAGGCCATTGAAGACGACGAACTTGCATAACTCGAGGAACCTGGGGGAGAAAATTCAAACGGATCCCGGATGATCGTGGACGGTCGGATGGGCATGGGCATCGTCTTCACCTTGCCCTTCCTTGCAGGGCTCCCCTTGCCAATGAAATGCATATCCTCGGATACAGGAAGTTGGCCAAGAGCAGATACACCGGCAGTCTTTTCTGTGCCCAGAGGCTGCGGGCTGGAGGGGATAGCCAACAACTCAAAAGGGTCGAACTGAAAGAACGTCTCATCGATATCGCTGTCATGAGTGGTGCTCATGGCTCCAGCAACAGATCTGGGTTAAAGGTGCAGAAGCAAATTAACAAAAGGTTGTGATAAGATATTTGATGCACATCCCTTGAAGGTGGCCCAGAGAGGATGGCTCTTGCCATCTCCTCCGTGTGCGCCGAAACATGAATGGATCACCAGACACGGGATCACAAACACACCGAGAACTCGTGTTGTATGTATCTCTCTCACAAAGACAATCGATTTCAACTATAAGTTGTACTTGTAAATATAGCTAAGTAATAAAAAGGAATCTGGATAATAAAGGACGACAGCAGGCTCCCTCTCAGGAGACAAAACAACAGCAAAAAGACTATAATCGTAACTGATAATATCACAATCAAGATAAAATGCTGCACTAATGCCAAAAATGTCAAGGGATACAGAGAAAGAATGACGCCCAGGCAATTTGACTATCAATGAATGTATGTCCGTGACAATCGCCGCTAGGCAGCCTTTGGATTTTCTTTGGCTGTCTTCCAATTTTCTGTCGCTAGTCTGAACCTATCCCATCATTGCCTTTAGCGACGTTGCCATCGTGCACAAACACTGTCACATACCTCTCTTTGTGCTGAAGATCAGGCTCAGTTTCTTTAAGACGAGCCATCTCCGTTTGCTACATGATAAGAATGCAAAAACATTTTAAGCGGTGATATATAAAAGTAGGAACGTAAACCTACCATGAATTTGTTGAAGGCGGTCAACTTCTTTTTACCCCCCGACGATTTGGCTGATGATGATGCGCACGCAAGGTTAGACATTTGATGTCTATCATCGCGACAAACGACTCACCCTTTTTGACGGGCTTTTCAGCGGCGACTTTTCCAGATGCACGAGTAACCATCGTGAATGCAATGTACAGCAAGGTCGAATTTAATGTGACAACAACGACGACGGCGCGCGTTCTTCAGCTGGCTTACGCGCTACAAAAAGACCGTGTTAAATCAGCACAGGAATAAAGATCACAAAAAAAAGTAAAACCCACAAAAAGCGTTGGAAGGGAATGTGGAAAAAGTTTTTGGGATGGGGGGTGGAAGAAAGGAAACGAGGTCTGGGACACATTTTGGTTCATGCACGGAACTTATATCTTACCCTTTCCAATTGACAGGTCTTCGATTGTGAGCGTGGGTCCCCGGACACTTTCCACATGTTTCTGCCCTGACCAAATCTCTCCGTTCTCTCATGTTTTTGTCTCATTACCACTCTTAACGTTACGGTGTAGATAACAACTTGTATAGGCTACACCTTGTTGGGATAGTTGTCGTCATCAAACCATTCCCAAGATTTCAAAGGCCATTCGTACCAAACCAAATTTAAACCTTCAGGACGTTCCGCGACAGTGAGAAGAAATCTCCGTGAAACCGTCCTATAGTGCTTCTGAAAGAGATTTGCATCTTACAGACAATCAATTTCCTTTCCGTGAGGTTGAACAACCCGAGGGTGGCAGGGGGCTAGGCCATGTTCAACAAAACAAATGATGCAAGTGAATCAAAACAAACGCGTCGCGTACAGGGTGCAACCTGTCTCTGAATACAATCCTGTCCAGCTTAGCAACGGGTTCATTCAACTTTCCAAAGGTAGATAAATGCCATTTTGACAAAGCCCATCAGAGTCATAGTCGTATAATCCAAACCAAGCGTATGTAAAACCAAACGACTGTAACTGTGCCGCTGCGCAGCGTGGCCGAATAAATGGGTGAACGTGCCACGTCAAACGCCCAACGAAGTGGCCTTCGGTCCCGTTGGCTGCCCCGCAAGTCCCTCAATTATATTTGCACCACTGATAATGTCCGTCGTAGCAATGAGAAATTTTCGTCCTGGTTCGTTCCGCTTAATCGCCAGTCATCTTTTTCAATTAAACAAACTCACCTTTGTTCTGGCGCCCGACCCAACGCAGCGCTGCAATTTCCGTATAGGTACAACCGCCCAAGAAGAAAACGACCGTCGTCGCACTTTCCTTTGTTGATCCTGAGAGTAAATTAATCAATTATAACAGTCGTCTAGTCTGTTTGGTTAACTCACCAAGTGCAACAGTTGGGACAGAAACTGCGACCTTGTTGGGAATTTTCTGCATTTTTTCGACCGTTTGACCAGGTATTGCTGCAACTACATCCTCAAATCCTTTCCAGCCCACAATGGGATGTGCTTGGACTTTGGTCGCGGAAGATTTCTGGTTATCGGCTTTCCCCGTATCGCCCCCAGACTTCTCTTTTTCCGCAGGATTGCTTATGACACCCCCCTTCTGGGCAATACATTGAACAAGCCGAATGGTGATAGGAGCGTAGCCAGAATATACGAAACTTATGTCATTTTCGACTTCACCTAATGCTTCTGAGTTATCGTCAATCAGCAAGCGAAGTGATTTTCTCAGGATTGTGAACGGATATTTTGATGAGGTACCCATTGCGGGATAAGAAGATGGTAAAGGATTAGGAAGCAATATTGCCAATGATGGAGAAGATAGAGATAGCAAAAGTGGAAGATGTTCATAACCATAAGCCTATATATATAAATTGGTCTCAGCACACAGTGAAACACCTAAGGGAGACATACCTGTAAAATTTCACGCTTAAGGCTTTCTAAATTCTTAGCTTTGATTCCACCAGCTGTCAGGCTGGCGAGACAAAGCAGTCGCAAGACTACCTGCATATCAGCGCCTTGGGCGATGAGGTCTTCGATTGCAGTCAACTGTGACGAGACCTCATAAGACGCAAGTAAATCTAAACGGCCTCACGTATTAAAAGTGGACTTAAAAAAAACAGATACATCACCAACTTTGTTGTATTTCAAGCGACTTGTTGAAAATTTCTGTTCTCGTAAGCGGCATGATCAGTTCCGAAATGCCAGTGTCTAGGACAAAGAGGCTCAGCATTTGTGTTCCTTTCGTCAATAAGTAGAGCTTACGCAGTCGAAGGGATTGATGTTCTGTTTGCAATCCACCCAGTTTGCCCACGAAATCGCGCAGTTGGGCAACTGTTTTCGTCGAAAGATTAGTCTTCAGCTTCATCAGGCGGGGACAGCGCTTAAACAAAAAAAAATTAGCAGACCTTGTAATCTTCATCCAACTGACGGGCTACAGTATTCAACTTCTTCCCTATTGACGAGAAATTAAGATCCCGAAGTCCTGCATACAGGGGATCCGTCGTGGTTGACAAGTGATACTTTTTCTTGCTCTCCTTCTTAACAGAAACGACAGGTATGGCGCTTGGCGACGTTGAGGTAGATGCTGAGGCATTACTAGTATTCGCAGTCGTTGGAGGTTGCAATAAAGACAATGGCAATTCAACGTGTGCTGTTTTGACAATCGGTTTCAACAATTACATATGTAAAAGGAAAGACGTACAATTCTTGATGCCAATGAGCTCGTCAATAAGACCCTCATAAGTCAGTTGGGTCAATAAGGGTGTAATCATGTCCACCCGACGATCCAAAATGATGAGTGAATCTATTTTCGAAGAGTTGGGTATCAAGGTTTCTCGATTCGAGTCGTTAATCGTCTTGGAGTGGCGTGTGAGGAGTGTCGCTACTTTCTGTGTGTCTTGTGTAAGAGAACATCACCATTGATTTAGGATGTCAATTCTACTTGCCTGAGCATAATCTCCTTTACCAACAATTTGCGGAAATGGTCCGAATAGCTTTTGGATCGTAAGCAAGGCCTGTGTCGAGTCAAACACAATGGTTTCGTCTCCATCCTATTAACACGAGTTACATCAGAAACGCGACCAGACACAAAACCTCAAGTTCGCCTTACTCACAACCCATAGTTCCTTGAGAGTGTTCTCGTGTTCGAGAGAAATGACGTCCTCAGCTACAGGGATAAACTGCAGGTTGTATGACGAAATGGTCACATCTCCAAGAACACCCTCTTCCTCCAAGATTCTTGACACCAGTGTTGATACTCTGGGAACTAGCAGCAGCGTGTAGATGTGCCTCCGGGACTCCTTTGCATGTCTTTTGATATGATCTTTTGAATATTATTTGTCAATCAAAATCACAGTGCAATGACACAGAAACTGACCAGCAATAATCTTAACGTACTTTATCCGTGGCCGACACAAATACACGATGTTGGTTGTTGAAGACGCAAGAGGACCCGGCTCTAGCCAAAACATTTTGTCTACTCCTTGATGCTTAGTCCGATTGTTAGAGAATCACCCTTTGCCGATTCAAAGACACATACGAACCTTCAACAACGAGACCTCAGTAACAAGTCCCAGTGGCCCTGCCAACGACGCGTCAAGAACCAGCGTTTTAGCACCATTGACCTGGTGAAGAAGAATGTCACTTTAAATATTTCCATTTCATCCACGATTGGTACGAACTGAGTTCAAGGCATCAACTAGATCCTTTCTAGCAATCTCTTTGAGTATATTCACGTTCAAAAACGAATCTTCGGAGGCGCCTCGAACCTCTGGTGCCATGGCGTTAAGCACTATCAGTGGAGGAACTCAGTTCGGCTCAGCAATCACGGACCCCAGCGACCTCCACAATTTTTGGACTCTCAAATCACGAGGCAAACCATGATAGGCAAGCTTCACACTTATGTTCCTGAATAACCATACAGATCATGACATACACATCTAACCGAATAAATGAAGGCATTCTAGATAGAGTTACGCCGTGCACTCCTACCCTTCTTCCTCACCGTCGCCAAGCAGTCTTTATTACCGATTGCCGCGAGCGGTAGTCGCCCCTCTTCCTCAAATTTGTCCAAGATGTCAATGGCAGCATGGTATCCTTTCTTCTGTATTACTTCGAATTTGCCAAACTGAAGAGTTCCGAACTAGGAATTAGTCAGACAAACGCACTCCAAATATACCACCAAGAAACTCACTTCTTGAACAGGCATTTGAATATAAAGACAATTTTTCATGGCCTTTGCTTTCTCCAAAGTGTTCACACTCGAAACACTACAAACCAAGTCAGGTTTGGGAAAGGTTTGGGAAATGGAAGGACAACATACTATGCCAGTCGACTCTGAATCTCCGTAATGGCGGGAACAAGTCGGGCATTTGAAAAAGGATTCCATCTATTAATCAGCAGCCACCACCCCGAAACTGTGTCACCGAAGCTCCTGGGCGAGTTATCATCGACCTAGTGAAAAAATGAATCGAATTTAAATGTGATGGGTAAATGATCTTTCTTACAGAACCAACATCACAAGCAAAAATAGTGCTAGCCCCCATGGCAGACATAGCTGCGACGGGTAAATTGTCGACTAAAAACGATGTCAGCATGGAGAACTGGGCTTTAAATGGCACCTACTATAGCCACCATCCACAAGCAAGTGACCGTTGTCACATAGAGGAGGAAGGAGGCCGACCAACGTCATGGATGCCCCTGGAAACGCACTTATCGAGACGGAATACACAAATTTCACTCGACAACTTACGAATGTACCTCCAGGCGTAACCTGATTCATGGATCTCCATCCGCGATGTAATGATATTGGTCGTATTGCAGAAGAATGGCAGCCACATATCCTCAATATGAAGGCCGTAAAAGGCTTTGTACAGAGACCGGTTGAATTCGTGGCCCTTGAACCTAGTTCTCAGCACGGGAATACAACTTTATGAAGAACTTACTGTAGTGTAAGCAACGATCGGATATGTGACATCCGAAAGTATTCGCCAGATGTTGCCCATGCGTCCACTATAACTCTTGGCCCTTCCCGTACTGGAAATGATATCGCCCTCACGAGCATAGAGGCCACCAATGAATGCCCCCATGCTCGTCCCAGCAACATGATCAATGGGAATACCGTATTCTTCCAATGCTCGTATGAGCCCCTATCCGTATATCGTCAACCTTGTGCCATCGACATCAGTGAGTACACTTACAAGGTGGGCTATCCCACGCGCGCCACCGCCACCAAGAACAAGGCCTATCGACCGTCCACAAATCCGCCTTGCAAGCCTGAAAAAGTCATTGGCATGTGGATGGCGTCGAGGACGAATATCAGCCGCTCCACGGCGATACTTCTGAATCTCGTTCTGCACTTTGTCCTTGAGATTCTTTAAGGCTATCACCGCGTCAGGGTCCTTAGGGACAACAGGCTTGGCAACAGGAATAACGAGACCCTTTCGTAAATAGGATTGAGTTTGGATGGTTATCTTGACGGTAAACGAACTTACCGGCAACTCGACATGTATGTGTTGGTGAGCCCATGGGCGGTGCTGTCAGGAATGAGAATAAGAAAATTGGTCATGGACGACGCAAAGATTTCTTACCTTTAACCATTCACGAGTACTCCCGTGCACGACTGACCTATCAGGATGAAGCAATACCAATTCCTTACGAGCCGTAGTCTTCATAGACAGAAGAAGGCGCTCATATTCACCTATCGAAGGATCGTCTCCAATTCCAACGACCATAACGCAGTCGGCCTGCCGGATGCATGTCTGTGTCCATGAGCTGTTGACGGGAGCGTCCGCAACGTAAAGCACGGTATGGTACCTTTGTTCCAAGTTGGCAAGCCAGCCTGCAGACTTAAGGGCCATGAATAGCCGAACGCTATCTAATTAAAATTGTGCCAAACCCACTTTTAGTTTACCCATCCTGGTAAAAGCATGACGTCCAAGATGATTCGAAATAACTGCCTGATTAAGATACGAAGTTGAAGCACCAATCCCTTCCAGTGCTGCGTGTAATTTCCTCGCGAATACCTCTACAGGAACATTGCGCGACACTGGGAGAATAGCAACAGTTTTTAAATTTGTGTTGTTATGACCGAGTTCTGCTCCAAATTTGGGACTTTGGATAGTTGATGAAGAGTTGCCCACTTCATCCCTGACTCGAGAAGCAATCATCCGCAGGAGTTGAGCAGTGGTTTGGGGATTCCTATCGCAACAGCACGTTAGTAATCAAAGGAACCATTACCAAGGGTTGCTGCTCACCTCGCAGAAATTGCATTGAATAATGTCTGGGGCATTCTTATAAGCTCTGTGTCTCGGATGGCATGAACCGTATTTCGTCTTGGCGAGCTCGTAATGACATCCAATTCGCCCACCGAATCGCCCTGACCATATTCCCCTACAATCGTGACGGATCCATCTTGCGACTCAGTCAATGCCCTTAGCCGGCCATTAATCACGATATAGAAACTGTCGCTGACATCTTGGGGTCGCCACAGGACTTGACCAGCGTTTACTTGCATCCAATCGAGAGAAGCATCAATGTGTAGCACTAAAGGCACGTCAGATTTGTATAACGTGCAAAATATAATGGGACTTGCCAAGGGGAGAAAGAAGCGAAATCAAGCGCTTGGCCAGAGTAAGAAGGACGATGGGCCGCTTTTCCAAAATTCTCTCGAGTGCGGGTAATGGCAGAAGTCCCACATAAGTATCTGTCTTTGCTCTAATGTCAACGTATGAAACGGTATTGCAAAGTGAGGCTATCCAACATGTTAAATATTTGAATAAAATAACTAAAAAGGACACACACCAAGATATCCAGCGATACCCCCAGGCTTCACAGTGAAAAGAAGCTTTTGTTGTGCTTTCGATTGTTTGAATTCCGGGGGGTATGAAGGTTCCGTATCTAATGCTTCAGCCAGAGGATTTGTTGTGTTCGGTGGATTAGGTTCATTTTTGCTGGGTTGCTTCGCGGGGAGCAAAATATCCAAAAAGCCTTCGATGACATAGAACAGACCTATTACTGGTCAGCAATAGTTGTGACAAGGATTCCGAAGGTCTCGCACCTGTATTCATTTCGCCTGCTTTGGCCAAAATAGTTCCAGCCGGATAAAACAAAATCTCTACCTCGTTATTTAACCCACTCATATAATTTCCGCTAGAAGCAACTGACGAGCTGCCTGTCATACTTGATAGATCGTCCCCAACATCCAACAAGGAAAGAGAACTAAAAGGCGAAGAAAAACTAGTCACGGACGAGCTGCGGAAATCTGTCGAAGGAATCGCAGGAGAAGCTTCAACTGAGTCACTCCCACTCAAAGGAGGCTGAAGAAGACCAATTGACTTGGCTATGCATGACATGACCTCTTCACGGAGGTCAAAATCATCCACGGACCATGACCTTGAACTTTTTTTCCTCTCTTCCTTGTTTTGCGCCACTCGAGGTGTCCCGTGAATACTCAATGTGCGGCTAAGAGAATGAAATCCATCATTCATATTGTCTTTCGCGACCAAGAGATCTCCAGCTTGGACCGTTTGTCTCGGAGAGTTGACAAATACAGCTTGACTTCGACTTTGGTAGATGGACGGCCTGGAAGGGACAAACTTATCATTTATCTTTTCCATCGCCGCCGTCAGTGAAGACTCTTTCGCCTTGGATAGTGGTGTCATTGGGGAACGGGAGGACGACTGAGCAAAACTGAAATAATCACTGCTTGATCCGGACGTCGTCGACGCGGCTCCATCAAAGCGTTGCCGGAGATGCTGGAGCCCTCCACCTTCGTAAAATGAAACTGGTAGAGGATGGCAAGCGATGTCATTAATTGCTTTTTCAGTCCGAAGTACTTCACTCGTCAAGCCAAGATACTCATGTGCGGCATTGAAAGTAACTCGTGAGAATCTGGTGAGAATAACTAGCAGAAATGAATATCTATCCATGTGGTAAATAGAATTCAATATACCTTGCACAATATGACTGCTGGCTTTGGGAAATTTCTTCGTGAGTCTGCGGAAAGCCTCCGCAGGTATAACAGCGAGGGTACTGTCGACAGTAGCTCGTGCAACAACTCCCTGGTGGATCTGTCGGGCAAGTCGTGATCTAGGTGTCGGTGGACGGCCCACCATAATAGGAGGAGACCCGGGTGAGGCCGTCGGCGAGTCACCAGGGGACCTTACAGTGGAAGTGGTCGAAGAAGTAGACAATCGACGGGGCGTATGTCTTCTGGGGGATGTTGTGTTCAAAAGATCGAGTTGCGAGACATCAGAATCCGCCCTTCGAGTTCGACGGCGGATTGTAGGCATTTCTTCATCAAAGGCATGTGGATATTCATCTTGCCAACTCATTTGAACATTCTCCGTAAACAGACTCAGAATCGTGAAGAGACTTGATAAGGTTCCTCCACTTCCGACCTCGTTTAGCAATTGATAACCATTCATGTCTTCATCATCCCAAAGGCCTTGTTGGTCACCAGGAGAATGGTCCGTTTGGGCAAATACCTGAACTGTTCCTTCTACGACGCAATAAAAGCTTTTGTCCTGGTCCAATGACAGACTATCGCCCGCGATGAGTCTCCTTGTCTGAAGATGTCTAGCAAGTTCGTGAAACACAGGCTTCTCCAACTATAAATTTTGAAAGCGTGAGCCAGACTTCCCCCTAACAACAGCTGGACGTACAAAACCAAAAACTCTGACGGCCTGTAAGAAGTCATCCAGATAATTGTGGAAAGCAGGAGGGGGATCTACAATGTTTTGACTCCAAGCCCTCTTTTTAATAATGGGAAATAGTCACCAGTATTAACGTCGGGATGAAGCTCACTTCCACCTGGTTTCTGAAGAGGCGGCTCCTTTAATTGCATGTAATCATTAAGGTACTTGAAGCGTATCCAATAATTCAATGCCACGGCGAAGCACACAAAGAGGATCGCGAAATTCCAAAATCCAAGCTGCAGGAAAAGTTGAGATCGACTCTATATCAATTGCAAAAGGGGGGTTGTGGCGTACTGTAAGGGTCATAGAATAAGACAAAACTGAATAGATGAATCGAGGAACGGTGATGGTAGCGAATGCAACAAGCGCCTTGAACCACGAGAGCAACCAAACTGCGCGAAAACTCTGAATAGAACCACAGACGTATAGACTTTGTTGAAACTTACGAATGACCCAAAAACATGCCGACACCAAGGAAACTAAAGGGTGTCGGTCAAGGGCTTCGGTCAGCACATCCGAGTCCATGTTCGTCCGCAGTAGTTAGGGCTGGAGACTTGCAACCTTGCAATGGCCGCCACTCGTCTGGTGTTTCAGATCTCGCGTAGTCGATAATCAGTAGAGTTTGGCGTAGAATCTTTTTGCAGTGTAAGGCTCGTTCCAGAGAAACGCATTTGAGATTCGGTAATCATATCTTAGAAACAGGTTTTCAGAACTCACCCTTAATGGCTGTCGGTCCGTTATTACGTCAAGACATCAAGCCCCTATTTGTCCTTGTCAAAGAAAAAAAAATTGAAAAAACGTCTCTAAAGTCTACCATAGTTTCTTTACAGTCTACTTACATATCGGTGTGATAGAATGAATATAAACAAGACACAATCTGGTTTCTCGAATGAGATACATCAGGAAAACGGAATGAGAGAATATCCAGCACGTGTCGTGTGTCTAAAACGTGTGCTCTGTCGAGTCCTTTCCAACAGCAGAAGTGCTCGATGAGCCAGATGAGACGGTAGATAAAATCCTATCAATATAATTTGCCCCACTCCTGCATAAACATACGACTTTTTAGGCCCTGATCACCACATACTGGAAAAACGTACCACTTCTGATGAGTCAAGACGTCACACCCGATTTCTTTTTCCTTACGTTGAATAAGTTCGACGTAAGCAAGCATGCCATCTTTCTTAAAGCGAGATGACAATTCGGCTGTCACATTCGATGTCAGTGTGAAAATTTTGGCCAAGGTCGGTTATCATACCCGTCGTGACGGCAGTGCTATGAAGGCCAGCTAAAGAGATGAGTTGAAGAACAAAGCTATGTCAACAGCTCGTCATCAAACGTTCCTCGGGATTCAAAAAAAAAATGCCTACCCCTCCTTAGCCATGTCCCAGATAAAGTTTTTGAGATCGGCATCTTAATATTGGTCAATCATCTCAACACCTGGGAGAAGTTGAATTGGTTACGGACCGGAGAATCCATGCTGTGACCAATTGAAACTTGGGCTCAAATTGTAAACAAACCACCTACCATAAAAAACGTTGATAATGGAAACAAGAGATGTGAACGTGCATGACTTGACTTACTTGCCGGGATGTTCTTCCCTGATTTTACCAGAAAAATACTTTGCTTGCTGAAGGTTAGGTGACTTTGTTTCTAACCAGAGAAGATCTGCGTAGGGAGCAAATGCTTTTGTTCGCTTGATAGCCGCCTAAAACAGAGTGTCATTGTGAGATCGCAGACGTTAGAGACCAACTTACTTCGACTCCACCGGTGTAGTGATAGTAACCTTCCCTAGTACGGGGTGCTAGACGCTTCTTCCAAATCCGTATCATCGCAAACATTATCGCATGGCTTACCATCCCAATCCCAAAAGACATCCTCTCCAAGAATATTACGTGAAACTGCTCTGGCAACAGTGTTCGACTTTCCATCCACAGCAGACAGATAAGTCTTCAGTGCCCCTTCTTTATCTTGTATGTTGGATCTTTGAATTGCTTTCTCGACGGCTACATGAATGGTTACACTCGAAGAATGGAAATGGAAGCACATTGTCATACCCTGGTTGAAAGTGCACATTTCATGTGCATCGGTCCATTTCTTCTCCAAGCGGTCGATTTCGGCTCCAGTTGCACCCTTAACCTCAGCTTCGGCAAGGACGTGAGCGAGTGGATCTGTTCCCTTGGTCGTCGTTCCAACAATAAACTCATGATCTGAGATATCAACGTTCGAAGAAAGGAGTTTCCCTGATTCCGAGTCTGTCCGAGCAATAAGGAGCATGGTTGACTTCATAAGGTCCAGTTGGAAACGGGCCGCAATAAGTCGAGAAATATGCGCTGACATGGGTACGATGACTTTTCCGCCCAAATGACCACACTAGAGACAATAGATGATACGGACACCAACAGTGTAACTATCCCCACTCACCTTTTTGCCTCCGTGGAGCTGGTCTTCTAGATGAATAGCAGAGGTTCCCTGAGCATCAGAGTTATATGCCGAATAATCTTACCAACTGAATCTCACATACAGACTCAGCAAATAGTTTAACGAGTTTCATAACGGCAGAAAGGCCACCATGACTGAACCCCACTCCATAAGGTACGCCACTTGAACGAAACGCAGGAGCTCACCCTGTATCCGCGTCAGAAATGATAGGCCGTAAATAATCTATGAATGGCATCGTCGCCCTTTGTTCGGGTGTAGCTGCCATTCTTTCGTCATAATGCTTTTTATCATGCAGTTGTTGGGCACGGAAAATGCGGTGTACTTGATTTGGAACCGTGGTATAAGGATAATCACTATAGTGCACACATTCAATTTTAGCATCCGGTTTAACGAGTCTTTCAGACGGGGAGCTCACCCAAGATCCGGACCAACCTCATTATTCCCCGTCGTCAGCACACTTGACGCTGCCCAACCAGAGATATATACCACTTCTTGGTTGCGGGCCATCTGCGTCATCTGCACTGGATCAATAGCACCCATTGTGTGGACCGGCTTCCCTTCGTTCGCCGCTTTTGTGAGAAGCGCAAACAACTTGTTGGCTAGGAATGAGCCAGGCAAAGGAGTGACTGGGAGAGACCCCTGCTTCGAAACAACTGACGCTGCCGTGTATGGTCGCTTAATACCTCTGAAGCGTGGCTGAGCAAAAAAGTCCTCCATGTCGCTCGTACGAGCAACAAATTGGGTTGTCTCTTCTTCCAAGGAAGGTGGTTCAAGGGGTAATGTGCTCAAAGATATAAACCTATTCTGAGACCTTGTTGATAGAAACACCCTTTGTGAATGCCGTAGAGAAAACATAACAGATCTACGTTGAGGTAATGACAGAAAGCGAGATTATGATGGAAGGGCCCGGAGCACACCAATTACCACGCCGGAAGTCACTATGCTTTGTATCTGACACCTTCGCACCCCAATGTTTTACGCATTCAAGCCACTGCAGCCTCATGGATGAACCTGCATCTTCGATTCTCGACTCCATTGATTATATACAACCCTTGCCACTTCGCCAGAGGATGGGCAGCATCGATTTTCAGCTGTAATGCGAGTTCGTATTCTTTTCGCGCTGGTACTTTGTCACAAGCCCTCACCTTTTCTTGATCTTTTCAGGAAGCTTTGACAGGTCACCGCCGATACTCGAGTAATCTGCTTCTCAATCCAATTCCAATCTCGCATGTCTGTTGTAGTACAAAGGCTAAATCCGTACTAGGACCTGGGGGAACTTGTTTTTCTCCTCGTCGGAATCACTCTTCATACAATAAAGATAAAGGCAAACAAGTCAATGAGGGAAGCCTGTGGCGAAAGGCATTCGAACAAGTCTCTTTGGCTGATCGGAAGACTGGTGGAGGGCTGCGTTAATCAAACCACTCTTACGCACAAGAATCGATGAAAAACAAACTTCGACCCGTCTTCATCTCTGCCCGCCACTAGTTTGCCTCCCGGGATTTGAGTTAGGGTGGATGGGGTTCGTGAGTCACCTCTAACTCTTTTTTTTTCTTTTCAAAAAGTTAGGTTGATCACCGTTCTAGAAAAGTTTATGCAGGACATGACGGTGGTGCCGGAGAGTTATTGACTTCGATTGCTTTCTTCCGCTCGAATATCCCAACCGACCGCCACTTCTTTAAAATTGGCGGTGGCACCCTAGTGTTTAATTCAAAGTTGTATTTTTATGGCCGCGTCTGCCTTTTTATGCGATCAGGAAGGTAGATTTATTGCGATTTCTGTCTATGGAGGACTTTTGATAATCACCGTCTTTCTTGAAGAATCGACTCTTCTTCGAGTCCTTGTGAACATAAAAGCATGTGTTTCAATGACATACACTATTTCAACGAGTACGTCTTGTGTTCTGATTAGAGTGTATCTGTTGTTGATGTTGCATATCATTTAGACCTGGCCATGGCATAGCTAACTGCCAGTGATTTCCCTAAGCCGCTACGTATTAGGACGTTGCATCACACTTCAGGATCTCTGAAGATAAAGGTAGCCCCACGGTCCGTCCATTAAAAACGGAAAGCTAAATGTGATCTTTATAGAACTACGGACTGCATTCCGCAAATTCGATCTTACTCTACTCACGGATGTAATCATCTCCTGCAACAGCAAGTGCCATCCCGCAGCATAGATCTTCTTGGAGAATCCGACAAAGGGATTGAAGAAGTCGATTACATTAGAGATCGATGACTACTGCTATTACTTAGTAGGTGCCTTCTGGCGTTACACGCTTTCGCTGCCACATTTTCCAGAAATTTCACGACGGATATTTCTTTTCTGCGGCAACGGCGTATTGTCCTTTATGATTCCGGGAAGGCCTATGCTGCGGGTTTAACCGCGATAAAAGCAGAGTTACTCTAATCGGAATACGGCGAATGTGTATCAAAGGATTAGTCCAGCATCGATAAACGATTAGAGTTTCTGTATATGCCGGATCAAATAATGTGGGATTTTAGCCATGCATTTGGTAGCGTAAAGTGAGAGCATGCAAGACTTCTCGCTATTATGTATGGGAGGTCATCGGACTACAGTACCCTAAAACATGGCACCAAAGTACAAGGTTAAGTTGTACCCTAGCTAACTCGTGGCAGCGGATGACGGCACAGAGCAAATGCACGATATCTAACTTGCCACACTATTTCCTCTTAAGACACTTTTTCAAACCTCCCTGAAAGAGGACCTGCTGGCCAGCCGACAAAGTCGATCCAGAGTGTAGTCAACAGTCGAAAAGAAGTTCAAGAAGCAATGTCGTGGATGCCTTCTTTTCCCTGACAGCCCTACTCAGACCCTCCGGTCATTGTTTGCAAGCGGGGCTGTACGGACATGGGAGAGAGCTTATATCATTTATTAATGGCCCTTTTAATATACTGTATCGTATTCATATCGACCCGCAGAAACTTAACGTCACGTCTCAACCCAAGTAATCCGCGCCGTCCGAGTCGTCTGCCGACCATTATTCATGTATGTCCTACGGTCATCTCCTTCGTATGTCCGCCCTATTCGCAAACGTACTTATGCTGCCACTTCGATGTAGCCATCGTCAAGTTTCATCCCACCCATGATGCAGTCCACCACCCCTCTCATCGCCAAGTCCACATTGATGCATGCTTGCCTTGCGCACCTTTCGCCACAGATCCAAACAATGGACAGCATCATTCGTGCGTCGCCTAGAATATCTGCACCTCATACGGTAGCCTTGCCGACTGAGATCCTCCTTCTCATTCGAGAATGGCTCTTCCCCTTGATCAAGTCCCAGCTCGTCCAGCAATCTACAGTCGCACTCGAGGCATACGAGCATAGTCTACGCAACCTCCTCTGTCCAGACTGCATTGTGTACAACCTGGACATCTACGGTCCTAATGTCTGGCAGTGGGAACACTTCCGTGGGCCATGTTCCTGTTTAGAGACGTTGAACCCTCCGCGTACCGGTCTGGGACAATCTCCATCGCCAACCCGCAGGACTCACAACCCAAAACCGTTCAGAGACGCCCAACATTGGCTCGAGGCTCATTTGTCCAAAGAAGCAGCGGCTTTGGGTTTTGTCAGATCCCGTGGACATCAAAAGCCAACAACCGCCGCGGCACATTTTGATCTTGAAACAGCCGCATCAAACAATGGAACTGGCTTCGAGTTCATCTGGGACGTCGTTGCCTTCGTGCTTCGAGAATACAACTGTGAATTTATCCGCGAAACAGAAGACGAACCGACGACGGCTGCCACACGTTTCTGCACCGTCGACATGACACTGTCCAGATGCGACACTGTCCAAATCATTCCCTTGTGCCACACTATTATCATGGCAATAGACACCGAAATTCCTGATTTGGCAACAATGGCGAAGATTTGGCGCGTCGAAGGTATTCTTGGTAGGGCAGTGAGAGATTTGTGCCTGGAGAGCGTGGAACCCTTTGGGGTGCACCAACGCGACCCTTCGTCTTTTAAGCGCCTTCTTTGGCGCTCGAATCCTCCGATCCTTCACGATCAAGACCATATACAAGTCCTTTTTGGGATCATTGCTTCTTTAGTGGCTGGATGTGTTTCTTTTCCTGTTACCTGCACTACTATCGCTGTCAGTGTATTTTGTTTCTACTCACGACCTAAATCTCTCAGGCTTTTCTAACTTTACCTGTAATGTAAATTCCGGATATGAGCTCTTTTTTACTTGTAATGCTAACAGCGTTAGTGCCTTTTGATCTGTATTCAGAATCGCCATCGAATTGCAGAACAGGGCGTCAATCCATTGCAAAGCCCTTCCATGTCCGGATCATTTCGATTGATCATTAATGCTATATCTCTGAATAAGAAGTCGACAATGGTTTCAGAGAGAACAACCGCTATACAATTACTAAACTGATGTATTCAAAGAGAGAGAGGAGTTACATACAAACAAGCAATATTACAGAAAGAACGATACTGTTATGTTTCTTCTGTCTTAATTCATACAGCAGCAATTCCCCTTTTAAAAAAGGAAATAAAGAAATACAAGTAAAGTAGAACCAAGGAAGAACAAGAAATGAAGCATGGAAGTGCATCGGGTGGGGAAGGGCTACAAGATGAGAACTTTCAATCCAAATATGGCCTTTTGCGTACTTGCTGTGATTCTTGAGAGGCGAGCGATAGAAGCGAATTACATATAGATAGATAGCTGGGAGCGCAATAACTCAATCGGTCAAACAATTTAAAGTGCAAAAAAAAAATACGTACAGGATTTTTTAATACTTTTACCACTTAGTACTGCACAATATGGTGGTGGAAACTCAACAGCAACAACGCATCTTCCACTTTGATACCAGGGAATCGTTCGACGGACGCCTTGTCAATTTCTATAGGATAAGGTAGACGGCTGAGCAGCAGTTCGAATTTCTCGGCATTGTTTGCTGGTTGGGATATTGCTCCAGGGGGCGGCGACGACGAAGGTTCGGGTGGAGGAGTAACGGCCTCCTGATATTCATCTTCGCTGTTATCGACCGAGAAGGTATGACAGTGATCATCGAGGCTACCCAAGTCCATTGGGTCTTCACCCTTGATAAACATCGGTGACGCAGGTAGCGGCGACCCAGAACGAGAAACAGAGGATGAAGCCGAATACGGGTCTCGCGCTTGAAACGCATCATCATCATCATCGTCCTCCCCACAACCCGGCTTTTTACAGCGCTTACGAGACGACTGCCGCAAATTTCGGAACCAATTTGTCACCTTTCCGATATCCCTGTGATGACAAACGAATTCATTAATTTAAACAGCTGGATGATGAAATCATAAACGTACATTCCAATTTCGAGAGCGAGAGACGAGCGCTCTTCGATTGTAGGTATGGATGTCTTTCTGAAAAGCTTCTTCAAAGCTTTCAGCTGGTATGGTTCTGGACGCGAGCGCCGAGTGCGCGCAGAAACGGAACCTGCGCTGCGGTAAGGCATCGTCCCCAAACGAGAAGAAGATCTCCGAGAACGGTCTTCCATTGAAGGAGAAATACTGGGAGATCGCCTCAGTGTGGAATACGGTCTGATAGATGGGTGGCTGGTCGGAGGAGGCAAACTCAAAGATGGATGTGGGTATGAAGGGGGTGAATATGCCGAGTACAGTTGTGCCTCATGGGGATCCTCAGCATTGGAGGTAGGATGCCACTGGATTTCATCTTCGTCTTCCTTTAAATTCCTCTTTTTGGTCAAGTACCGTTGATTTTGAAACCAATTCGTAACCTTTTCGTATGTCCTGGTAAAAGAAAAATAGGTGTTCGGATTTAAAGAGTAATTCGGATTGACAGAGGGGGGCCAAAAATAGAAACGCACATTCCGAGGGAAACAGACAGAGTCTGACGAATTTCAGGTGTCGGATGTGAATTGATGCTATACACTTTCCTGAGCTCTTCAAGCTGTTCTTCGTGAGGACGATTTCGTGATTCGTGAACGACGGTATCTGGATGAATAGAAGAAACAGTGATATCCCGATTACCCAGAAGAAATGGGGCAGAAGAAATTTTTTACACACCAGAATCTCTCGGGTCATCGCAGAGGGTTTTTACCTCGGGTCGATGAACGGGAGGTTGCTGCTGTGTAGGTTGCGATGACGGCGGAGATGAAAGAGACTTGATATTTGAATCATGCGACGCCGTCCCTCCTCCTTTGACCTTTTTCTTAGAGGAAGCTCTTTTATTCTGAAACCAGGCATTTACGGTTTTCGTTTCCCTAAAACAGCCAATCAGAAAGAGTGGATGACAGATACTTTAAAAAAAAATTGAAGACAGAAAGTTCAAAGACGTTCAAACGCACATTCCAAGTCGCTCAGCAAGTGCTGTACGCTGTTCTAGGGGTGGATGCTCGTTCTGTTCAAAAAGCTCATTCAAAGCGGCAAGCTGCTTGGGCGAATGGCGATGTCTAGGCTTTTTATGCACAGTCTGTGTTTTAGCGATAGAAACGGCATTGTCGTTGCAAAAGGCCTGATAGGATTCGTAGCAAGGAACGTCCATTATGGAGTTGGGGAGGAGATGGTAAGAGGAAAGTATGGAAGGGGCAATTTTTTGAATGTGCAACTGATTATGATTTCAAACCTACATATGACTTGATCGCTAATTCCCCGGATTTGGAATACACTTCATTCCCACGCCATATAAATCTTATTATGCAGTCGGCATTCTGAGCACTCTATTTCGCAGCATTGAGCAGAACCCCTGAAGGTAGATTCAACACTATCAATCTACAGGGTATGGTTACCATATCAGGTAACAATAAATGAGATACCCGATAATAATTCAGTGCTCCCATACATTCAAAACATATCACTGCAAACCAGTACTAAATACGAAGATCCGACTCTGATTAAAGCAACCTCCACATGTCTTCTATTTGTGGGTGTCCGAACCGGCTTCCGGTGCATATGAGGGCATCCTCGACCGAATCAATGTTTCTTATCCACGCACCAATCGATCCCCTTTTGTTTTCGCCCAATCTTTTCAACCCGTCAAGTCTAATAAAGAAAGAAATAGACTTACAGATAGCCCTCGTGTCGGAGGAACAATGCGCGCTTCGTGCCTTTGCTCCAAAACCTTATAGCATACGAAAGCGTCGCAATAGTTGCTGCATGTCCTAAACAGACCAAGAATGCGAGTTCTGCGAGAAAGCGAAACCACTTATCTTACCTCGAATAAAATACCCTCCGAAATATATCCTTTCTAAATTATACTTTTCTGCATTCATATACCTGTTTATTCCGTTAGCGGGACTGTTTTGAGCAGAACGACAACACTTACGCAATCTGCCCAATATTGTTCGACACTGCGTATAAAAGACTTTTACCGATATCTTCCGGTGAAAATTCTTCCTTATCTCCACCTTTCCTATAAACCTTTCCAAACGAGCTGGCGATTACGGTCGATTTCAACCCAAGCCTGTTGTAATCCTGTCCATAGATATCCCTAACTAGCATATCCACCGTCGAATTATCACCACGCTCACATAGTTCAAGCATATCTATTAGCATGTCATAAAATAAGCCTCTTTCAACCTGGAGCATGCATAGAATTTGCGGCAGGAGGAAAAACCTACCATCAAACGTCTTCGCTGGTGTCAAAAGGCTCAGCAGACCCCATAATGTGCCTCCACCCAAACTCGTGCCAGACACTCGCTCAAACGTACCGTCTTCATCCACTTTGATAATGGAAACTCCCGATCCAATGTTCACGAGCAAGCAAGGAAGCTGTGGGGTTAAGGTCGTTTCAAAAGTGACAGCGTATCTGGGAGGATCGGGTCCTGGTCGTTCCAGTGGTGGAGGATTGGCGGAAGCAGTTTGTTGAGACACGACAGATGGGAGTGTAGAAGGGACCTTGGGCGTCACCGCAGAATCTGCGACTTGCGGGTGAGCAACGGACGAGATCAACTCGTCAGAGAAATAATAAACTTCATCCGGAATGAGCGTGATAAACTTTAGTCCCTCGATTAAACATTCCATTTCATCTTCTTTTCGCACCTCGACCTGTAGCTGACTGGCGAAAACATCGGAGAACCTATGGGCGCCGCCGCCAGTAATCATGATCTTCACTCCTTTGCGCATTTCCTCGATAGACACGTCGTTTATCCGCGCCGAATTTTCGATTAGCTCTTGGATGAACGCCACACATGCATCGACGTTTTCTGTTTCGAATCTTTCAAAGTTGAGGGAACCACCCGGCAAGTTTTGAGTTGTCCGCTTGATTACGGCGTCTCGCAAGAGGCCATCTGTTAAGCCTGACAGGCTGGGTCCAAGATTCCAAGGTTGTTCAATGATAAGAGGTGTTAACGCGCCATGTAGCCTGCTGGTGGTAGGTGGGGTGGAAGAAAGGGACTTTTGCGCATCGTCTCTGGAAGGAGACAGAGATAAAGGTGTGGAGATACTACTGGCGTTGGATGACCCACGAGTCGCTGCAACAGACGGCGAAGCTGGAGGTTCCGGTGAGCGAGTAAAATAGACGACTTTCGCTAGCGACCCTCCAATCTAAAGGCCAATGTGGTGTGAATAATGACCAAAGGATCACAAGAAAAAAACGGACATCAACTGCGATATGAGACACTGGCTCAATATAATTCGGCAGGTAAATCCCTCTGCTGTCTCTGGTCTAACAAAAGAAAAGGAAACAATTCATAAGTTATAACGTAAATATTTGACGTCTCAGAAAAGCATTAGAAAACCACCATTCACCCCAGGTGAATCTTCCTCCAAAATTACTGCTCCTCGAGTATCGACATGGATGACCTTTGCCCATGGTAGCGTTGGTGAAGACATAGTCCTGGTTTCAGGACTCTGCTGGGTCATCATCTGTCATTCCGGGGAAGAGAACAATTGGCGGACCGGATAATTCCGTCGCATCGTGATCGGCCTTTCTCAATAATCCGCACGGGAGCTCCCAGCTGATTTCACTTCTAACGGCGGCCAACGATGGAATCAGTACGGACAACCACGCACATTTACCCACAAGAAGAGATCGACAATATGAGGGACTTTTATCATGGAAAAAGATGTGTTATCACATTAAATCCAGAAACGGCGGTATGGGCTCACCTAATGGATACAAGTTCAGATTCAAGCGAGCCGCTGGTATTCTCACCACATTTCCTTTATGCCATTGATTAAAGACATTCAACTAGCTCCAATGGATGCTGCAACGGAACCTACGTCAAAATCGTCACCCAGGGCACGCTGCAGAGGTTCGGGAGAATGTCTTTCCATGTGAGTAGTTTGATCAACACTATTCTCATACTGAGGGATATGATAGTGGATGCCTCGGAACATCGTTTGTTTGACTTTTATTCGCCTCATGCTACCCTGTTCCTGCATGAGGATCTCCTTGCGAGGACACTCCAATTTGAGCGCCAAGTGAAGGACTGGAGACTCGCCGAAGTACAGGCGGGACGAGGGGATCCAGGAAGACCAACCTACGAACATGCGTTCACAACAGTATGTATCTATTTCTCGTAATGGGCCAGTACCCCAAATTGAACATGACAGCCTGAAGGCATCCCACCGACACCCCACCGCTGGCATCTTAGTGACCACCATCGGGCTTTTCTTCGCAATGAGGACACATTCCGCAAGGAACAATGCCCTGGAATAGACCCCCCACACGCTACTCCATTTCCTGTGATTAGCACATTGCTTTCGATACCGTTTTCTTTACTCCACCTCCTCCCTCGTTTGTCTGGGCTAACAACTAGTAGCTCCTTCCGATCTGACTTGGCCAATATGGCATTGGAAGTTGTGTCACTCTGGGCTTGGGATCCTGTGCCAGTTCCTGTGAATACCCCAAGCAAAGCAAATATTGAGCACAGCCAGCCGCCACTGCCAATCTTCCATCCCTCTCGAGATGCGACATTTGCAAGTATGCGGCCACAGCACTCTGGCACTGCTGCAATTCCTGCATCATATGCAGCAGCAGCATCTGGTGTGCTCCAAGCAGACTCAGGAGAATATATCATTGCCTGATGTGAGTGATACTGGCCCATTCACTCCAGGTATAATAGGTGGCATGACTATGAATGACACCCTTATGGTGAAAGGCCTTCTTAATCCTTCAGTGTATGTCCAATTCTATGACCTTAGCTTGTACATCAGCAAGTCTTATTGACAAACTGTCTTACGTGACTGAATAACTTGAATTCCGGAGGCAAGCCGCAATATAAGGGTATTAAAGGAAAGTAAAGTATTAATAATAAGTAATTCAACTAACGACTTTAAGGCATTTTTTTAAGAATGTCATGTAAGACTTTAAGGACAAGTCAGTACTGCTACAACGAATTTGATGGCATTTCGAACTTCGAGAGCTCATCTCGGAGGATTCTCATGCCTCACCATCTCCACCTATCAACCACCCTCAAAGATGAGTGTGAATACTCATCTTCGACAGTTACATCATTCGTGTAGTGGTACCTCAATAAATTTCATTAGCATGTTTCTAGCAATGGATCTGCACAGAATTCCGATGTAAAACAAACCATGATTCGATCCAAGGAATTGAATTGAGAAAGAACAAAACAAATATCTAACCACCAACTGCTGCAAGAACAAGATCACAAACCTCTTGCTTTTCTGCCCGCACGCTCAGTTCTAAGGTGACACCCTGCCCACGAGAAAACGTCATCCGAGAGCGGACAAGGACCTTACCACCGCCCGTCACCAAACCAGACAGTTGAAGGGTATGCATCGACGTGGACGACGGATTCTCGGAACCGCCCAGGGCTTCCATATTCAGCACTTCGATTATGGAATCACAAGCAGCTAGAATGGTTAGAAGTTAAATAAATCATCAGCGATGGGGTCAACACAACACATGAGATGTGTACCTTTGAGACTCTCCATGGATGACAAGGCAAACGTTTCCGTTGCATCCGGTGCTGATCGCAAACGATCCCATTCAGCACCAAAGGAAGCATAGCTCGGCACGATATAGTCTCCACCAGCGCTGAGTTCCACCTCTTCAATCTGATATTCGTCTTCATACCCTTCGTCTTCCGGGACACCGGTCGATGGATCAACTTCTTTGCTAATGTACTTGAGCGTACACTGGAAGGAGGCGGTAGTGTACACATCTGGGTTTTCACGGGTGAATGAGACGTATACAATTGCTGGGGAGTTTGCGGCGGAAAGCGATGGCAAAGGAATGATGAAGTCTTCTGTCAAGCCACCATCCTCTGATTGTGGCACCATGATCACCGAAACCTGTTCCAAGATCGTATCTGGCAATGTATTTGAAACGTTGAACTGAAATGTTTTGTCAGGTTAACAATTTAACAATGTGGCGTCACGAGGAAAGAGATAAACCTGGAAGACAACATTCTCTTTGAAGATATGCTTTACGCAATTAACTTGATACTCGGTTTCACTCTCGGTAAGTTGAGCGGGGTTAGCACTGCTGTTGAGGATGGGTCCATAAGAGGCAAATTCTGGAACGTCGGCAAGTTGTTGAGCGTATGCAGACTGCTTTTCTGCGGCCGAAGGGGCCACAGGTGTCTCGGATTTCTTCGACACAGGTGCACCAAGAGTATCCAAGGTTGTGGGACCTATGTTCAAGTTTCTTTCTTTAAAAAAAAGCTGTTACGTGCACGCTCAATTGACGTACGGGCAACTTCCTGTGCAGCTTGAGCACGGCTAATCTTTGGAACTGACGATGTATCAAATGGCTGCTCGATAGCAGCAGGATCCTTGATATACGCGACCAGTTTGGATTCCAAAGCCGCCAATGAGAAAACAGATTCTACAATGGCAAAAGAGTAAGAATCCAAAACAATCAACCACAGATGGCGACTAACCTTCTTTAACATAGGTATCTGCAAGAGGTTTTTCCTTGAAGACCTTGAGGTAAAGGGCCGCACGGTCCCGTACTTCATCATCAACATCGTCCAGACATCTGTCGAGTGATTTAAGGCAAGCACTCAGCAAACTAAATGGCCATACCTATTCAAAAGAACGGTGATGCTCTTTTTCAGCGTAGGTTCCGCAGAGTTTACTCCAAACTTGGCCAAGCTCGTCACTGCGGCCGCCCTGACAGCCGCGTTCTCCAATACAACACGGTTATAAATAAATCGTATATATTTGGCAGGTTGAGGCGACTTTGGACCCTCAACTCCAAGCAGATGAAGAATGCGAACAGACAGTTTTGTGAACTCGCAATCTTCGATGAACTCGCAGAGGTGAGACAAGGCCTGTTCCTTCGATTCTGGAATGAATTTGATCATGTCGAACATTGCTTCAACCACGGCGCGTTTAAATTCATAGCCTCCCTCATCTCGGAGTACACCAGACAGAAAACTCAACATCGAGGCATGTTTCGTCGGGAACTTGAGGCAGAGAGATCGAATAGCTTCCACAATGATGACCTTGAACTCATCACTAATTTCACTCAAGAAGCCCGTAATTTGTTTGATGAGACGGTCCACGGAGGCTTCGTTACCGGTCTAGGTGTAAGGTGAGTATGCCACATTCATTTGCAGTTATAAAAAAGAAAATACCTTCAATAATGTCGTAATAGCATAAGTAGCGACGCTGCGGTTAGGATCTGCAATGAGTGTTTCCAGATCCATATTGCACGTCGCCACACTTGTAGGGTGAGTCAAAGCGAGTGTAGCAAGAGTCCGAGTTGCGGCAAACTTCAGAACAGGCTTGGGCGTTGTGAGAAAGGTCTGCAGTACTGAAAGCATAGTTGATTAACAGAATCAAGGGCGTAAAAGTCGCATACCGGAAATCGGCTTGGTCAATTGTGCCGCAGTAACACTTTTCATCTCGCAGATAGCCCGAGCGGCTTCGAAATTGACCATGTCACTCTTGTGTCGCAACCAACCCTCCAAGAGTTCTAAAAATTGTCTCTGAATACTGTAATCAAAAAATTATGATAAGAAACCACAGGGCGGCATTTCCACACTAAAAAGGTGACATACTTGGGATCCTCTTCTATCACTTTGGCGGCATACCGTATGAGCATGCAAAGTGCCATCGGACTTCTCAACGTCGTCCCAGCGCCAGACTTTCCTCCTCCAAGTTGTTGTATCATCTTTATAATGGCCATCCTGTCCTGTTGGCGGATGAGGTAGAGGAGGCCAAGTGCGTGATACTGCGTGATGTTGCTCGTCGATGGAAGCGCCTGTGTGCCTGAGGGCTGGGACGACCCTCCTCCGAAGCCGAGATAACCACTACTGCTATTGCTCGAACCAAAGAAGCTAGACGAAGGCTTAGCGTTAACGGCTTCCTGAGCCTCGTTAACCCATCTTTTGACGACATCCTTGGCTTGTGGGAAGAGGTGATACGCGGAAACCAACGCGGCAGACGAGATAGAAGGAGTTCGATCTACAATGGCTGCTTTGAAGAAACGCTCTACGCCTTGCGCCATCGAGGGCTATACACCATTGCAATATGAGGCGCCGTTTCAGCAGAAAATAATAATGACGTACATCTATGATTTTGCAAAGGGCGCGGATAGCGTTTGGTCGATAAATGACTTCTGAATTTGATTGCATATCTTTCATTATACTGCTTGTAACCATAATAACATCTTCCGCAGTCACTGAAAGTTCCTTGATCGCGAGATAGACTGCCTGACGCAGCGCGCTCTGTGGTCAGTTATTGAGCTTTCGTCACCATGGAAGAGGTAAACGAAACGAACGTCTTTGTGTTGGAACAGCTTAGTCGTTCCAAAAAACAAAGTAGTTGCTTCCTGTGTCCCGAACGTTTCTCCGACATAGAGAAGATATACGATGCGTGTCAAGAGTGCCCTGCACTTTCTTGGACTGATTGGAGAGTCATTGAAAACGCGAGCCTCCTGAATGATAGTGGTTTTGTTGTTATAATACGAGTTAAGAACGTTTTCGTCCTCCTTCTTCGAGTAAAATGTCATAGCGAAAGACGCCATTTTTTCTAGAGGCAATGTAAGGAAATGTGTTATTGTTTGGCATTCAGCGGCTCACGGCCCGCTCTGATTGTACATTTCATTTTCTTAAATAATGACAAAAAAATCATCTGTGATATTCCGCAGCGTACAAACTTCTGAAACCACCAATGACCCACCACCTCCCAAGAAGCTATACCTTTCCTGCCACCCCACGACTCGGCGCCCTCTTCCATCTCACACGCCCTCGGTGGAATTCAAGACCTTTCGGCATAAAACCAGGCCAAAAACACATACGAGGTGGAGGATGAAAGGACAAACACATTGCGATGAAGAACCTAAAAGACAAAATAGGGAAAGGGGAGAGACGAGACGAGAGAAACAATCGGAAGGCGATATACCATAGTGGCTAAAAATGAATGGTATGGGGACGATGAATGTAAAGGATGGGGATAAAGTACAAAGACCATCTAACTCGAGTATCATATGTATGTGTGAGGAAAATTGAGTGGGGAAAAAAAGATGAGAAGGAATACTAGAGTGTGAACAACAAGGGGAAATGAAACTACTTTCACAATATTAATGAAAAATACGGGCGCAAAGTGTGAATGATGAAAATACACATAAGATGAGTGGGCAGGAAGTAATGTCAGCACACTTTCTTCCTCCCAACCTAACCAGCAGCCCACGAGTCTTCCATTAGAAGACAATATTGAGGGGAAGGGAGGTAAGAAATTGCCTAGGAAACAGCGTCCGTTTTCGTAAAGAAAAAATATTTGTATCAGATTCATGATTGAAGCAAACCAGGATGTGAATACTCGAAGTCGGGACACGCATTGGGGGCCATCACTTCAATGTTGATCCGCCGTGTCAAGGACACCAAGAAGGCACGTCCCATGCCTGCCAGAAAAGAAGACAATCTTAACAATGGCGAGCAAAAAGGACCAGAACGTTGGAGAAGGCGATTATATCGACGAACTATTTTCACCGATGGACGGCCGAGTGAACAAAGTCGAAAGCAACCGAAAAGAATTATTTCCAATCCCAATAACTCAACGGGCGACCCTCATGACGAAACCGCGACCAGAGTCATCTAACCAGACCCATACCGAGCGAAACCTTGCATCTACCCCCCACCCCCCAATCGCCCGGTCTTCTTGGGACGCGTACTCCACAAGCGAAAAAAACATCACCAAGGAAGAAGGTAAATTACCATAACTCGGCATCACGAACTCGGGCGCGGGACTGTTGCGCAACAGGTCCAGCGGGCACCTGCTGAGCCTGACGAGTATGAGAACGTAACCTAAGGAATAGAAGATAAGATCAATATAACGACCACACAACGAATGAAACTACTCACATGCGGTCGCTCGCACGGTGATCGTCCTCTTCTTGAACAATCTTGCGCCTTGCAGGACCAGCCTTTGACCCGGAAGCCTGATTGCCGTCGTTCCGCGCACCCCGCTGGACGCTCCAATCAAAGACATAATCGTACTGATATCCTTCGCGAACGAAAAGATCGCGGAATAGCTTGCGCAAGTAAGAATAGTCGGGTTTGTCATCGAAGCGAAGGGCACGAGTGTAGTTCATGAAAACGCCAAATTCTGTAGGGAAACCACGGCAAAGGAGATCCGTGGGAACCGTCATTTTCTTTTCCATTATGCGATCGTATTTCTGCTTCTTTGTGGCCGCCTTGAGACCTTGCCAAGGAAGAGCGCCCCGAAGGAAATACATGAGGACGTAAGCGAGCGATTCGAGGTCATCACGTCGAGCTTGCTCAACACCCAAGTGGGTGTTGATGGAGGTATAACGAGCAGTACCTGTCAAGTTCTTGTTCTCTCGGTAAGGGATATGGAGGTGAGTCTTCGGGTCACGGAATTTCTTTGCAAGACCGAAATCGATAACATTGACTTGATTTCCACGCTTGCCAATGCCCATGAGAAAGTTGTCAGGTTTGATGTCGCGATGGATAAAATTACGAGAGTGGATGTACTCGATACGAGAAATCTATAAAATCGTGAGAAACAAAAAATCATAAAGCATACTGAAATCAAAATATACCAGTTGATCGGCAAGCAAAAGAACAGTCTTGAGACTGAACTTGCGGGTGCAGAAATTAAACAAATCTTCGAGTGAGGGACCAAGAAGGTCGAGGACCATAGCATTGTAATCACATTCTGTACCAAACCATCTTACAAAGGGAACACCGACGCCACCGGCGAGTGTCTTGTAGACCTTTGATTCATATTCGAGCTGCGGATGCTTGGCCTTTACGGACTCGAGCTTAATGGCGACTTCCTCGCCAGAGATTATGTTGATTCCCAGGTAGATGTCGCCTAAAGAGGCTTTTAATTAAAGGGAATAGAGGTGTACAATGTCGAACATAGACGCACCAAAGGAGCCCGATCCGATCTTTTTCCCAAGCCTGTACTTGCCACCAACACGGAGATCGAGTCTCTGGGACGTTGTATCTGCCATCGATTGTCAAGAGAATAGAAATTTTTATAATTCTGAAGGAGATGGTAAGCGAGAAATAAGACTGAAGGGAAAGAGTGGAGATGAAGGAATAAACAAAGGACTTTATAGCGGGAAAACAGGTGGATCAAAATCAAGCCTGTCGGTTCACGTCATGATGTGAGAGGCTGACTTGTGGTGAATCTGGTATGATAAACGGTTTCCAGCGGTTGTGTTCGGGCACAAAGGCCGTCGGGGGTAGAGGGTAAAGCAAGCCCCAGCCACGTTGCTTGCGCAAGTGGATGACAGCAAAGTCTCAACGACATCGTTCTACTCTTCAGAACGACAACAACTGCGAGAAAAGACCTGGAAATGAGATACCTACTTGAAATTGGATTTTGGAAGACGGTGGAGGAAGAAGAGAGAGGTTGAACGAATGGCCAGACAAGGAGAACCAAACAACGACGGCTGTGTTTGCGGAGTTCCAATTTCATCATGATCTATGCTTACATTTTTCCTAAACACGTTCTGTTCCTACGTAAATTTTTACTTGTTCCTATCGGATGACAATTTCATGGAATCAAGCCTGTCAACGTTCCCGATGAAAGAGCGTCAGACCAGATGAAATTTATACTGATGCCTGATAAAAGTTTTTCAGAGGCGCATAGCCTTGCAGTGATATATCACTGTTGGCACTGAAGCGAGTTTTGTTCTGGCGGCGATGGGTTGTTGATGCACCTTGTTTAGAACGGCTCAGCTCGACAACTTATATAACCTTTTGTTTTTCAGTTTCTTCAGAATTTTGCTTTGGTGACTTTACTGCCTTCATTGTGGCGGCATTATGCTTACTTTCCCAGTTCGCTGGGCTCCCAGCCATCGTGGTGATGGGTACTGCCGACATGCTTTCCAGCGCTGGCCACCCGCGCGTCACGCATCAGGAGCGCTATGAGATTGACCGTTGGCGAACCGGTGAACGGTCCTACAAAGATGTTTAATGCTTTCAAGATTCACATGTATTACAAGGTGTCGTGCTTATTGTGAAGCAATGTTTCTTATATCTATGGAAATCTGGGTCACTCAAAACCGAGGGGACACCGTCCTAATACTGGTGTTAATGTAGTTCAATGCCATCATCCACCCCCGCTGTAATTTCTTGTCATCTGTGAACGCAGGGATAGATTTGTTTTCCTCTTTTAGAAATAAATTACCCCCTACAGGTATTTCTTTCAGATTTCTTCTATAATTTAATTTTTTGCGTTTGTACATTCGTGTGCTAAATTACTGCCTTCCAAGTTGGCTGTCAGCCTATGCCAAGGATTCGATTTTATATTACATGTGCTATATTGATCGCATAAAATTGGTTGCTTTTCAACCACCACAAACAGTCGTTGACCGTCGTTCATTTTCTCGTCGACCTCACCCTCTTTCAGGCTTGGTTTTATACCAATTACAGTCCCTTCCAGCCGTTCAATTATTTCTGGGTCTCATTTCGACTGTTTGAGAGTAATATAACAATGGCTTATCACCAGAACGATCCTTACTACGGACATCAACAACCTCCTTACGGTCAAAGCAACCAGTACCCTACTTCATCCCCTGGACCACACGCCGTTAGCAACACTGGTGTTGCAAACTATGGTCAGGGACACGGACAAGAATACGACAACCAATGGGAAACCAAATCATACCAGAGCAGCTACCACGGCTCCCAAGTTCACCTTAACCCGCAAGAAATGATCCAAGTTCCGCCTCCTATGCCTAACATGCCCTACCAACAACAGTATCCGCCCCCGCAACGTCCAGGCTTAAACCATGCCGCCAGCAGTGCTGGTTGGTCCGTCGTCAGGGATAAGCTCATGAAACGCCGTTCCGTGAAACACGTCCCGCTCTTCCAAGGCAACCTCGTTCTCGACGTGAATGTTCCTTCCACTATCTTGCCTGCTGGCAAGCAAGATATCGAAGAATTTTCAAAGATGCGCTACACCGCGGCGACTTGTGACCCTGATGACTTTATGGCCTCCCGTTATTCACTGAGGCAGTTTCTCTGGGGCAGACATACGGAGCTGTTCATTGTCATGACTATGTACAACGAGGACGAGGTTCTTTTTGTCAAAACAATGAATGCGTATGACTTATTTGCATTTCCCCATTCAATTCATGATGCTTAATCTTTTTCGTTCAGTGTTATTAAGAATATCGCACATCTCTGTGGACGCTCGCGCTCAACGATGTGGGGCTCAGAAGGATGGAAAAAAGTAGTTGTGTGTATTGTCTCTGATGGTCGCAGCAAAATCAACAAACGCACTCTTCAAGTTCTTGGCTTGGTATATTTACTCCTCCCAGCGTGTAGTTTCTAGCTTGACATAACTCACTTTAGATGGGATGTTACGTTGAAGGTATTGCCAAGGACACAGTCGGTGGAAAGGACGTCACAGCCCACATCTTTGAGTAAGGCTTTCATCTTTTATCAGAAAGCACATGTTGAAACTCATTGGCCCGTTAGATACTCGACTAGTGTGATTGTCACAGAAACAGGCGAGGTATCGCAAGGCACATGTCCCGTTCAGATTCTTTTCTGCCTGAAAGAGCAGAACAAGAAAAAACTGAACAGCCATAGATGGTTTTTCAACGCTTTCGGTCCTCTTTTGAAGCCCAACGGTATGCATCCTCGGTTAGGTTCTAGTGATTTCTAGTGATTTACTTTCCTTTCTACTACAGTTTGTGTTCTTCTCGATGTTGGTACCAAGCCCACTGGAACCTCTATCTACGAGCTTTGGAAATGTGAAGTTTTCCGCTTCATCATTTAAGATGTTCTCCTAATTTATTATTTGATAGGCTTCGACAAGCACGGCAACGTGGGAGGTGCTTGTGGAGAGTGAGGGCCTCTTGTCTTATCCGTTCTAGCACATCATGATTATTTTTGATTCAAACAGGATCTGCGTTGACTCTGGTCGCGCTTGCAGCCTTGTTCTGAGATCTCCCCTTGTCGCTTCGCAGAATTTCGAGTATAAAATGTCCAACATCCTCGACAAACCACTTGAGGTCAGTTCGTAAATAATCTTTTTTGATGCCGGGTTTCACAGGATGTTTCAGAGTGTATTCGGCTATATTAGTGTGCTTCCTGGTGCATTCAGTGCCTACCGTTACAAAGCACTTTTGAATGGTCCGGACGGCAGAGGTCCTCTCGCTTCCTATTTCAAGGGTGAGACGATGCATGGAGCCGGTAGTGATGCCGGACTATTTGGTAAGAAGGATGATTGTTAGTCCGATTGCTGTAATTGTGACGTTTGAATCCAGAACGAAACATGTACCTCGCTGAAGACCGTATCCTCTGTTTTGAGATTGTGACGAAGAGGAATGAAGGCTGGGTGTACGTTTCTCGTTTCATGATGTTCTGGTCAATCATTAAATTTAAATAAATACTAGGCTCAAGTACGTCAAAAGTGCGAAAGCCGCAACTGATGTTCCTGCGACTGTATTATAAAATTGTCATGTTTTACCCAACGCCTGAGCAACTAACACTGGGTATAATCTAGGTACCAGAATTCATTTCCCAACGCCGTCGCTGGTTGAACGGTTCTCTGTTTGCATCTATCCATGCTACCGTATTCTTCTGGAGGATTTGGACTTCAGGTCAAAGCTTTTTCCGCAAGATTTGGCTCCAGGTATGGTTTACAGTCCTTTTTAGTGTTTTTCAAAGTTCCTCAAATTTATTAAAGCTTGAATTCATCTACAATGCCATCAATTTGTTTTTCACTTGGACATCACTGGCTAATTTCTACCTGGCTTTCTTTTTCGTAAGTTTTGTGTCCTCGTAATTTCTCCGCCAGCGATGACATGGCTTTCTATTTTTCAGTTGGTCGAATCAGCGACAAAGGATACCAATGACGCTTTCAACTTCCTCAGAGATGGTGCTGGAAAATATGTTTTTGACATCTTCCTCAGTCTTTATATCGGCCTTCTTTTCGTCGTTTTGGTTTGTTCATTGGGAAATCGGCCTCAGGGATCGAAGTGGGCGTATACCATCTCAATGTTCCTTTTCGGCTTGTGCAACATCATCACGACGTGGTGTGCTGCATTTACTGTCTATCTTGCGGTCCCACATGACGTCAACGGGTGGAAGAATTTCCCTCAGTAGGTTTTGGCTTTTCCTTTTACCGGCCATCATTTCTGACCCTACTGCGCCAATCTAGATTATTCATGGAGAACCAGACCTTCCAACAGATCGTCATTGCCTTCGCTGCCACTTACGGATTATACTTAATTTCCTCCTTTATGCACTTTGAGCCGTGGCACATGTTTACTTCGTTTGCGCAGTACATGTTCCTCCTCCCTTCATACGTCAATATTCTCATGATGTACGCTATGTGTAATCTGCACGACGTCACTTGGGGTACGAAGGGAGACAACGGGGCTGCGAAAGACCTTGGTGGAGCAAAAAAGGTGAAGGGAGATGACGGTAAAGAGGTCATGGAAGTCGAGATTCCCACTGCCAGGGAAGATGTCGACCAGCTTTGGACGGCCTCTAGGGCCGCCTTGAGGCTGCCTGCTCCCGAAGAGAAGCAACGTCGTGATGCTGCTACAAAACAGGCTGATCACGACAGGAACAGCAGGACGAACGTCGTGCTCGCTTGGGTTGGTACTAACATGTGCGTGCAATGTCTTTTTCCTTGGATCCTTTCATTTTTCTGAATACGGAAACTGAATAAACGCTGCGTAGGCTTATGATCATGGTCTTCACGTCATCTGCGTTCAACCAGTGGGCAGCCAGTCATGTGAACAAGGACAGTACCTCTGCTTTCAATCCCTATCTCACTGGCCTGTTTTATGCGTTGTATGTGCTCTTTGCTTTTGAAATTTCGTGCCAAGAATTCTCAATGTTGTTTGTAGTGCCGGCTTGTCAACTGTCCGCTTCCTCGGTTCCTCATTATACCTTATCCTACGACTATTCGGACAATGATCCCCTACATAGGCAGTCTTCGGACTCCCTTCCAATTCGACATTTGTACATTGTCTATGCCTTATGAACGGGGTGTTCGATCATTCTTCTAACATTTTGTATTTTTATTCGTATTCTTGCACCTTTTGCGAATCGATTTCGCAGGTACCTTTCAACCCCTTCCATTATGACCAATATATAAATCTATGAAAATTTCCAGCAGACTCAATGCTGATTATTCGTGAAAGATACATCGGAATGACGGCAAAAATCCAAGGTGTAAGGAGCAAACAAAAAATATGGTCGAAAGTCAGGTATGATGGATATAAGATGCATGGTATAGAAATTACTGCAAACGAGAAAGGACTTTTATGTCAATATGTAAATAAATCCCACTGTTTCCAATCCGCTTATTCCAGGTATATCAATGCATTTCATGGAGATATCCTTGGAGATACAAATTCAAATTGTGACACATCAATGCTGGGACGAGAGCTTTGTGAATCGAGCGATGCCTGTCTCTGCGCAGGTGGTGTTGGAGATTCTCTTGAAGGATTTACAACCTTGAAACCAGAACCCTTCGCTGCTAGTGGTATATACTGAGTTGGTATCGGAGGACTGGGTGGTAAATCAGATGTGGTAGCTCTCGTCGACCCAAAGTTGATAACACTTGGCCTGCGACCGCGTCCACTGGGATTGGCACTCGGACGCTCAAAACTCTGACGAGGAACAACAGGTGTTTCATGTGTGGACCCTGGGGGGACATGATGACTACTCCCGTTAGGTCCATTTCTCCATTTCAAAATCGACTTTGGTGCCACTTGTCTCTCTTGCTCAGGAACCGTGGGTAGAGGCGGAGAAGGAGGTCGAGATGATCTTGGGAGTGGAGACACTCGAATGGGGTAAGGTGACTCCTGATCGAATCGTAGACGGTCGAGATGCGGAGTTGACCTCGAAGTCTGCCTCATATGCACGGTTGTGACTGGTCCGGCATTCGGATTCCGTCCCTGGTACATTGGGATTGAGAGTTGTGGCGGGCCCATCTGGTCAAGTGAAGACCGTGGAGCAGGAGGTGGTCGCATTTGATCCTGGGGTGTCCGACGACCGCCTTGGTCGATCGAAGAGCGTGGTTGAGGCGGCGGAATTAACTGCGGTGACAATCGCGACATATTCTCAGATGGGTTGATATCTGTATCAGGATACAGCTGCTCTTCAGAAGGTCGTTCTGGTCGCTGAGGAGGTACAGAGGGTAATGCCTTGCCGGAGGATGGGATGGTAGGCGTAGGTGGAGGGACATCACTAACTGACCCGGATGGGACATTCTTCTCCTTACTCTTTCGCCAGAGGTTTTTGATAGACCTTACCGACATCAAGGTAGTCTTATTATTCTTAATAGCGGGCTCAGCGCCTGTTAGCGAGTCTGCAGAAAATCGGCTCGTCGTTCCTGACCGAGGTCGTGTCTCAACAACTTCCTTAGGCTCCGGACCTCCCTCCACAGACACAGGAACAGCTTGAGGTTGAGGCGGCTCAACGGGCGAAGAAGGGTATCGGTTGAAAGGATCGGGCGACAGAGGAATGACAACTGAGTCAATTGTCAGCGACTCGATTCTTCTGGGAAGAAACATGCCAAGCTCCTCTTCGAGTTCTTTCCTCCGTTTCTCAGTCTCGGTTAATCCATTGTGTACGACCCGAGTCTGCGAGAACGGTTTGGGAGTAGATTTTGTCACGCCATTAACAGCTAGCCGAGGTGGAGAAGGCGCATTGGGATTCTCACTCTGACCCATTTTGTCCTTGAGCATAGAGAATGGAACTGCAGGCCATGATTTACCAGTCGTATCCTCACTGTAAAAAATGAAAATTGTTGGAAACGTGATACACGATAAGGACACCTACGTTGGAGATTCAATCAGATCTGGATGCTGCGGAAGTCGAGGTGACGATTGAGGGAGATGAGTGCCATCAAAACTTCTAGGCGACAGAAGTTCACGATGTCTTGGCGAACTGGGAGATAGATTCAGTGAATTGCGCTCCTCAAGTTCAGAAGTTATGGCCCGAGGCGACAGTTGGGCCATCGTCTTTAAACAAAGTGAAAACAGTCAATCGATAGTCGGCCTAAAACAAAACAAGGCACGTACTCTCTCGATTTCGTCCAGCTTCCTGCTCATGATTAGTTGACTCCTTCGACGGTCATTGAAATCGTATTCGTCGAACTATTACATCGGAGATAGGATCGAGAAGGCGTGAAAAAAATTCTCGCTGCTCACCTCCTCTGAAGGATCCAATCCAAGGTCGAGGTCATCAAACACCGCAAATTCCCGTTTGACAGCCTCTCGTTGGGATGAAATATCGGCTAAGGATTGATCAGGTTCCATGTATGCCAAATCTGTATTCATCGTGTTGCTTGGCCGAGGGATCGCCAAAATGTCTGGACGCTCCTTCGTTCTTATCACGAGTGGAGGAAGAACCTTGTGTCCAGTTGGATTGCTCATCTTCTCCAGCATTTCCAGAACTTCCTCTTCCTCTTTTGTCGACGTACTCTCTGTGTCATCTTCCATGTCTCTAAGATCAGGCAAAGAGGTGAGTTCCTCTACGGTAAGGGCAAGGTTGACTATGTTAGGATTGACATACTTCCGCTTGTGCTCACGGGCCTCTACGCTGATATCAGCCCACGTAACAGCATCCATTCCGAAGAGATCAGCAAGGGGATCGTCCCCTCTGGTCAAGATGGAAAACTTTGCTGTCTCGTCTTCATCGTTCAGGTCTTCATCGTCTGTCTCAACAGGAGAATCTGTAATTCTCGCATAGCCCATTGTTTCGTCAGCCTCCAACAAAAGTCCCAATGGATCCTTTTTCTCCCTCTCCGACTTCCTTACTGTCAACAACTCCAGAGGGGCAACCGATTCATCGTTCCTGAATCCATTCCGAAACCTCTTTGCGTGATTCGCTTGTCGACTTCTTAACCATGGATTATACCATGTAGCTTTCCGTTTGTCAATGTCAAACTCTACTTTTGCAAGAATTGGTATCAAGGAGGGTGAATTGAGGCCAGGAAGATCGATAGAGTTTGCGCGAAGACCTGCTGGATCGTCGATAGAAGTATCAGGTGTACCCGGTTCGGATGATGCAATGCTTGATGGAGGAGCGGATTTGCTATTCGAACGTAGGTCAGAGGTTGATGAAGGCGTAGAAGGGGCAGTATGGGTGGGATAGGACGGTCGAGGGGCCAAAGGGAGCAGGGGTGCATCCCCTGAGGGGGAAACCATAAAGGGTCTCAAAGCATTTTCTTGAGGAAGAAACGGTGTGGATTGTGACGGAGAATGATATTCGATATTTGGAGTTCCAGGAGTAAGCGGGGTAATGGATGGCAAAAACATGTCGTCTTTCCGTTCCGCTCGCAGTACCCGCGCCCATAGATGCTTCCAAACCTCATCAGACAGCCTCGGGCCGGGTTCATCTTCACCTTCTGGTGAAGGGGGCAACGGATTCTGGGGGCTAGAGTTGATTAGATATAGAATGAGGCCTGTACTGCTGGGCAGAGCGTATTCTCTGGCGATAGCCCCTAATTGTGCTTGAAGTGTGGAATGCACAGGTACAAGCGTACCACGTCGGAACTGTTTATGATATCCTGGTGCATTAGGTGGTGGTGCTTTCCCTGAATCGTCGTCGTCGTCGTCGTCTGAGTCGTGTGGTAGATGTAATGGGGGGATGACATGCAGCAAGAATTTGGAAGTCGTTGGCGGGTAGGCACTAAAGGTCGAAGAAGCTGAAGGACTCGGAGAACGCCTTAGGTGATCCGCTTGACTAAATGGATCCAGAAATGAACGAGAAGAGGCCGAGGTCAGGTTACGAGTGAGAGGAATTACAGGGGTTGACACCCCAAGTGCATTGGCGAGTTTGGCGAGACGTTGGTGGGATAATGGTGCTTTTGGAGGTCCCCATGTCGGTGAAAAATTGGAAGTACGTGGAGTGAGATTCTCGCTTCCAGCCACATTGTTCGACATGCTAGGGTTATTAAATAGGCCGAATAGTCTTGTATAAATTCAAAATATAAACTGCAGCGTTGTTGAACTATAGATTCGTTCCTATATGAGCACTTAGATATCGAGCTCATCCTATACAATAAAGTGATCAAAAAAACCGCCAGAAAGGATGTAAAGCGTTGGTTATACGTGCCAATTAACGTGAGATTCCGAAAGAAACTGAAATAACTGTTTGCAGAGATCTCCCAGGAGATTGCCAAACCAAGCAGACTAGAGTTTGGGCTATAAGGTAGTCCTTGAAATCGTCGTTGCGGGGATCCTGGTCGACGCGGTTGTCATTCGAGATGTTCAACAAGAATGTTGAATCCCACAAACGACAACACAGTCAAGACTTAGACTGTCGCAGGTGGGAATTTGCGAATGTAAAGCCATAAGCGGTTAACGACGGTTGGACAACGTCCCGGCCTTGTAATCTAATTTTCATGACCATGAGTCCTGTATTTAAATAAAAAATGCAGTAAATGTTTGCAAGCCAGGAGAAGCGCTGATATATGAACATGCATTGTTGTGGAAGCCAAACAGGTGGGTAAGTATTAGTGGCGCAGGAGTACAAGTGGTACCTTGTTGGTTCTTGACTGAGGATTCTTCCGTTGATTGGTTTCTGCCATTGTTTCTGCCATTTCTTTTCCTTCTTTCTCATTCTCTCTTCTTCAAGTTCTCTGTATCTTACGACAGCTCTCCTTATCCAAGAGCACGAAAATCTGCTACGAATCCTAGCATCTATCTGCCCATTATGGACCACCATCCCATGGACGACGATAACAATCCCCAGAATCAGTACACTTTCTATCCCTCTGAACATCAAGACCAGTCGTATACCATGCCCTACAACCCGCATATGGGTCAATATCCTACCCACATGGCGCACGCACACCCTACGCGAAGTAAGCCAACACCAATAATGCTGAATATTGTCATCTGATATCTTCTTTTTACTCATTTTGGCTCTTTAGACCCAATGATACCAGACATGCCATACCATAACCTCACGATCGGGTTGCCGCAGGCTCATTACCAGCCAGGGCCTTTTCCTGTGCCTCATGCCTCCATGCCCAGTACAACACCCCCTCCTCCATCACCTGAATTATATGATCCTCTTTCACCACCTCTCTCCGGATCGGACACATCCGCGGACGGAATATATCACCACTCGAACAGTAGTGGTACAAATTCACCTTCTTCATCGCGCGGTCATAGCCTAGTCCATCGAACTCAACGCTATAACCCCTCACCCTCACCGACTAGCTCATCTGGACGCAGGCGCAGTCGCTCTCACGACTCAGACGACGACGACAACATGGGTTCTGCTGCACTTATGGAAAATCTTGCCCATTCGAGGAAGGAAGCTACAAGGAGGCAAAGAATAGAGGCTGAACAGAGACGACGAGATGAGCTTCGAGATGGCTATGCCAAGCTCAAGGACAATCTTCCTGTGTCAAATCAGAAGAGCAGCAAAGTGTCATTGCTAGAACGCGGTGAGCGTCCCCCTTTCTCCCTGCATCTGGCTTGCTCATGAATCTTTTAGCTGTTAATCATGTCATTGCACTGGAGAAAGAAAACAAGGAACTTCGAGCCCGCATTGCGTTCTTGGAGCAAGAATCCCAACGGCTAAGGTCAATCAACGAAAAAATTTCTCTCCAGTCGGAAGGCACGGCATCGCCAGATGGGTCGATGAAGAGAGAGATAACTCCAGATGCCACTTCATCCGCTCCCGCAACGTCGCTAACTTCAGCTCGAGGTCAAATACACGCATCGGAGCACGCTAGTCCTTCCGATTCACAACAGGGTCCTTGATTTTCACTTTTTGCAGCATCTCCTAACTCTACGTATATTTTTTTCACCGCCGATCTTGCAATAACTGCCATTCTTACGACTCTACTTTCTTATTTTCCATTTTTTGCTCGGAAAAATGGTTATTTATTTTTTCCCTCCAGTTCCCCTCCATTGTATTTCACACTTGAACGCCGTGCAGTGTTTTGAAGACCCACTCTTTGTGAGAGGCGAAAGGGTACTAATAACAGCGTGTTTGGTTGCATGCACCTCGTTGATCGATGATCGCCACATTTCGCTGCCCTTCACGTTTCTGAACCGTTTGGAAACAGATGACATAGATTCCCGGTGAATCCAAGTTTAGAATATCCCCTGCTGTCCCTATCGGAACACGTTCAACGATTCATTCCTCCCTCTTGGTATTTTTGGTTCAACGTTTCCTTCCATTCCGATACACCAAAAGACAGGCCAAAGTTTGTCCACTTTCTGGACAGCAAACCCACACGTGAATTGTTTGGAAGAGAATACGACGACTTTAAATCTGCGATTTATTCACGATTCTTGAAGAATACCGGAACAAGTCAAGGCCGAACAAGCCCGTTTGAACACCTGCCTTGGATCCGGGGAACTGTCGATTCCTTCTTGAATAATCGAGTTCGCAACCTAAAACCAGACTTGCATCCCTTACACCACTTCTTGTCACTCAACGAAGCCCTAGTGAAAGCGAGAAATCTCTTGATGAGACAAAGCGGACAGTCTGTATTACATATTATATATGTTGCTGGACTGTGGCTGACTGTGGAAGACGCGATGGTTGAAAGTGACTACTGAATCCAGGAATAGGAACATTACTTAGTATTTTGACGCTTGTTCTTACCATTGATTCCTATTTCACACTTTTCTTTTTTTTAGCACAAAGACCATGAACCCTCATACTTTCCATAAATCTCATTCACATCCAATGTTTCAAAGCTTCAAGGGGTGCAAATCAATTCAATTCTCCGAAATCCTTGCCTATCTCGCTTGATCGCAACAAATTCCAAATGCGGATGCAAAACTTTTCAGGGACAACTTTAAGCATATCGATAGCACTAACAAGACCTTGTATATCTTGTGCATACTATCCAATACTGTGTCGATGAACTTAGAGGTAATGGGTAAGTATACACGTGTATTACCCTCGTAGAGGAATGTCGCCGATTATCATTGCTCGCTCAAGTTTTCGCGTTTCACCGCCTCGCGCCTCGTTCCAAAATCAACAAGTGTATTTAAATGACTCATTTTGCGGTGCTAGATTAGTATATGACGCTGTTCAGAATATAGACTTCTGCAATTTCAAAGACCATGCTGTTGCTTCCCTGTAAATATATGTCAGGAAAACCATGTGCCCGCCAAGATGTGTGCATTTTGGACTTGAAATATTACTGGAGAGTTTCCGTTACAGAAAAAGCCTCTGGGAGCGTGTTGCGGGCTTCATTCTAAATGTCAAAACAAATCCCTTTTGCCTATACAGCATTGTATGACTAATCGCTTGAGAGGGTAAACGTATACGGATCCGCATTCGGTTCTAATTCGACTTGTTTTTGAAGCTTGACCGCCCATCGTGACCCCAAATTTGTTTTTAACAGAGTTCCAGACGTCCCCAATAATCCGCTTTTTGCGCAGTTCAGATAAATCAAGGGCTCGTTTGAGAAAAGAACGACTCTGCTGTCAGAGTGATTTCATCTCGCTAGGCTATTGGATGGAAACCCTCTTATCGAAATTAAGTTACTGTAGTTTTTTGAGTCAATAAAATTAGAGCAGAATAACAAAGCGTATATCACTGTACGTACAAATAAGCTTCGGGTCCTGAATCAAACTTTAAAAATCAATGATGGACCGAGCTGGCAGCTATGGTTCCTCTTGGGGAATTATTGTGACAACGCCAACGCCCACTAATCATCCGGAAGACAGCTGTGAAATGAGCCCGTTCAAAACACGGGACCTCCCAATGACAACTGAATAAGCAATCTTGATCTGTACCTGTTACAATCACAACTCACGTAAGGTATTGAGCTCCTGCAATTCTTTACAAATGAGGACGCTGTGTCCCGAGCGCAGAGGGGAAGAAGCGCCATTCGAGAACGCAAGCGCTGGCGGTGATGTGAGTTGACCATTTTGGCCTAATTTCGTTTTGTAGCGTGCAAAGAGACTTATGGCATGTCGGCCCGGATAATCCGAATCAATGGTGGCATCGTATCGACATGTCCGTCACCAAAAACAAACGAAAGCGGCAGTTGAGTAAGTGACCAATCCGGAAAGGAGAAGTAGCACGGCGGTTCTGTCGCATACTTGTGACAGAATCGAAATCCGTTTATCAGAGGATCGTCGTTGGGAAAATTAAGACTATAGAGCTAGACCCCAAAGAAAATTGGTGGAGTGAATATGCAGCTAACCCCGTCATCGGGAGAAAGGAGTGGAAGCTCCGCAGTGCCAAAGAATGCAATAGAGTTGAACCCAGCCCTCTGGGAGGAGTTGAGTCCATTTTTGGACCTGACAAGGGCACGTTGTGAGAATACCAAAAGACTAAAATAGGCACCTTTGCTGTGCTGTCCGTCCGGCCGAGTAGGATATGAAGAGGCGGGAGACAGCGTTCATGCAATAGTCAGAATGAATTACCTTGAGTCAAATACCCAAATCAGAGCTAGGGAATTTAATTTTACGAGAGAGTATGGGGTATGAATAACGATCAATGGAATAGAACCCTGGATGCCAGAAGCGATAGCGTGAAAGACTGTTGGAATATAATAGTCGATCGACATCTCTCGTAACAAAGTATGGCATTCCGAGCAAGCTTGAAGCAGAGGTGTAAATTGCTACCAATACGGGTGATAAGGAATTGCATTAATTCTGGCAAGACCAGCAAATGACAGCCTGTGCAGGTTACCTGGGTTCGGAGGAGACTAGCGCATTCTACGTGAAGAGCAGACCTTAATGTAAAATGATGATCTGAAACTGGGTGAATATTATCTCTTCCAGATGAGTGACAAGAATGGCCAGTCGACATGCAGCAGTTGTAATTGGATATTGAAGGTTAAGGCAAATGGAGGCCCGCTGCATCACATTGATTGTAAGTAATAAGTTAGCCTTCTGAGTTCTAACAGCTTCAGAGAAAAGTACGCGCCATGTGAAATGAATGGGAAGATATTGCACTGAATTCTCAGGCTGTGAACTGAAGTTGAGAGTTTTCCGGCGCTAGAAGACAAAACCAAATATCCACGGAGGGTTTTCCGTCCAAAACAAAGTACAGCACGTGCAGAAGAGAAATCGTCGCGTTCTCAGAGCAAAACTCGATGGGCATGAAACAGAACTCGAAACAAACTTGAAAATCAAATCCGAGAGTTTCGACGTGACAATGACTGTGACCTTGAATCACATGATTGCGCGACATGTGCAGATGTGAATTGTGATATCCTACCTTGTCACTGCGCCCATCTCCCCCACGACGCAGCGGCAGCTCGCAGGCCGTGAAGATCTGGATACCTATCTCTAAGACTGTCTGTTAACTGACGATTTCTGTCCCTTCTGCGATACCTATTACGATCAAGTGTTTTTATTAACCAGACTTCCGGAAATGTGGTGTGTAATGTTTTCTCATCTAATCATTCAATATATCTAACTTCTTTACCCAGGTGTGATAATTGCTTGCTCTTGTTGCCTCTTGTGAGACTCTTTCCATACTTACAATCTCGTTTCGGGGAGCAGGACCTTATGATCCGTTCTTTGCTTCACAGAGGGGTGGTGCCATAGCCTGGGGTGTTGCGATCATTGTAAGAGATCCACTTCAGTGTCCAATAGATTACGTCTCTCACTGATTCTGGAAAAATCTATTGCCACTGGCTTAATATTCGCGTGTCAGGCTTACAGTATAGCAGGTGGTCTTTATCTGCTCATCAAGGGTCAATTCATCTACTTCTTCTTTCCAGAATGGTGCATTTTAGACTTCTTCAACCTTCCTGATGCCCTGCTTAATATTTCGCATAGGCAAATTTATGGCGGTATATCGCTAGGAATCGCATCGCTTGCAGTCATTAGTGTGCTCGCTCTCTCTAATGTGTGTAATCTCTTTTGGTGGTGTTAGATGGGGGTTCGGAAGTCGGAGACTGACTGTACCGTTTTGTAGCGATCGTACACCTGGATACGTGTTTCGAAATTCCTGTGGCCGTTTGTGATTGTGATTTCTGCCATCCGGGCTATCATCATGATTGTGCAACTCCAACGCGGGTAAGGTTCATTGTCAGCTTCCTTAGAATTTTTCCTCATGAGAATCTTGAAAATTTCTTCGATCTCACTTTTATATATAGGAAATACAAGATCATGTGGGAATGTGCCAACGGAGGCCAACTTTGGTCCGACTCAGTCGCGGCTGGTATATCCGATACAGGAACCATTCCGACTGGTTTCTGTGCTGCGGGTTTCGATAGCTTGAATATTGCCTTCATAATATCTCTTCTGGTCGACATCGTCTTTCAGGTAAAATAATCCTTGTTCCTCGGATTCTGGACTGCAGCCGACACTTTATCTTAGCTTTACATGTTTTTCCTTGTTTGGCGGTTCTCCAAACGATTGGAACACTATTCGAGTATGAAGCCTTCCTATGGAGGTGAGAAAGGAAGGTTTGTTTCCCTATTGCAGCGCTGATAACTGCCTTTGACAGGATATTATGCATAAACTCTGGGTTTCTAAGGACCTTGTTCTCTAAACGCCTGTCACTTTTTTTATTTATTCCTTATTCTCTATTGGACTTCACTTACGAATTAGCTACGACTGTCACGACATGTTTTAATGACCCATTTATTCACGAATTTCAAAACCTATTCATTGATATGGGATTGTGAATGTGACATACGCATTGAATCAAACACAAAATTTGTGTATCAAAGTGGGCGGAAATAGGAAATGAATTAGCATAGCAGGTCCTGTCACAGATTTCTCACTACGACAGGATGAGACCGAAGCACTCCCAGAAAGACCGAAATGGGTTTGCTCCGGATCTTGAGAGGTGATAGGAAGGATACGAGGTACTATAGGGTTTTCGTGGTTGAAATCGTTTGAACCGACTGTCTCTGTGCAGACCAAGTTTGATCCAAGGGAAAGAAACCATCGGAATGGAGGGTACATTCGTCTCAGTAGGGCTGTGGGCATGTATGTACATAGTGCCGGCAGAATATTCATCGATGAAGATCTGCCTCGTGTCGGTTCATCTCCGTGTACCAGTATACGTTTGAACCCCAATCGGCAAACGAATTTCTCGTATTTAATCCCGCACCATTCCTTCCCCCCTCCCCATCTTTCTTGTCTCTTCACCTATTCTTATCTTTTGCAGTTACCCTCTCCTAGGTAACCTTTGTTTTTGTTTCTGTTTTGTGTCTTTTCTGTACTAAACGCCACAAAGCCCCCTTTATAGTCCGTCTCTTGTCTCTTGTCTGCTTTCAGAATGTCTTCCTCCCATTTGCTCTCCATGGATTTCGACCACAAGACCAATCATTTCGAGGCTTTCAATGATTCGTCTTTTGCTTATATGGAGAACGAATTCCTCTATACGTCCGCCTCTCCTGCTGATCTTGGCGTTTCTATTGGTCGTGAGTTCGATTCTTTCTGGGTACAGAATTTAGATCTCATTTATCCAATGTTCTTAGTGCCCCAGACCATGTCGCCTATGGACATCTCGTCTGTCAACATGCCTGAGTATACCTTCTCGTCACCTTCATTCGTTCCTCCGCCATCGCCACCCACTGAATTGGGCAACATCTCTCCTCCGATGTTGTCGTACAACCTCAGCGGTGCCGAACTGTCATCTGATGCTCTGCCTTCGGGCCGACTTAGCCGTGGCAGTGGCGTTCATACCCCTCCCTATCACGCGACTGTGCCCCGCTCTCAACGCTTCAACCCAATCGCTGTGCCGGCTAACAGGCCAGCCACTCGCGCGGCACACAAACGTAAGAGATCCACCACCACTCAGGACGATACCGACGACGACGACGACGAAGAATTCAAACCAGGAGGATCCACTTCTGTTGCTAACAACGATGCCACTTCCCGCGACTCCCGGCGCGAAACTGTCCGCAAGCAGCGCATCGAGTCCGAGCAGCGAAGACGCGATGAACTCAGGGAAGGCTATGCCCGCCTCAAGGAAACCCTCCCTGCCTCGAACCAAAAGGCCAGCAAAGTTTCCATCCTCGACCGCGGTGAGTTGACTTACTCTTCGAATTCTTACGAAATCATCATCCTAATGTATATCACAGCTGTAAGCCACATCAAATATTTGGAGGCAGTCAAGGAACAGTTGGAAGTTCGACTTAAGGGCGCCGATCACGAAGTCCACCGTCTCCGCAACGTCAACGAGGCTCTGATGCTGAACCGTGCTGGTGCAGCCACCCTCGCTCCATCGGCGTTCGCCAACTGAGTGCCTGTTCTGGCACTCAAGGACCCGTCTGACAAACATTTCATCTCTCGCAAAATTCTCGTGGTTAATTGTCAGACGGTTGTGACACGAGCTCGTTCCTGCTAGGACAGGTTTTCAATCATCATCTCCCTCATCGTAACTGCATTTGATTATGAATGGACTATCACGCATTTCCTATCTATCACGCATCATCATTTTTGTATTTCTTCTTTCTCGTCGGTCAAACGCCACAGGGATTCTCTGCTTTTGGCTTGTGTCTCAAGAACACAATCACACCATGTTCTGGCCATCCTTTCTGCTCGCATTCCCCTCTTTTGCAGCCGTGCTGCACATTTCAGTTGCCCGGCACTAGCTGTCGGTGACGAAATGGAGATCGACATCGACCAGGTCGACGACGACGATGGGTATTCTGGATTTTTGGTAGAGGCTGTTTCCTCGGACACGACACTTTCGCAAGACCCAGGATAGAGCTTGAAGCGCAATACCTCCCCCCTCTGTTGAGCGGTGTGTGAGTGCGTGCTTCGCCTACTCTTGTGGCGCCTTCTTGCCTTCTGTCATTTTTTTCATTCTGTCGTTTGTCCGTCACCGCTTCCCAATCCTCTTCAACCCCATCAACAAGATGCTTGAGGCGTACGACCACTTAATTGTGGTTCCGTGCCTCGCTCTCTTGTGCCAACACACCGGCGTCGTACACCGTCCCTAAATATCTCGATGCTCCCGCCTCAAGATCGGGCAGAGTTCACAACATGGTATTCAAACAGCTGGCCTCTCGTTCTAAGCACACTTCCCTGCTTGGCTGACCACCGACGCTTCATTATATCTTATTGCATGTGTTTTTTTTGTGGTTTTATCTGTACACCTGATCTTCTCACTTTCCGCAACACCTCCGGTCAAGGTTGTGGGCGCTCAATCATCGCTTTCCGCCAAGACCCTCTATCTATCCGTTGATTTCTTTTTTATTATTGCGCACCTCATTCCAAACATCCGACATATCCCCCTGTAATCTACGTTGCTCCAAGCTCATTCATTCGACGTCGACTTCAGGTGCTTCCGTGCACGATTTATTGGAGAGCAGGATGACGAATCATTCACATCGCGCTGGACTTTTTTTACACTTCGAGACATCCGCTTGCCCACCTACGCTGTATTGTCCTCTTCGTATTTCTGTCTCGTCTCTGGGACGCCTTCTGACGATGAACTGATGATTCCCTAGCTCGCTTGAGTTGGATCTTCTCTTGTACTTTTCGCCTCGCTTTCGCCCCGTGGCAGCGGCCAGTCCGTTTGTCTGCGGTGCGGCGATATAGAGCCGCTGGATTGTTCAGGAGTTGTCTGGCTTGGATGGGTTGGACGATTGTCGGAACGTCGAAAGTTGCTATCCTTTGATGGGTTGGACGTGGGTTGGATGCGACTACGCAGTTCAAGTTTGTCTGCTCCTTGATGTGTTGTTGGGCTCGATGCTCAACGTCTTTGCCTCGCCCAAAGCCGGAAACCGCTAGCTCGGTTTGTTGGTTTCTGGGCTTGAAGGCTCCCTTCGTGAGGTGTTTTTATTCTATGATTCAGTTTATGTCCTCTTGTTGCTTGCATCTCACATCTCTGTGCACCCAACGCTGAAGCTGGATTGCTCCTCGTTGCCTTCTTGTAACCAATGATTGGCAGCATGTAGTGATCGGTTACTCCCACCTCGTTTCTTACTCCCCACATATTTACTCCTCCTTCACAAAATCATACATCCGCACATCATCTCATGTCCTATCTACGACTTTTTCACGATCTGAGATTGTGGTCTACATGGTTTCGTTGTAGTACGATTTCTGTGTGATCTTACGACGCAATGAACTGCATATTTTACGAAAATTCTTGTCTGATTCGGAAGGCTTGAAAGTAAATGGACATGTTATCAATGCATCGATTAGGAACTCTTTCGTTCTCCCATCACATCCAACAGAAATTACGTCACAGCACAGATAAATAGATTTATCAAGCAATGAGCGATATTCATGCCATTCGTCGACAGTTGAAGATAAAATCTGGCGTCGTGAAAAGGTATATGAATTCCAAACCATCCTATGCTCTTTTGAAACGATCTATAATGTTGCATAGGCTCTTCAAAGAGGTAGACTTATACCGCAAAGAAATCAAACAATGCGAAGCGAAAAAATATAAGCTACAACAGGACAGTGCGGAAGAATGGGATATTAAAAACGCAGTAAATCACTACATTTATCCTGTGGCATTATCTTACTATCCTTATGTCAGTCCAAACTAATAGAAGAGTCGAAGAAGATGGTAGACGACACTGGGGGACGGCTGGAGAAGGCTGTAGAGGAGCTTGAGGGTCTGATTGTAAGGAATGGGCGTATACTGCAATTCAGGGTTTTACATACTCAATTTCACTGTCACAGAATGGAGCAAAAGAGAAGAGCGGTATAAGTGAAGACGAAGAACTTGTTAAAGCAGAAAAAATTCTGCAAGAGGCAAAGACGGGATAGAAATTTTAACTCATGCTTGATATCATTCTGTACATCACTTCATCCGACTTCGTAATTGAATCTACTCGTTTACACGTTCTTCCCTATCTCGAGCATCTTTTATGCGGGTAAGAGCAGTAAGAATACCTTTCCAAGCATCACGTTCAACTCTTTCCTCTTGCAACCCCTTGTTTTTGCGTATGGTGCTGCCGTCAGCCGGAAGACCAACTCCAAGGGATGGAGGGATGAAGCCAGGAGAGGGAGCATTGATCGCGGATGGTGCGATACGCGAATGCCTGATATGTGCCAATGAAGATCTAATGGCCACTTGGATCGACTGTTTAAAGTGGGGAAACGGTAATGAGAAACAACACGGCTTTATAGTGTTGCACATAAGACACACATCCAGGCGCTCGAAGTATTCACTAACTTCCAACACAAATTGTTCGGATCTCTCTTCTCCTTGTGGGAGATCATCCTCTGTGCCATCCGTTTGAGGTAGGGTCAATAGAGAAATGGATGAAGCAGCCAGCTCCAAGAGACGGGTAATGTCCTGGTGAATACTCATTGTCAGGTTCACCTTCTGAACGAGATATCTCTCACTTTATCTACCTCACCAAGGGCGTAGATTTGTCTAGCAGTTCGACTAGTTGTCCAGATTGGATCGATTTCTGAGCCCTCTGTCTCTTGTGCTGCCATGGAAGCCATAGGACAACTTATACATCACCGAGCCGGGAACCCGTTATAAAATGCCTCTGTTATCGTACTTGGGTACTAGTAAGTTTCAACGTTGCTTGACCTTTTTGCACGACCATTTTTCTCATTTAGAATCAATTTGAAGGGGTTGCTAACCTTTGTGTGCTGTCACGGTTGAAATTGTTTGCTCAATCTCGTTGGACCAGTGTAGAAGAAGAGATATATTCATAAAACATGGCCTGATTTTTTTTTTTAAAAAAAAACCCGTTCTTGTACGTGATTCCTTCTATTTATATTCCTCATTGCCCGATATCTACTGTATTTTCTGCCTGGGCCTGGTCGCCAGCAGATATGCCTTCCTCTAAGCATTCAATCCTCAGCTCACTTCCTGTGAGCTGATTTGATGATGGTCATTAGACCGTCACAACACTGTACGCAGTAGGTTCACCTACCTTAGCCATGAATCTTGCAATGACAATAGCGATGCCTATAATCCAGCCAGGACCGGATAGACGCACAGAAGCTGGGTAATTCTGTCACAACGTAAATGAGTTACATGGTCGGGAACGGTTTGTAAAGTCGTTTACCGAGACGATGCGCTTTGCCTGGTTTGGGTCAGTCGGACACGGAAATTGTAATCCAAGGCTGACTCACATATTGGAACGTTGACCCAACCTCGAAGTCGGGTTCGTCCAAGGGTTTAGACTGGGGTAGAGCCGGTCGTTCGCCGAGGCAAGCATTGTCAGTCGTACAAGTCATATTTGTAACTGAAGGGTGTGTGGTTGGTTTGCTGAGCTGTTTTACACATTCAATGTGGTTTTATATAATAATTGCTTCCCTCAACCCTCGCCTACAGCCGGCACAGGCTGAATTCCCCAAGAGATCAACGATAGTGGACGACAATCAGACCATAACAAAGAAGTATTGAATTGATTTTACAGCCATAACGAATACAGAATCTGACCCCACTTGTCTGCAGTAAAATTGCCTACCTTGAACGGCAGAACGTTGCCACCGACTGGCTCAAATCCAATGATATATCCTAATTTGTTGTCATAGATCTGTATTTCACTCCTACGTTCAATCGTTTATGGCATGCAGATCCTCCGCTTGCACATGAGGTTTTCTTCTTAGCTTGTTGGCAGCGGTGCAGTAATCTACGGTGTTTGTGCTGTTCTCTCAAATCCGCAGGTGCCTGGTGATTTTCCGAATAGCCGCATACCAGGACATTCGATCATACGGCGGAAAAATATTTTGAGCAAGGGGACGCGTCGCCAGAGGTTTTGATCTTTATTCCCATTTTAGGAAGACATCATTGATGCTTGAGTCATTGACCCCTTTTGGCATGTTCCTTCTTTTGCCAACTCTGTGCTTTGCTCCGGGAGTTTGCACGGCGTGGTCCTTATTGCTTTGTCTGATATCCATCGCGTTTGCGGGACTAGTCGTGACTGTCTCCTGCGTAGTGTATGTAACTTACTACATCGTATATCATGTATGCGTTTAACTTGTGGAGCTTGCTACTATACGAAGGCGATGGCAGTGCCTATAACCAAGCCGTGTCCACAGATACATGCTTTTTCAGCCTTGACATTCGAAATCAGCTCAATAATAATGATGTATTTTGAATTTTTTCAGGGGTATTCCATTCAGCCCAATTTGAAATAAAGGATTGATAGATGAGATTCGCAGCCTCAGGCGAAGTAAAAGCGATAGACCCATTTGTTAAGTTCGGGAGCAAAATTCATGGGATGCAGGTGCTGCTATTCGACCAAATTCCCTAAGGTCTGAGCCACCGAACCGGAGATGGACAACTTTGAGATATTGCGCATCGCATCGTGAAGCCGTGTGAATGCCCTTTCTATCATTGCTCTACCATTTTCCTTGGCAATCGCCATTTCGTGAGCACTACGCTTACGTACCATTGATGGATGAGGAAAACTAATTTTTTGTGGCGTTGCACCCATTGTTTTACAAAGCAGAGGATCCGCCCACTATTCAATTGGATGATGTTTTTCAATTTCAAGTTCTCGGGATGGAATTTCAAATCGCGTTCTGATGGGCTCCCGAGGCCAAAACCTGCCAGCTTTTACTGTCAAATATATATTCAATGTTTGAACAGGACCTAATGTATTCTTTTGACACAGCAACCAATAGGTAAATAAAGGGGCAGTACACCATGGACCGGAATAGAATTTTTATTGCTTTCAAGTTGGTGGGATTAAGGGTTGAAGGGGGGTCAATGATCAAGATTGAACCATGAGTTTCATTTCGCAATACAAGAATAATGTACATTTCGCAGTGCCACTTCAATCCTCTCAAATTCATTTTGAGACGACGTCAACCTCTTCCGTAACCTGCATTGTATCCTCCTTGACTGGACTTCTTATGTTCCTTTCTTCCTTCATCATACTCGTTATCACGGATGTTCAAGCGCTCAGCACCGAAAGTGTCACTGGACCCCACGTAGCTTGGGGTATAACCAGAGGTTGACTGCCCATAGCCAGACTGAGTACGACTGGATTGTTCATGGACTGATTGTCCATAACTTTTGTTTCTGTCATCATCGCGAGCGCGGCCTTGGCTATGTTTTCCGTGCTTGCGATTGTCGTCATCTGAGTCGTCACTACCTTTTCGAGAGCGTCCGTAGTCATCATTGTCTCGACCGTATTTTTCACCACCACCACCGTACCCAGAGCCGCGGCCGGACTGTCCATGTTTCTTGTCATCGTCTGAATCATTATCGCGGCCAGACTTCCTGCCACCGCGACGATCGTCATCGTCATCGTCATCATCCTTCTTGCCATGCTTCTTGCTTCCGTACTTCGAAGAGTCTGTCTCGCCGTATCCACCAGACCCATGGGTCTGTCCATAGCCAGTGTTCCCTCCATGCTTGTGCGGACTGTCAGACTCATCTCGTCGACCATATTCAGTGCGTCCACCACCATAGCCAGTGCCGCGGTTATCGTTGTCATCCTTATGTTGAGTACTACCGTATCCTCCGCCATAACCGCCCTCTTCGCGTTTCTGACTTCCATAGCCACTTCCATAGGAGTCATCACGCTTCTGACCACCGTGACTGTTGTCATCCCGTTTCTGACTTCCGTAGCTGCTTCCATAGGAATCACCACGTGTCTGGCTGCCACTGTTATCATCACGTCCCTGAGTGCCATATCCACCGCCATGAGAAGTTGTCTCGTCGCGTCGTTGGCCCCCATACCCCCCCACATTCTCAGTGCGTCCTCCACCTGCGTAACCACTGTTATGATCATCGTCGCGACGGTGGGTGTCGTAGCCCCCGGAGCGTCCATACTGGTCGGACCTTCCTCCATATGTGTCCTGAGAGCTTCCGTAGTTTGACTGCTGGTAACCTAGAAAAATTAAGGGTTGGTTCATACAACTTTAGCGGAGGAAAGGGAATTTACCCGTTTTATTTCCGGAAGACTGAGATGCTATTGGCCAATGGTCACATTAACAAATTTTTGAAGAGTAGAAGAACATTCCTACCTTTGTAGCCGCCGCCGACGGTTTTAGATTTGTTGGATCCACTATGTCCACATCCGTATCCTGGCTCTACCATGTCTTCGAGACCTTTGCGCTTGTTTCTGTGATTTCTGACAGCATCCTAGGAATGGGGTCAGCACAGAAATTCATTTACAGAATTTGATCAACCTTGGTCAACGACTGGATTACTTCTTGCGCTTCTCCTCCCAAACCTCCAAACCACTTCTGCATCTCGTCGAGCATCCTATTCTGAATTGCAGAACGGCCCGTTGCATAGTAAGGGTGGTGGAAGGCTTCAAGAATCTAAAAACAAAATGGGCGTCATTCCATGGAAATTTTGTCAATTATACTCACTTGATTAATAACATCGTCAGGATTCCTATTGTCACTCCAGGCCTGAACAATCAAGTTGACTGTGTGTCCCACCACAACTTTGGCAATTTTCCCAGCCGGTTCATTCAAGATAAGCCCAAAATGATCCTTCGATGTATCAATATGAGAGTACCATATTATGAAAGAACCAACAAACTTTTGAGAGTTGACTGTGCGAAGGATCATGAGCGTTGGGGTTGTCGAAGACTTCGTACTGATCGTCGTTGTCAATAACTACCTTGCTACCCTCGTCAAGGGCTCCAACTGCAGTGGTCAGGATAGGCTATGACTTGTTTCAAAATATGTTTCCCATAATCCAAAAACTAGACCCACTCCAATATATGGTGCAATAACAGTGTAAATGTCTGGAAGGTTCAGTAAGTAATAATAAATATGATAGAAAAGAATACAAACATTCATTCAAAGAATTTGAAAATTCTTCAAGTAGCTTGGACAAACCAGGGACCATTTCAATCTTCTTAGTGATTTCCCGCATGATGTCGTCATGCCACTTAAGTATTTCAATAAGCTGCTTCTTCACTTCAGGTGGCGCGACGTTGTTCGGGTTGAAATTGTAAGCTTGAGATTGTTGCTTAATTTCTTCGCCTTTATTAAGCTTCTGATCGTCACCGCCCCCAAATTTGTTGAAAATCCCTTTTAATGCTCCAATATCAGGAATTTCGTTGCCACCTTTTTTTGCCTTTTTTAAAGGGGTGTGGGCCACGGACGTTCAAACTAAGGCAAGAAAACTTACACTATCTATCTTGGCCGAAAGGTCCGTCACACTGGCTTGGCTCAATTTACTGAAAATTGTTAAAGAGAGTAGAAAAAGCGTAAAATAAAACACTCACTCGCCCGCTTCACCCAAAAGTGAGTGCAAGAAATCAGCACCTGCAAGCATAAATGTCAACTGTCGAAGAAGCACGAATCCGACAGTGACTAACTTCCGAATGTACCAGTCACGAGGGGAGGTGCTCGGCCATTGGGAGTATTAATGACAACTATAAGATAATATTATCAACTACACAAAGATGACGGACAAGAACAATATGGGATTACCATTATCACCAACATGACAGAAAACTTCCCTATGACCCATTTTACGCAAGGCAATCTCACACCAGTTGCTGTGAGCCAGAAGATCCTCCATGGTATGGAGTCCAGTGCCGAGAAGTCTGTAAGCCTCCCAGAGATCAGCGCCCTCCCTTCCTTGAGCGCGGCGACCATATTCAATACACGAACGGAAGGTCCTCCGAATGAAGGCTGTGGAAGTGTCCCAGCCCTTGTCCTCCGTGGCAATGTATTTCTCGAAGTATTTTGGAAAATGAACAGCCAAACTAAAAATGCATTTCTCACCTTCATGCCAGTTCGTTCGTCTATTTCAAGTTCCTGAGACTGAACGGGAGGCCTGAGATTCGGATGAAATCTACGGGCGTCCCCTTCCTTTTCCGCGTAACCCCTAGAGAATTTAAATCCCTTGGTGATAAAAACCAAATGAGAAAAATGTATTTACTTCGGATTATCAATATGTTCCTAACAAGACGCTGTCAACGGGAGTCGCAAGTGTGATGTGCAAAACATACCACTGGCAAATATACTCCAAGACGATTCGGGGTAACTTCAAACTCCTGAGTAGAATATCCAAAGGTCTGATATGCACAGTGAGCTCACTGAATCTAAAAAATATTTGACAGACGCACCATGAAGCCTAAAACGGAAACGACAAGGACAAGAGTATCGGCAGTCAGTTTACTAAGTCCTGCAATGTCCATTGCCTAAGTCATTGGTATCAGTGTAACCATGACATCGATATCCTGTTATCGCAAGAAAATACCTGAGAGTAATCTCTCAACCAATTTCCCTGAGGAACTGAAATTAATTATGTTGTAGATAGAAATATAATCATTACTTACAAAGTATACTTTTTTGATGTCACTTTTCGAGAACTTGGAGCCGCCAGTGGCCTGTTGCAGGACGGAGGATGCGATACTAAGAAGACTGCCACCACCAATACCAGCGCTGGCGCACTTGACTAGTTCTTGAAGAACATTTTCAATATCACCATGGCGGAAGGCTTTGTCTATAAGATCTGTTAGAAGAAAACCAGAATCATGGGGAAAGGAGTAAACCGTTAAGATATGCAAAATCAGGGATATCTCCTGCACCGAAGGCGAAAGTCTCGACAGGAAGTAGAATTAAAACTACTGCCAAAATGAGAAGATTGCTCTTAAAATTTGTTGTGAAGGACATGACGCCCTAATGCAGCGCAATAAGGCTTGGTGGTCAGGTTGTAAGAGACTATCAGACAGATCGATGAAACAAGGCGTAATCGCGTGATGATCGCCAAGCAAATCGATTTCTTGACACAACTATTTACAGTTTCTTCAATCTCGAGTGTTCTCTATTCTCTATTCTCTTCTTCTGGTATACGAGTTCAGCATCAAACTGCTCTTTCGTTAATTTCCTCTCGATTCGTCTAGCTTGTTTTCCCTGCTTAACAACACTCTTTCTTGCTTTCCTTTCTTCCTTCGACTCATTGCGGGGCCTGGTGATGTTTTGACGAGCTAAAATAATTTTGTAAGCCGTTGTGAAATAAAAAATCTGGATGCATCCGACGAACGTAAGTGTATTTCATTGTTGTCTGATTCCTCTGATTCCGATTCCTGGGCAGACCTCACCCAATTTGCCAATGGTTTTTGTTGCTTAGTAGGAAGACCAGTTTTAGGGTCTATATGTATTTTGGGAACAGGCTTTGAGTCGCGAGCGCGAATGAGACGCGGGTGGTTCTCGAGGTTCGAGTAAGTAGCTTAAATCTAAGGTGAACCGACCTGCCACGAAAAAGAGACACGCAACGTACTCAAAATGGTTTCGCAATCCCACTTGTCTTTCTCGTTTTCATTGTCAGAAGGGAAGAGAACGTCCTCTAGTTCATCTTCCCCATAGGCAATTCGGACCCGTTCATCGTGGCCCATGGCATGTCGGAGGTTGTCTAATTTCTCCACACCAGTTTCGCCCTCAAGCTTTGGCTTCATCTTACGACCTAGAATCTCGTAGTTGTCGAGGAAATCATTGACCATGGCGTCGAAATCATCGCGAGATGTAATGAGTTCGGGTGCTTCGTCAGATTGTTCCCCCTCTTCTGAGATAGTCTTTTCATCTCGATCCTCTTTGTATTCTTTCAGCATAATCTGAAATATCAGTCGTAAGAAGATGAAAAGGGGTCTGATGCGAAAGACGAACTTGATCAAAGCGTTTGTCCAGTGTCTGTAGCGTTTCGTTACGAAGCATTGACGAACTGCTCATGCTATAACCTGAAGCCACGCTAGTACCCTTTCGTCTCCCCTTCTTGCCTCCAATTACTGAAACTGTGGGCAAAGAACCAACAGTATCACCTTCGGAATGTCCCTCATCACTTCCAGCGTTTTTGTCGTTGTAGAAATTTTTAAAGACTGAAAAACTTTTCTCCCAGCTTTCTTCTTCTATCAGCTGTTGTTCACATGCTTCGATACCGTCCTCCCTGAATTCGAAATCGACTTCTTCGTCGCTGTTCCGCTCTCCATCAGCCACAAGGTCTTGGAAGAAATCGTCCTCTAGACTATCGTCGACATAAGCGTCGTCTTCCAATGCCTCGAGAACTTGTCGAAGATGGGCGTCCATGTCAGGCTGAAAACCGGCGATGCTGTCTGGGATGGATTGTTGGGATTCAAAATTTCTAGGAAGCTCGGATGTTGATGCGAGTACACTCTCTGGTAGTTCTAGGATAGTGAGATCGTTATTTTGCTTTGACTTTTCCTTGATTCGCCGCTTCGACGTGAGAGGAGTTTCAACGAGGATACTCTCGACGCCATCTTCTTGCTCACCGACTGTTCGAAGATGTTGCAGGTAATCGTAATCCGTATCATCATAGTAAATGCCGTATAGGCTTGCTTCACCAATAGTCTGGTGAGAAGAGATTTCCTTTGGAGTAAGAATGGACTCTAGATCTACACGAGACTTCCCCTAGACGAACTCAGTGAGAGTAGATTTACTGAGAGGATATTTACTTTTTTCGTATTTTCCCTTTCAATTGGCTTGAGGACGTGTTTGCTAAACTCAGGATCATTTATTAGAGGGTCTCTTTGCGAGCGATGTACGAGCTGAAAATGTTTTGCGCCCGGCTGGCGAAAAATGGATTTCGAGGGCATGATGGATGTCCAAATCGAGTGGCCTCAGATTACATAAGCAGAAGTTGGTCTTGACTGACGCTTGACTGAGCTATCATCTTCAAGTCTCGAGTCCTGCCTCGGCACGACACAACTCCTTTCCGTCAAATTTCTTTCACGTCTGGGGCCTTAGTTGACCTTTTGACTCCTCTGCACGATATGGAAGCTAGAGTTAGCCTGCAACGCGAACATGTTCGGCGTGGTTTTTCTATATAAGTCCACTTTAATTGCTTCAAAATGCTTGTTACCAGGTTTTACTGACAATGTTTCGTATCCACTAGTCACCAAAAAGTTGTTCTTGAGATAGATTTCTCTGGCTGCCTCTGGGTATGATTCGTCTTGACCACCTCTTCGTCTTTTGCTCATCTTCCAAAGGGCTATACCGAGATCACGATAGTGCCAACAAGCAGCGAGCTCAGAACGTTGCATCTTCATTCTAGGCAGTGCAGTACGTCTTTTTGACTCAGCTAGGCAAGTGGGAATCACTGAATTTCTTCTCGTTTAGCTATCCACAGCGTAACTATCGGGGGCCATCCAGCTACCTTCACACATCATGACCCGCTCGCGAACATCACAATGGGGGGGCAGGCTGAAGCACAAGACTGTCATCGCCATCCGGAGCTCAAACGCAAGATCTACTCTGCAATGCAAGAAAGTGACGAAGGAGAATTATCTATTGCAATTCCAACAGAAGTGTCACTCAAACAATCGGGTCACTTTTCAGCCACGTTCACCTATGGACGCGATGGTAGGTCGATGTCACATATCATGCAGGGTTGTTTTGATGGCTTTCCGAATTACAGTGTCCACACCCGAGCCCCAGACACCCGGTTCTTACCCAACGTCTCTGTCCATCCCTGAATTTGCTCCTATCGTTGTCCACATTGCGTACAGCCTCCGTAATCCCGTTGATGGCCTTGAATTTGTTCTTCCTAATGACTCATATCCATTTGTAAGTTCATGCTCCGTTTCTCACTTTCTATTTTCTGACGTGGCACTAGCGTGTTCCCCATGCATACACGACACCATCATCTCCTGATTCTGCACGATGCTGGGTTCCCTGTGTGGATAATCTGTGGGAGAAGTGCACTTGGGAGTTCGAGTTTGTTGTGCCGCGTTATCTAGAGGAACGTGATATCCGTCACGACGAAGACGAGGCGAATGATGCAATACCCACCATTGTGGTCTGCAGTGGTGATCTTGTCGAACAGGTCTTTCAAACCTTTTCTCAAAATTCTTTCCATTCACACTGCGCAGGTAGCACACCCCAACAACTCCAACAAGACCATCTTCTTGTTTTCGCTGGCCGTCCTGACATCGGTGCAGCACATCGCATTTGCTGCTGGACCTTTTCATCTCTTATCTATACCACGAGATGCCAACACGGAAGAACCATCCGGATCTACCCAACCCCTCATATATGCTTTCTGCCTTCCAGGACAGGAACATTACCTATCCTCCTCTACTTTCACCCTGCGGACAGCAATGACGTTTTATACATCCGAATTCGGTTCATATCCTTATGGATCATACAAGGTGGTTTTTGTGGATCAATTATCTTCTCAAAGGTTTGATGGCGCGTCACTTTCGGTATTTGCGTCAGATCTCCTCCATGGTGATGACGCTGTTGAGCAAGCCATTGAGACGCGACACGCCCTTGGTCATGCACTTGCTTGTCAGTGGGTTGGAATAAATATCATTCCAAAGAACTGGTCGGATGTGTGGCTTGTAAACGGCCTGGCTTTATATATCACCGGCCTGTTCATGCGCAGGTTGTTTGGTACCAACGACTATCGTTTCCGGTTAAAGAAGGACATGCAACGGGTTCTAGAATGGGATGTTGGTTCGATGCCACCGATCTGCCAACCCCAAGTCCTCGATCCGCCTGATGCAGCCATACTGCCGTTTGTCAATCTCAAAGCGCCTTTGGTACTTTACATTCTTGATCGAAAGTTGGGCAAGTCTGGAACTTCTCTGGGACTTAGCCGGGTTTTGCCAAAACTCTTTCTGTCTGCAATTAGTGGAGAGCTTCAAAACAACGCATTGTCGACCCATATGTTCTTGAGGATATGCAGGAAAGTCAGCGGCGTGGACCTTCGAACTTTTGCAGAGCAATGGATATATGGTAGCGGGTGTCCGTCTTTCGGGTTTTCTGCTTCGTTCAATAGGAAGAAAATGGCCGTGGAAATAACGATGCGACAGGAATGTCCTGCTTATGCTGCATTGGAGCATAACGAGATCTCCAAAGTTTTGAACAAGCCACTTCCTTTCTTCGAGGTAAAGAATTCTTAGCATTCAAAGTTATTTGCGTCTCATTTTTGGTTAGGGACAAATGACTATTCGTATACATGAAGCAGATGGAACGCCATATGAACACGTCTTGGACATCCGCAGTGCTTTCAAGCGATACGAGGTGCCCTTCAATACAAAGTACAAGCGCGTTCGCAGAAACACGAAACGATATCTTGCACGGCAAGCTGCGGCACAGGCAGCCGCTGAGGGTGATGTCGAAGCTGCTGAAGCGATTGGGATGATCGACATTGGGTTTGGACTTGAAATCTGGGAGAAAGAACAAGAGCGGGAGAATTGGAAGGTTGCTGATTGGACAGAAGAAGATGAAGCCATCATGAGCGGTGCGACATACGAGTGGATTCGTATGGACGCGGATTTTGAATGGATAGCACACATCAAATTTGAGCAACCCGACTTCATGTGGGTTTCACAACTGCAACGTGACAGGGACGTGGTTGCACAGCTTGAAGTGCGTTGTTTTATTTTATTTTCACAACCCATTAAGTTAGTTGTGTTATTCTAGGCCGTGCATGCGCTTGCAGAGAAAGCCAATGCTATAGTCTCTAGTACATTGACAAAGACCATCCTTGTCTCGAATTACTATTATCGGATTCGCTGCGAAGCTGCTGCGGCATTGGTCAACGTAGGTCGTGATAGTTGTTCCAATAGTTCGCGTTTATGATCTATTTCTGACCAGTGCGCCATCCACAAACTCGATTTTTTGGGCCTGTTTCATCTTTTCAAGCTTTTCCTGCGCTATTGCTATGATCCCGAGGACCCTAATCAAGATTTGTTTTCGCATAAATATGTACCAAAACCTAACGACTTCTCGGATCTCGCTGAGTATATGGTTCGCAAAGTATGTCACTACAGCTTCTCAGGATTTCTCTTTGTGAATTTATTTTTCAGACCCTAGTCACTTCCATATCTCAGGTTCGGTTCGACAACGGCAAAACACCGTCGGTTGTGCGACAATTTTTTATTGATCAATTGCGGTACAATGACAATACCTCTAATCCAGTGAGTTCCAATAGATGTCCATTTCCATAAAATAATTCTCACCCTCTCAGTACTCCGACGGTTTCTATATCAGCACCATCATATCCGCAGCTGCACATGCGAATGTGTCAACTGCACCTCCTGAAAGAGGCGAACTTTTGCCTTCGGAGACGAGAAATGAGTACTCAGCCGAAGACATGGAACTCGTCAAGCAAACCCGGACCGAAGTTGACCGTTACCGCAGTATGGACAGATTGATTCCTTCACCACACAATATCGTTACAGTCGCCGCTTTGGAGGTTAGTCGTATATCTGTAGTGTATGGACGCGTAACACCGTTGACCATTATTTCTTTAGTTTTACATGATTCTTGGTGTCGCAAATCTCGTCCCCAGCCATCCTAGGGTATTCTTCCCCTTCACACGGTATGAAACCTTACTTTTTGTTTGTCACTGCTGGTGATTGATAAGAGGATCAGAGAGGGCAATTTCACCCAGGTTCGCATCGCAGCCTTCGATGGGTTATTCCTCACCAAGTGGTACTCTCCCCAAATCATGAAATATATTTTTGCTGTCATGACACACGATTCATCACGAGCAATCCGACGTCACGTAGCTCGTAACTGCTGCTACAGCTTAGCCCTATTGGTCCAGGTGGGCGAAATGAAGGCATCCTTGAAGGAATCGGAGTCTTTGCTTATCGAGGAAGACGGAAACTCTCCAGAAAAAATAAAAGAAGCGAAAAAAAGTGAAATGGAGACGATGATCAAAGTCCTTCGCAAGGATCGGGAAGTTGGTAAGAATGAGGTTCTCAGAGAATTCTTGATGCCAATTGCACTGTATGTCATGCCTCCTCCTTTCACTCTTTGGTTTGACCGTGCCGCTTAGTAACCTGGACATCGATCATGAAGTGCGGTGGTGCATCTTGAAACTTGCTGACCTTCTTATTCGTCCAGTCGAAGAAACACCCCCTTCGGTTAAGATCCACATTCCGAGTACACCAGTGATAGAAACCTCATCCGCGTTGTCCGCTGTCAAAGCACAACCAGCAAAGCCTTTGCGAAGCATAAAGCCTGGAGGTCCCCCACCCAAGAAGCCTAGCCTGACTCTCAATCCCACTGCAAGGGTGAGATTGTCTGCCGGTCCCCTCTCAGCCAGGAGTCCTGCCAGAGTCCTGCCCGCTCTGGCAACAGAAGCTGTCAAGAAAGTAGTCAATTTCGCCACACCAAGTGTACCTTCAAAAGCAAAATCACAAAAAGCAGCTAAGCCTCTTACTGGCAAGGCAGGTACGAAGCCTGCTCATGTGCCAAAATCACAGTCCAGCGGAATGTCATTGAATGATCTTCGGGCTTCACGGAATGCTTTGAAGAAGCTTCAGTCCAATAAACATGCTCGGATATTTCTTCAACCCGTAGACCCCATTCGAGATCATGCGCCAAAGTCTGTCATTGCCTTTATTCATTTTTGAGCACCCCATTCATCTTCTATTAGTTATTTTGATGTCATCAAAGACCCCATGGATCTTTGTACCATGGGAGCGAAGTTAGAGGATGGAATGTATAAAGATCGATTTGCTTTCCAAGAAGATTTTCGACTTATGATATCGAACGCCAAACGATACAATATGCCGAGTAGTTTTGCCCACATAGAAGCAATCGCCTTGGAGACTTTCTTCGAAAAACGTTCGTTTCATTTCAATGTCCTCTTAAACAAACTGACGCCTCTTCAGAATGGGCTGTCATCAACAAAACTCTTGAAGCTGCCGACAAGGCTCGTCCACCTCCAGTCGTGGTGAATCCGAAGCCCGTTTCTCGTAAACTACCTCCTGTTCCCAACGCATTCCCCTCGTCTTCAACACATTCTTCGACAATTGCATCTGCACCGAAGAAGTCAAATCCTGCTCCTGCTCCTGCGCCACATCCTTCAGTCTCTCGCCCAATTATCAAACTTAAGGTCTCATCGCAAAGTAAAGCCACCGGGCCATCACAGCAAGAACTTAAATCTCGCAAGAGGGCTAAACTTACCGATTCACCATCCAGTCTTGTTCTCGATGCTCCGACCGGGCCTCCTCCACCTTATGTGGACGATGGATCCCATGATATTTTGCAGGAAGTTCTTGCAATTGAGCGGGAAAAAGAACAGCGACAGCGAGCGCAACTCGAAAAAGAACGGTCTGCTACCATCGCCACTGGCAAGAGAAAAAAGGGAGATATTGATGAGGACGAAATCCTTCAACTCGCAACGCCTGCCAAGAAGGAGCGCTCGCCGCCCAGTTCCTCAGCCGGCAAACCTCAGACAATACCTCCCTCTACAAATTCTCGTCTCACTGTCCCGCCAATCAAGGTGAAGAAAGAAAAGCCAGTAGAGCCGTTGCGATCAGCAGCTCCCGTCCCGTCACTGAAGGGCAAGGAGAAAGAAGTCTTACCCCCTGACAACCACATAAAGCAAAGCAAACAGCGCAAGTCAGCGCAAGGCACACCAATAAACGAGAAAAAATGCAAGGACTTGCTCAAGACTTTGCTTAGGGTTCCAGAATCCCTCATCTTTCGGCAACCTGTAGACCCAATTCGCGATGGATGCCCAACGTAAGTTCAAATATTTCTCTAAGAAATAGACGACCTTATATCTGGATTAGGTATTATGACGAGATTGAACATCCAATGGATTTTGCTACAGCGTCTACGAAGCTTGACCAGGGTCAATATGGGACAATGGAAGATTTCAAGAAAGATATTGAGCTTGTCTTCAATAACTGTCGCAAATTTAATCGACCTGAGGACTACCCCACCATCTGTGCAAATGTCGTTGAAAAAGTGTTCAAAAAGGAGTGGCCAAGGGCTATGGAGCGCAAGCTGTCGTGGCAAGAAAAGCGTGGGTTGCAAGGGATTATGACAGTTCTCGTTAAAGAATCGATGTGAGATATGATTCCTTTCCATGTTACATGAATGTTAAATTGCGCTGTAACAGTTCTTATGTGTTTCGCGAACCTGTAGATCCCATTGTTTTGGGCATCCCGCAGTACCACGATATCATCCCCAGGAAAGATGCTCGAGATTTGAAGACCATCAGGCAAAAGTTAGACAACGACAAGTTCGACACAGTTGAGACTTTCGAAGCGGATTTGGACTTGATGGCGGCCAACGCCATCAAATTTAATGGTGCAGAATCTGAGATTGGTATTGTGGCTGTCAGAATACGTGACCTCTACCGCAAGCTTCTTACGGAGTGGAAATCTAACCTTTCTAGGAAAAGAAAGGATGGCGAACAGTCCACCTCTCAACCAGCAAAGAAAGTCAAAACTGGATGATTGATTTCGCTTTTATTTTCCCAAGTTTTAGACTGAACAATGTACAGTAGAATTTTACAATCAAAAAAATATGTAGAATAAGGGTAAAAAGAACACGAAAGGACGAGTGATATCTATCTACCAGTCAGGCCAAAGGTCAGAAAGTACATTTGGATCTTCTTCCGATGCATCTGCCTGCTTCATCCATCTGTTGGGAACCTAGGTAGCGTGATAAAGTGGCTGTCATGAGGTGCAAGAAACTACAATACTGACCAAAGGAAAGTAACGCTCCATGGCGCTCAAAAAGCGTTGCCTGTATTGACGTGGAGTCACAATGGTTGGTTCTCCACGCCCTGCACCGCCCAAATCCTTTACCCAACTTTCCAATTTCTTATCCCAGGTATAGGTACGAACATAATCTTAAAAAGATGGTTACTAAGACTTCAATACACATGCAAATTACCCTTACCAACAATTCCAACAACTAACTCATTCTTGGTAATGTCAACCTGAGTGTCACGTCAATACACAAAGCATCTCTCATGATACTGATGACCTACTCCGCAGACTAATGAATAATCCATGACATTAATATCTGCTAGAAATTTGCTGTCGTTGTACAATGCGCCACGTAATATGCGTTTTGAATGTTCGCGAATGAAATAAGGATGGTCATGAGCAGCTTTAGAGAGAAAGAAAAATAAATGCGAGGAACAAATATTACAATGAGTATAATCACCTTCGACGAGATTTTCGTCAAGAAGGACTTCATTCTCTCGTCCAGTGGATCGAACATGGCGATTTCGGGTGGAGCCCTTAAGATCGTAAATCTACCGAGCATAAAACCTAAACTTGACATCAAAATGAACAGGATTAAGCTTACTCTGCTGAATCTTCTATCATAGAGAAGATTTTCCATGACCAACAGATTCATCTGTGTGGACTTCGATCTTCCTGACGATCTGTCTTTGCCTATCTTCCGAAATGACACTTTGAAGCATCCAAACACCTTGGCTAAAAGGGTAGGACGCTACAAACATTGTAAGGAACTAGGATGAGCCCAAAAGCAAAGTACTTACACTAGAGTGTACTGATGAAGACATATAGTCAAAATAAGCTGGCGCGAACGTTTCCATAGCTTGCAGTTCGGATTTAGACAATTCCTTCGCGATAAATCGATCATCTATGATATATGAGGGTGAATCTACCTATCATTGCAAAAGTCTGACCTCTGGTCTTTAAAAATGCGGAACCCGACTTCCCGCCACTTGCATTCCATTTAAGGCACCGGGAGAGCGACTCGATCATGCTCTTTTCGCAGTCGTATGTTCTACGTAGCGCATCAAATTGCTCTGGATAGAGAACAGTGCAGCTTATGGTTAAACCGCCGCTTTCAAAAGCTAGATGCGAATTCAGAGATTATACTCATAAAGAAGGGCAGAGGAACACACTAATAGCCCAGGGAAGCTTAGACGAAGGAACTCGTAAATCCTCACTAGGATCCACCGAGTCCGAGGATTCAATGTTGACGACACCCCACGTAGATGTGGACCCAGCCACCGACCGATCATCGGGCATGAAGACTTCACCACCTTCTGTGAGTTTCGCTTCCCGAGCCGTCCGTTTTTCTGCACGTGACTTAGCGAGCATATCACGGTACTGAGGAGAACTAAAGTTGTTGAGCGCATTGAGCACACTGCCTCAAAAATTAGTCATTAACACCTACTTCAATGCCAACGCAATAATAGAAGTAGGTTCGTCCAGTCTCACCACCATGGAGGAATCGCGGAAGATATGCTCCGGATCATTCATGGGATCATCAACCTCTATGGAGTTACGAGTTGGTTGTTGCCAGAATACTGACAATGCCCTCATAAAGGATAACCTTTCCGGTCCGAGTTCTGAATCGGAGGTTGGTGGAGTGTGCACCATTTCCTGATTGGATTTTACATTCTTGAGAAATGGAGACGAAGGTAAGGTAATCTGCCCTGGATGTGGAAGACGCGCGGGTTTTTCTACTTCCTGTGTTTCGAGGTTGATTGGAACATGAGGCGGAGTGGCAGGAGTTTCGGAAATAGTGGGCGGTGCAGGAGGCTCTGGTATGGGTTCAGGGGCAACAGGAGAAGTAGCAGGATCAGGATCGAGAGGTTGGCGCTGCATTGTGGGAGAGACTGGACGCTCCTCGTCATTTCCATCGGCTTCATCATCGGCTTCACTAGAAGAATCAGAACTCTCTGAATCATCAGCAATGGCTTCTTTGACGGAGTCAAGTACTTTGACTTTTGCGGGTGCATACACGACTGGTCGGGCAGGTCTCGATCGAATGACGGCATATCTACTCCGAGATCGTTCGGCGTCGCGTCCAAGGCGTTCGTAGTGCCTGGTCATAGCTGGAACTTTGTTAGCCATCGTCGACGCTGGTCTTCGGAAAGTCATTTTATTGCCAGGGGTTGCAGGGGTGCGAGTTGGTTGTTTGTCTTTGGAACGACTAACAACCCTTGTCTTTGTTAATTTCAGACTTGAAAAAACATGCTTCTCTCCATGTGGAGACGAAGGACGACTGGGATGACCATCATTCGACAAAATATGTCGCCTGTCTGGTGAAGACCGCCGTGATGACTCGCGAGACTCAAATGCTGTTCCTAGTGGTACAGGAATACGACTACCAGTCAGGTTCAGAGATTTGCGCGAGTGAGCAACACGGCGTGGAGCTGCATTGGCGGCATAACCCTGCTCGAAGTCAGACGTAGAAGGTTTACGTATTGGAACGCGGTGACGAGTCCTAGTACGCGCCGTTGTTGGTCGCACGGTGCCATGAGATGGGTACTCTTGCTCGCTTTCGGAAACCACAGGACGAGGCGAAAGTGCTGTCTGCGCCAAGTCTTGGACACCTTGAGCAGGTAGATAATCTTGATACCTTTGAACCAGTTCCGCCACTGACATTTGTCGTGCCGTCAGCCTCGGCAGTCGAGATGGTTGAAGAGGTGCATCTTCCGAGCCTGGGGCCCCCTCCTAAATCAGAAAGTTCAACATTAAACTTAATGTGGAAGAATATCGATATACCTGCAAAACAGTTGGAACCGCCGCAAGGTCTTCTCTGGTAGCACCGATGGTTGAATCGCTGTCCGCATCCGATCTTGGCTGGTCTTCACTTGCAGTGGTTTCAGGAGTAGGAATCATAGCAGAAATAGGGATGTCCCCTTCAACGAGTTGTATTGTTGACTTCTCATTTACAGCTTCCTTCGTCTCTTCTTCCACTTTCTCCGTGACTTCGACATCCTTTTCATTGTTTTCTGGTCCTGTCTCGGGCTCGGATGCCTCTGAAGCCGAAGTCAGAGATTCTCCAGTAACTACGCGTCGCAATTTGCCTGAAGCCCCATCTGCCTCTGATACACGAGAAGATGGAAAATGTGGTGTATCGAAAGCGCCACCTATGCCATATCTCCGCGGCCACATTTGTCGAACGGATCCGAAGGCTGAAGCACCTCTGCTGTCTCTATTCACAGTGTTCTGAGGCGGACGTGGCTTAGGCAATTTGTCAAAATCCTGTTGCCAGGCTACTTTCTTATCTTGTCTATACGCATGGACTTGATTCAAAGCGAGTGTATCAGTAGGTGCAGAATCACGGTAAATTTTGTTGATCAAGAGTTTGACGTCCTCCCGTTCTGCTTCAGCCCGAGTGATAAGGGCATTAATGTCTGCTAACAGAAGAGCATCGGCTTCTTCGTCCCCAGTTGCCGCCTCTATGCTGATAAGCTTCAGGTCATCAACAAGAAGGGAGTACCAGAGCAGATTCCGACAGTGCAACCGCTCAAATTCTGCATTCTTTATATCGAGTTGAGTTTCGGGACGGACTCGAATGCGGAAAGGTGGATAAACGAGTTCGTGACACTGGATAGGCTTCGTTTGGAAATGAACGGCCGTGCCCTTGAACGTAAAGTATCGGGTATGATGTTGGTATATGTTGTGCTGACACCCTGCACCTTGAACGAGTTTGACGTCTGCCGGATAGAAGTGGAGCTCCAAAAATTTGGCGAACGAGTATCTCTGCATCTCCTCCGACACAGAAATAAAAGGCGTAGTGGAACCGCAAAGACGACATGCGCTCCAGGTCATGACCATCTCCGAAACAGGGTAGAAGGCTGACCGGCCAAGAATCTGCCCGTCCCATTTCTCGACTGCGACAAAGAGCATCATTTCATTATGGGTGAATACCTTGCCATGCTTGAACAGAGGTTGCTCGCAGCTTTTGCCTGCGCAAACAACTTTCGGATCCAGGAACTGTACAATGAAATCATTGATCGATTTTTCGATGAATTGTCCAAGCGTCATATCGTTTTCGCCATAGAACTTGATATGTCGAAATCGGGGAGCAAAGCAAGGACTATGGTTAGCAAAATCTGGTCCCGGCACTGTGTGTTCTTTAAGGTGGATGCATTGGTATTTCTCTACAACAAAGTCATCGGGATTCTTGCGAAGGTACCATTCCCAGATCCGTCGGAATTCGGCGTGTTGCCATTTTAGGAGAGTATAATCACTCTGATGTTGAATATCGGCAGCGGTTTTCAGACTTTCTTGTTCGATGGAGGGAAGCATCCCGCTGTGTGGCAATACCGCGGAGCTACGTGTACTTCCACTACTTGTAAGGACGAAATACGAAGGCCCATCTTCCGACGCACTTGGAGTTGGAAAACCATCGGTATAAGGTAATGGAGACCTGTTCGATATCATGAGAGCATCTATCTGGGCGACAATCTCGTCTCGTTCACTACTCTCTTTCGACCCAGATGATAGAGAAGATTGTGAGTCGGTTATCGTCTTTTGGGTTATCGTTTCTTCCTGCTTGTGCAGCGACTGAATGCACTCCTCTCTGCGGACAATTTCGTCTTCCCAAGCTCGTTTCGCTTCTGACAACATGTTATCTAGCTCCTTCATGCGACGAATGGGATAAGGAGGGAGGAAGCGGAGAGTGGCTGAGACAGAGATAAAAGTGTTGAGATATGGTTCAAGGGATTCATCAATCCTTCGGGTAAGACGACCTTGGTCCACGTCCTCGTTCGGCAGTTCTTCGTGCCCATCTCCATGTAATTTAGGTGTTGTCTCCGAATCTGGGGTATTTGTGCTTGAGGAATAAAGTCGACTGGGAGAGAAAACGGAAAGTATAGTGACTGAACTAGTAGGTATGTCGAGTGTCAATTGTTGGCAGAGGGAAGGCGGCACTGCTAGAGGATTGAATAGAGGAAGGCTGATGACAAAATCCTTCCAAAGGTGCGTCTCTAGTTTGAGATTTCGAACCACAAAAGCCAAGAAACGGGTGACCTTCTTAATGCGTCGCAAGATATCAATATCGCCACCCCGAAGGATGAGAGTGCAACCCAGATCGCGGTTGCAGCCTTCGAACCTCATGTACGTTTTCCTACGTCCAGGAATAAGGGGATGATCGTATGTCTGGATACAATATCTGGCACAATGCCCCAGTCTGGGTTCCAACAACTTGTCCATGGAAGAAAAGACGTCACCTTGGGTCATCCTTGCAATGGTCTGGATAGCAGAAGGTTTCACACCACGTGCAACAGCGATGTTATGCCCGGCGAGAGCATCCAGGGCCAGTCTGGAAACAGAATTCTCAACAAGAACAACATGGGGTCGAAGAGCTGCTATCCGACTCGCAAGATTACCGAGGTATTCTTTTTCTTGGCGCAAAATCTGGCCAAAGTGCATATATTGACCCTCAACACGAGAGAATTCGAGTGGAAACGTGACAAGCATGACTCGTGGATTGAGCTGCAGCCTTGACATTTGCTTGTGTGCCACGTTCTTCGTAATGACAACCCCGGTAACATACTCAGAATCTCGTGGGGATCCACCTGGTACCTTCTTAATCTTGACGTAGCGTCGGACATCCATATCCTGACCCTGTCGATGAGGAAAGGCAGTAAATGTCATTTCCCGAGCAATACGAAGAGCCAATCGTAGCAGTGTTTCTTCCCATTCTCTGATATTGGGAATGTTCTCAACTGTTAGCATCTGACGAAGCATAATTTTGAGATGAAGCATGGACGCTAGGTTGAGTTCCTGCGCATAGCTGCAAATTGACTTTTTTAAAAATGACAGAAAATAGATACAAATGTCGAAACGTACGCCGTACTCTCTCGTCTTGTTCGCCAGCCGGCATCCAGATCCAGGGTTGGGTCCAATCGACTGTGCACTCTGCTTCGAATGAAAGGTGTTGCGACCTCGAACTCTCCGTATTGTGAATTTGGTGCTCTGAACTTGGTCAAGGTCCTAATTGGTGTGGTTAGGTTTTCAGGGGAGCCAATCGGAAACTGTATGGAACTAGTCGATGTGTCGATTCTGATAGGTTTGGTGGGGAAATCAATGTTATTCTTGGCATCGAGCGCATTGGGAGATGAGTCTGAATGATTGAAGACTGGGGGTGGTGTTCCAGGATCTTTTTCCTCGTCAGACAGAGCTCGCCGGAATGGCGCAGGATTTACTGGAACGGAATCCCAAGGACCATTGATACCCTCACGCATCTGAAGGGGAGTATCTGGTCGAGAAAAACTGTCCTCCGAGCCATAAAAAGGTCTACTCTCTGCGATGGAATATAGGTTGAACGGCTCATCTGACTTTCCAAAGAGATGTGGAGAGAAAGGTGAATGACGGAGATTCAATGAATCGAGACCGAGTTGATGTGCAGGGAAAGTTGTTGCAGAAGAAATGACTGAGCGACGGTCGTCGTCGTCATCTTCTTCGACTTTGGCGAGCTTCTCCAGGCACAGATTACATGTTCGAACCATCCCTTCAGCTCCGAATCTAGCCCCTTTTATGATGTTCGAAGCACAGCGGGAACAAAATATTTGACCTGGGGCATCTGGTTAAGGATACCTACTAATCTGAAAGGAAGCGAAGTCTTTACCGCATATGCGACAATGATGTTTCCGCCTCCATGTCGTAAATACGCTCTTACAGTCATAACACTCCTTGCAATTTTCATCGTCCATCCAATAATCTCGTGACAAACCTGAAGCAAAGTATGGAGACAAGTCAAAAGTCTCGAAATACTTCAAAGCTTACCTTCTCCCCGCAACCGCCTCATTACTTTTGATACAGAATGAGAAGTGCGATGAAGACTCGTTGATGTTCTGATACTGCGGGCGTCATCTTGTATTGGAAAACCAGGGATAGAAGTTCCAAATGGAACAAAATCTGTGCCATCCAAACCACCTGCATAAGTTCGGTGGGGCCCTGAGCCATCCAGTTCAGCGGCGTACGTGGGCAGTTCGGATTGAGCAGGTGTTAATGACACGAGAGGCGGGGCTGCAGAAGCATGTACGGCAAACAATGTGTTGGGTCTGTCTGAGCCTGCTGATCTGTTTGAGAGATTGGATCCTCCAGAAGGAATAGAAGGGTATGAAGGTCGTCTAAGCTCTGGTCCGGTGCTACTGGAACTCGCATTGCTAGGTGCAGTCGTACTTGACGATGCAACAGCAACGGCAGAAGCTAAGGGTGCCGCAAAAGTGTTCTTCACGCGAGAAAAGAGGGACGTAACAAGCGTATAGGATGACTGGTCATGGTCGTCTTCCTCAGAGAAGGGATTAAAAGATGTGAGGCTCATAACATCGGAGTCGACTAGCTTCAAATTCGTGCTGCTCCTGGAGCGTGATGAAGCACGGCCGCTAGCTGAGCCAGCGGCAGGAGATGATGGCGATTCCATAAAGACAGTTGAGGCTCCAAAGCATTGAATTAATTGGCCATTGAGCTTTAAATCACGTGTTACCGAACGCTAAGCAATTTATGTCAGTTTCTCTTCTAACTGAAGTATATATATGTCTTGGCCCACGCGTCCGTCAAGTTTGTATATTGACTCTGAGATTTATGACTCTGAGGGAAACTTGTTACAAGGTCAGTTCTGCATTCAGATAGGGGTAGCACGTGACACCTGATGATAAGTCGTCACTTGACCCAACTGCAACAGTCTTAAAAGTTGAATCTCAACGTTTACGACAATGGATGAAGACGATGCTGATTATATGCAAGGAAGTGACGAAGAGGTTCGTGTTTCTGCTTCATTCAGGTACGATCTTTGCCTTCTCATAAGTTTACACAGGACTTCGATTATTCCGATGATGAAGACGCCAACGAATCGGTGAGCGTGGATGTTGAAAATATGTATTACAAGGCAAAATGTGATTACACCTTCTACATCATGGATTAACTCACTTATTCTCTTTGTTAAGCGAAAAAAGAAGACAATCCAGAGGAAGCACTGAAAGAATTTCGCGCTATTGTGGATCAAGAAGACGAGAAGGGAGATTGGTGAGTGCTTCATCGGTAAGTGTGAAGACAGTGCACTGAACCGAACCAGGGGCTTTAAAGCACTTAAACAAATGACAAAATTAAATTTCCTCGTTTTGCATCGACCAAATGATGCTCTGAAGACGTATACCGAGTTGCTCACGTACACAAAATCAGCTGTCACCCGGAATTATTCAGAAAGGACGATCAACGGTATCTTAGACTATGTGGGCGGCGGAAAGGGGGGCGTTATCGAGGTAGAGCTTCTTGAAAAGTTCTATCAAGTTACACGGAAAGCCCTGCAGGAAGCCAAGAACGAACGTCTATCGGTCAAGACGAACCTCAAGCTTGCTAAGTTATGGCTCGATCGTCAAGAGTACACACGTCTTGCCAAAGTCAGTATATCATTCTATCTTGACATATGTTGCTGATGACAGAATCAACCCAGCTCATCCGAGAACTTCACGCTGCCACAGAATCTACAAACGACGATGACCAGTCCCAGCGTGGAACGCAACTCCTTGAGATCTATGCCCTTGAAATTCAAATGTATAATGAAACGAGAAATTTCAAGAAACTCAAGGTAAAATTTTTTTAATTTTTTACATACCAGTTTTCCATTAACACAAGAGTTCAGGAGATTTACAATGCAAGTAATGCTGTGCGATCTGCCATTCCTCATCCTCGAATAATGGGCGTTATCAAAGAATGCGGTGGAAAGATGTGGATGGGTGAACGTAAGGTTCTACAAGCCAATTGACGAACCCTTGATTCTATCGATTATTTTAGGTCAGTGGAATCGAGCTAGTGAAGATTTCTTTGAGTCCTTCCGTAATTACGACGAAGCGGGGTCCCCGCAGAGGATACAGGTTCTCAAGTATCTTGTATTGGCGAACATGTTGACTGGCAGCGAAGTCAACCCATTCGACAGTCAAGAGACCAAGCCGTCAGTGCCCGTTTTTATTCTTTTCAAGCGAATAAAATATGGATCTTTCTTTGCAGATACAAGAACGACTCGCAGATCAAAGCTATGACCGATCTAGTCGACGCATATCAACGCCGTGAAGTCCATACGGCCGAGAAAATCCTCAAAGGTAAACACGTATCCTTGTGTTGCACATCTTATTCAGCGTTTCCCTAGATAACCATTCAACGATCATGGACGACAACTTTATCCGGTCGTATATTGGCGAATTGCTCCGTAGTCTACGCACGCAATATTTGATAGACCTGATCAAGCCATATACGCGACTGGAGCTTTCATTTCTTGCCAGAGTAAGCCGCTTTCTAGATTGTGCTTTGAAATCTGGATTTCTATAAAATTCTACCAGCAATTAAACGTTGAAGCGGAGGAAGTTGAGGAGCTCCTCATTGGACTTATCTTGGAGGGCAAAGTCGAAGGAAGAATCGACCAAGTCGGAATGCGGTTAGAACTCGACAAGAAGTTAGTAGCCCACTACATCACTGAAGAGTTGAGCTGAAACAGATCTTTCCACAGGCAAAGTCTAGAAAAGAAAAGATATGCGGCATTGAGCAAATGGACTGAGGCTCTGGAATCAGTTCATAGTGCTGTTATCAGTAAAACAGCCGTTTCTACGCATCGACAAGAAACTTTGCTGGCCGAAACCTGGACTTGATTTGACCTCATATTCTTCCAAAGTGGTCCTTGTACCAAATGTAATATATGGCATTTTCACTACATTACTATTAGGAAAGGGCAGAAATGAATGCCATCACCTAATGTACCTGCAGAAGTGTGAGCACACGATAGCGCAACACACCAGAAAATGCACAACTATACTGGCCGCTTGAAAGCATTCCACTCATATTTCCATCCTGTCCGCGAGGGTGTATCCGTTGGGATACGCAGTTCACGAGGGAAAAGGCCACGGATGCGGGATTCCATAGCACGGATTTCGGATGCTTTCATTGTCTTCATCATCCGTACCTCTTCCTGCGTCCTCACGCGTGGATCATCCTTCTTGTTCGCCTCCATATAAAGACGATGATCAAGCTCTCGCAACACATCCATAGCCTTCTTCATACACTCAAACTTTCTCGCCAGCTCCGCCTCTCTCTTCTGTCGGATGTGTCGCTTATGCAAAAGCCACGCGCGCTCGATAGTTTCGTGTGCTTGTTTCGAGGGGATGGCGCGTTGAATGGCGCGTCCAACATTCGGTCGCCAGGTCCCAGTAGGTGTCGCGCGATTTCGGATGTTGCTTGGGTACAAGACTCGTCTAATTATTTGCTGTTTCGGGTCTCCTGTTTGGTCACTGGGAGCAGCATATGTTCTGATAGTAGTCGGATGTAAAAACCGGAGCTGCAGTCGAGGCCGACTCGAGAAAATGACTGAAGTCAACATGGGTGTTCGCAAAATTTGGAGCTGGAAAGTAGTTCACACGGCTGAGTTTGGCAATTCCGGTAGCACCCCGGGTCTTCAAAGAATTCACAATGTTCACCCAAGTGAGCAGACAACTACCTGCGGTATGTGTCATAATTTTTTATGTTGCAAAGTGTATCTGTTTGTTGAATTCATCCCAATAAGTTCAATGCATTCTCTACTACTAGGTTGTTCAGCGTCAGCAATGTGTCAAGCATAAGTCGAAAACCAGAATCAAAGATACGAACGCCGTCAAAGAAAGCATTGGCTGCGAAAGCACGCAGAAGGGTTGCATTAGCCACTAAAACAGACACACGTCTCTTCAAACTGCCCTTAAAGGAAGCAATTACAGTTTTACGCGTAAGTTTATTTTCTTCTTTAGTTTCCGTTGTACTCCACTGGACTTTCTTATTTACACCTCTACAGGCAGTAGAAGTTGCTTCTCCTACTTCTCTCTACGAACTCTTTGTTAAGACTGAGGTGGGAAATGGTACTGCTGTCCCGAGAGGACGTGTAAATCTACCTAGAGATGCAAAACCCAAAGCAGAGGACAAGATTCTTGTGTTTGCCGAAGGAAGACTAGCGGATGAGGCCAAAAAAGCTGGTGCACATATCGTTGGCGGACCAGAGTTGATTGATGGGGTAAGTCACTCCATGTCGTCTTGAGATTTTTCTTTTTCTTCTTTCTTATTTATCATCACCGTTATTAGATTCTCAACAACCGCCATCGAGCCACCACGATTTTGTGCGCCCCTCAACTTATTAAAACCATAACTCCAAAGCTCGGTCGGTTCCTTGGCCCACTTGGCCTTATGCCTTCCGAGCGTCGTGGCACTGTGACGGAAGACATTGCTGGTTATATTCAGCGCCTGCGAGGGACAAGTGAATGGAGAGCTGACAGAGCTGGTAATATTCGAACGCCAATTGCGCAGGTATGATTTCCCTCCCAGTAATTCATAGAGTGTGCAAGGTGTATTCACGGGATGGTTAGATGACGTTCCCTGTCGATGACGTTGAGACCAACATCCGTGCTTTTCTGGACTCCGTGAAACGGGCGACTGGTAACGCAAAAAGTACTGACCCTGCGGATCGCAAGCTAAAGTCATCTGGAGGCGCTCGTCCTGGTCAGTAATCTCTTCAATAATGCTTTCATTTATCCTTATATCCCTTTCAGTTACCCCAATAACCAAAGTGATTTTGAGCTCTAGGCAAGGACCTGGGATTCGGATAGCAGATATCTAGGGTAAGATATAAAGATCTTTAGAATAATCATAATAAAAATAGTGCCCTCCTTTCTTCACCAACTTCACGTTTGGTATATATGTCATCAAATTCAGGACATCTCATACCAAACCTTATCACCACGAAGCCTGATAAAATCTTTCCTGGAAAGTTTTTTCCTCTCTCTAAGAAGCCCCGTCAGGTTATCGTAATCCGCCCGTTCTCTTCTCTTGTGAAGTTCTTTCCGTTTACCAATATCATCTCCAGAACGCGGTACCCCCTTTCGCTGAGCCTTAGGTTGGCAGCGCACTTGTGGTGCATTCTTGGGTGGATGGGGAAAAATGTCGCCCCAACTGGACTTTCGTGCATCGTAAAATGGTTGTTTACCCTGTGACTTCGGTATCGTCAAACGCATAATTTTCCCTGTGCCTATGATGAATCCCGTTCGGATATACTAAATGATGGGACATACCCTCTGCCGTGCATGCATCTAGAATGATATGCCCGCTTTTCTTGAGCGGCGGGAAAACCAGCCTAGGCCATTGATAGGCTTCTCTTCGTAGCTGATCTTGTAGTTCTTCACCCTTCAATCCAGCACTCTCTATGCGAGCTTCTGGTGGTATTCGTTCTGGAATTTCAATGTTTGATTTCGATTCGCCCTCCACATGTATTTCAAGCTGCTTCATAGATACCTCCTGTAGTCCCTTCTCCAAGACTCGCCGTCCCACTGCCCCTATCCTGCCAACACCTGTTGTAGAGGGATTGGGTCGAGGTCCTCGTCGAATTACGACATAAGAATAGTGAACGTCTTCGTGGCCGACGCCGCAATGTTTGGTACGTTGAACAAACGCCGGTCTCTGCAGTCGCTGCGAAAAACCGCAGATGAGAGGCGTTCCTCCGGAATGCAATAGTGGACATGGTTTATCGTGAGGACACTAAACCAGATTGTTGAGTTCTCGATGCATATTGCTTGGGAAAAACTTACAGGCGCAATGACATGACAACCTGCGGGCTGACCAGATGCAAGTTCTGGGTTTTCTGCTTCTAACTTGCTTAACTCTAGGAGGTGTTCTCTTGCATGAGCGATCGCTTTAAATCCCTCCGGTGTGTCGTGATCGATGAGAACTAAGGTATGAGCACCACTAGCCCACATCTCCTCTACTAGAGCTTTCTGAGCTATAGCCGTGGGTAAAGTAGTGAGCAAAAAGGCAGAAAGAGCTATTGTCTTGGGAGCTTCTATTTCAAGCGGTCTGTCATTCTCCTTAAAAGACTTCTGCCATCGTACTTCGAGATTTTCTGTGGGAATGACTGCTAACCTTTCAGATTGCAAAATCGTGTCGGATGCGGATTGGCTTACTGTTTTTAAGCCTCTTACCAATTGCGACAAGACCATCACGTTTGTCAATACCCAAGTACGACTTTATTTTTGAAGTAGCACCAGAGTGTTCGAGTTCGTCCTGCCCAGACTGGGAGAGATTTTCTTGGAAGGCATAGATGGAAGCCCTGGACGCGTTTAGCACGAAAACGCATAGAGAAATGGGAGAAACAAACCAAAGACCGCTTCCTGTCCCTGTTCCCCAATCGATTATTCGATCGACGTCCCAAAGAGGACCCAACCTCAACTTCACATGTCGAAGGACCGATGTAATGGCAGAATAGTGAGCCGGAAGCGCGACACTAGCGAATGCAGTTCCGTCTCTCGTGGCATGACATTCAGCTTGCTTTCTAGTACGGTATGCAGTGTCATAGTGTGCATACCACTCGGCCGCCTCACCACGTTCTGGATCAGATGTCAGGAAAAGTCTTTTGGCGTCACTATGTAGCGACTTCTGACCATCTAGACGAAAGAGTTTACTCCCTCAATACGTTGTAGTTCCCTTTAAACTCACCAGAAATAACGGAATTGATAGCAGAACAAAGTTCTTGGGGAAGCACTACCGCACCTATTTGGTCTGAGCCGAATTGTGCAGCAGGGGACTTCCGAGATTCGCGTTCTGTTTCCTCGTGTATCCAATCATTCGTCTCCATTGGGGACCATTGTTCAGAGGAAAAACGATGAACTACGCCAGACTCATCTCCGGATACGATTTCCAACTCCTTGGGTTCAGCTGAGCTCTTTTTCGCGTTCTTGAGAGATATGTCAATGTCACGAAGCAGAGATCGAAGACTGGGATCTAGATGTAATGGAGGATTTGGAACAGAACAGCTCTTCGCAGTAGAGGAGAAAGCAGCATAGGAGTGCCCAAGAAAGTTCTGGGATGAACAACAGGTGAGTCTCCGTGCTGCTATTCGCCGTGTCACCTTGTACATTTAATTGCCTGGCACATACGTTGGGTGCTCGTTTCGACCTGGGAAGAGCGGCCCGGAAGGATGTGTTATGTAACGAGGTTGTGCATGTTGTCGTCCCTCCTTTATCTTCCTCCCAATGCCTCAGAATAATAAAAAGAAACCAGTAGTGTGCCAGATATGCACCGAACATGCCTCTAAGTACACTTGTCCACAATGCCAGGTCGTTTAGTACGTTGAATTCTCGGGAGTCCATTGTTGATGGCTTGGAGGTGAGATTGGACATTGTAGCTGTTCGTTGGCGTGTTATAAGGTTCATAAAGGTGTGCCCATTGAGAGGTTGTTATGTACACCACTGATTAAATTACGACAGAGTCTTCCTGTACCAAGACGAGTGTTACTGAAATGCCTCCGAACCTGGAATCAGCACAATGTAGGCCTTCGATCACGCCCAGTATTGAATGAATTTCAATATTTTCTAGCAACCCAAAAAACCGCATCCCCGCCTACCCCACTGGACACAGAAGAAGACGCGCCGCTAGCTGATCCAGATCCACCCCTGCGACCTCTAACCACTTTGAACTGGCCTTACGTACCCGACGAATCGGCTTTCCCCAACCCGCTCAAGCGAGACGATCCCAAGCCGCTTCAATTACGTCAATACGAAGCAATTGGTGGGTCCTTTTTGTCTCCTAATATTTCTTGACCAATTATAAAACCACCCGCAACAGCATCATCTCCCTCGATCCGTCAGATTCTCTCCACTCACAACCGGCTCCCCGAACTCCTGACCTCCATTGATAAACTCCGCGGCTCAGAGCGGGAGTATGCTCTGCAAAAGGCGTTGGGAGTCACTGCAGAAGAAATAGAGGAACAGGTCGGAGGGAGAAACGAAGTGGACGAGGACGTTGTTGCGTTTAGACAGTTGGCAGAGGCTATTGAGATGGCGGTGAGAGGTGGAAAAGATGGGGTTCTGGGCCTGGACTGGGGTGACTGAACGTAAGGAGGCTAGACGACAAAATTCATCCGCGGCGAAAAAACTGGGGGAGCCCTGATGTATACTGCAATTTGGTCCATGCAATAATCTAAGTGAAAAGATTCGCTAGAACTAGAAGAAATAAATAATAAGAAACAAGGGACTCGATGGGTGTGATTCAAATCCTTGATCAACCGCGTTGCATGGAGGAGGTAGTCAATGGCTGAAAATTTAGGCAACATCATTATTAAGAAAATACTCATATTGTGGTTATCAACTGTATAGTATATAGGAGTGATTGGCAACGACTCGCATAGTTTGAACATATTTGTACGTGATTCAGACTCGCGGCCCAGTCAGTTCACTTAATTTCCGTCATTCTCTTCCAATGTCAAGTACTTCATCCGCCAAACGGTCTGAAAGTAATGGTGCAGCAAATAATGCGTCGGACGTGAGGCCAGTTAAACGAGCTAGACTCAGCGTGGAACCCTCCAATGAAATGGAACTCACAAGTCAAGAAAAGTCGACGTCGAGTGACGGTTTTCCAGATGAAATAGATGGAAATATAGATGATGATTTACCCGCAGTAGACACGGGCCCTTCTGACTTGTATTTGGACACAGTGAGTTGATTAACGCGTCATTACCCACTTTGACTGACCTCCCAGTTCGAATAGATCAACCGCGCGATCCTTGACTTCGATTTCGAGAAAGTTTGCTCCGTTTCTCTGTCAGACATCAACATTTATGGTTGTCTAGTCTGTGGTAAATACTTTCAAGGCAGAGGACGTAGCTCTTATGCGTACGCGCATTCAATTCATGATGATCATCATGTATTCATCAATCTGGAAACCACCAAGGTATTAATATTGATCACTTACTGCCTTGCATTTGACATATCAAAACAGGTGTACGTTCTACCAGATGGATACCCCGTTTCAGACCCGTCCTTGGAGGATATAGCCTACGTTTTAGCGCCAAGATTCAAAGAGAATTCCATTTCCCATCTTTACTCACCAAATTTCCTGTTCAAATTGTCGTACGACCTCAATCATCAGCCTTACCTGCCAGGCTATGTCGGTTTGAACAACATCAAAAGAAATGATCACATGAACGTCATAATTCATTGTCTTCTCCATGTGCCACCTTTGCGCGACTATCTCCTCCTTTCCAATTTTAGTGGAAAGGAGTCTGAGTTACTCAAACGATTTGCTGGTCTTGCGAAAAAGCTGTGGAACCCACGTTTGTTCAAAAGTCAAGTCAGTCCTCACGAATTCCTACAGGAAGTCAACAGAGCTAGCGCTGGCAAATTCCGTCTTGAGCAGCAAGGTGATCCCGTTGAGTTCTTGGGGTGGTTGCTCAATCGTCTACATAAAGATTTCGGCGGAAGTAAAAAGAAAGATTCCAGTAAGTCTCCATATTTGGATTTCAAAGTGTCGAGACTCTGAACTCGTAATAGGTATAATTTTCAAGACCTTTCAAGGCGAGCTACGGTTAGATACGCAACAAGTCATGGTTAGGTCAGTTTCCAGGTCGAATGAAAAACCAAAGTTTGACATCGATCGCGGTATGTATGCTCAAATCAAAAATACTAATTACCATCAGTTGTCTTATCTGTGTTTAGAATCCAAGACATCGGTATCGCCTTTTCTTTTCTTGGCCATCGACTTGCCCCCTCCACCTTTGTTCCAAGATTCAGTTGAGAAAAATATCATCCCACAAGTTACCATTCACTCACTCTTGGCAAAATTCGACGGCAAAACAACTCAGGTATGTTGAGCTGTCTTAGATTTTTCGTATCGCTTGAATTGCTTTCAGGAGTCTGCGGGTCAATTGAAGCGATACAAGTGTCAACGTTTTCCGCCGTACATCATCCTTCACATCAAGCGCTTTACAAAAAACATGTTTATTGAAGAAAAAAATCCGACGATCGTTAATTTCCCTTTGCGCGGCGTGGATTTTCGGGAATGTACGTTGCCCTTCTCTAGAAAGATGTCAGTGGAGTTTCATTCATAGGCCTCAGATGTCGATGCACCCCTAGACAATGATACATCAACTCTGTATGATCTCATAGCCAATGTCACGCTAGAGTCCGTTGCTGGAACGACACGGGACAAGGAAAGCACCGTTTGGAAAGTTCACTTGGTGGCCGGAAGAGGTGATGAAAATGAGAAATGGTTCACAATTCAAGACCTGATTGTTGAGGAGACACGTAAGGAAATGATATTCCTTGGGGAAACAATTCTACAGGTACGTGTTTTTTATATTCAACCATGTTTCTTCGTCTCACATCTCTCAGATCTGGGAACGTAGAACAGAGAGATCTTGAACTATGTACCATTCAATCGCAGTTTGTTGACAGCTTCTTCGTTTGTTTGATGACTTTCGTCATGAACAGTCGCATGGAAGAATGCCCCAGGCCTCAATGCATACTTGAATTTGCTTTGCCGTCTTTTACTGATTTGTTGATATTACTTCTTGTGGTGTCTTCTCAGCGGAACTGATAATGCTGTTATTCGTAATGTCAGATTTTCCAAGGGCGTGAATTCGACATATTTACGAACGATTCTTTCGCCTGTTGTTCGACTAGAGGCTTGAATATGTAGATTCCTGAAACAAGGCCTGTAGAATGAATAAATGAGACTGTCAAATGGAGAATAAGCCGATGAGGTGGCACACCTGTTACCGCAGCAAAAAGGAATGGTGTTACGCGACGAATAGCGGACATTACTACTTGTCACAAGTGCAGTGAGAAATTTGAATGCCTTTGAAACGGACTTTAAATTTGAAAGGCCGCGAAGATTTGTATATGGTCATATATCGCACTCCGGGTGTTCTCATTGTATTGGATGCGTTTTGGTACATCGTTTTCACCCACACTACGTTGCGGCGGAGGCACATTGCTTAGTTTCTCTTTGGGTATTTATTTGTCAATCGACGCATAGTGGGAGCAAAGTACGCCCATGTATCTAAGGCATTGTACATAATTTGAAGTAACTTCAACAAACTAATCCATTGCTTGAGATACTCACATTCAGGTTTCAACTATCAATTTTTTCTGGTGAGAAATCCGCTATTGTGACAAGGAAATTCCCAAAGGAAAAGGTGAGGTTATAACTGGCGCCCACCAGAGTTTATTCCGTGAATGTGGAGATATCCGACACTATGATTATAGATAAGACTACAACACCATGCCACTTTGCAAAAAGTTGGACGTTTAAGGAGCATGTATATTGGAATTAAAATTAGGAGGAATGTGATCTTGCTGCTGCTAAGCTGCTAAATGCATGTGTAGAGATCCACTGCCGCAGCTTCAAAGTCGAAACAAAGTGCTTAGAAGAGCGCGCTACGGGAGGCTTTAGCTATGGGCGCTTCATCAGTGATCACTGTATAACTCCGTACCACCAAAATTAGATGCATCGCATTCCCTTTTATAACCCTAGCCCCTTTAAGATAGAAAGCGTCGGACCCGTATACAGCGATAAATATGGAGGCATTCGTTAAATAATGAAGGACCCAAATAAACCCAACGACTAAGAGGTATTCAGCCAGGCCCATGCTTCATCCGCCGCCTGGTCTTTCGCGATGTCTTTCTTCGAAGCTGTGCCCCGACCACGTTCTTCCCCATCGACTACAATTAAGTAAGGCCTTGGTACTACATAGCTAGTGATTTCAAAGACTCACTTTTGCAGATACATACCCACATTCTGACATTGCTAGTCAAAGATTCTTGCCAGGTCAGAGCACTGAGCCGCCCTATCTGTTGAAGGTCTAACGATAACACCAGTGCATTAGGGTACATAACACTCAAAGCGCTCATCTGGACACTGACATGAGTTCAGTCGAGAAGTACCTATAAGAAAAAGGTAAACGTGGAAGTAAGTGCAACAAGCTCGACTTACCTGTCTCTCCTGACATTCTCCAATGTTGTACAAGGTCATTGATGACAACTATATACTCGTTCCTAAAACACTAGTTGGCGACTGCCCTTTGCAAAACGCAGCATAAGGAACTCATGAAATGAAGGTGAAATGACCTTTGTTATGACCTCAGATCTTGATACTCGAAAAGAGATACACGGCAAAAGCGCAGGCGATGGGATATCTGGCGATATTGAGGGGGTCAAAGAGGACCATGGCAAGGGTTCAACATGTGTCATGAGGATCGTGTGTAGCCCTGGTAATACCGGAAAAGTTTAGCATTCCTTGATCACCATTTCCAGGCCCTACATCTCTATGTAGCGTTGGAAAGAGGGGAACACATAGCAAGAAGAAAGGTAAGCCGTCAGAGGACCTGCGGAAAACATGCCTACGTGCTCTGTTGCTGACCACGTGGGATACACGAAGCGCAGGGAGATCAATACTCAGTAGGTTTTGCGTTGTTAACACTCGAAAGATTCCAAAGTTAACGAGAGATGTTGTCTCATAAAGAAAGGGATCAATGCTGTCTCCCATCCTTGGTGCACAACCTCTTGATTAATTTCCGACTTACCAGCATGGTCGAGACCACAATTGTTTCTAATGACATGCCGAAAGTTGGTGTACCCCCTTGGGAAGTAGTGGTCAACGAGATAATCTCCTTCAAGCCAATTGTTATGACGTGAAGACCAGCCGAAAAGTTCGGGGGTTTCCTTGATCGCAATTGCCAGAGGCATGCGGATCAGGGGCAATTCATTTGAAAGGCAAGCGCGCGTTAAAACTTAGATATGACCACACATTCTAAAAAAAATCTATTGCGTTCCACATGCACGGAACACTGAGAGGAGAGTCGGAATGCGATGCACAGTCAGGTTATTACAGATTTTCAGCCGATGAACGATACTCTTACATCAGGAACCTTTGCAGAAATGTTTTATAAAACGTGCACAGTAAGTTGGGTGATGATGACATACCGTTTTTTAGTAGCTCACCGGGGATAGTTGTAATACAATGTTCAATTGTGTTAAAACATCGGGATGAAGTATGAAATTGGACGGGGCAGATTAATGAAATCATCGAACCATTATCTCTAACGGACCGAGTGAAGGTTTAGGCGAATAGACTCATTTATCTTCGGGATAAACGTATCAGAGCCCGAAAAGGGGAAGATAAAATTGTGCTTAGCGCTATATAAAGATCTATATTAAAAGGATAAGTCAATTGTCAGTTGAGGAGATAATGGCATGCTGACATCTAATTCTTTGGAAGAAAAGAAGGGCGTGTGTCCAACGACTAGCTGTGATGTTAGGGCCAGAAGAAAGAGTACATGCATTGGACTGTGCTGTAATTTAAAGCAAATGATTTGTAGCGGAGAAACAAGGCGAGCGGCAATTTGCGAAGCCGAATCAATCAACGAGACAACCCAAGGGTCAATTCTGTACCATTGCTGTGTCCCTTTCTTCACCAATAGTTCACACCTTTCAGTCTTTCAGTTGTCGTCGTCCTCATTGCTCTCAACGACTAGCGCTTACAGAGAGATTTGTCTGAATTGGACGTTCTTGACCTTTGGAAAGGTACTGCTGGCCGTTGACCGAGCCATTTAAATCCTCTTTCTCACCGCCCTTGTTTTTTTGACTTTCAGTGCTCCTAAGTTTCCTTCACCCACATTTCAACTTCTGTCATGTCGCAAAGTCAAGGGGATATACAAGAGCGCATCGCGGCCGCTCGTAGGGAGGCAGAAAGTCTGAAGGAGAGAATTAGGGCTACACGAGAATCATCAGCAGATACCAGCTGTAGGCCTTTGTCCTGCTATTTCCAGCTCATTCCTTGTTAGCTGATGTGTTTCAAAGTGCGAGCGATGGCCGCGGAGGTCGATGCTCTACCTCGTATCGTTATGCGACCCCGCCGTGCACTTAGGGGTCACCTCGCGAAGATTTATGCCATGCACTGGGCTGCTGACCGGCGGCACCTCGTATCTGCGTCACAAGATGGAAAACTCATCGTTTGGGATGCATATACCACGAACAAAGTTCATGCTATCCCTCTCCGTTCCAGTTGGGTCATGACTTGTGCTTATTCACCATCTGGCAATTTTGTCGCTTGTGGTGGTCTCGACAATATATGTTCCATATACAGCTTAAACAACAAGGACGGCATCAGTGCCAGAGGTGCTAGGGAACTTAGTGCTCACTCTGGATACCTGAGTTGCTGTCGATTTATCAATGATCGTCAAATTGTTACCAGCTCTGGTGATATGACCTGCATGCTTTGGGATATTGAAGCTGGTGCACGAGTCGTGGAATTTAGTGATCATACTGGAGATGTCATGAGGTACCTTGTTTTGTTTTGGTATCAGTTTCTGAAATTTGACCCCTCCCCTTCAAAGCCTTTCGCTCGGACCCAACCAGAATGTTTTTGTTTCTGGCGCTTGTGATACCACAGCTAAGCTGTGGGATATCAGGACTGGTCGTGCCACGCAAACCTTCACTGGTCACGAATCCGACATCAATGCTGTCTGGCACGTATCTCTGATAAGACAAGCAACGTCTGTGTACTGACCACATTCTGTTCTCAGCTTCTTCCCTAACGGTGACGCTTTTGCTACTGGTTCCGACGATGCTTCCTGCCGCTTGTTTGACATCCGTGCTGATCGCGAGTTGAATACATTCACCCACGACAACATTCTTTGTGGTATCACATCAGTCGCCTTCTCTATCTCGGGTCGCATTCTTTTTGGAGGATATGACGATTGGACATGTAATGTTTGGGATACCCTTAAAGGAGAACGTGTTGGTGTTCTGACTGGTCATGAAAATCGGGTTAGTTGTTTGGGCGTCAGTGTTGATGGGATGGCCCTCTGCACAGGTAGCTGGGATAGCACTCTCAGGGTTAGTATCCTCAATTATTCACAACACCCTGCTAACTATCGATTTCAGGTTTGGGCATAGACATCGTTAAATTCCAGTTCAGCTATTTTTTCTGCCATTGCGACAGAACTGCTCTCTTCCTTTCGTTGTCCGTGATAACTAAGTGTTTGCCATGTTCCACTATCTATTACTCACTCTGGAATGCCTTAAATATGGGAATGGAAGCTTTAGTTACCCTTTACTTATCAAAATGCGGCATTCTTTTTTCCTTGTTGTTTTTTTAGTTCATTCACCTTTGTTGTGGTAACATTCTGTTGCTCCTACGACTGTCAACCTCTAAGGTTTTTAGTATGTCTGCTCTGCGTGCGAGTGTGGAATGCATAATCATTTTCGAATAAAAAGTAGGATCCTTGGACGTGAGCTGATGGCCGGTTGACATTTCCATTTGCACATAAATGGCACGGCGACTTGCACTCTTCACAAACCTTGCGTCACTCGTATGTCGGAGGACGACCGTGCAGCTAAGGCCGCAAGAGCGAAGGCATTGGTAATTACATGCAATGTTTGGACGGCATTTCACGAATTAACCTTGAAATTTTTCTCAGCTCAAGAAACGCCAACAACAGAAAGTTTCAAATGTTGCTGCTCCCTCGACCCCTGGGGTAGCGACGCCATCTAGAACATCAACACCTGTGCCAGAGCATGCCGTTCAGGACGGAGTACGTGATTCAGGAGAGCTGTAGGTACATTTCCGCCCCGTTGTAAATCATCTGTGTACTTACTGAGTTCCTCTCTGAGTTTCAGGTTTTCTGACACAAAAATCGCTGATGATACATCTTGGCTGACCTCTTTACCTCGAATGCCCTCATCTCCTCAACAGCAACGCAGTGATATCCATACCATTAACCCTGCAACCTCACTTTCTCCGCAGTCTACGCAAACACACCTCGCAAGAGTCGCCGATCTGGAGAAAACCATAGAAATCCTTTCAAAACAAAATGAAAGTTTGACATTAGCCGTCTCTAGGTTGAATGGATTTGAAACTGGTGGGTTAAGAATTGCAAAGTCATGCATGAACCTACGGCTGAGCATAACATTCAAAAGCTGCGCAACAGGCGAATGCCTTGCTGGAGGATGAACGTATACGCATGGATGAATTCAAAGCAAAGCTGCGGAAAGGAATAGAGGATGAGCAACGCACAGTCTCGCTGCTGGTCAGCGAGAAGGCTCACCTTACTTCCCAACTTCAGATATTGGGTGACGCCGAGTCCAGTGTGTTATGCGTATTTGTGCATGTGCGCGTTTTAACTATGTCTATTCAGGGGCTCAAGTTTTGGAGGACTCACTTGAAGCTGAACGGGGTAAATGCGCTAATCTAGATGAGATGGCCGCTCGACTACAAATAGAAAACAGTGAACTCACCGGGCAAGCTGAGCTGTTTGAAGTCGGAAGAAAGGAACTAGCAGACCAGAATAAAGAACTGGTTTGTCTGAAAAATTAATCCTGGATTTTGTGCTTACTTTTATCGTAGGAGCGTCAACTTCAAATCGCGTCTGTCAGTGCTGCCGACAGACGCAAAGAAGCGGATGGGTTCCAACGCCGCCTGCGAGAACTGGAAGAACAAATACAAGCGGATGATCGCGTGGAGCGACTAGAGACGTCCTTGAAGCACAACCAAGATCGCGCTGTTGAACTAGAGTTCCAGTTGACTAAGACTAAACAAGTAAGTTATTCCTCCTTGCATGATGAATTTGGCTTATGTGGCTCGTTCTCAGGCATATACGTCACTCAAAATTGAGCGAGAAAAACTTGAATCCAAACTGCAGGAATTTTTGACTAAGGAATCAGAATGGACATCCAAAATGTCGACTCTAGATTCCCAGCTGGCCTCAACTCACGATCGGTTATCCAAGATTGAGGCAGAACGGAATCATCTATCACAAGAGAACGTTTTATTGCAACAGCAGTCGAAGAAAGTTGAAGGTGCCATCAAGGGTCTTCGAGAAGAACTTGCGCAGGCAAATTCCGCTATGACGACCACGACCCGACAAATGCAACACACGCAAACCGAATTAAAGAATGCTCTTCGTAGAGCGGAAGATGCAGAAAATACTCAGAAGAGCCTGCAAAGTGAAGGGACGAATCTCATGCAATCATTAGATGAAATGCGCCCCAAGATCGTCGAACTTACAGGTGTGAAGCTCGACCTGTCGGAGAAAGTGGACAGCTTGGAACGCGCACTCAAAAGTCGGGAGTTGACAATTGCACAATTAGAAAATGAGCTCGGCGAAGTTCGTGACAACTTGGGGCATTCTGACAAGATCTGGAAAGACAAGGTTGCCCAGCAGGAAAAGCGTCTCGTCGACTGTATGAATGGGACGGCGGATATGCAGAAGGCGTATGGCGAGTTGCAGGAAGAACTTGACACGGCTTTGGCAAGCCTTCGCAACCTTGAAGCGCAGCGTGCAAATCATCCCCAAGAACTCAGACGACATCTAGAAGAAATTGAGCACTTGTCACATCTATCTCAGTCACAGGCAGAAGAGCTCGACACTTTAAAGCATGATCTCGTTGTGGCCAAGAAAGCACATGTATGTGCAGTAAAATAGCCTTCAAGCTTTACTTTCTCATCTCTGTTTACAGGACGAAGAACAAGAATTCTTAGAACGAGCCCAGAACGAAATTGAAGCCCTCCGATCTGAGCTAGACGCTCGTGGAGAGGAAATCGTTCACCTTCGAGAGTTTGCTAGTGCACCAACGTCGGCAATCCCCCCATCACTTGATGAAGAGATGCTTAATTCACTTCGCCAACAACATGCGCTCGAACTTTCGACTGCGACTTCTCAGATTCGTGCATTGGAGAATACGATCTTCGATAAGGACAGCGCGATTCATGGGCTCCAGAAGGAGATTAAGTCGTACGAAGAGCAGATGGATCACACAAAGCTCCCGACACGGCCTATATCACGCACTTCGAATTATAACGACTCTTCTCGCTTGTCATCTGGTGCTCATCGACCTAGCTTACCTAGCCCACTTGCTCGTACTGTCTTCGATGAAGCTATGACACTAGAGACATTTCACAAGCGAAAAGTCAGCCTTAGTATGCTGAAAGCGCGTATGGAGAGTGAAGCGAAGGTTCAGATTGGTCAATCCTCTTCTCGGGCGTTGTCTCCAGTACATTCTAATGGTAAACCTTCGCGACCATCTTCTGTTGTTGGCCATAACCATCGTCCACAATTCTTAGACGAGACTCATGTGTTTTGGTGCCATGCTTGTTCAGGGGATCTTGTGATTCTGTGAAAAGTACATATATCACAATTATTCTACATATGAAGCCATTTTGCACATTACAATACAACGGTTAAATTTTTGAAAGCTCGAAATCACGTCAGCTTGTATGCAGAAAATATTGTGATTAAGAGAAAATATTAAATTATAATCATAACATATTTCCAAGAAGGATATAAAATTTCCACTATATAGGTTTGTTACTGGGTCTTCCACCAAATAAATTCTGACGTTTACATTTCAGTTTGCGTAATTTCTGAAGGAGATCCTGAGAGGACGTGGGGAGTTGATGTAGTTTCGATCCTTAGGAATTAAAAATTACGAACCTCAAACTCCTCGGTACCCAACAGACCATCTCCCCTGTCCACTTGCATACCATTTTCAATACTTTCAAGCACATCACTAATAAGCTCCCGATAATCCACGCCGAAAAATTGTGTAAGCTTTGCAGCCGTCTTCCTACGCTGCTGAAAAGAAGGAACATCTGATCTTTCTGGAAAATCATAGATGGTGTAGTGAGAGTCAAGAGATGTCCTTGATGGCAATGAGCGACTACGTTCCAACTTGACAACCACCGTAGGAGCGGATGCCCGATGCTCCACATAGGTTGGTGTTGGCGTGGTATCCCCTTCTTCTTCAGATTGGTGTCGAGATGAATCAAGTTGTGGTTGTGTTAGCGTACCAGGGTTGGCTTCTCCATTCAGGACTTGATGAAGTTCTTCAAGAGATGCCTTATCATCCTGTCATACGAGAGTATGTGTTATGGAGATACAGAGTATAGTAGTATTCGTAAACGTACACGATCAAGAATGTCGTTCAAAGACTTTAAGGAATGCTTGTAATGTTTGTAAAAGGTTGAATGACAACTATTCTCCGTCGAGGCATTGCTTGACTGCGTTGTCAGATGATCATGAAACGTTGCAAAATGCGAGGTTGTCCTCTTTGACAAAAGGTGTTTGACAGACTCCGGCGTGCATGGCCTATTTTCCTTTTTCTTCTGTATTTTCGTAACCAAGATCCTGGTATTGGAAAGGGAGCTGGGAAAAGAGAATGAGGGAAAGGGAGGGAAGGACAAAGGTGGCGAGGAACGAGCTGACAGCGGTCGCGACATAGGCATTGGAGGAGAAGGCAAGTGACGCCCAAGATAGAGCACTGGGGGAGGAGCGACACCGAAAACCTGTGGAAACGTTAGATCATTGGTTTAATGAAGAAGTTAACTACTGACTTTTTCCATCTTCTGAGCTCGTCGCACAAAGGCTATCCTTTCTCTATGGTCATAGTCGGCCTTTGGTCTTTCCAAATTGCCAGACCACGTCGTGGGTTCCACTGATCTACTACTGTGATGCTTCATCCATGTCTTGCGGGCGTTGTCATCCTTGTCACACACTCGTGTTTGGGTAGATGGGTCTTGTAGAGGTGGAAGACAAGAGACGTTATTATTTATGCCCAACACCAGATCAGCAGGAACCTGCGACCCAAGAAATCGATGAAGCTTCGCAAGACGTTCGCGCTTCTGCCGTCTCTCCCTCTCCTGATCAACGAACCTCGTTTCCAACGAATGAGGCGGCGGGAGCGATGCCGTATCAGTGATAGATGATCCATCATCGGATAGATCGATGAAAGAGATAGGCGAACACGATCTGATGGACTCGGACTTTTGATGGTGCAAAGTTGACTGAAAATTCCCCTGCAGTGCGGAGTCGTCTTGATGAAGTGCCAAACAAGTGTCTGTCTCATCCTCATCAAGAGTAGGACTGACGCTGATGAAGGAGACGTTGTCGGGGCTGAAAGGCATAGAATGCCTTCTACCGTGCATGTTCAGACGGTCAGAAACGCGATGCACGTAGCAAACCCTTGGTTGTGTATCATGTTCTTGTCCCACTTCGCTGGTAGCCAATCGACTGATGTCTTGACTGACAACGTCCTCAACGTTTGGAGTTTCACCAAACACACGGGTCAGTTTACGTGTCTTGCGAACAAGATCAGCTCGTTCTCCTATGTCGAGCAAATTTGTCGTGGCAGGCTTGACTGGATTCTGGCTGTCGGCAAAATGGCCTTTAGGACTCTTCACCAGAGGTGATGAATTGGCCTTAATCATAGCAGAAAGAGGAGGCTTCGGTGCGCGTAAACACTGTAAAGATCCAGGGATAGCATCACGAGGCTCTGTTCTAAATAGCTCAGAAGGTAGGTTTAATGGCACTCGAGGAGAAATAACAGGTGCGAAATGGGCTGAAGAAGAGCCAGTTTCAACAGTGGTGTGTAGATTGAGATCGGTTCTATATGTTGGTGAATTAATTTCCATGAAGGAGTAACGGTTCGCAGCAAGGTCAAGACAGTGGTCGTTGGATGGTGGAGTTTTGTGACTCTTCTCGCTTGAGATGCTGATTCTCGATCGGGAGTTGACGGAGAAAGCTGGGGGATTGGTAAAAGAGTGTCTCTCAGAGGAGTTGATGGTTTGTTCGTGGGAAATCAAGCTGCGCGACCGTTCTTGATGATCGCCTCCACTTTCGAGGCTGGGCATTTGTGACCAACGTCGTAGTGAGGAGAATGACGACACACAGACAAGAATTCAGAACTGAGGTTTTATACCCACGAAAAGAGATATGACCGAAATATTTTTATCCTTTTCTAACCCTGAAACGACGCCCAGAAAGATGTGCCATTCCGAAAGATATTTGTTGTAGATCGTCAGCACTCGGTGATTGTTGCGAAGTTGCAAGTCCAGTTAAGCGTGCCGAGTCGGATCAACCTTGCTGCTTTTGGCATGAAATTGATTCAACAACGAGGATGCAGGTGAATACATGGGCTTACCCATTTGCTTGTCGTATTCAGATTCACGTATTTTTTCTCGTGGAAGCATAACCAATTTCGTCCACCAGCCGGTGGGGATAAACCAACCTGAAACTCGGTGCTAGATGTTACAACACCATTGAAGGAATGTCCTTGATTGATTTCAGTAGAAATTATGTCCAGTTGATTTTGTGGTCGCTCGTGCGCCAATTGCAGCTCGTCCGGATCAGCAAAATTTTCTGAGCGCAACTTGGGCACCTTCCCAGTGGCTCCATTACACATGTGTCGTCTATGCGGCTTCCACGCCCAGTGTTTTATGAAGGATCCGGAATTGACCCTTAATTACGGCTTTCTCGTCATCTAAGCAATTTGATTGCCTATGAGAAAGCTGAGGTGTCGCGACTCTGAGGCTGTCAGTAAATGAGTTATAGGTGCTTTTGTTTGAGGAAGGAGGGTATGGATCAAGCAATCGAGAATCTTGCTAACTCAAATTTCAGACTAGATGCGCAATGCCAACCGCCTAGAAATATAAGCCTACTCAAATTCGTGGATGTACACACTGTGACATCCTGGGAGAAGATAGAATGATCGCATGATTCAAATTCACCCACACCTGCGCCGAGATATTCATTGTTTCAAGACGTCTTTATCTAGCCACTTGAAATCTCATTAGTATCTTCATGTTAGACGCGAATTATTTGATTGGGCATACTTACTTATCAGAACGACGATTTCATACTGGCTTGGAAAAGCCAACCCCCAACTCCAAAGCGAATTTACACGATGTTCAGACTTGAGAGTGATAAGGACGCACCCCGATGTTGGTAGTACGGAAGTATGGTCCAAGTTGTTTCCCAAATTTATAGTCGCGGAGTTCAAATTAGCGCTTATGATCCAAATAGACGCTTTACAGTTTGGTGTACTGTACAAATCGTCTATATGCATGGATGTGCGTACATAAGTATACAAGGTGTGATACAATGTAAAGGAGCGGCAATGAAAGTATGAAAGAGTTGTTATGAACTTTCGACAGTAGAATCAGAGGTAGGTGTTTTTGATCTCCGAGGTGGAAGTGGGGGAGGTTTGCCTATGTTTGTAGAAGATTTGGGCCTCAATGCATCGCTCGAATACAGATCCGAACTGTCAGAAAGTAGATCGTGAATGTCTGTAGATTGAATTCTACTAGCCGCTTGTTCGCAATTATCGTCGCCTGGTTGCCACTCTTGGGGTGAATAGACTCCAGTAGACAAATCAGGGTCAGTGGTTTTTATGCGACTCCTTTCGTCTTTCTCGACAATATTCTTGAGATCCCCTGATGCTGACAAAGGAGGCGAGAAACTTAATGGTCCTTGATTTCGACTAGAATGCAAGGTAGCCTTTGACTGTGACCTAGGTGGTAAAGGTGGAGGTAAAGATTTAGATGTATCATGGTCGTAAGACTGAAGGATAGGCATTGGCGTTGTGCTTTCAGAATGATTGTCGCTAGTTTTTAATATCGTCTGCGCCGAAGACAACGGAGGGTTATCTTGCTGATCATCTTGATTTTGACCCTCTGAAGTATCATGTTTATTGCGGTCACCGTTATTGGATGACTTCAAGAACCTGTAGACAGTTTGAATAGCAGGGTTTTTGAGCATCGTCTCCTTCACAGGAACCTGCGGCGGCTGCGGCTGAGGCGCGACGTACCCCATCGACTGCACCTCTCCACGATGACTGGCATGAATACCAGGTATCGACATAGTTTTTGCTATAGGCTGCACATGAATAGGAGTTTGTTTGATAGGTTCTTCAGACAGAAGCGGCTGCAGGTTCTGCTGCGCCTCTGTCTCCGTATTTATAGACGGTGGTGATTTCTTTTGTGTAAGCCCAGATGGCGTTACAAGGCGTGAGGCCGGAACGGAATCAACGGACGTTTCAGGATTCGTGGTCAAGGTATTGGGTGACAGAGGGACGCTACTAGTTTCAGGCTGCGAGGGTAGGTGTTGCGCCGTAGGTTCCGATCCAGATTCCAAAGGCTGAGATATCTTCTCGCGTTCCTTTCGCTCAACAACCGCAGCTCGGACTTCAGCATAACTTGCACGAGGCCTGTGCGCTAACGCCTTGGCACTACCTTCAGCGTGCAAAACACCAGGTCGAGATGTGTCACTGGCGGGATTGTTGTCGGTAGTGATGCTACCATCCTTTCTGAACCCGCCCCAATTTACACCCCACTTGCGAATAGCTTCCTTAGCGGTCTCCTTGATAGCTTGTTTGTCGGCTGTTTTCGACTTGAAAGTGGAGAAGAAAGAAGGGGGACTCGATGGACGAGCGACTTTCTCCGAAGCGTCAGAAACTTTCCGTGGCGTAGAAGGAGCAGATGTATTTTGCGGGTTAACAGATTCTTGGTCCTCAGAGTCGAATTGCGTTTTGACTTTGACGGAATGTTGGGAAACAGAGCGCCGGGATGAGGGGGGTCGAGAGCTGAACATTTGAAGTGATTCTTGTTCATCTACCGTCACTGTGGTGTCAAGCGTTGTTGAACGAAGATCAGGATAGTCCTTCGACGGCCGAAAATTAGCAACGGTTGACTTGTCGGACTCAGAGGGGCAGTCTCTTCCTTCCTCAGGGGTGTCTCCGTGATGGTCATCGGTGAAGAAAGTAGGAATTGAAGCGCCAGCCGTGTCATCACTACGTGTGGAAGAAAACCATGAACGTCTGCTTGTCGTATTGTGCCAGGAATCAGAAGAGTCATCAGGATTGGTTGACGGAGAAGGCAGGATTTCGAACAGTACATTTGTTGCAGGTGATGCAGATTGTATTGAAGGATCGTCGTCAACCCTTTGAGCAGACGCAGACGAGGTGGAATCTGACGATACTGTCATGACAACCGGGGTTGATGCAGAAGAATCAGCTTGTACTCCAACTTCAGACACGGTGGTAGGAACTTGTGATTTCCTGCAAGCCTCCGACCAGATGCCACCACGATGCTCAAGAGACTCGGTGTCGAAGAAAGCAATGTCATCCATATTGGGCATGACGACCGATTCTTGAATCTGTTACCATAAACATTTTAATTTAGCTAACAATAAAAGAGTTGCTCACAATCTCCTTGAACTTCGATTCAATCGTGCTGAGAATCATACCCCAAGTTATCTGGCGGTCGCTGACAATGGGCTCCACTTCCATAATCATCCGTGGTGTCTGTGTGAAGGCGTACCAGATGCGATTGCTCGGTGGCCTCTTCACCTTAATGAGTAAATTCCCTTCCAGTTCTTTCAAGACAGCTGCCAGTACCAATTTAACGGTATAAGATTTAAAGCGAGCGCCAAGGTTTATTACAGCAGTCGCCTCAACAGTTATGCGCACCTCTCCTTTATATTGCAAATGGACCTCGATTGACGCATCGCCCTCCTTTGTGAGCTCCTTTAACATAGGTTTGCTGAACATGGGTGCCGCATTACCCACGGAGACCTCTGTAACTATGACCTCGGTCAAGAAAGAAGGCCTTTTGACTTTAGCCAGCTTCTTCATGAGCCTGCCAACGATATATGATTCCATCGCCTGGGTACGATAATGACTGAAAAATATGCGTCCTAAGATGGCATTCAACCATCGCATTGGAATGACATCTGGTTGTCCATCCAAGGTCGAAACCAAATGATTCATATCCGCAGGATTGAAAACAGCGCGTAAGGGTAAAAGAGTAGGCGTCTGGGCTGGTTGCTCAGAAGCATGAATCAAGGCGAAATACCATTCCTCCATTTCAATATTCGAGCGAACGAAGATAAACCATGGGGTCGTAGGATCCAAAGCCTGATCCCTTACTTTCTTGTTTTCATCTAAAGATTGCTCCCTTTCGTGCTCATCCAAAATTCCATTCCTCGAAGTGGCATCCGATGCGTCGTCCATGGCTTCTGTATCGAAACGCATCTCCCTCGTGACGCTAGGCATGCGCCCCCGCTTAAAAGCCTTAGGCCTCAGGCATATGGCATTCCTCTTTGCAAAAAGTTCAGCATCTGGTAAATCCTCTGGAGAAATGATGACTTGATGTCGACTAAGCTCAATAGCCGCCTCGCACTCGGACATTTCTTCGTCTTCATAAAGATAGAGGACGGTCCCTTTAAGAACAACGTACCACATATCCTTTGGACGGGACCGCTTAGGATCCTTCGATCTTGAGTCCAAGAAAGATCGCACAAGGGTGACATAACTGCTGTCACTAGCTGCCTCTTCGAAAGTACGCCGCACAGTGAGCCAACCCCTGCGTGTACGTGGCATGTCGTTCGTCGCTTCTGCGGCGGTCGTCAAATCCGTCGTTTCTTTGTCCCCTTCCAGTTCCTTCTCATCTCTAGTGCTGTTCGCCTCCAGGCGTCTTCTAGCCTTCTTAGTGATATCGGGGTCTCCAACTGGGACAGATGTGTAGACTGCAATAAATAAAGCAAGAAAGATAACGAGCGGAAGAAAAGTCAAGCCTCCGAGAACATAAGCATAAAGCAGGGCTCTCAGCATTCTCTATTGGGGTTCGGGACTCGACAAGTGAAATTGATCATGATTCCTGGATTGGTGACTAAGTGACGTGGTTTCACGTGGTCGTGACTATCAAATGGGAGTGCTAATCCACGTCGTTTCTACTAATGAAGATGCGTATATAGCGACTCTGTTGAGGTGAGAATTGAACACTTGCTCGTTTTTTATGCTAAAGGTCAACCTTACTTTGAACCAACAAATCCACGTAATGTAGATGCGTATATAGCGACTCTGTTGAGGTGAGAATTGAATACTTGCTCGGTTTTTATGCCCAAGTTGTCACCCTGCTTGCAAAAAATGCTAAGACGGAGATCAGCAACTATGCAAATCAGAAAATGTCTTATCGTCCAATTTTGACCAAGGCCGAAAGCGTCATTTGATTTCTGCAACCTATATTAAAAGGTGGGGTGTATGACTTCAATCTACTGCTAACGTCCGGAGTCCTAGTCCAAGATAAATATCAAGTCCGTTCAATGACGGTGTCTATCAGAGCGTCTAATGCAAGTTTCGACTCGCTATCGGGTATGAGGTCAAGGACTTCGCGTGCCTTTTTCGCATATGCAGCTGCGAGGAGAAGCGTTCTCTCTACTCCTGATGTGGTCTGGGTGTATTGAACAGCCTTACATCACATTAAGCTCAATTGTCATACAATGCAAAAGATATAGCTTACCAACTCTATGTCTCCTGGGTTGCTGAAATTCCGCTGAATCAGCGGTATCAACCTGGGGCATTCCTCAGACGCAAAGAGAACAGGACCAGTAGCTAATCCAAGTTGTAGCCACCTCATTTTTTGTGCATCCTCCACCATCTAGAAAGGTGATATCTAGTTAATCGTACCGTTACCTTCACCCGCTCACCTGTAGTGCCATGCCCAAATTTCTGCCATACAAGTAGGCGACTTCCCTCAGAACATTGTTTTGACGACATCCTCCAAGGATGACAGCAGACCGAGCCCCCTTGGCTAGCAAACTAGCCGTCTTCAAATAAATCTTCTTGAGATATATGTTCCATGCGTCTCGGAAACTCGCCGGTCCCGGAGGCAACTCTAACTGAGGAGTTATGATAGTATCCATCCCCAAAAACTCGCCTTCCACCTGGTTTGATATCACGCTTGCGATAAGTTCTACTACTTCCCTCTCTCCCAACCGCGACAACGCCCAACTGGCACGTCCTAAAAGGAAGTCTCCACCAAGAATGGCAATTTTGTTTCCGAAACCGTAAGTTTGTGAACTGCACTGACTCGAACCGTCCTGCTTGGTAGTGATTTCGTCGTGCAATAAAGACGCGATATGGACCATTTCGATAATCTGTGCGAGTCGGATTTGGGTGGGGAGGACGGAAGGTGGACGTGGAAAGCGCTGGGGAAGTTCCTGAGCAAAAGTAGAGAGCGGTCTTCGTGGTGGATAAGGAAGAAACGGTACGCATTTCTGCAGCATAAACACCGACTCAAACGAGGCAGTATGGTCCTGCATGCTTGAGTTCCACTCGTTTAGTACGTCCGACTGGCTTAGAGGCCGGTCCAATTCCTCTGAACGTCCTGTGCTCGTCTCGCATGTAGCCTCCCAATCTTTTTGGTCCCAGTTACTCCCACAGCCATTAGTAGCGCGAGCAAACAGTAGGACGAGTATTGACCGAAGTTGTTTTGAGGGCTGTAAAAAATAGTACTCTGCTACATCTGCTAATCCTGGATGTGTCGTTCCAAGGAGGCCAAGCAAACATTTTCGGATATGTGCTATCTCTGAAGCAACAAGAGCATGAGGATCTGGATGTTGACGAGCCAGAGGATGATCATGCGAGGTTCGAATAGGTTCTGTACGCGCCCTACCAGGTTTGGTATCAAATTGTGCTTGGGCAGAAAGTCTTCTGCGATGTAGGCGCGTAATCGATTGCACACGTCGAGTGAATAGAGTTATTGTGCGACAGAGGCTAGACCTCATCGCCGGAAGTAAATAAAATTGTGACGCGAGTGCTTACACGTGAAAATTCTCAGATGCGGCAATTCCAGTAAAATGTGCCAAAACGCGGTATGTACAATGTTTTAGCGAAATAAATTAACACGGAACCACGAAAGCGGTTGCACAGTAATACGGTGAAAGCCTTGATGAAATAGAAATAACTCAATATGTATGTCGACGCTACGCTTTGTTGAAACCATTGCCTATGTTATACGCGAATGGGAGCGGGAGAGGTTGCAGCAGTTGAAGGCGTTGATCTCGGGGAAATAAGTAATGTTCGAAATTTACTTAGAGGCTTTGATAGATGTTGAGCGAGAACTTTGGCCTGATGAGAAATTAGGTGCTGTAAGGGCGAACAGATTAATGAAACAAACCCTGTTATCAAGTTCTTCCCATTCGACCGCGTCAGATGCGTTCAGGGCGAGGAGCAGCAGCGGCTGATGCTCTGCTGAGAAAACCTGATTTATTTCTGATCTGAGCTCATCGACAGGAAGTACAATTATTCGACCGAGCTATGCCCAGAAGCTGCATTGGTTTCTGAATACTGGAAGCAGTTGAAGTAACCCACATCACTCTCAACCATTCCATACCCTTGCTCCTGTGTCTCCTGCCACACTTCCCCGGTTACTGCCACAAGTATTCTGATGTCATCTCTTGATCTCGTAGGCTCACTAGAGACTGATACCAGTTCTCCAGCTGGTGTAAAGAGGATGGCAGTATGTAGATGTGGAGGAGACAAAACTTGTGACAGCAAGTTGTGAAGCATAGACAACATCAACATGGTGAAGTCGGATAATTTCTGAGGAGATATAATCCAAGTACCCAGAGTCGCAGAGGACTAATTATTTGAACAAAGATTCCGAATCACGTGTGTCAAAACCGGGTTAAGCTTGTGGATTCTGTACATTATTTGTAAAGCTTTACTTATACATCCTCTATTCTAACAGTTGACTTCAGTTGGTTGGTTGTCTGGAGTAGGTTCTTAAATACATCAATTTTCGTCACATCCAAGACCGCAACTTCCCGGCACTCCAATGCTAGTGCAATTCGGTTGATGCCATCATGCTCCTGCCAGTCAATCTCAAAGACTCCAGGCTTTTCGATGCCAGCAAACCATGAGAACAATCTGTGGTGGTGCTAAACAACAATGTTAATAATACTTGAATCATACTGATGAGATATCGGAAAGACATGCCCTTGCGTGATAGATATGTAACCAGCCATCTCCACCTCCCGTGGCGATGAACCGACCGTCTGGACTGAACTTGAGTGCATAAAGAGGTCGTCTGTGATCTTTGAAGGCGTGCAGGCATTCGCCAGTGGCCGAATCCCACAACCGGGCTGTGCCATCAAACGATGACCTGCCGATAGACATATTAGACAGGCCACTAGATCTCATGAGAGACGGACGTCTTACGTTGCAATTAATTCATTCGTTCCAGGAGGTCTGTCTACACACCAATCAACGATACTGACGGAGTGTGTATGACCTTTGAGGATGACAACATGATCCGATGCTGATAAACCAGGTATCTCGTCGGCAGCAGGTTTGATATTATCAATTCTCCATATGTAGGCAGTACCATCATCTGAACAAGATGCCAATCTTGTTCCAGCTGAGTTCACCCGTATTTGGTTTATCTCATCTTTGTGCCCGCTAAAGAAACAAATGAGCCAGAAGAAGCCAACAAGAAGTGGGACACACTTCAGCATTTTGATCGGTTCGTCTTCATCTACTTTCATAATGAATATTCGTTGATCGGCCCCAGCACTAGCAAACGTGTCTTCGCTGAGCCATTCAACATCAAGACAACAATCTGATGCTCAATGAGTCAGAATTTTGAATGTTCACAATGTAAGAAATCCCAACCGACAGCCACCTTTATGACACCGATATTGCTTGTGCAGCCTTTTCTCCTTCACATGCCACAAACATGTCGTTCCGTCAAGACTCGCAGTTAATAACCACACACCATTTTTGGAAAAACGCGTTGCAAAGATTGGGCCCTTCTCAAACGAGTGTCAAATCACGAGAGGTGTGAACTGAACACTGGACAAACATACTTGGTGTTGATGATGCGTGAAATATATTGAACCTTCCGAGGTGCAAACACGGAGAATAGAGTTGTAGGATCCAATTGCCAGCAACGTCCCATCAGGGTTCCAGTCTAGGGATGTTAAGTCAGCTTGTCCGGGCTTCGTGGCATGTTCCAGTAGATGCGACATGCAAGGAGTCTCGGAGAAACCCTCGGCAGGAGAATCTGGAATCTCCCACAAATAGACCAGAGAGTCTTTTGACCTAACCTCTCATGAGTAAAGGGCGACAGAGTATTTGGAATGCAATTCACCCAGAGGCCAGTATATTGTGTTTCTTTGGGTTGAATGCACACACAAACACCTCGGACGTGTGACCTGATAGCATCAATGCGATGCGCGGGTCTGTCTGATCGCCAGGACCTTGAGGACGGACGAAAGCTTTCGTTACATATTTTTGCCCAGAAAAAGTATCATAAGAAGCCCCCTCAGGAGATTTCTGACCTCTTTCAGGATTGGCTACACTTTGTATGAATGATCAATTAAAAGCATATTCCGACCCCTACTCACCGGCACTTTCTGTATCAACGTCCATATCCATATACCTTGGTCGCTTTTCCATGTGACCACCATCCCCTGGCACAGGCGAAGTCTTCCGCTTCGCATTCGTACCGTCCGCAGGCAAAAGTGTATTAGACTCCTTTTGTCTTTGTAAGACCTGTTCATGTATGGGCAAATCGAAAGGCACTGCGGGTCCATTTCTCACAGAGATCTTGCCGTCATGCCCATTCTTGGCTTGCTGCTGCGTTCCAGTAGATGGCTGAGACGATGGTATTGATGCACTGGCTGAGTTCGGCAAAGCATTCGAGTCGGTAACATTCATGACCAAATCAGAAACATTTGGCTTTGATTGGGGTTCTTCAATAGAGCACGCATGCGGATCCAGAAGGGAAAAACCGTTCTTGCAGTTGGTCGCAAGTTCATCCCCTCGCCAATGGCTTTCGACTTCTATATACAGCAGAGCTTTAGTAAGAAGTTCTATGAGTTCTCCCCGAGGAATATGTTTCGAGAAGTATGGCGAATGTTGTAGACGAGCCTCATTACGAAGCGCAAAAGCGGAATGGTTGAATCCTACACACAATTAAATTCAAATATTAGTTGGGAGCTCAAGAACATACCTGCGTCTTGAAAGTAAGAATATATAAGACAGTTTATTTCATCTGAAGAGATAACAATAGGTGCGGGCATCGCAGTATGACCGAGCGCCTAGTACGCGCGCTCCTGCTGAAAGTAAGTTTGGGAGGGTGACGGTGTCACATAACGGTACTGGGTAATTACCTAAAACGGTATTGACAAATCCGACAGTCAAAGCAACAACTAAGCAACTTACAAACCATTATGTCGAACTCAGAAACGAATCGACCAATTCTTCGGCTTGGTGAAAGTAGACCTTTATCAGATATTATAACCAGTACGTTTATCAATGTGACAACAGGGACTTTTCGTCAACCAGTGATGACCAGCTTTATTTTCATCGCAGTATAGGTTTCTCTCGTACGATTCTGAGGAGAACGAAGATGCTGAATCAAGTTATGTGGATGAAGATGATGATGACGCCAGCTATCACTACCCATTTCCAGTACGGAGACCAAAACCTCAATGGTTTCCTGCCGTGACGGAGCCTGAAAAGGAGGGTCTCGAGTTACTTACGAGTGGCGACTTTGGACGAATCGGAGTAAAAGATCGAGCGCAGCGGAAGAATCCTAATATTGTGAAGACCATTTTGAACCAACGATCTCATTCAATACCTCTGCAACACAGGGAGGAAGTGCATTCAGTCCGTAACTACTTTGGACCTTTGTTGATAACTCATAACGTTTGCGTACTCGCAGAACCTCGTTCCCAATACGAACGGGATAACTGTTGCAACCTATGATTCCAATATGTATACTGCTTCATTCTCCAACGGTATGGTGCTCTGCTGTTCATGGCGCTGCTCCCCTCATTTTCCCTCAGATTCATCTTTTTATTACACGTGCGCACAAGGTAATACACTACCGTAGCGGCAAATCAATCAATTCTTTAAGGCATTTATAAGATTTTAAACTTCACATCTTCGACATGAGGCATCCCCCGACACCAGAGACAGCAACCCAACGTCCGCTACGAAACGAGGGTCTCGTTACTCGTATGCAAGTTAGGAAGGTCATCCAGGGACACCCTGGGAGATGGACGATAACGGACGCCAACTTGTCACCGAATAATGATCGGTACGACTTCAACTTTCTATCTAAATGTCTGTTCTCTAAGTACACCTTCAAGAATGATTTATTCCTCAATTGTAAGTCCAATGATACCCATCCCGATCTCTTTGAATCAAAAACTATATATAGACGCCAACAGTTTACATGACAAGCACAGCGCCAGATGGTGGTTACGCTCAAATTCCTATCCACTTTGCAGACCCTAGTCCAAGATCCAGATTCGTTGACTATGATTATACCGGAATTTGGAGTTGCCGTTTTTCTGCTGACGGGAATGAGATCATTGCTGGTGGAAACAAAAAAATCTTCGGTAATTTTCTTTACATACTTGCCCGACTGACGGCTAAGGCTATGTCCAGTTTACGACCTTTTAGCCAACAAACGATCAGTTAAAATCCATGCTCATACGGATGATGTGAATAGCTGTTGCTGGGCAGATACAGGATCGGGCAATGTGCTTGTCAGTGCTTCTGACGACACGTTTTTGAAGGTCTGGTAAGGTGTGATTCATGTAGACGCCCCGATATTTTCATCAGAAATTTTATGGTTGTAGGGATCGTCGGTCTTTAGGGACGTCAAATAAACCTTCTGGTGTATTGGTTGGCCACACAGAAGGCATTACATATGTGTCAGCGAAAGGAGATGGTCGTTATGTCATCTCGAATGGCAAAGACCAAGCGCTTCGTTTATGGGATCTAAGAAAGATGCGGTCGAACGCAGAACTCGAGGCTGTTGAAGGTCGTCGTTATGGAATACCTGACTTTGACTATAGGTAAAAATCTCATTTCTAATTTCATTTAAACAAAACGGCTCACTGATTGTTTTAGGCATGGGACTTACACAAAACCGAGATACAAAGCCCACCCAAAAGATTGCAGTGTAATGACCTACAGAGGTCACAGCGTTCTACGTACCCTTATCCGGTGCCATTTTAGTCCAGTAGAGACAACCGGAGCACAATACATCTACTCTGGATCAGCCGATGGGAGAATACATGTGAATAGATTCAGATTCAAGTCGTTCGTCATTCGTTTAACGATGATTTTCGCATCAGATATGGTCGTTGGACGGTAGAATAGTTCATATTCTGGACCGTTCAAGGACGTTGCCGGCTACATTCTCCCCGTCAGGACCCGAACCTTCGCCAACTACTGGCAGTCGTCCTACACAGTGCTGTGTGCGCGACGTCAGTTGGCATACTCAGGTAGGTTATTTTAAATGAATGTGTATTTTGAACGGGCTTTACATCATAATTTAACTTAGGAACCTGTAATTATGAGTGCAGGGTGGCAAATGGGAACTGCCATTGCCAGGCATGAATATAAAGGGCTGTCCAAGACGACGGGGGCTCTAGAAGACTGGATAGAGAAAGATCGGCTGGAAGCTCTGCCCAGAAGGTCTGCTCGGCTGCGATAGGACATTTGAAAGCCCGAGCGTCACGGCGATCCTGTTGTCCTTGACGATGAAGTTCCAAGGTTGGAAGGTGATCTGAATTCATCCAGCTTTCGACGGTCTTGTACGATTTTATATGTATAAATAGCTGTGGAAATTGAAAACTACACTACGTCAAGCTCACCAACATTTTTGTTTACGATAAAGCCTCGACTTTCGCCACCCACGTCACAGCTCACAGCTGTGCAGCTTGTTTTGACTCCTTTGCCGTCACCAATTATATCGCTACCGCTTTAGATTGTAATTTGTCCAACCTGCAACAACGTTCATTGAATGGCGGAATGGATTTCCGTTTCAAATACTCTAGTCAGTGGAGCCTAATGTATTGAGAGATGCATATTCAGAGCTGGACCCTGCTGGACCTACGTCGGAGAACTCCACGACCCCAAGAACAAGAGATATACAAATTACTTGATAAGGTACCTTCATAATTGTTCCGCTTTAGCTCCTTCAAGTTATGATCTTGGCCGGTATTCCGAACAAAAAGATATTCAGAGAACAGATGTCCAAACGAAAGGAAGCACCAGTCCCTGGATCCGAAAGCGCCAAAGAGCCAACGATGACCGACCACTTGACCAGATCCGAGTTAACTCTAGGAGAACGTCATTGGGGCATTGGGTTCAGATAGAAATGCCAGAACGAAAAACCGTTATCGATGACGGGCGTAGCGAGTAACCGTGGTAAGTTGGCAAATTCCAACTCGGTTAATAATATTAATATGGGGTCCGATGACAGATCAATTCAGTCTTGGAATAATCTAGTCTCCATCATGGTCGGAGAGAGGTCTTGAGATAGATATAAAGGTTCAATATAAACAAACGTTCAGGTCATCGTGGGGAAGTATCTGACGCTTGTGAGAAGGCATGAAGCTGACAACCGTTTTGCTCATTGAAGATGCACAGTCCGCATTGCAATTCTCTGACCATAAGACGGTTGCAACTCGGAAACGTCAATTTGATATTTGAAGCGATGCGACGATTCACGAAGCATGATCCTGAATAAGTGATAGATGGCGAACTCATGGTATTCATCAGTATAATTGTCATTTCAACCCTTTTTTACGGATCTCTCGGCCACATAGCCAAGGTCTGAAAGGAACTGAGTAAGTTAATGCAGATAGTAAGATATTTCACCGCGGTTCACCCCTTTTCGATTGATCTCCTGATATAGCTCATTCATATTGCATTGATCAGGAAAACATCACGTAGCGCTCCTTAGGCCAAAGCACAAAACCAACTACAACAGGGCACCCATCATTGCCGTGGCGTATCTGATCCCCTTTTGTGATGACCCGAAAATTTGACTTTTTCAATACACATGCCCCTTGTGGCTGGACTGAGAACCCTTAAGAATGCTGCTGGCGCTTCAGCACTACGTGATGCATATAAAACCCTCTGAACCTACGTCTCTCCGCATTCCTGTTCAACTTGTCCTTCAGCCATGCTCGGTTCTACCACCCACGCCCATCTTCAACAATATTCAGGTTCCACCAATATGGGCCACATAGATTACTCCTATACGTACTCTTCGGGCGATCCTTTTGTTTATCAGAGTCCATCGTCCTCGTCCTCGATGGTTTTGCCAAGTGACCTGCCAGACCTATATTATGAATACGAAATGGCGACCCCACCCTCAGCATCGTCTTCCGAGTTGATTTATACGCCTCCTCAGGTCGGGCAGACAACCGCATTACCTTGGGAATCTGTGGCGTCAGACAATGCTGCTACCATCTCTTTCGCACAACCCTTAACTTTGCCGCCTTCTCCCAGTAACATTGCAATGCAGCAGCGGCCGTGTGGCACTCTGGCACCGATCAATAAGAATTTTGATTCGACGTTTTACCAATTTTCCGCAATGGACCCCACACAAACGCCCGCAGTATTCGCGGCTCGGAATGACACCGTGGAACTGCGTAAGCCGGTGTCCTATCCACAAGGTCTTCTCCTTACACAGCCCCTGACGAACTCCACCACGAGCTGCGTTTCACCTGCTGCGCTCTTCGCCAACCCATCGATATCAATAGCACCGACTCCTTCAATTTCGCATACGCCACTGAAACTACATCAACCGCGGCCATCCCGGAAAATATCTATCGTCAGTCTCGACCAACTTGCATCTGCTTGTGAAACTCCAGGAGTACAAACGGTGAAACCAGGGTATCACGACCATCCCGCATTTGTGAAGATGGAACCCCAGTGGTGTGGCCAAGTACCCATCCAAGATTCGAGTCCAATCAAGGGGCCATATTGGTCGAATCAGTTGGATTCAAATCATTGCTCAGGAATGACAAGCCAGGGGATAGAGAGGATCATCCTATGCCCTTGTGGGTGTATGGAGTCTTACTCCTTCTTACTTTAGCTTGGACCACCGACTGTGCTGCATTTATACTGATATGTCGTTCATATTCCATTGTTTCACATCTCTATTTCATAACTTTTTGACAAATAGAATACATTAACCATTGACCTACACTACAAATCAAGTTACATCGTAAAGATACAAAAGGTTGCTTTGATACGCAGCTGGGTGTCGCGAAAGAACATAAGGGAAAGATGAATGTCACGAGAAACGATGGAATGGAATATCTTCCGGTATTTGGGTGTTCGAAACAAGTGATGAAGGAGACAGCTCCTGCAAGGTGTACGGTAAAATTATAAGTCACATCAAATACGGAAAAGAGCGACTTACATATAGATACGGAAGGGAACGACTTGGACCGCGTGTCGCTAGGACTTATATTCTCTTGATCTGCTCTTCCATCATTCGGGACATTCTTCGCATGTAATGTTATATCTGATCATTAAGACAATATGAGTGGACCTACCTGTCTGACACACGCAACTGAATTGAAGGAGGACCTATTTTGAGACGAGAGCACAGTTTGGTGATAGGGGTCTCCAGTCATCCCAGTCCGACCACTAGGAACAAGGCCAAAACAAGATTCAAAATATTCAAGGGAATTATAAAAATCGTTTCGCGAAGAACTAGAGCCGTGTATATCTAGAATTGTCTGATAGAGATCAAGATCACCCGGCAGCCAAGTCTGACCGTTGGAGTGAGCATCTTCGACCGGGTTTATGCATGCTTTACCAGCTTGAAGATCAGAAGTCGCTGTATTCGTATGATGTTGCATTCGAAGATCCAAAGACCTCTGAGACCCACTACTATCAAGTGCTGAAGAATTATCCGAGAACCGGTCGGAGTCATTAGACCAAGAGATGCCGCTGCTTATGAGATCATACATCTCACTCCTTTCAAATTTCGTCAGCAAACGTTCTCGCTCTACCGGGAAGAACGGCTCAAGGTCCTGGGGAGGAGTAAAAGTTTCCATTTCCAAGAAGGGCTGTTGCAGCTCGCTGGGTGATTCGAAGAACCCAGCAAGAAAATCATTCGGCGATGGCAGGAACTCCGAGACAGTAGATTTCCCAGCACTCTCGTCAGAGGAATCACAGGGCATAGTGAACTGAGGCGAAATTGAAGCCAATTCCCAGTCGGTGTCGGTACCAGAAGACGAGATGCCACTAATACTTTCGGACAACGTTTCCCCAGATAAGTTGCCTAGAGAAGAACGGCCACCGTTACGCGGTTTTTTAATAAGCTTAGAGGGAATAGTATTAGAACGACGCATAAATTTAGATTTCTTATCCGGCGCTTTCGTAGATCGTTTAACGAGACGTCCGGAAGGCATCACGCTTGTAGAGTTCGGCAAAGCGTTGTTAGGAGAGGGTATTTCACGAACGGCGTCCCCTTTTCTGACACTATTGGCGGGCTTTTGTGTGTAAGTAAACATCTTACAATTTCATCCAGAAGAGTCACCTTGGCTGTAGTCTGTGACTGGGCTTGAGCGAGAGCTTGAGCCTTCATTGCACGACCTCGTATGAGATTTGTATGCTTATCTTCCTTGGCTACACGGAGGCCTGCACAGAGTTGTTGAAATATCAGAATCGTACTATCATACAGCACACATTACCTCGAGAGTGGAAGTAATCGTATATATGCCTTCGATCGACACAGTACCGCTCTTGAAAATCTTTCCTGACAGAAAATGGTGGCATTTTTGCTCCAGGTATAATGTATGCTTCCATCTCTGCGACGAGTTCTGGTCCAAGTCGAAGGGCGAGCCGCTGTGGGTTAACTCGACGGGTTTTGGGACGACCATCATCATTCAACTCCCAGATAATATCATCGTGGTTCCTATCTTGAAAACGACGAGATCGCTTGCAAGAATTTACCTCGCCAGAGGACTCGTCATCAGAGTTAAGGGCGGATAGGTGTTCAGAAGAATCCTCTCCGCTGTAAGGTGTCGCCATCGCGGATGAGGAAACACGAGATGGTGGTGTATAGAAAACAGAAGGCAAACATACTTAAAACGCGCCTCGCCAAGAAATCACATGACGGTTCAGCAATCTTGCATTACGTCACACACTTTCTACATGAAGGGCTAGAAATACAAGCTTGCGGCGAAAACAACTAAGAGATAAATTAGAAAAGTCAGCGATAAATCCATTCTTAAATTTTTGACTTACTGTCCCGCTTAATTTTTATTTGGCACTCCTCCATCTTCTTGAAAAGCTCAGCATCACCTATGACACGAGCCGCATCCCGAACCTCTCTACACGTCTCATCCAGCCTTGTGATAACTCTTACTATGGTTCCTTCTGCAACATCTGTCAAACCTGTAATCTGTTCAAACGGCTGTTTTAAATGTTAATCCCCAGTACTCATCTTTCTTTGATTTCATGTGAACTAACCATGCCTTTTGCCCACTCATACACAACCTCAACAAGACCGAATTTCAGGTTAGACCGCAACTCTTCCACAGCGACTTTGCGTTGGTCTTGAACACGGCCAATCCTCTCACTTATCCCGATAATGGCATCCCTTCCTGTCTCAAGCTTCGGTGGCAGAACGGGCTCTACGTCACTTTTTTCCTGGAAAACAAAGCAAGAGAGCAAGGCAACGACTTCCTCAGGTTCATAGCCTGCGAGTGTGTTTTCTAATATCAGCTCCGTCAAAACAAGCTCATTTGCGGAATTGATCTAGAAACTAGTGAGAAGAAACCCAAAAGCAAGAACTGAAATCAAGACCTCGCAAGCAACTCGACCTTTCAGAAGAACAGTGGAATTTGCGTCTATGAACTTCAGGTCTTTTAAGACGCCAATTCTTTGCTCGTAATCAGGAATCAATTCGAGATTCTGATCCGAGATGGCAAGCTTGAGAGATTCAATGCGTGCTTGTAGATGTTTTTGTCCATGAACCACGGAATACTTGACAAACATTAGCGGGAACCAGTGAAATAACAAAGACTGCGACACACATGATCTAGAAATTCCGGACATGACAAGCAGACACTTTGTACGACCTTTGCAGTCAGCTCGTTTCTGGACCGTAAAATTTCCTGAAATTCGAGTGAGCGAATAAGGTTCCAGTCAACCTCTGGTATTGTCCCTGTTGCAATCCAATCCTCGACGATGAACTTCAGTTCACGAATTCCATTGTTCATCTGTGAGATAAGATGTCGGTCGACTATGTCGTTTACTTCGACCTTCAAAGCCCATTAAAAGCATATCACAACAAAAAATTTTCACATTACCTTCAAAATTCTTTCTGTAACTATCACTATGCTGCTTAGGGGTACGGATCGTAGCTCATAGACACCGGAATCAACGGCAAGAGAATACGGCGCGAGTGACCATATTGGAGGAACTGCATCCAAGTCTTTTGTACGATCAGATGAATTTCACAAAGAAGGTCAAATAACACACCGAGTTTTCTTGCCTTAGTATCTGGATGCACCAATGCCAAAACAAAGTATGACTTTACTTTCGTCAGAAAATCTGAATTGAGAAGTTGATCTGGAGCTCGCTTCAAGACGATGGCAATATTGTTGGAGTGGAAGTGCTTCAGCAGTATTGTGAGGATTGTCGATAGAATGTAGTGACCAAACTCCTTACCCCATCCCTAAGAATAACTACACGTCCAGCAGACAATAGCTTATGGCCTTGACGATGCGCCACAGCCAATTCCAACATTCTCTGGTTCTTCTCTGTGATGGCCAAAGATTGATCGTAGTGTGTTTCTATGTCTTCAACACAAATCGGACAGTCTAATTTGGGTAATGTAGACAAGCGCTTCTCATTCTAGACAAGATTTTAGCTCATAAACTGTGGGAATCTAATCTGCTAACCTCGTTGACTTTCTTCTGCTGTTCTGGCAAAAGGCGCTGAGAAGCATTCTCGGAGAAACTTCTCTTGATCATTTCCTCCACCCTCAGAGCTTCAACTCGTAACAAATTTAATATCATGTTGTATGTTAATCTGAATTGGGATGTCAATTTTCCTGGCGTTCCGAGAATCATATTTTGAAGAGTGAATAGCTGAACGTATGCGTCAGTCCAGTCGTTACAACAGAAAATTTCAGAGCATACATGAGGAATCGAATCGTTGGCTATAATGATAACAGTTCCGGTTGGGTCAAGGCCGCGCCTGCCTGCACGACCTGCCATTTGCGTATATTCACCAGGCAGAATGTCACGGAAATTACGTCCGTCGTGTTTTCTGGTACTTGAAAAGACAACACATCTTGCTGGCATGTTGACGCCCTATGCAACAATGTCAGAAGGGTAGGACAAGTGTAAGACTTCACATCGCTAACCATAGCGAATGTTTCTGTGGCGAATAAGATCTTGACCAATCCACGAGCAAAAAGTATTTCCACCAGCTATGAAAGTTCAAAGGAAACTTTGCTATTGGAGCGAATGAGGTTACAAACCTCCTTTACGAGCGGTAGTAATCCACCGTGATGGATCCCAATACCCCGTGATAACAGATCCCTTATTCTTGCGATCTGTGGAAGCTTCTTATCAGAGCCTGGGACACGTCAATAAGGTGTGCCACTTGTCAGAAATATAGATCGCGAACCTTTGAGACGAGAAAGCGCTTTCTCTATCGCAACGTGGATTTCGCTCTTCTCGACAGACGTGCAGAGATCCTGATTTGTCAATGTCCCGGCATTTTCCTCACATCTCTTCTTCGAAAACGTGAAGACAACGACGGGGAGAAGTCCTTTCTTGCGCAGATGGCCAAGTAGGTGCACGTACAGGTGCTTATCAGTACCAGAATGAATAGTTCGCGGCTGCGCCACATTTCTTGACAGGGGCGCAGCTCCATAACCCCGGTTACCACGAGTAGACGTTCCCCCACGTTGTTGTCCCCTTTGGCCTGAGGCAGCTCCACGAGCACCGGTACGTTGGACAGGAGGAAGTCCAGCCGCTTCTCGTTCTTTATCCTGTTTCCGCCGTAAAGCCTCGCCCGCATCTTTATAGCTGATCTGCAATGAGACGAAACCAAACGGTCATGAAGATGGCTCACCCATTACCAAGGAATTCCCTTTCGGCATTTACTATCTTATATATCTCACGGCCAGCATACAAGTAATGCTCAAGAGGAACTGGTCTTTTGAGCGTGGATATAACATAAATGTCTTTCTTCTTCGTCCGTCTGATATAAATTCAGCAGAAGGACCATCAGTGTGGCAGTTTACTCACCCGACCCAATCCGCAAATTCCTTAGTATTTGGGACAGTTGCGGAGAGTAAAATGATGTTAACATGATCGGGGAGCATGATGATAACCTCCTCCCATACCACTCCCCTCTAATTAAGAATGAGCCTCTTCCATTATGAGTAGCATAGTTGCACTACACACCTCTGCATCATTCACGTAGTGGACTTCATCGAATATAACAAACTCAACATCACGTATGAGGTCAGCACCCTTGTAGAGCATGCTTCGAAGAATTTCTGTTGTCATAATCAGGCAGCTCGCTTCCGGATTGATCTGAACATCGCCAGTCAGAATTCCTACTGAGGAAGATGAAAATGTTTGTTTGAAATCGCGGAACTTCTGATTTGACAGTGCCTTGATTGGAGAAGTATAGATCGCCCTGAGACATAATCAGTGTCTGGTAGACGAGAAGAATGAATGCTTAACCTCGTCATATGCTTTTCAGCCAAAGCTATGGCGTATTCGGCAACAACGGTCTTGCCGGCAGACGTGTGTGCAGCGACAAAAACGGAATCACCCATTTCCAGGTGATAGACGGCCTGTTTCTGGAATGTATCAAGCTCAAAGGGGTACTAAATCACCTTCAGCATTGCAATGGAGCCAGCCACGCTAAGCAACAAACTTTATGTGCCATCTCAGGCAATAGTTCGTGAAAATTAGTAAAAGGGGTGTTAACATCAACCGCATGAGCCCAATCACGCTTCTGCAGTGCCTCTCGTTTCAATCTACGTCTTGGAGCCACAGGCTTTATATTAGCGTGCTGAAAAGTTTGTAGTCAGAGATAGAACATGAGCATGAAAAAAACTATTAATCACCGATGTTGGAAGTAAATTATCAATATCGTTGCTCTTATTCAAAGGAATGCCGAGGTCTTCATCGAGCGGCAAGTTTCGAAGTTCAACCTGCGAATGAACTTGATGAGATACATTCAAACCAAATCCCAGACTTACCTTGTCATCATCATTGAAGGATTGTGGAGTTTGATTTAAATCAATCAAACTAATCTCGTCGTCTTCTTTCGGCTCTCCTTCGAAACGCAGTCCCCTTGAGAACCCTGGAGGAATTGTCTTAAGATCTTTCGAATTTGCCCCTCTAGTACTGAGATCATCGGCCGCTGGGTCTTCCAAGCCTCCAGGCCAAAATGGTACGTAACCTGACTTCCCTCGCACAAAGTTCTTGCTGGGACCAGGCGCACGATCGAGCGACGTAGACGTTAATCCAGTCACTCGTCGAGTAGAAGGAGTCTAACAGGAGATAAGGATATATACCGAGTAGACGAATCAGCTAATGCATTCCAAACCTCAACATAGCCCGTAGGATGTCCATCCAATCCAGACCTAACGAGTGTCAGAGTCGTCGGAGGGGGCGCAGGCTGTAATTTCAAAAGATTTGGTACAGAAATGGTTCGCTCCCAATGTCTGATAAGTAGTCTTGTCAGTGGTCAGAGGTATACTTAAATGAGATCCACCTAACACTTGGTAAGTCGGCAACCAGTTACCAGGAAGAGTTTGAGGAGGGAAGAGTAAATGCTGCTCTATATCAGAGTGAATTTGACTCGTGGAAGGAGATGCAGCAAGACGCAAATGTTCAAGGAGTTTTTGAGCATTTTCTGAGTTGGGATGTACGATTTGTTCAATGCCATCAATAATTGACGATGCCATAATTCACTGGAGATTCTGTGTAACTTGACTCTGGAGTCTTCAACATAAATTGAAGAAAGCAGGTGTGTGAAACTTATGTAAGCTTTGAGAAAATTCTCGGCCGGGTTGTCCTGGAATACCCAGATCTTATCCAAGGCGAAAACACCCCTTTCTTGCTTAAGACACTGGGCTACACTAGGTAGTAAGGATGATAACTTTGGAGCTGTAGTCTCAGTGTACCCAATGTACAATATCACGAATCATTCTCTTGTGATGCCTATGATGGATAGAGTGTAAATGAAGGTGTCACGCTCTCTACAGACGTCAGGTGACGTCCAAAATGGGAACTTGAAAGCGACATCCATGCTCAAAGCACATTGATCTATAAATATTTTAAATAGGATGTGTTGAGAATAGTGCAGGATACATGAAAATCCAGTTGGATTGACAAAAACACATGTCTTCATAACAGAGTTTCCAGAATACTACTTTATAGATAGATTTCACCTTATTATCGAAACCTCTCAACATCGGCTGGTAGGATAAACATAAAACCCTCTATGAATAATGACAATATAATAAGGAAGGTTTCTTATTTAGCAGAATGCCCAAATTCGCCCCCAATCTTAAGAGATATAACATTCCATAGATGCTATCTATATTGGGAAGCATCACCTGACGTCCGTAGTCTGTGACCGTTCTCCTTGAAGATACATTTTTTTGTTATGTGTTGTTGTGTGGATTCTGAGGAAATTTAAAGGAGCGATTTGAGGTCTGGCAGGACGTGCACGTGTTCTGATCTATTGCGGGATAAGTTAGTTACAGCCAATTACGATTGCGAGTACAACCATTTCATATGTAAAAGTACTTTTACGATAGCAACAGCACCACTAATGAATTTATGAAGTTACAAATTAACCATAGCGGACATAGGGTATTATTATGGAAATAAGGATCCTTTTACTTCCTTCGGGCATAGACACATTGCAACCGAGTGTATTGAGGAATCTTCCTTTCGTTGATTTCCTGAGCTACATTCCGCTCTAGTTTGTCAATGAAGTCTTTGGAGAGACCTTGTCCCAGCAGTAATGGTTGACCTGACCGGAGGAAAGTCTGAATACTAATCAGAAGGAATTCAAAGGAGAGAGGATGAAAAGTACCAAGACATTGTCTTTCATTATCTCGTCCACCTTGAGCCAGTGATTTGATGTGGGTCCCGTTCGAGGTGGAGGTACGATGGGCAAAAAGAATTCTCTATAAACGACCTTTTCGAATGCAGGATTGTTCTGCACCCATTCACCTAAATGGGTTGCAGCATTGACATCTCCTCCTTGAGCTTCAACGGCGTCATGTAAAAAGGACAACCACCTTGCCCACCATGGGCTCGAGAGTTCATGTTTATTGAGTTGAATACGCTGATACTGTCCGTCGTATGCGTGAAAATCATACTCGGAAAGGTCGACCAGACCGCCAGGTCTGACAACACGAGCGATTTGATCAATTAAACGATGGTAGTCCCTAATCTAAATAAGATCATTGGTGAATATTTTGCATGAATTAATAGACTGTAAATTATTACCCCCGCAGATATTAAGCGCGCATGGACAACATTGAAGTCACCATAATAATGTTCCAGTCCCAAGTTTATGTCGTCGACTTCGCTCCTGAAGTTCAAGTAAAACCATCAGACGAATCACTCTGGAGTATTCTGCTTGTCCTTACCGAAGATTTGGTGGCATGTTCCTGAGTAATATTATATATTGATCTGTACACACCACAATAATGTACTTACGATTCTTGCATCGGAATCAGGTCAATCCCAACTGCGCTGCAGTGAGGAAAATCTAAAGCGACATCGATGATCCTGGGGCGAGTTTAGAACGTGTATATCGACGCATAAAAACCGCGTAGCTTACCAACTACCTGCCCCACAGCCCAAATCCAAGCAGGCTTTTGGTTCCCCTGGCACGTCGTTGGCCATTGCCTCCTCCATGCCAGGTACATACTTCTGTCCAATTATATCAATAAACATGCCATGCTGTTTACCTATTCAAGGAGTGAGAAGGTGATAGGATATAAAAGGTTTCAATATACCAAGTCGGTTAAACTCTTCCATGTCTGCTGGTAAGCGATAGACATCTGAATAATTGTTCAGTTGTCGCCCAAACTCGTTCTTGAAGAATTGCATGTCCGAATTAATCGACATGACAGAAAGTGGGGAAGGAGAACGCATCGAGTGGTCGACTGCGAATGAAGTAGCGGAAGAGACACTCTGAGAGGCCATTGAGCCCGATGCTACTGAGTAGCATTCGCTTTCAGTCTCAACATCGGTTTCAAAGTCCATGGGGAGATGGCTGTAATAGCGATGGAGAGTTTGGGAGTTGTACATTGGGAGAGACATGTTCCCTCGGCGTTCATGCAGATAAATATTGGAAGTAATAATAGAGGACCATTTCAAAATATTTCCCACTGGAAGAGCGGCGGATATTTAAGATCCCCCGAGACTGAGCATGAACGTGGTGAGCTTGGTAAGAAGACCATTAATTGGCAATCGCAAATTGACTCGGACTTGCGATGTACATTTCAAAATAGGGAATGACAAAGGGTTCAATCGAACTTATGCCCCAAGGGTTTCGAAATTGCATATGTAACATACATATCAATTCTATACGCCCCCATCGGGACTCATTGCTGCCGTCACTGTCGGCCGACATCTGTTTTGGGTATGCGCGCATCAACACTTGAATCGTTCATGAGACGAAAACCAGATGAGGAATTGCTGGCACAACTTTCAAAGTTTTTTTCACATTAGCACTTCCTGCAAGGTGCTGTCGGCTGGAAATACTTTTGTCTGACTACATTCTCCGTTCTCCGCCCAGTAAGTACTTGATATTTTTGATCCCAAAACAGGGTCAGATCTAAGCCACTTCGCCGGCTTCGAGGTAACTCTCCGCCGTTCCCAGAGTCCAGTTCGCAATCGGCTTTCAATTGGCATTTCAGGATAATTTATCCCAGCAACCTGAAACGCCCACTTGGAATCCACATCTATCAGAGCACGCGTCCACATAAGACATAGCCTCAAAATGCCTATGACATTCAAGGCTGTCACCATGTACTTTGGTGTTAAACCTGGGGCTCTGATTACCTCCTTCATGGCCACCATCTGACTGAGTCGGCCTGTTCTCCGTTATTCTGTTCGGCCATAGAGAGAATTCATTACTAACCTTGTCAGGTAATTTCCGGTGATTCCCATTGCTTTCGGGAGCACTGAAATTACCTTTGCACAAATGTTCGTGAAACTTCGCATGCATTTATGAACGGAGGCAACAATGATCAACTGACACTATCCGATGTTGTATGATTCAGTATGAATGCTGTTTTGGGTTTATCTCTGAACAAACTGTCACCGCTGGTCCCTGAACTGAGGTATCGTCGACGTTCGGAAGGCAGGCTACAGCATGCCCGCACGAAAAGTGTGTATGCGGTGACCGTGTACAATGTCATCATCTTAAAACATGTCCTTATCCAATATGCTCTCACAGCCGAGATCTCAGAACCGTATTGCTTTTATCAGATGTGCAGAGATAGATTTGACGTCGTTCACTCTAAAACAAGCTTGGGTCATTCCGTTCAGGGTGTTACGTCATAACAATATAACCGCCACCTTTCTAATTGATCAGAAAAACCTTGGGCTATACAAACATCGAAATGAAACTTACAGAAAATTTGCTAACGCTTCTTAAGCTCTGCAAAACGTTGAGCAAGGGCCTCAAATTCGTTTTCATCCAATTTTTTCGGCGTGTTGTTCTTGCTGACGAAGTCCGTATTAGTGGTGACTGTAGGTTGACCTTTATCAACAGAAGTAGCTCCAGGTTTCTCCACACCATCGCCAAATTCCTCTACTTCCGATCCCTAAATAGAAAGGGTTGTTGAAGATGAAAAGAACATGGTATTGATGGTTATCTCACGTTAGGGACAGAAGGTTCCTCCGTTTCTTTGCGCGCCGACCAGGATACGCCGTAAGCATTGACAATTTCGTTTATATAAGCATCCACGAGTTCGGATGAGGGTGTCGCTGTTACCAGCTTTGCCACGACCTATCAACGATGCTTTTGATTAGTAGTTCGGACATGATATAAATATCTGACTCTTTTCGGGACACAATCATCTCTGTTCTCCATTACAGCTAGCGAGAACTCACGGCCATATTTGTGCATCAGGATTTCTCTCAGTATATGGAGTTCTGAGAAGGTTTGGGAAATGGAAGACACTAGAGACAAACGAGAATAATTACCCTTGATCTCAGTCCGAGGAGCTGCATGTATTATACTGCATACACCTTCGGAAATACCTGGTAAAAGTGTGATTGACAAAAGGAATAAAGTGTTGTTAAATAAATATACCTGGATCTGGTGAGCGAGCACTAGAAAATGTTGAATGAGTCGGACGATGGGGGCTGGTTTTTTTTCTACGACGCACTTCAATTCGAGCAACCCAAAACGGGCTAGCAATAGTTCACAATAGAGTTCCAAAAGCTCCAGAAGTTCGATGTGGATATCTTCGTTTATAACTGCGAATAAAATGAGGAGGGTTGGATCTAGTATTGACTTGACACATACTCGTTTCAGCCTTGATACGAGCGGTCTCTGATTTTCCTTTTTCAATCAATGTAGCAATGTCGCGGCGATTTGCCTTCGCTTGAGCTTCCTTCTTTTGTTGCAATGTCCGCAGTCGCTGAACGGAAAGCCTGCAAATTGTGCACAACTTGGAGATTATTGTACGGTGACTTAACCTACCGTAATTGAACCTTGGGATAGGGTAAAACGATTGAGTTAGAACTCATCTGCTGTGGTCAAAAATCGTTACCTTAGCTTTTGTGGCATTCCATAGCATGATGAATCAATATTAGATGATATGGGTTACGGCGAAACCAAATCAAGTCATGTGACATCATCAGCCGACTAGTATACCTTTCCCATTGTGCCTGCAAAATTCAGATTTATTGCAGAATATTGTGATAAGCCTCATGTCCATGTTTTTATTGTGTCAATAGATCGTTTTTATATAAAGGAGGTGCGGCACTCAGATAAGGACTTACATATATAGTGTACATATGTATCATTGTCACAATTTGTTCCGAGTTTTCATTTCTTGACCATCTAAAATCCGTCCGAGGGGTGTTGGTGCTATTCAAGAATTTGTTTCACCTTATGCCTCGTCATGTTCAAGTTGATACTTCTCCACTTGTTAAACTTTCGACCCTTCCAGACGTGATCGCTGCACAGAAGTTCCCCCCAGAAGCAATGGGAACAGAAGTAGAAGAACCTCACGATTCTCTTGCCACTCGCGATGTCGTCGTCTTCTCCGTTTTGTGCATGTATGACTTCGATTCTGATGAAGCTGGACTTTTATCTTTCAAGAAAAACGAGATCTTGGATGTTGTCAAACGTGATGAGTCAGGTTGGTGGGCTGCAATGAAGCAGGATGGGCAGAGTGCACCAGTGGTTGGCTGGATTTCTCGGGCATATGTCTCCGTACTGTCTGAAGAAATGGCCGAAAAACTGTGGAACATTGAGAAACAGTTCCGGATACCAGAGTACGAAGCAGAAATGCTATACAACTCCGCCCCGGTGAATGGTAGCATAATAATCGATGATACACCTTCACCTTCACCCTCACCACTTGACGATGGACGTTCTCAGGTAGGCCGTGAATGATCAAACATCTTGCGAAAATCAATCATTTTGTACAGCATTTCTGGACCTCAACCTCAACATTGAACCGCAATTCTTTGGATAAACACGGCTATGGAAGAAGTGACGAGAACGTGAACCCATACACTTCATTGCGGTCATTACCAACTTCATTTCGTTCATCTACTTCCGTCCCTCTTCCCCCTTCTCGTTCGGCATCATTCAAGAAGACATGGAAGTCGCAGACGGTTGTATCAGATGTTAATACTAGGCCGCGCGCCGGTTCTTTGACACCCAGTCGCAGCTCTCAACGGCAACCCATGAAGCAGAATGAAGCATTGTCGCGACTCACTAATCGAGAAATAGCCAGCGAGCCACAACCCGTATCCAAGGTACCGGGCTCCAGCCTTGCAGGGACTTTTGAGTTTCTGTATAGGCGGATAGGGGATGATAGGATGCAACGACGAAAAACGGGTGAGGGCACATCTGACTTTCAAGCTACTAAACCGTCACATCTGCGAATGCCAAGTGTGTACAGTGTTGACGAGGATGATAAAGGTCGTGTTCGCTCAGGGACTCTGCCGGCATTTGTAGAACGACTCACGAATGAGACGCCAATCGATCTCTCGAGTATGCACGGTCCTATATTTTCCTAGCCTGTTACTGAATCAAGTTATGGCAGAGAAAGAAGAAAGCAGGACTTTCACTAATATCTTCCTCATGACATTCCGGACTTTCACGACCCCAACCATACTATTTGACATGCTAGTTGACCGTTATAACACGCCACCACCCGAGAACTTATCAGATACCCATTGTATCGAGTGGATTACTCACATTAGACTGCCCCTTCGACTTCGCGTACTGGAAGTCTTTGGCGCATGGTTAGAAGAACACCGACTTTTAGATGAAGAACCTTATGTTGCCCGTCGCCTTATGGATTTTTTAGCAAGTCTTGACGATCCTGCGCTCAGCGGAACTGCCGAGGCGATGCTTAACGCGTTGGAACGACTGGTAACAGGATAATAGTGTTGAGGGTGATTTGAACTGACTCGATTTTGATTTCCAGACTTTCGCTATACCAAGAAGACCATTGACTATTGTCCCCCCTTCGAAAGCGCGAAAGTCGAAGGTTCATAAAAATGAATTACTGAAGCTGGATTCATCAGATATTGCAGAACAACTAACTCTGCTAGAGTTCGGTCTATATCTTAAAATCACACCTCAAGAATGTTTGACCTACGTGAAAACAAAGAAGGGCAGCGCTGTTGCAAACTTGGTTGAATTTTGCAGCACACATGATAAGCTGGCTTCGTGGGTGAAGACCAGTGTGTTCAACAATGACATGCTGTCGAAGCGAGCAGATACGGTCGACTTTTGGATCAAGGTTGCAGAGGTATGGAGAATTCCAGTTTCCTGAAAATATTGTTCTGAGGGCTTGCTATAGAAGTGTCGCGTACTGAACAACTTCTCTTCCATGTGTGCCATTATCACAGCCCTCTCAACTACAGCGCTTACTCAACTACAATTGACTTGGGCTCAGGTGGGACGGAAATCAAACCTCGATAGCCTCCTTCGGCATAACGAACCTACTGGTGGATTTTCTGGTTACAGAACACTTCTTCAGCAAACAGACGGCCCTTGTGTCCCCTTCATAACCATGTATCTGACCGACATCATTCACGCAGGCGAACAACGTAAACAAGAAACTGACGTTATTCTTTTCTATCAACGAGCACGGTGGTTTGAAATTATCACAAATATACTCAAGTTTCAATCACGACCATACCGGATCGCCCCAAGCGAGACGACGACAAACTTTATAGACACTCATCTACGAGAGGCTTTACAGGATCAAAGCTGGTTCTGGCAGCGCAGCCAGGAGCTTCAGCGCTCAGAAGCTGCGCAAGTTGATATTAGGAAGGGTTTAGAGGCAGCAGGCTTCTGAATACATACGGTGGTCATGTAAGAAGGATGTAATCCATGTATATTATAAATTGTAAGTCGCAGAATATATAGACAGAATGGACATGACTGTAACCCGAATCCTTGCAAAGGCAGTTAAACAAGAATATCCCCGGAGCGAGGAAAAGGGTGGAGTCGATGAGGTACGCACGTCGACTCTCGAGTGCAAACAGCCGGTGCCTAGCAGTTGCAGGCATCAGCCTGTCCCGTACCAGCTGATTGCTTATTGAGATCAACTCCAGGTCGACCGCCAGTGGACGATCGTGCACCAGCCCGCGAAGTGCTGGGAGCCGTCAAAGGCAGTTTCTTGGCTAATTCAAGGATTGAAAATTTAGCATACGTATACGGCGTGAGTCGCCATTACTCACCAATTTCCGTGAAGATCTCAGCAACACCTTCTCCAGTCTTGGCGCTGGTTTCAGTCCACATAAGACCTTCCTCCTCCGCATACTTCTTTGCTTCCTCCTGCGACACTTGACGTCGAGCGGCAAGATCTAGCTTGTTTCCGCAAAGGGCGATCACTATTGATGGGTCAGCTTGGCGTTGTAGTTCCCTAATCCACGTTCGGGCCTTCTCCAGCGAAGCCGCTTGGCTGATATCATAAACTACCACTGCACAGTTGGCGTTCCTGTAGTACATGGGGGCCTACAGTAACGGGTGAAAGGGGTGTCCGAAAGGGCAAAGAATAGCAAGAACATACGAGAGACTGTAACAGGTCAGCCTCATAATTAAGGTTAGCTGAGAGAGACTTGCCTTATATCGTTCCTGACCAGCGGTATCCCTATTCAGGTGTAAGAGGTGAAAGCGAAAGGGAGTAAGAACAAGGGCGCACCATATCTCGAATTTAACAGTAGTTTGGTTGTCGAGTGTAACAGTCTGAGTCAAGAAAGCAGCTAGAAAGCATCAGCACGTCATCCAACAACAAAGTGGGAACAAGTTAACCTCCAATCGTACTCTCCCGGTAGTCGTCAAATTGGTCCTTAACAAATCGAAGAACAAGACTTGCCAGATGTCAGACCATCACTCTTTGATTTGTTAGTTGGGAACATTACCTTGATTTTCCAACAGCAGATTCCCCTAAAATAATGTTACGTAGTGTACAAAGTGTGTGAAGATGGACAATGTACTTACCCAGGAGAACGAGTTTGAATTGAAACTGTTTCGACATGGTTGCGGGAGAGGAGCAGGCTAAGGTCAACTGATGCAACACCGCAGCCATCTCGGCATCTCCCGACTATATTATTCCCAGCTCATTCGACAAAGTTGTTTTTTGAAAATTTCTTCTCGAACCACCATCTTCATCGATTATCAACTTTCACCTTCTCTTGCGCCAAAGCCTTGAGATTTGAGTTCTTCTGCTTTTCAGTCCTTATACAGTGGTTCTGTCAGCTTTCTGGTGGATATACTGTCAGTTTTCCGGTCCACGTCACCATTAGCCCAATCCTAAGAAAGTCATGAACCGACATCATCCGTACAATTCAAGCTTTGAGCACTCCTCCGGTCGAAGAGGAGGTTATTCTCCTGGTCATGCAAGTGATAGAGGTGGCTATCGCAGTTCAGAACGAGGCGGATTCAGAGGACGGGGTGGGTTCAGAGGACGAGGCGGATATTCCAACTATGACTCGACCATGAGCACTCAAGGCGGTTATGATCATGGCCACAAGCAAGGCGACATGGGTGGCTACAACTCATATGAGCATCAATCCAACTCGTACTATCAAAACGGTTATGAAGATTCCACTCCTGCTCATTTTGCGTCTCAGTCTTCCGGATACAACCAGGGATATTCTAAATTTGAAGGTGCGCATCAGTAAAGACTGAATATAGACAGAAAGAATAGGGAACAACGACCATTATCATCACTTGGATTTGAGGCTCCTACTGCTATACTTTGCGCAGTCGGTCGATTATCATTGTTTCCTGGTCTTGTTCCCTCTTTAGACGTCCATTTTCCCGTGAACTTGTAAACGATTGATCAAAGTTTATGAGCATCGCATCGCTCCAACAGGCGTAGAAGTGTTGTTGAGACTTGGAAAGTTCGCTTCTTCGCTTGTTCCGGATTTGTTCAGCCGTCTCCTTCCTTGAATTCTTTTGCATAAGTTCTCACTCTTGACATTCATTGGTTAGACGAATCTGGCTATGATGAAATCGACGATCGAGGAAATCGACGGCCATTCAAAAAAGAAAGAGATGATAAGGTGCATGACTCCATCATCGAAGAGCGAATTCAGCGTGAACGTCCATGTCGTACCTTGTTCATTCGCAACATTAAGGCAAGTCTTACCTTGAAATTTTTGCAAAATTAAGGCTTGCTGTTCTGGTGCCTCATTTTAATATGTGATCAAGTGCTGATTGAATTGATAGTATGAAACACCCAGTGAGGACGTTCGTCATATTTTTGAAGAGCACGGCGAAATCAAGACATTCTTTGATCTAATTTCGACAAGAGGGATGGTTTTTGTCACTTACGTGAGGAGTTATTATTGAAAGCTGTGAATGTGATCATGACATTACCCAATTTCCCGTTGACCAGTTTGATATACGCGCTGCTGAGAGAGCTAGAGAACGACTCCAAGGTTCAGAAATTAGCGGTCGGCCTGTGAGACAAACCCGGTACCGACCATGTTCAGCAGTGCAATGTCGCTAATCTTTCTTTCCAGATCGATGTTCATTATTCCCTTCCACGTGATGATCAGAAGGGTGCTGAGAGGGAGAAAAACCAAGCATGTTTAGTCATCCTGATTCGATTCCTTTTTCTAACTATCCAACAGCAGCTTCAAGGGACCCTACAAGTAACTTTACGTGGATCACAAACAGGACACATCGACGATAACGAGGTTCGCCGCAAGTTCCAACAATTCGGCGATGTTAAATCTGTGAAGCCCATTGCCGATCGATTTGAGTAAGATGACTACTTGTCCTTCGCAGAACTTGATTCTCAAGACATTTGTCCAGTTCTCGATATGTCGAATTCTATGACACAAGAGTAAGTAAGGAGGTTTCTTTAGAAGCTCATCCCTAACGAGAAGTGGTATATTAGGCATGCACCGAAGCTTATGACAGACTTCGTCATCAAGGATTACAAGACGGCGTGATGGACATTTTATTTGCTTGGGACGTCAATGAGCCCCCTCCTTCGGGTCACCGGTTAGTCTCCTGACTTTTTTCGATATTCCTTTATTTACAGTGCACATAGGGAAGGAACGCGTGACTGGGAAGACAGGCCTACACGCGGAGGTGGACGTGGACGTGGACGTGGAAGAGGACGCGGGAGAGGTTTCGACGACTATGATGACCGACGAGGAAGTGACTACGGCCGTCCGGACCGGGAGTATCGTGGCCGTGGAGGTCGATATGATGACTCTGGTCGTGGAGGGCGACCAGGAGGATACCAGGATCGATACGACGGTGACCGTGGAGGCTACAGTGGTGGGTATGGTGGAGGGTCTTCATCATACGCTACACCACCCCCACACAGGCAGCCTGCCCCTGGAGTGAGTTTCCATAATTTTCATGTATGAGAATTTGTATTTATTTCTGTCAGGCACCACCTGATGAACGGTTAGAGCAAGCACGCAAAGTGCAACAGGTAACGGACATTTTTCTCTATTTAATTGTCAATATTTAGACCTCCATACCAGCTTTTGGCTGCTTTGAAACAGCCAGGGGGGGGTCCTCCAGTTCATACAGCTCCGCCTGCCGTAGTTTCGCCAGTCATTGGAATGCCGCCCGTACCTGCAATTCAGCAACCCCCTCCGAACCCTTACTATCCTGCTCCGCCTGCAAGTGCACATTATCCTATTGACGTATCAAATCCCTACAACGCATCCTCGATTTCTCCACCTGCAGTAGTTCCTCCAGTTACAGGTGCACCTCCGTTAAACAATCCGTTACTTGCTGGACTACCCCCGAATATTCTAGCAATGTTACAGTCACAGGGTCAACAACAACATCAGCCGAGGCCTCCAACTACCTCAGCCCTGCCTTCGTACGGAATGCCACCTGCTCCCCCTCCCAGTGCAGGACTTGCCACTGCCCAACAGCTCATGGCATTTCTCGTTAGTCTCATTCACTACTTATGCTCATACAAGTGCTCATAATTTTAACAGCAATCGCAAAACACACAGGGAATGGCTGGAAAACAATGATCAGTAGTATGACAGTGGTTCCAGTACTTTTCATGAAACACCGCCTTTCACGTTAATCCTTCTATTTCGATCGAATATGGCGGGACTGTTGGTTGTTCTGGTTGTTGCTAGAATATGACATGCCTGGCAATGGTGGCTTCAACTTGTCGAAGACTTTCGTTTTTCCCTGTTGATATACTTACGTCAGTTGTCTGATGGTTTTAAAGTCCTATTCTCATTGGGGAATGGGTGATTTTTTCACTATTCTACGTAGATTCTTTTCTTATCGTTATTTGCTTCTCCACTTTCAATATTTGTGGTAGTGTTGTGCGAAATATGTCCCGAACCTAATTCACTGGGCAAATTTGCACAGTCTCTGAGGGCCAAATTTGCATTAAAGTCACGTGGCTGCCCCAAGATGGCAATTTCTGGTTCAAATACTAGCAAAAATTGGCTGGCATACTAAAACACATGGTGCACACGTGATTATTGGCAGAGGGCTAATTTGCTGTAATTCGCATCTAGTTTTTGACCTTCTCAGGGAACCTGCAAATTAGCCGCAAATTTGCAGGGCGAATTTGCAGCTGCGAATTTCAACGGTCTATTTTGCACAACACTAATTTGTGGTTGGTCTGCCTACGAATGAGATCACGGGGGATGACGTATGCCCGACGGCACAGATAGATGACAGCGGCGCAATGCCCATGTCTCCATTTCTTGTAGTGACTATGATTCGTCTACCTGCGTCGTCGTTGAGAACTTTTGTGAAGGCACCCGTGATTGCGTCGACATTTCGAAGGATATCGGTAGTTCCTAATAGCCACCGGAACCTTAGCAATGGACTTGTCGAAGTGATGCAGAAACATTCTACTAGTACAAGATTCCAAAAACCACTGTCGCTTTCGATGGGTGCACGGTCTTTTACGACAGAGAAATCGTTTGTGGAACAGGCTTCCCCTTTTTCGTGGCGCAGATTTGCGACGACTGCGGTAACGTTGCATTCCTCCGTCTTTTTGCTCAGAAATATTTATTAATCGTTTGGCCCTACTTTACCCAGGCAGGAGTGGCCGGAGCCATTGTAGTTTTGAATACGGCATTGAACAGAGAGACTCGAGACTCGTTATCTATGGCTGAAAGGGAACTATTAAATGATACTTTCAAGTATACGGGCGGCGGCCTTGCTCTCACTGCTATAGCAGCTCGTAGCCTTTTTCAATCGGGTGTGGCCTTCAAAATTATGTCTGCTAATCCATGTAAGTAATTCTCTGAACACAGAGTCTCTGACTTTAATCAACATTTGGGTTTGCAGGGGCAGTACTGGGACTTGGTTTAGTAGGCAGCATTGGAACGATGATGGGGGCCATATACACCCCGCCAGAGAACAGCGCGCAGAAACATCTGTTCTGGTTGGTGAGCGATCCAGGTATTTCCGCTGAGCTCTAAATCCGTTTACCAATAATGCTTGTAGGCCTTTAATGGGTGTCAAGCAGCAACATTGAGCCCACTATTTTTCTTCAGCCCCGCCATTCTATCCAGGGCTGCCTTTTACACGATCGGCATTGTCGGGTCCATCTCTTACGTCGGTGCCACAGCAAAGTATTCATCCAAACTACCAATAAACAGAATATAAGCTTATAGTGTCTTAAACCTTGTTTAGAACCGATAAATATCTCAATCTTGGGGCGCCTTTGCTTGCTGGAGTGACCGCCGTTGCGCTGAGCTCGCTTGCTCCTATGGTATTCCCCATGGGACTTCGAGCACTCGCCGTTACCGAGGCCATCTCGCTTTACGGTGGACTTGCTGTCTTTGGTGGCTTCGTACTCTTTGAGTACGTGTCTGTTCTTGTTCAATAGGAATTGAAGCTGACTATCCATGTTTCTCAAAGTACGCAGAAAATTCTTCAGCATGGTCGTCTAGCCCAACAGGGTCTCATGGCGCCTGACCCGATCAAGGAGTCTATCAGCCTTGAATTGGACATGATTAATATCTTGTACGATCTTCTTCCCTCTGATACGTAGATGAGCTGGACTAACTGTGTGTTACGTGAAAGCATTCGACTCGTTCAAATCTTGGCAATGCGGAGCGACAGAAAATAGCAGATCGTTTCTCAAAATTGGCCTCACATTCCAAAATCATTTCAAGTAGTATTTGTAAGATAGTCTAGTTCACAAATAATATATTTTGTAATCCCAAATCTATCTATGAAATGCTAATATCAGGACCCCGACTTTCCTAAACTTTGCAAGATCTTGACAAAGCTCCTTGGATCCACGATGTCTGTGCCACCATAGGTCACTCGCTTGCCGGACTTCGCCGCCCATTCCTGGATATTCCCATACTCGACGTATCCTGCCCCACCAACAACGAATACCATACCCTCGGTGAAAGCCATGCGTTTGCCTTTAGTAACACCACTGCCCCCAGCCATACCTGGCATACCTGCATTCGCATGTCGAGGAGCTCGAGGGTCGAGGAAGATGTACTCGTCTGTTTCAGCAAGGGATTGATTTGAAGCTGAGGATGAATCCATGAGAGCCTCTACAAGTCGAGTGACGGGTAAGAGCTTGTTTGTGGGTAGGAAATTCTTCACGCCTGATATAAGGGTGTCGAATCGACCTTCTTTAAGACGGTCGGTGAGCTGGTCAAGAAAGATTAATTAATAAGGATAGCTCGAATATGAGAAAAAAGTCAAAACACCGTACTTTATTGCCCAACGCACTGAAACCTTTGAACAACTCTCCGCCTTGATTAGCCACACTGCCTAGGCTGGGTGTAGAAGTGCCCATAGACCCTCCACTCAGGGAAGACGTCATGCGGAAGATCTCTCTTGTCCGTCGAACGTACTCAAACGCAGCTACATCAGCACCAGCCGATTTGAGTTCCTTCTCGAGTTCCGCGATGTCTTCCTTGGTAATGGTGTTGTCAGGTGCAGAAAGGTAGAAGACGAGGACAAGGCGGAGCTTGTCGACTGGATCCAGAGGGCCGACATCAGCGCGAGGGGCACGCAGGAATTCGAGGATGGAAGGTGTGGTCTACAAAACATGAATGGTTTATTGTACGTTGGCAATTTGTTTCTTTGTACTTGCCTGTCTGGAGATAGATTCTTCCGTACTGAATAGCTCATCAAGACCTCGTTTCTTGATTTGTTCAAGCAATGCGGCGGCAATGTTCATATGAGTGTCGATGGTAGCTTTTCGTGCGGTCAACTCTGGTAATTGCGTGATGGCTGTTTTCAGATGCGCTGCATTTGCCGTCAGATCCCTAAACCAGGTTATATTAGAAAACAGTGGAAACTACAAATAATGAGACTCACAACTGAGTGACGTCGTCGACATCGCTAACACCAGTGCTTCGCGTTATCTCGGCGGCATTTGCCTTGTACTTGTTCAGCTCTGCATCGATCTCCTCCGCCACTTGAGGGAAAGGGTTGGCGGCATTGCCCGCCCAGAAGAAATCTTTCGAATCAAGGTCGTAGGACTTTTTCGTTTCCTTGGGTGGAGCGACAGTTACCCGGTTCAGCTTGAATTCAAGGCAGTCGGAAATGAGAGCTTGGTATGTCCATCCATGCGTTAGCACAGAAATTAAGTCGATGTTGCGGTCTAGAATGAGGAGGACTAACACTCTGTAAATAAAAAAACTTGATATTGTGAAGTGTGCATAAGTTGCTTACGAGGCCGTTGGAGAGTTGACAGACCAGTGGAATCTTGTACAAAGAGGTTGGTTGTGGAAGCATGAGAACGCGATGAGGAAAGAATGGCATCCCGTATTTTCGTTTCAAGCCTTTTCGCGATCATCTCTGCGGCGTTTCCTCTTGGCGCTCGAATGAATGGGACATGACCTATGAAATGATCGATTAGGCGAATGATAACTTGAGAAGTGAAATACAAACCAGTCGTTGCAACCGCACTGAACAATCCACTTGCCACCCGTTCTATCTCTTCTTCAATTTGCTGTTCTGTTGATGAAGGAGAATTAAGGAGCTGATAAGGTGTTACCGGGCTAGGAGGTACTGGCGAAGTAGGCGAAGTGACGGACGGCGCGGGCAAGGGCGGTAGGAGCAAAGAGAAGAGCGAAGGAGAAGGTGCGATAAAGGAAAGGTACTGGTCGACTACCTAACCAAAACATGACATTGCACACTCAGCGATCTATAATATCAAAGTGCAAGACACGACGTACTTGTTCTATGAAATCTGTAGTACCATCTTGTGCCACTGAGGAAGCTAATTCTTCCAGAAGAGCGCGTGGAAGGGGCTCCACAAAATTGAGATGGAAAGATTCGTAAAGACCCTTCTGGAGATCCTGTGCAATCCGCCGAATGTTGGCTAGAGTGGGAGAAACAAAGTAAATGGCGGGAACGTCAGATAAAGCTGGTCGAAGGGAATGTAATTGACTAAGAGACGAGCATGGATAAGTTTTTTTGCGTCAAGTTGGAAGGAGAACTTACACATGGAGAGTCACTCCAGCCTCACGTAGATCCTGAACGCGGAGAACGGTGGCAAGAACATCCTTTGTTTGGTGATCAAGGACAAGAATCTTCCATACTGGTGGGCCAGTCGGAGGAGACGTTTTTAAACCTGAAGGGTTCTTTCCTGCAGGGTTTGTTGTCAGTTCTGAGGGCTGATTAAGGTTGAGCAAGCTGAGCAACGCGGTAGTCTGCGCGTGCTGAAGGGATGTTGGTACTGTAGACTTGAATTATGTTAACAAAGAAAGATACAACGGACGATGAAGAAACTTACCTGCCGTACATTGCTCGCCATGGCTGGAATTCAGAAGGATGATAACCACGTGATACTCACTTATAGCAACTTGCAAGAAACATCTATGAACTTAAAACAGATGTATTCATTGAGCTTAACGACAGCTCATAATACACTATCGGTGCAACAACCGATCCTCGTGTTATTCATCTATGACGGCTTATTTAAACTGATAAACACGAGGGCAAGCCTAATAGATATGCAAACAAACCTGATCCAACTATCCTCGTATTTTCCATCTGCGACTAGAAATTATCCGAGCTCAAGGTATCGATTAGCTTACTGTACAATCGAATGGAACTTGAATTTTATCGCTGTAGCAACCCTTATATTATTTTCTAAATCAGTCAAGACTCAGACAACGTGCTGAGAAGCGGTTGCTGACGGCGTGTAAAACTGCAAAGACAGTCGTTCCATCGTTTTACCCTTCTCCGACGCCTTATCGCTGCATATTCGCTCGCCAACCGTTGGCTCTGGCCATAAACCTGATCGTTGTGCTAATCGGTCCGGTTTCAAGCGCCTCCAATCAGGTCAGTTTCCAAATAAAGACTATCTGTTCATGGTTCGAAAAGTTGACAAAGAGTTCATTTTCTGTTTTTCAACTTCAACTTTCATTTTCTTTATTTGTTTTTTTGACTGTCAAGACCCAGAATGTCTGATGATGAATTTGCGCATGAACCCTCAACGACCGAAACGACTATGACTACAACTAGAAGTTCAGAAAGAGTTCCAACGACCTCCGCTACTACCCTTATACCGTCTCCAGCGAACCCTCCTCCCTCCTCTACCTCTTCTTCAGGTTTTACTTCCTCACCATCAATGGTTAGCAGGCCAAGTAGCTCTGTATACACGACCATGGTTCCAGTTACAACTGTAACACAACCAAGCACGACTTTCACATCTTACTCGCAATCTATTGTTTATTCATCATCGAATCCCGCTCTTCCCGTTTCTGCGACACCCCTCACACCCATCAGCGGTCCCTCAGTTGGTATCTCAACCGTCTTTGTCTGCCCAGGCAGAGGTATTGATGCCACCGCTGCTGGCATTCTTGCTGCCGTGATCATTCCAAGTATCATTGGCCTAATTATATGGGTGCGTGAACCTGCAGGGTGGATATTTACAAATGGTGTTCATTAACTTTTTATAGATCATCTTCGCAATAGTGCGACCGCGTTTCCGACAAGTGTACGCATTACGAGAATGGTTCGTCCAACAAGAGTAAGTCGTTGGCTTTCATCTGGCGTGCAAACCTCAATGTGACAATTTGTAGTCTCCGCCCTAGGCCAGTCGGATCAGGCTTCTTCGCCTTCTTGTTTCCAAAAATTCCACTCGTTCCTCCGGTACCCGAAGACGTGTCGAATGCTGGCAGAAATGCTGCACATGACGCCGAGTTATTCCCTTCTGATGAACAGCTCAGTCAACGAACACTTTGGGTGGCATTCTTGATTGTTCTCGGCTGGTCCGTCCTCGCCCTTGCTGGTGCCCTCCCCCTTTATCTAATTAATACCCCGTGCAATGCTGATATACCAAATTCGGCTGTTTACGGAGGAGGTTATTCCACGCTTACGAACCTCAGCTTACTTCGCCTTCTTAGACTATTCGACACTGGGACAATATCAACGAAGAATCTGGTCACTGTCATACGTCGTGCTCCAGGACCGAGTTCTGATCCGTATCGTGCGCGTGTCCGGATCATTGTACTGACAATCCTGACGATCGTTCTTGGCATTTTACCTGCCTTGAGAAAAGTTCTGAAAGAATTTAACCGTATTGTGGAATACAGAAGACGATGGTTGGAAGTGAGGTGTGAAGGAAGAGACATCGCCTGGCTAAGCTCCCGAAATGCGCCAGGCTATGCAACTTGGGGTGAAAAGCAGCTCAAAGATTACCTGGTCAGAATTGGCCTGAGTTCAACCCTGGCAGAGGCGACGAGACGAAACCGTAACAATGGGGGTTTCCGGCCAAGGAACGGGGAGAGGAGAATAAGGAGAAGAGAAGAAGAAGAACCTCTGACTGGTGTTGATAATAGAGACAGGACAGAGATTGATATTGAGAGTATTTTCTCTATCGGGTGAGCTTTGTTAAACTCTTTAGTTTTTAACAAAGTTAGTGACCCACGGAATAGCGACACTCAACGCGTGGCCCTCCTCATAGTTGAAAGAGATGAAATTCTGGAAAGCTTGGAGATCGCCGAAACCCAATACATCAGCTCTTTCCGCGTTACAACCCCCGACCCTTCCGTTCTAGACTTCGCACCTGCTCTCCCACCCACAGACCCTAGCAGACCTTACATCAGCCGTCCTCTTCCTCTCGCTCCGCAGAGGCGTCAGTCAAGATCCCGCCGCCACATGAATCGGGCTTACGGATCGTCTTCTCTAGCCCCGACATCATTTATAGCGCCTTCTTCCTACTACAAGCTTCGTGGTGTCCAAGGTGTCAATGGAGGTAGATTTGCCGATTCGATCGACAAGCATCAAAGCCTGTCAGAGTCGATCAGTTCTCGTGTTGTTGGCAGCAGGTTTATGGAGGTCAATCGTAACTCGACAGCCTATGGCCGCCTGCCCTTGGGTAGCCATGTTGTTGTCGAAAAAAATGGAGAGCTGGGACCTGGTGGGTCTCAAGAGCCATGGTTACCTCCGATACCTGATCCCAGACTTCATGGCCCAAACTATGGCTACAATCCGTACGACGACATTACAACGGACGAACATGGTATGATTCCTTCGGTGCCGGAGCAAGAGGAGTGGGTGGACGTGTCGACGGAGAATCCTGATGAACCGCAGTATGACTACCAAGGTCCCTCACCTGACCAAGCAGGACCTTCGTCTCTTGCATACCAGCCTCGTCCTATGAAGGATGCACCTCCATTAACAAGGCCAGAATCCTTTCCGCGTCGGATGGATCGACAAGAAAGTCCCCAGATTCTGCCGCCGCATCTAAGACTTCAGCCTAGCCAACCATTTGTGAGACCTCTGGATGGACTTGGATTCGAACACCTCGGTCAAGTCTACTCTGAAATTACACAATGGCGTTCGAGGTTGAAAGCTATCAACAACGAAATTGCAGATGCCCAGAGGGATTGCTATAATGACATTGCTAATGGCGCGGGCATCACTGGATGGTTGATGGTTGGACGCGGGTTGAGGTTCATTCCTGGCGCGGAAATCATCGAAGGTCGGGCGAAGGAGGACATTAGATGGGACGTTCTGCAAAATGAACGGAGCTGGTTAGATAAGGTGATTGTCTGGTGCGTTGTCCTGGTGGTTGCTGTGGGACTTGCCGCCGCCTGTAAGTTTTCAGCTCTTTTTGGGTCCTTTTTTTTCCCCTCAAGTATGTTTCGTGCAGTGACTGCCGCAGTTGGCCTTTCGCTGGTAACAGCCCCCGATGTTGCCCATTACCTCCCCTTTTTGAAACCAGTGCTGTCAACCAACTCCGTCGCAGCAGGTTTAGCCATCATTCTTGCTCCTGCAGTTGCTGCGACGCTCTTCATCATCATTGGGCTTGGGATCATTCATTGTACGTCTCTCCAAGTTTGATTCTCTAAGGGTCTTCTGTCGTCTTACATCCAAATGCAGGGGTTGGCAACATTCATGGTTCCATTTCCGTCTCCGGAAATCAGCTTTTCATCTTCAGAATCACTTTCTTCGTCCTCACTGCCATCGGAGCCGTGTGGCTCGTGCTTGTCGGAGCTATCCTGTTCTCTATGCAAACTCTCAGCAGCAGCACTGGTTCAGCAAGATCTGTCGCCAGTGGCGCCGTATATATGGGCATACTTGCCTTTGCTCTCATTATCAACGTTGCTATTATTTTTCCAGCATGTCTCCTTTTGCAACCCATTCGCCTGTGGCGAGTTCTCTCAGCAGAAAAACAAGCTGCGACGCCACGGCAACGCTTCCGAGGTATGTATATGAATTGTGGAATTTCTTCAAGTCAACTAAAGGGTTTTTGTAGCTGTATATCCTAGAACATATAACCCATCTTTCGCTATCGGAGCATGTGTTCTTGCTATCGTCTTTGCCTCAACTTTTGCTCTTATCTTCCCATTAATTGCTCCTGCCGTTGTCATCTTGCTTTTCCTCACTCTCATTGGTATGTTTCGTTAGTATAACAAGGCATAATATGTGTGTTAACATCGTATGTTTCAGCCCACCGTTTTCTCGTTGGTTATGTCTATGCTCGGACCCATTCACAGACGGGTGGTATCTTGCAATTATGGCTTCTCAAGCGTTTCGGAACTTTGCTATCATTCCACCCTATTCTTCTCGGTCTCATATTCCTCTCTCGGCATTTTTGGATCGAGGGCGGTATACTCATCGCAACTGGGATCCTCGTCATCTTGTTCGTGGAAATCTACACAGGTGCAAAGACAAGGCTACCCGGACGCCGTTCTCTCAGTCCTATCACCCAAAATTCGTTGGATCGGTTCCAGGATAACAGGTACCGTCAAAACAATTTCGAGACTGATACGAACAATGGGAGCAGCATTATCGAGCGCGCTCGTGGCTCGATGGCCTCGGTTTTGGAAATGATGAGTCTTACTTTGGCGGTGTCGCCTTCGTCAACCAACCTTAGAGGGCCAGTACCTCTTTGTACGTATTTGTCTTTGTCTTTGTAGGGCATCATCGTTGATTGTGTTTTTTTTTTTCGGCCAATCTCAGCGACTGAAAACCTCGATGATCTGATAGCCACCGAACGGGCAGCCCGAACGCACCCTGACGCTCCTCCTCACCTCCCACTATTGCCCTTTGCTGATCACGCAGAAGAAATGTCGGGTATTCTTTACGCTCCTGAGCTGGTTGCTCCTCCACCCATCATCTGGCTGCCGAACGACTCGGCGGGTGTGGCACGTTCGGAAGCCATCGATCTAGAAAAATACCATAATTTGCAGGCGACTTTGGACGTGCGCTCGACGGAAGACGTGATGTACAGAGGCTCTTCAGCCAGCTCACGTCGACATATTCGGACACATTCATGAATGACCTATTTGAAACCTTCTATACACTTTCATAGACTCTTTTTTTCCCTCCACATTCTGGATTTCATCTCACTTGAACACTTATTTGGACGTTTTATTATGCCTTTTTTCATTTTGTAATTTTTTTTTTGTTATGGTTGACGCAAACTCATGCAAGATATGATATTGAGAATCAACGTAATTCCGTTGATTAAGGGGGGATCTGCAACATTGAAGAACATTGCCCTGATTTAAAGACTTGTATTACAGTACTAAGCTCCACACTGTCCGTTTGTCACGGTTTCACTGGAGCACGTAGACAAGACCCGGGGGTAAGAACACGAAATACAAGGTCAAGGCACCGCTACTTTAGATGTCAATACCCGCAGTGCCTTGATCGAAAATATACTGTGCCTCATGGGCGAATGGAGGTAACAGTCTCTGGATCCATTGGGCCCAGAACAAGATATGTATATCGCTTTAAAAGCCCCGTCCCCTTGAATTTCAACAGCCACCTGGCACTCGCTGAGGCTTCTCATACACGATCAACAAGCCATTCGGCCCCCAACTTTTCGCTCGTTCCAACTTTACTCTTCGACGCCGCCACCGTCTAATTTCTTTTTCAATCGATGTCCGCCGCTACCATGTCCAACTCGACGGTCTCGACACCACAGTCAATCGATGGGAGCGTTGACCCGATTGCGATATATTCTCGTTCGTTATACGACTATACGCTCGGCCTTTGGACCGAGTCTCGAAGAGTGGCGGAGGAGGGTGATCGAGCACAAACAGAGGCAGATGTCAGTGCTGCCAGCATCAAGGTATTACCCAACTCTCAGCACCCGAAAACAGCTTAGAAGCGAACGACTATCCGAATCACTAAGTGACTTGCACAGTTTCAACTTCTTCCAGGGAAAGGGGTGATATTGTTTTTCTTTTCGTGGTTTGTAAACATCTCATAATGTAAATTGCAACTGTAGTTTTTTGTTTTCTCGATTTTTGACGGACTACTACATTCTGTATCACAGTTTATTTGAATATCGTAGATTTACAATACTATCTGTCGTCCTGGCCAATGAGAGACATTGGTTGACAGTTGGTCCAGGGACGACTACTCGTGACACATAAATTGGATCTGAAGTCTGGTGCTTCGAGCCTCGAGGATGCGTTTCCTGAAGCAGGATTGCCTGATATAGCTACAAATGACATCATGCAATTCTTTGGGGTGATCTAGTCTCGAAATCCAGACATTGGGTGACCTCAACCGATTGACCCAAATATGGTATTTGGTTAGAGATCAAAAGAGTTTGATGGTTCACGAGGTCACCACAACGTCTGGTGCAGTTCGGTCGACATACCCCCCATGCCGTCACGCCAGCCATCACGTGCGCGCCTTCAACGTGTCGCGTTGTGTATATTATAGTATGTTTCCATCGTCTTTTGTGTATTTATAATAAATTATATATCCTTTGTTGAACTCTCACTGCGTGTTGACTGCCCACCGTCACCCTCTCCTGTCCTTACCCATCATGCAAGACACTCGGAACAAGCACGAGTAGTGATGATCACGGGGTACCCGCGGGCGAATTTTCACTCACCCGCACCCGCACCCGCAGAAAACCCGTCCCGTGCGTATGGGTACGGGTTTCCCGCAGATAACCTCGCGGGTTTAATTAATATTATTTAAATTATTATATTTAATACTAAATAATATATATAACTATCTAATGAAGGGGCAGACCCCTACTGAGAGGTCCCCCCAGGCATTATAGCATGTGGAAAGGTCGTCAAACACAAAACACACCAGCAAGGGTGTCTTTCGTGTTCAGCGCGCATCCGTGGAGGTAGAAACAACGCCAAACATGAAAGAACACGACACCAACGTGGGTGTCTGTTCATGTTCGAGGGAGGAAAAAATAAGACTGTGCCGAAGGAGAGGGACTTTACATATAGACCCTTCGTGTTTGTACGTTAATAAACGAAGACGAGACAAAGACGCGTTGATAATAAACACGTTGATAAACAAAGACGCGTTGATAAACAAAGACGCGTTGATAAACAAAGATGCGTTGAGACACGTTGGCTACAATTCTACGACACACCACCTCCATCTATACAACATCAACCACATAGGAAGGTAGTAATTTCCGTTTCAATGCGTCAAGGAGGGGTAGACCCTCCTTGATGTGTTGTAAGTTCCCCCTAGACTCCCTCTCTGAGATAGATTGGTGCCGTCGAAGAGGGACAGGGATGAGAAAGTGGATCCCTCTACAAGCTTCAACGACCTCAGACAGTACGTAAATCACATTGTCTGTCACCATTTATTTTATATTAACCTCTACTCAGAGACTCGATGACCAATGAAGCGGCCGGTATGGTGCCATGAGACGAAGACCGACCACGGCTTGCAGACCTGCCACGGGATGAAGACCAACTTGGCTTGCAGATATGCCGGCTGGTTGACCTACCACCAGCACGGCTAGTGGATCTTCCTCCAGTGCGACTAGTGGACCTTACTCCAGGACCTAACTCCAGTGCGACTAAGGCTGGGAATTTCTCCAGTGCGGCTAGTAGACTCGCGAGGTGTTGCTGAGCAGGAGCTTGGGGGCAGTCTAAATACAAGAAGAACCGTATGTGTATTATCCATTTCTCACTCCCCCTCTCGTCTCTTCATTCTATTTTCCAGGCGTCTATCAAAATCCTGTGGATCCGGAAGAGGCTAGAGACCGGATTTGTGACTCGAGCAGAGGGCCAGTGTGTCGACCAATTGAAGGTGCTGGAGAAGAAGTCGGAGAAGAAGTCGGATGTGAGTCATTGAGTAGTTGAGAGTACGTGCGACGATTCATGCCGTTGACAGCTTGCAGGTTTCTTAGCTGGTGAATAGACCCTGTGCCGAAATTGCCATGAGGCCTGTTTGCATGGAGCATAAGTCGAGTTCACCGCACAACCCTCTTCCATGACCACCATCTGCCAGTTCCCCCCAACATCTTTCTACTATGCTTCAGACTGGCCACAGAAAATCAAAAAGCGACACGATCTTATTGCTTCAGGAGGAGAAGAGTTTAGCGATGTTAGCTCGACTCTTGACAGCGACGAGGAGCCAGTTGCTCAGGACCAATGGACATTCCCCACCGTTCCGATGCATGCCAAACGCGAGGACTATCAAGTGGCTTGTATCTTCTCTGGGTTTTCCTCTGTTGACAGCAATCTGACAAATTCGCATTTCAGGCTCTAAAGACGGCGCAAATCAAAGTCGGCGCACTTCAAGAACAGGTTAAACACCTTCTCCTCAAAAATTCTGAACTGTGTGCACTGGTCAAACCGGGAAAACGGACAGCTTCCCGCAGTGTTTTACATGCGGATGAGAAGCTCATCTCACAATGCGCCAAAAAATTTGGCGTCATGAATGAAATTTTTATACTCCCTGGTGCCCTGACCATCAAAAGACCATTGACAACTAGTGTAGATGCTGATCGCTACAACACAGACATGACCGCATTGGAGGGCATCACAGCTGAGATCTATGAGAACATACCTGTCATGACTTGGCAAACTCGATTGCGTTTCGAGATCTGGTAAGTAATCTTTACATGTCTTCAATGTCTTTTGCTATTGCCTTCATTTTCCTCTTCAGTTTCTCAAGCAGCTGAATTCTGTTCGAAGGAGCATTGTCCACCAATTCCGAACGAGTACCGCAGCAGAAATATTTGGACATCCAGTTCAGTATTACCGGGTTAACTTTGACAAGTCGACCGTTCCGGAATTTCGGGCATTGCTGAAGTTTCCAACCGATGCTGAACAGTATCCCAAGTACCCGCCGCTTCTCTTCCCAAATAAGCAAACAAGAGAAATGAAACGACTTTTTCCTCACTCTCTAGTAATAAACCGCCAGCCCCGAAAACACAGGGTAAGGTTTGGCAAGTCACAATAGTCACTCCAGGTGCCATTGCATTCATGGTGATTTTGGTATTTCTGTTTGTTATTCATGGGTATCGGGACTCACTGATGGATGCCAGGCAATTTTCTTACATTCACCCGACCTAGAATTCGCGCTCGTTGGTGCAAAAACTCAAATCCCTTATGGCAAGAGATTTGCTATGTTCAAGCAATTCCTTATGGACAATGTGCATCATAACCATGTGCAACATTTATTCAGGTGGTGGAACGGTCATGTTTTTGCATGTGAGACTACAAAGGGCAAACAAACAGAAGGTCATAGAGAGGACAGTGGAATGGATGAGGCCTTAAAAGCCCTTGACTCGGACGAGGACTTTGGTGACAAAACTGATAGTTGGTATGTGCAGGATAAGCCTGAGGTTCGACGGGATGGACCCAAGATTCATCGCAACGAACTCACCATTGACTTCTTCAACTTAAACAACTCGGACCATGCTGAAATACCCCCCTTCATTCCTGCAGTCCTCAGGAGTACGATTATACCACCACAAATTCGTACATCGACCCCCGTGCCTATTCCACATGTCCATGAACCAACCACAGCACTGCAAATTCGTACGTCGACCCCTGCGCCTATTCCCCGTGTTCGCGAACCAACCACAGCAGTGCAAATTCGTACATCGGCCCCTGCGCCTATTTGTAAGGGCGACTGTCGGTTCGGCTAACGGATGACTTGTCGGAACACAGCTGTTCTTCGGAAGTCACGCTGGTTAGCAGGAACTGGCAGGAAATCCAAAGATATAAATAAAAGAC
>QDKV01005401.1_pt1 | contig 157035 bp, 220 predicted proteins | sample 1861101 | NCBI WGS metagenome assembly QDKV01 (sample SAMN04275158, study PRJNA302643) | Fungus metagenome, whole genome shotgun sequencing project. | isolation source: fruitbody | host: Mallocybe terrigena | place: Sweden | collected 2013
GTGGAACCATGGATCATTACGACTAGCTTGGATACAACGATTCGGAAGTGGAGGCTAGCTGGTAGATTTCTGTTGTGCACATTATGTACGATATCACTCTGAACGGTTGGTCTTTAGATCTCTTGAATCCTCCACCTCCACCATCACCGAAGGAGACTAAAGATGTGCCCGAGACGCCTGGTCATGGGATGTTAACTGAAGAGGAGGAACACGAACTGGCAGAACTCATGGGGGGTGATTGAAAAAGGTTCTCCGTATAAAAAATATTATATATTGCATCTACTAACCTAAGTTAGACGTGTGTTTCTTAGACAATGGGTTTTTTATGAATTGAAACTAACGATGGTAGGTGGGAATGTAGTCGAGGGAAAATATATAACACTCACCCATTTTATGAATGTGGCCGGGTTTTGCTTGGAAGTTATTCTTCATTGATGTGTTCTCGATTCATGCAGCCCCTACCGTGTAGAGGGACGCCCAGCCGTGATACGACTGCTTAAAGATTTTGATGACAAGCTATTCCACTGCTAATTCCATGCCAACGACGTTGAAAGGTTGACACACACAGAGACGGGAAACCAAACATTGTTTTGTTTTGTGTTTTGTGAGGCGGCAGAAGGCTGGTGCCCATTTATCACGGCTCGTATTTATCTTCCTTTCACGCTACGGATCCAATCTCCACGAGTTGTTTTCCGTCTGCGGGCTGCCTTCGAACAAAAGACAACATAACCGTGCAAACCCTCCTCGCTGCACCAGATCGGAAGTGACAAGGGGCATTGCCTGCCCTCTTGGTCTTCACAACGGTAGGGTAGAGTCTGTGTAGAATAGTTATAAATCAACATAATATTACGATTTTTTTTTAAAACGTACCGTTTTGAAGGATGCGACTAGTGTTCGTCACAGGTTTACGAACTCGCGCGGGTAGCCGGGTATGGGTACGGGTCTCCACAGACCTGCCGAAAACCCACACCAAGGGGGCTGCTATCTGCTATCTGCTATCTGCTATTTGATATTGCTATTTATCTTTTTCTTGGTCTATTGACATAGCGGCCCGGTTCCCCTCCTCACTGAATTTCAATGGCTTCATCTTCGTCTGCAGCAGCTTGTCCAGTCAACCACGAACAAGTACAGCCCGTCGACCACAGCGCCACCAAAGACACTCAAACATGTCCGGTCGATCATTCGACACGTTCCAGCTGGACGCGTTTCCTCTCTTCCACCTCCTCTTCTGTTCCTCTTTCTCATCAACGTGAAATATCTTCCATACCCAAACCCGCAGATGGAAACTGGGTCTACCCCTCTGAAGCACAATTCTTTGCCGCTATGACGCGCAAGAGTTACAATCCTCACGCAGCGGACATGAAAACGATCGTTCCTATCCACAACGCCGTCAACGAGCGAGCATGGGGCGAAATTTTGAAGTGGGAAGCAGGGAAAGGCAGTGAGGCCTGCGGTGGGGTGAAATTGGTCAATTTTAGTGGACGGCCTGGGGATAAGAGTCCAAAGGCGCGTTTGAATATGTTGCTTGGGTAAAATTTCACTGTTATTCATGGGAAACTTGGTTTTTGAAAGGTTTTCTTTTTTAAAAAATAGTTATTCTGCCCCTTTTGACCGTCATGATTGGGTAGTGGAACGATGTGGGACTCGTGTGCGATATGTCATCGACTTTTACACTGGTCGTAGCTCTGGTTCCAATAAGGGTGACATGCCTTTCTACCTGGACGTCCGGCCTGCGTTGGATAACTGGGAAGGTGTAAAGATGAGGTTAGAAGGCTTGTGGAAGTCATGGTCTTCGTAAGGTAGTGTTCTTTGTAAAAATACTGATATAATTCTATGGTAAACTTCATCTATACCGAAGAATAGTAAGGACGAGATTGTGGAAGCCAAGAGCTAGCTTCGCCTTCTCACTTTGACCTTTTTAACTGGACGCTCGTCTGCTGAGCTTTCTTCTTCGCTGGGTTCACTTTCACTGAGGGCCTCCTCGTCCTCGTCCTCAGATATGTCCTCGTCCCCATCCCATTCCCCAAATTCATCTCCCCCATCTTCGCTTCCTTCACCTTCCGACTCCTCTCCATCATTCTCACCGTCTTTCAACCCGCCCTTCTTTCGAAGCACATTCTGTTCCTGCTCCTCCCTCCTTTGTTTCTTCAGTCTCTCCTTAGCGGCATGCTCAGTCTTTTGTTTTTCGACTTCTTTTTTCGACTTTTTCACTGTCAAAAAAAAGTTCACTGTCATAACACCGTCCTTAATAAGAAAAAAGGATTTACCAAATTCATGATACATCACAGCTCCTTCCTTCCCTGGTACTCCTTCAGTAATTTTAATGAGACGAAGTTCCATCCGAGGCCCAATTTCATCCAGCCGTACTGCTCGTTTCTGACCCTTTTTGTTATTCCTTCCAACATAGTCCTCAGCGAGGTCAACTGTATCCCCATCCTCCCCAGCCACACTTTCCGCTGATGAAGCGCTTTCATACCCCCCATCAGGACCTGGCTCGCCCCTTTTTCTTAGCAAAAAGTCGGCGACGTCCTTTTCTTTACCTAGGTTGAGCATTCCTGTGGAAGAGTGTGTGGCAGCATCGAGTACCTTTCGAACGCGTCTCGATATACCATACGGTTTTACCTTGATGACATAGTGACGGAAATCAATCGTACCCCGTTCGGAGTTGTATGAAATCAAAACGACTCTCCGTGCAGATGACAAGCTTATGGTTTGGGGAGAAAGAGGTGGCAATAATGATTGAAATGTTTTCATTAAGAGAGGGAGATGATGTGGTGTAGTCGGTGAAGGAGGAGGGAAAGAGGCCAAGACGAGCTAGACAAAGCACATGAAAACATTTGCATAAAAACAAAGGTCAAACGCATACCAGAGGTGGTGTGAGGTATTCCAAGCCGATGCTTTTAGCCCTCCGTGATGTTGAGACGATATCCCTCATCAGACTATACCTTTCTATCCTGAAGCTCAAAGTCGGCCCATCCGACAACTTTACAATCCTTAGGGAGGGAGCGACAGGTGTCAATGAGAAGGCAAGAATATGAGAAACACCGAGCGCAGGACCCATGGTAAAGAAATCCTTCAGTTTGTTGCGTTTCCGTTCCTGAGATAAAAGCATTGTACGTTTTCTTTGAGTGATCTGGATGAATTCCGGCTCACCCTAAGCCTTGAAGCAGTATTAGGTTCCATGACCTTGCGCACATCTCTAACAAGCTGAGCGATGGACGAACCAACTTGTCCGTGTTTGATGATAAAAGATTTCGGAACATCAGACGAAGGTTTATCCTGGGCAGCAGCGCCTTTGAGGTGAGTTCTGGCCTTTCTTCGCTTGCGAGCCATCTTTTTAATTCGAATCTGGATGAACAAGACTAGTTTGCAAAGATAATGTTTTCGCGTGACAGCGGTCACGCAGCATCTCAGGATGAGCAGCAGACTCAAATCATTCCAGAGTCCCTCTACACCTACCTCATCTCCAGTCCAGTCCAAACAACGACGACAACCACAATCTCCCTCTTCTCCTTCTCGCCCTACAGAATCAACTTTCCACCGCAAAACCCGAACATTGCTTCAAGAACTCCGTGCCATAGCACAAACATGGGACGATCTGGTCCTTATTGACGGGTTGAATGCGGCTCAAGAGCTTACAGACACGCGAACAGACTTGGAGTATGCGTAAATCATGCCTCTTTTGAAGATACCTATGATGAATTTCGTATTTTAGTAATGCATTGAAGCTGATCCCAGATGGCCGACCAAGATCCCATCTCGTGCGACCCAAGCTTGCGATTATGGATGCTTGCATCGAAAAGCTGGACAATGTCATAACCAAGCTGGTACTGTATTATCCTTTTTTTTCCGTGCACGTACAATCGTTCCCGTCTGGTATTCATTTATCATATATACGCTCCTTTCCATAAAAACAGCGGAAACAATTTCAAAAAATGAGCAATATCATCAACAGTCTGGAAGCCGTCCTTATCGAAGCTCATAGAGTCAAAGGCTGGAAATGGGTCGTAGAGGAGCCTCTTTGGGTCACTTGGTCTTTAGAGAAATTTGGCAAGTACCCCTTTCCCTGTGGCAGACAGATGCAAACCAACCCCTCCGACAACCAATTTTTTTTTGTATATCCAGTTACGCGAATACCAGCGATCCTGCCACCTTACCACAGATCCCTAGCATTCCACGTCGAATTGGTCGATGTGCTCCGCAGTCATTCTGTCGGCTTTGAAGATTCGCGAGACGCCATCAACGAATTGGTCCAACAGCCCTGGCTTGCCAACGGTGGGTGGAACGCAGCTTGGGAAGACATATGTGAAGTAGAGGTTGAAAAATGGCGATAAGTCCTTATGTCCACAATGTACATTCCGCATAGAACGCACATGCCTCCATCGCGAGAACTGACGCTGGCTTCCTGAGTTTCAGATATGGCACTTGGGCCGTCCAGAGTGGACAGTGACATCTATTTAAGAGGTTTCAAATGCGACGCGACGTTCGTAAAGGTGTGTTGGACTTATCACGGATAAGTGTGAGACCGCCTGGTACTAGTAACGAAAAACATTCTTAGCATAATATCACGACTTGTACCGTATTGGTGCACGTTCAGTCAGTCAAAGGCTCACCATTTCTACCAGCTTCAAAGACTCACGAGGCGCCTCACACCCAACAGCTCTGGCTGGTCAACAGTGGGTGGGATCAAAAATGGCGATAAGACCTTGCCAATGTAAGGCAGAATTAAGGTAGTCCGAGACACTCTTAGAAAGGAAGATAGTTTATGGTTTTCAACAAAGCTGAGGAATGCAATTATGCACATCAATAACCCTATGTAGTTTAGGTTTCGTCATCAGATATATGAATCTCATCAGCATTTGTAGTTGCCTGCATCGCCTGTGCATCTTCCGTACGCGGTTGAATGTTACCCGTCGTCTTCGCAGCTACAAACGCCGGTCCATTCACACCACTATAAGCCTGCTTCTCAGCAGCCGCCATCGCATCCTGCGCTTCATCCCCCTGCTCCCCATCTTCCCCTCCCTTGGCCTGCTTCTCCGCCCCAAGAGCCTGAGCAGCCAAATAACTCGCCTCGGTATTAAATTGCGCCTGCACGCTCCTCTTGATCCGCAGCATCTCTCTGAACGTGTCCTCCGAGCCCGTCTCGATCTCAAAGGTGTTCCACTCGCTCCAAAAGTGCGGGTTCACGCGTGGGTCGCAGAACTGTGATGCGTGCGCGTAGATGGCGCGAGATCGGTCGATTTCGCCCAGTTTGCGCTCCAGCGCGGCAAAGCGGAGGCACATCTCGGCGGTTTGTTTATCTGGTAGGACTAGACGAAACACAAAAGGGTTGAGAATTCTTTTTTAAATGGTTTTCCGGGAAGGGCCTTTCTTACCTTCGATAGCTTTTTCGTATATTGACCGTGTAGCTGGAAGACCAAAGTTTGCCGTGGCTTTCGCGATGTAAACGGTGAACATCTGAAAGCGAAAAAAGATATATCCTCGAAAAGAACCAGACATTCAAGATACCCACCTCAAACTTGTCCCCATCCGCAACCGTTTGCGTCGCACGCTCCAAGATGGCCATCGAACGCTTTGCAAGCCCATAATCCTCTTCCAGCTGAGCGTACATCAGGAAAAGGGGTTTACATGACTTCGGAGGAGACTTTTCGAGTGCTTGTTCGAATAAATCTCGTGCTCTTTCTAATTTTGAACCTCCCTGGTACAGTTAAATTATATTTGGTATGTCGAAAGTAGAAAGTTCAACTCACATATCGTTTTACGAACTTCGACAGATAGATATTCCATATCTCAAACGAGACTGGGAAAGTAAACAGTTCGACACCACGTTCATACACCTTTTTTTTTAAAAAAAAAATTGTGTCAGTCAGTATTTTTGAAAAGCCAATAGAAGCAATACCTTAAAGCTTTCCTCAAAGTATTGGTTTTCTTCAAGGAACGCGGCATAGTTGACGATAATCTGAGCGTTTGCGATCCTAAGCTCCAAGATCTTGTCATACACCGCCTTAGTGGACTCTACCAACCCTATTGACTCTTCGAGGTCAACGTAGAATGACCACAATTTGAGTGACTTGAAGAGACGTGCTTGCGAGGATAATGACTAGGAAACAAACGTATGAGCCGTACAATTGGGAAGGGTAGTAATGAGCTAGAAGAACTATACATACATGGTCGTGGTAACTAATCTTGGCGTTTTTAGGGACGGCAGTTGCACGTTGCATAACCCGAATAGCTTCGTCGTAGTTGCTAACATAGGCAAGTCAGACTTTGGACTTACGAAGAAATTTTGGACATACTCATGCCGGAGCTCCATCTCCGACCACTCGCACCATACTTCAGCAAGATCTTCCACTGCCCTAAAGTTAACCTTCGTGGCCTTCTCAAGAATTTTACGTGCGCTGTCAAGATCAGTTTCCGCCTGACCAGCGACGCCTCCCTCCTCATAGAACCTTGCAAAGTTGGCATATAACCTATGCAAGTTTGCCGTTGCTTTTCGTGGGTTAATGGTCTCAAGCGCTGTCTTGTACGTTTTAGCCGCCTAAAGCAATGGATATAAGAAATGCAGGGTTCACATTGAAAGAGAGAGAACGGAAGACTGCCTACCTGTTCATCGTCGTCTCCCCACAATGCAACCCTTTTTTCCCATTCTTGTACGTCGTGAGGATTTCTCCTTAGCAGGACATCATTATGCAAAAATGGCCTCCTATCCGCCAACGCCTCCATGTCCTTCATCCTCACGTCAAGTTCCTTCTCCAACTCCGCCAGCTCCTCCTCATCCTCTTCATCCCCACCCTCAATCGCCTCCATAATTGATCCAATAAGCGACTCATCAAATTCCGCATAAGCATCATAAATCTGCGTGAAGTCGCGTATTGTCAACACCATCTTCATACCTTCCTCGAACGTGCGTTTGGCGCGGTCAAATTCGCCCCGCTTGATCCAATACGTCGCAAGCCCAGTCCAGAGGCGCCCAGCTTGGTCTTTGTACACTTCCAACCCGTCTTTTTGAATGATGTGCTCTATATTAAGCCTGTTGGGGCTGAGAGGGTCTTCTTCTTCGTTGTAAGTTGGGAGAAGTTTCCCGTCTGGATCCACTGCGACGGGCGGACCTGCTATTCTGATCAGTTGACCCGTCACTGAAGCAGGATCAGGTTTGGACGATTCCTGATTCTTAGTAAAAGCTTCTAACTCTAACTCTTCCTTTGCAAAGGCAGCATTTGAAGTCACCGTCTCTTCCACGTCCAACCCCACTTCTTCGGGGTACTTTTCGACAACTTCGATCCAATCTTCGAGGAGCTGATACGGGCTTTTGCCTTCTGGACTGGTGTATTCGCCCCGTGCAGCTTTCCTGGCGAGGGAGAGAAGGAGTTTTGCGGCTTCGAGTGGACGAGGCTCGCCATGTGTGGAAGAAAGTAGTAGGTTGGTGAAGCGTTCTGTGAGAGAAGGGTCGACGGCAAGGTAGCGTCTGTAAACTCTAACCATGGTCTCATCTCCTTTATGTTCTGCCCAGAGAAGATATTGTGTCCAGATGCGAAAGTGGAGGGAGGGAGGAAGAGTCCTGAGAGCACGGTCAAAGGTTCGTCGTGCGTGAGTGGATGAAAGAACAGAAGGACACCGGGGGTGTAGGAATATAGACAAGTACATTAGCCACAAACGAGGGAGCTTACAAGTTCATTTAATATTATATACTCGTAGAAAAAGAGATAACACACCTGTGGCAACCACATAAGAGCGCGTTCAAAGATAGCGATCAAAGCCTTCCACTCCTCCCATCCTACAACAGGATCTAACGGCGACTCCCACTCCTCCATGTCTTCTTCAGCTTCCTCCAACGCCTCCTTCATCTCTGGAAACTTTTTCTTCCCCCCCGCTCGCTTCTTCACCAGTTGTTTACCCAGCACAAAGGACATCCGCGTTTGTAAATAACTCTTCCACATCTTGAACGAGGTCGGAAACTGGACGAGAGCGGATTCGTAGGTGTATGTCAAGCGTTGCAGCGTGTGGCGCGCAAATGGGGACGCAAGTGGGCCGAGGACGACAACGGTGTTCGTGTAGAACTGGTTTGAAGAGGCGGTAGCTAACTCTGCTTTAGATTGCACGACATAATTCTCGCGCATTGAGTTGAGCGCTGACCACCATGCTCGAAAAGAGGTTGGATTTCGAAGAAGATCCTCTTCACGGTGAATGTCGTTTGGAGAGATTAGGTCTGGGTGCGTGTTAGGTGTAGGGATGGGGAATGTAAGCGGAAAGTAGGACGAGTAGTCGTCTACTGGTTTTTCTGCTACAGACGGCATTTTTGTTCAGAGCCAATAATTGTTGCAGGGACAATACACCGGCCATGGCTTTACATTCAAACAAACCATAATAACGCCTCCTACGCTCTTTCTCGATCACTTTCTTGCTACTTTGACATATGGCAAGCTATTATTCCGAGAACCTTGTCACAATCTCATAGCATCTTAGCACGGCGTTAGACGAACACGACAAACTCAAGAAGAGCGCGAGGCAAGAAAGCGGCGCGAGTTGGCGAAGATAGATGAATTCAACAAGCTGACTCAGTTGGTCTTGACCAAGGTGTGTTGACTAAACCTGGTTCCAGTTTCTTGCGCTCATGGCGTGAGAATAGAAAAAGGAAAACGATTGGTCTCAAGAATCTTTTGCCCTCACTACCAAACTCCTTCAAATCAACCCCGAGTTCTACACCATCTGGAATTATCGACGCACAATTCTAATCAATGGAGTCTTTGCCAACAGGTAGGCTCAAGAATTTTTTTCAAGGGGAAATAAATCATTATTTTGAATCTTGAATTTGATCCGTCAAGTCACCCAGAAGCCATCCGTGATGTCCTGACTGAGGAACTGGCCATGACCATGTCCGCTTTAAAAGCACGTCCCAAGGTGTACTGGATATGGAATCACCGGAGGTGGTGTTTGGAAAACATTCCAGACGGACCGGGACAGGCAGTCCACGGATGGAAGCAAGACGCCTGGAACAAGGAGTTGTTCGTCGTCCAGAAGATGCTCGATGCCGATCCGAGGAACTGTATGTTCTTCCTTCCCTCGTTTCCATCCCCCCTATATCCTTTTCCTCTAATTGAATTCAGGCACTTCATTCACATGCTCGTTACAGTTCTTGCATGGGATTATCGCCGATATATCCTATCCGAAATGCCCACTCCCCCTTCTGAAATCACGGAGCTCGCATACACATCGAAGAAAATAGAATCCAATTTCTCAAACTTTTCCGCGTGGCATCAGCGGTCGAAGACACTGGCTCCCTTATGGGTCCAAGGTAAATTAGACGAATCAAAGTCTCGAGAGGAAGGTGTGACTGCGATCGGGCAGTGTTCTCCGCAAATTTGCCTCAAGTCTGACGTCACCATCCCCAGAATTTGAGCTGCTGCGGAATGCTATGTACACGGATCCGAATGACCAGAGCGTCTGGATGTACCATCGTTGGTTAGTGGGCTCGGGTAAGCTCCATGTACTTTTTGTTATCCAGATAGAAACGTCAATGTCACTGTTGACAGGTGGGGGTAAAGATGTGTTGGTCAGGGAAATTGCCGCGATCCAAGAATTGCTGGATGAACAGCCTGATAGTAAATGTGAGCAAGAAGAATCGTCTGTTCGAATGTTGCAACGTGTGAGGGTGCTGACGGCTATCCCTTCCGGCAGGGTGTCTCGAATCGATCATTCATTATAAGCGACTTTTGCTCAGGAACTGGTCGTATAAACCTGATGTTGATGCACCACAACTGTCGTATGAGTGCATAGATCTATTGAAACGGCTCGAGGCGCTAGATCCCATGCGTCGTAATAGATATCAAGAACTAGGCGAGTCCTCACTTGAAATGGTTGATACTCCTTTTACTCATGTCACATAGCTGAGCAGTTGAGATGCAATGTTTAAATGGCTCAGGAACATTCTTTCTTTTCAATATAATTTTAATTCATTTATTCGAATCCATGTTACAACAAACAAGCCGAGTCACTCCACAACGCTAGATCCATCGGAGATGTTTGATCTGCTCTATGCGTTCAGCATTTGCATTCGCCAGGCTTGCATTGGCAGCTGTTTGGAGTAGTGATAAGAAGTGACACAAATAGGGGCGGCCGTTCTGCCATCAGCGAAATAACTCACTTTGCGCCACAGGTGCAGCTGTTGTTGCCGCAGTGTTGGTTAACAGGGACGTTGATAGACTAGATACGATGGAGGTGAGCATATGAACGGGGCAACACAGGCGCAAAGGCGACAACGTACAGCAACCATGATGATGTGTTGAAATATGAATGTACGGCAAACTGGTGTTGGTTGGTTGTAGTTCGGAAGAAAAAGACGATTTCCAATGGGTGATAGAAACGGACAGAACTGCAGGTCTTATATACCTCAGATCATCGTATTTTGGTATATTTGGTGTTCGTACTCCCATGCGGGAAACGGAGGTTCTTAATGGGGACAGGTTGCTAATTGCCTCACTTTCTTAGCCTAGGGCTTGGCCACAGTCTGAGTCGGAGTCGGTCACGCTGACTACTTTACATTGCAGCTTATTTATATTCTGTTACGAAAACTGATACATTTTCCAATCACTAGAATTCAAAAGAAATAAGATAAAGAGATGGTATGCCAAACCGTCTCGCCTGATAATGTTGTAGAGCCGCCATGATAAGAGACCGCCACACGTTGGATGTAGATCCTTGTAATCGCTTTTTTGTTTTGCGCCAAGGGCATCACGTAATTTGACACAAGTGGTTCATTTTTCACGGACTGAGCTCTGCACCAAACGGTAGATGTAGTGTGAGGTGGTGAATCTGGGTATCCAGCAAACGCGAAAAGATGCGCGGTCTCAATGAGGTGTCAACTAACCCGCACGGATTGTGATGCTCCAAGCGAGAAGAGAAGAACGAATTTTCTGCTTGACACCACTCTGCAATGAACTTGGCAATGGAGGACTTCCCAGCGCCCGCGTCGTCGCGAGACCTATTGCCATTGGTGCAGTGAAGGCTCAATGGTGGCCCACGTCCTTACACAATCGTCGGTTTTTCTCCCTATTGTTATCGTTCAGTATTTGACCGTCTCTTGTAAGGTAGACACCAACACCGTACATTTACGTGCAAGACCGATCTTCAGACCATGGAGTGCAACAATAGCGTACAATAAATAATAAATGTCACACATATGATTTGAACCGGATAGAGCCGTGCCTCGTGTAAACAGCGTGTGTTGTGGAATAGAAGAGAGAGCGAGCTCTGATTCGATCCACGACGATGGATAACCGTGCCAACTTGCACGACAATTTCTTTTCAAGAACGTCAACTCCTCCTACCAACCCTTTACCTCCTCCACCTGATCAGCATCCTTTTTCTCCCCACCTTGGTTCCAATTCTTCTCCCAGTCTCATCGACGCTCTCTTCCCGCCTACAGCTCCTCCCGACGAGCAGCACATTTCTATTGATCATCCTGTCGAAAAATCGGAGTCTGCTGTTCTGAATGAGTCTGTTACAAATTCTGCCACTGCTACTGATAGGCAGAATGCTTTGCTCTCCCTACTGCCTGCTACCAACTCTCGTTCTCCACAGGTTCAGCCACAGCAGGTTCCGACTCCTCCTGGTTCCAGTTCTCGTTCCAATGCTTCCCCACAACAGCCTACAGATCCCCAGAAACTTTTAGAACAAATGATGACGGGGTGCGTCATCACCTTTTCTTTTCTTTATTCTCCTTTTAAAAAATCATTTCAGAACTAGCTCTCGTACTACAAACTATTCCGATTCCCAGAGAAGCAATCAACAGGCTCCTTCGCCTCCATTTAATCAACGTGAAGATTACCGAAGCTTCGTTCAGAATCATGGTCACTCCACCGAAACCTCTCCCCGGCCCCGCCCAATCCAGCAGCAGCAGGTCCCCCCTCAGCAACAGCAACAGCAACAGCCTCCTCCGTCCCCACGCAGATCCATGTTTGAATTCACTTCTGCCTTTGATCTCCTGGCTACCAAAAAGAAACCAGCGCCGGTGCCGGTGCCCAACCTCCCAGAGGACGCCTGGAACACAGTCATCGATCCAAAGCGTCAATCCGTCGAGAACCTCCTTGAGAACCTCACCCGTCCTGTTCCTGTGTCCCAACCTCAACCGCCCGCCTATGAAGCTTACCTCAGCACGGATTTCCAGCAGCCCGATTCGACTCCGCCTTCCACCACTAGTACGCGTGCACCGCTGCCGCCTATTCCCACGAACCAGAAGCCTGTTTCTGTTACTATTTCAGGAGGTCCAATCCCGCCCATTCCCAACCCGACCAGCTCGCCTCGAGGAGGTTCTCCCAAACCGCTCCATCGTCCTCAGGCGCGCGGAGGCGAGGTCTACAGTAATAATAACAATGCCCAGACATCGATCTACCCTGGATCTGGCAATCGTCGTGACAAAGAAAGCTCACCTGGTCCAAGAGGAGGAAGTGGTGGTAGTATCAAAAGCGGATCGCAGAGGATCCAACAGCCACAAGCCAAGTTCTCAAAGCCTCCTCCTAGTCCTGGGTATGTTTTCATTGACCTTTCCTCCCTCACTTCCCGTGGAAACTGACAAAATAATTATCACAAAAGACCTCAATCACAGACGATCGTATTTGACGTATCCCAACAACTCGATGAAATTCAAGCTCGCGATTCTGTCAAATCTACCGCGATCGCTCTCGTAAGGCAAGATGCCGTCTTCTTGCCTGGAACCACTATCGGTGCTACCCACTGGGTAGCCTATGCGATGACACGTGGACGCGTCCGTGTCATCTCGCGTTCGAGCGGCGACAGGACCCTACTTCAGCTCCCTCAGATCTTTGCCTCCTCGTCCAGCGTGATCGATATGGCTGTTTACGGGAACAGACTTGCGGGTGTCACGTCGGATGGTGGATTTGTCGTTTGGGAGCTGCCAGAGCTAATTACGGATGATGTTCCGTAAGTGTTCGCTACTCTATTTTGGTCCTCCAATGTTAAATGTTACTTTTAGTGGTCAAATATTGTTGTGTGTTCCTTCTACGAACGATCACGATGCTATTCGTTCCGTCAAATGGCACCCTAAAGATCTAGATACACTTGCTATTGCTTCTGAAAGCAGAATTGTTGTCATTGACCTGACGAATACTCATGCACTTCACATACAACCTTTGCCTCATTCTGACTTGTATCACATTGGCCAGGTGTTTAATGTGCCTTCGGTAGGTGATTTTTTCATGGTTGATCTCTGCTTATGCTCAAACCATTCTAGACTGTAGTTGCTTTTGATTTCGACGTAGAACATTATTCCCTTGCAACCATATCCAAGGATTCTAGCCTCACCATTTGGAACATGCAAGACAGCCTTCCCTACGCATCTCATAGGATTTACGGGGACGACACCCCCTCGTCACTCACTTTTGTCGACGGGGGTATCGTCGTCGGGAGGAGGAGCGGCACAATCTTCCAGCTCCTCTCCATGTCGACCAAAAACATCCTCTCCACTATCCGATTCGTCAACGGCCTCCAAGATGACCCAGACATGTTCGGGCACATCAGCTACGATGCGCGGATTCAGACGCTTTGGGTTGCGAACAGCCGGCGGGATTCGCTCATTGCGCTCAAGTTGCACTTTGACCCTTCTTATGCTTCTGGCCCTGGTATTGAGGACGGTGGGTACATTGGCCAAGTCGTTGAGTTCTCGGGTATTAAACCCACCATTCACTTTGTGATCCTTACGGCCGACTCCGATCCCCATGGGGACGAAGCTCATGCGGCGTGTATTGCTGCCAAGATCCCTCCCGGCGAGCTTGCGCTCGTTGCGTTCTCTGTCCATTCGTCCGGAGTGGATCAAGTATTGATCAGAAAGGAGTGGTTCGACTCTGGACTTGTCCATGCGGACAGCAAGTTCCCCTGGGATATTCCTCCTCCATCTGGTATGTCTGACACAACGCCGACTTCGACTGCAGCGTCGACGGCGACGAAGCCTCAGTCGCAGCTGCAGATTCAGACGCAGACGCAGAATCAGGGACAGGCACCACCGCAATTGCGAAATCCGCTTCCCATGCCTCCTGCGGCTCCCCATCCTCAGACGATGCTTCCTCCGCCACCTTTCCCTGCTGGTTCCATTCCGCCGCTGCCTATTAGTACCGCGACCACGCGTGGACGGACGACGCCTCCTTCCGAAGATATAGAGAATGATTTGTCAGAGGGTAGGAGTGATATCAAAGGTGGAGGGCGAGGCTCTAACTCTGGTGCTGGTGCCAACATCGTTCCGAAAGGGAAGAGTGTGAATTGGAAAGAAAAGGAGGAGAACGCGAAGGATAAGGAAAAGAATGTCAAGTCGATTAGCGATGCGACGGCGATTAACGAGTCTGCTCTGGGCCAAGCTTTGACTAGGGAGATTAAGAAGACAGAAGACAATTTACATACAAAACTTGGGAAGCTTATCGGGAAGGAGATGGATAGGCAACGTAAGTCGGAGTCTTGCCTTTTAAAATGCCAAACTTCTAAACGTTTCCCAATTTTATTCTAGATCAACGATTTGAAGACGCTAGGTTGCATGACCAAGCTGAGGAGTTTACTCGTCAAGAAAGGATATTGAAGCTTATCTCGAGCGAGCTGACGAGGAACACGACTCGAGTGGTCGAGCAGGCGGTCAAGGCTGAGGTTCTGCAGTCTGTCCTTCCTTCTTTGGAAACTATCACTCGTGCGGAAGTCAAGGCGGTGGTAAATGAACAGGTTGCAAATGGATTGATAGAGGTTGTTAACAGAGTAAGTTACTTCCACATTTCTCAAAACGATAAAAAAAGTTGAAACTAACGCGCATACACAGGGCCTACCTGGCGAGATTGAAAAAATGCTTCTCCGCCCCTCCATCTCCAACCACTACGCGAGCCTGTTGACTCAAACCCTGATGCCCGTTCTGGAGCGACAGATCAAGGACACGCTGAGCTCTGCCTTTTTGCAGTTCCATGCTCAGCATAGTGCCAATTTACAACAGGAGATGATGAGGGAGCTGAGGAATGAGCTGAGTGTTATCAAGTCTGATCTTGGGAGTTGGCATGGGGAGGCTTTGAGGAGTCAAGAGGTACGCTTTCCGCTCCTTTTCTTTATCCAGAATTTACATTTTTTTTTTGGTTGGGGCTTTATAGGCCACAATTCGGGAATTGGAGCGCACCGTCCGTTCGTTGTCTGAGCAGGTGAAATACCTCAGTATAAGCAACGCAGGACCACCTTCGGCCACGTTGCATCATCTACAACAGGCGCAACATGCACAAAACTCTCCCGCTGGCCCACAACCACCTCAACTTCAAGGCACCGTTGGTCCATCGCATCTTCGTCAGGTCAACTTGCCGCCACCATCTCAAGCACCACAACAGAGTGGCAATGGTGCATATAACGGACCCCTCCCGCCTTTCCAACATCAGCATGCACCAGCCCCGCCGTCTCATCAGCAGCAACCACTGTCGGCATCGTTGCCTTCATCCATACACCAACAGTGGTACCCTGGCATTGCCGCCCCGCAAGCTTCTCATCCGGCTACGATCCCCCAGCCTCCGATGAGTTCAGGACCCCAGGACGAAAAGACGCCTCCTCCCGCAGCTGCTATTCCTCCTCCTTCGCTTTCCAAAGCGGATCAGTGGGACGAGCTGTATTTGGGTGTGCTGACTTCTCAGGATGTGGGTAAGCTGAGAGATCTGTTGGCGAGGACGAACCCGGAGATTGTGCTCCCTTTGAATAGTGCTCCCTTAGTTTCGCAAGCTGTTATTTTGACGCTCGTTCACAGGGTACGTATCAATTATTCATATTTGGTCACACTGTACTGATACTTGCTATTTTTTTTCTCCCCTCTAGTTGTCTGGGATTGTTGGAGAGACAGCACCCAATGACGAGCTGTTTAAGACGATGTTGTGGTGGTTACAACGCGTTGCCAATCTCCTCCGCCCTGACGACAAGCTCATCGCTGATTTTATTCCGCGGGTTGTGCCTACCGTTCAACAGTCTCTCAATACGACCAAGCAGCGCTTGGCTATCTTGCCTGGAGGTTCTGGAACGATTGAGGCTGCGAGACAGCTGACTGACGTCCAGGAGATCCTTCGTCGTAAAGCTCCTGTCTAACACTGTTTATCTGTTTCTTCTCTCTCTCTCTCTTCCTGTCTCCTTTTTTTTGTTGTTCATTACTACCGACGAAGCCAGAAGAAAAAAAGTATAAAAGAAATTTTTCGATAGTACTTGGTACCATGACCCAGCATATGATTTCCTCATTTTTGCTGTTGTTGTAGTTTTTGCTGGACCCGTTTATTTGTGCCAACAGCTTTTCCAGTTTTCTTCTCTGTTTTTGATAATTGTGACAATACCAGACCTTGTCATATATTGAATACCCATATCATTACTTATGCTGTATTGCCAACAAAGCCCCAATACTGTGACTTAGGAAAGTAATGTGTCCATAACCTGAATCTTTGCTTCAAATGGACATTGACAATTATTTGATACATTTATTTTCTAGCCCAAAGTATAACTACAGGAAATAATATCATTGATGGATTCAACAGGAATCAGATTCCAATGGAACACCCAATCTGCACTCGAATGGCTGTTTTGCGTGCTGCAATCGCATGAGGTACAGCTACTTGATATCCCACAAGATAGTCATGGCATTCAGGGCCGTTAAGCGCAATAATGTCGTTTTCGGTATTTAACACTGGAAGATTGTGCTGAAGACAAGAGTAATTAGACACATAGTGAAAATGGAGTGGTACATACCGGATGTTGCGTCGGATCATCTCCGTTGATAAAAGGAACAGTTTTAAAGTGACGGTGAAGTCCATCACCACACTGAAGATTATAATTCTATTTGTATGCTCAAACCAAATACCATTCAGTAAGTAATCGAAACTCACAATGTAGGTGACACGTGTTAGAGGTGCAAGGAGGGGCGGCAAAGCTGCAGCCAATGCAGGAGCCAGAGCTGCAGCAAATGCAGAAGCAAACCACGGAGGCGCCAGAGCTGGTATCAGGCATGTGTGAAACAATCACATTTGAAAAGGCAAGCACAACTTACCAGGACCTGCATGTTCTGCTATAACCTTAGATTCATAGATGGCCCTGTTTGCATCATCATGTCGTGTTGCCACATTTACGACTGGAACACAATGAGCACAAAACAATCAGGAAATCTATTAAAATGTAACCATGGCTGGCATGGATACGGCCGTTATAGTCTACTGCATTGAAGATATCATTGAGTGTTGGAGGATTTTGTGGTTGTAGCGGGAGAGGTGTGCCACCTGCGGGTTGGGGGGGGAGTTGGACAACCATTTGTAGACGATTGTCTGTGAAGATAATGTGAAAACACAGTGAAAAAGGGTGAAAAGATAAAGGCATTGTGCTGCAGACTCACAAATACAAAGGCGAATTGGCAAGGTGGTTGATTCAGCTTGACTTATAATGTCTGAAGAAAAATGTTTTCGATGATTGTGCCGCAGTGCAATGTGTCACTGTGACACTGACAGAACGCGTTTTTACTTGGAACGCTTGCCCGCTGCTGGCACAGCAACAACCATCGAACCCACACAGCTGAAACTCCTTATTTAAACAATCTGACCAGTTCCTTTTCTCTGACGCCCGATACACAGTCAAATTGTTAGTAACGACACTAAGCACACTCCGTTTCAAACATGGCTCCTGGAAGGGGATGGTTCAATCTCGAGGCGGGAGGTGGGGTTATCCCGGACACGTCCTTCTTTGAGGGCGACTCTGCATTCAAATTTCTGAATCTATCGAAGACTACGAGGTTATACGGGTTCGTCGGCTGGTGCGTAACATGCTACCTTTGAACTCATATTGATGTCGACTGAAACAAATCTACCCTCTTAACTCTTTGACAGCCTCATTGCAGGCTTCGTGCTCAGTCTCCTTGGGACAATATTATTGACTTTCGGCTGGTTGATCAGCTTTGCAAGTGCGTATTTTGACACCTTTGAGTGTCAGAGCATTCTCACAAACACCACGCGCAGTACTCTATGTGCTCGGCACTGTTATCTCTCTTATTGGGACGGGTTTCATTATTGGAGTGCGTGGTATCTTGCATGTACGTTCAACTTGGAAATAAATGCTTACACTTTGCTTCGTGACAGTTCTTCCGACAATTGAAATTGGTATGTTGATATACAAAATCTTACTTCGATTGCCCAGAAGGTGCTCAGCTTTCTTGTCTGTTCAGATGTTCAAACCCGTTCGCATCGTTGCCACAATTATTTTCCTAGGTTCAATAGGTCTCGTACTGGTCGGGGCATTCGTCCTCCGCAATTCTGTGAGGATCTCTGTCAGTTTTGATTATTATTGTTTTGATAGCTTATTTGTCTTGCGACGACAGATCCTATGTCTCGGTATGCCACCACATCTTTTGAAATTCTGTACCGCGCGTACTGATTAGTGTAATATTTTTTAGTCTTTGTGTTCATTGAGTTCCTGGCATACACATGGTATACCCTCTCGTACATACCGTACGCTCGAGACGCAGTGAAGAAAACAGTTGGATTATAGTTCACTAGAGGGGAAACATACGACATAGTTCTGCTTTTACCAGAGGTAGATTGATACTCCCCCCAGCTTGGACGCTGCAGACGTCTTCTGTCTTTTGGTCACGATTGCATTTACTTCTGAGCTTTTTTAATTTAGGGTTACGATGAAGACTTCTTGACTCCTACGGCAGAGAGCACCCGTCTTACTAGAACACTCAAACGCTAAAATTGTTCTTCAGTTCTCTCAGCGTCTCAATTACACTGCTTTTTGGTGTGTGACTCGAGGTAGATGTTGCCTTCCTGTGGATTTCTTGAGCATCAAACAAACGAGTAGAGAAGACAAACAAACCTAACAGCATCACTATCGAGGCGCATAAAGACGTTCCACTTTTTCTCATCTCCGATGGTTGATTGTCCGGTAGATATGTCATTTTTTTTCGACAATCCCTTGAAGTTCTGTCAGCTCTGCGTTTGAAGGGTCGATGTGTTTTGCAAAGGCCATATTGTCTTTCGTGTATTCGTGACCGACGAACACAATCGTTCGATCTGGAAGGGTGCCTAAATATTCGAGTGCAGAGACCATTTCGGATCCTATGCCCTCGAAAAAACGACCACAGCCAGCAATAAAGAGTGTGTCGCCAGTGAAGACGCTTCCGGGCTTATCTTCATCGGTAGAATCGGTGACATAGTAACATATGGAATCTTGAGTGTGGCATGGAGTAGCCAGACATCTGGAACTTGTGAAATCATATGGCTCAGGCGAAGAAAATGGTAGTATTTACTTGACATGAATATTCCCGATCTTGAATTCATCTTTATCTTTCACGAGACGGGATAAAGCCAGTACCTTATTGCTGCCGCCATAAATTGGTGCACCTGGGTACTTCGCGGCCTGCGGGGCGTTCAGTAATTATTCAGAAATAAAATTTAGGTAAATGTCGCATACAAAATCCTACATAAGACCCAAAGCAATGTCCACAAATTTCAGCCAGAAACACCTCAACTCTCGAGAAACCCTACCTTGTTCCCTCCAGCATGGTCATTATGATGGTGAGTGGTGATACCAGCTACGATTTTTACCCCGTTGGATTCTGCCACTGCTGCTACTTTGGCGACGTCATATGGATCTACTGCGGCAGCTGTCTTGGAGGACTCGTCGATGAGCAGATATGAATAGTTGTCTTTGCGAACAGGAATGGGCACGATCTTCATGGTGCGGTGTTGGAATGGACGAAGGAGAGAATGATTATGACGAAGACTCCGAAACATGGTCAATGGTTCGGACAATAGTCTCTAATGAGTTCTTCCGTAAGAGAAAAGGATTCCTGCCTCAGTTCTCATCGTGTATTCTTCGTGACTGCTGGGTTTATAAAGTCAGGGGCCGTGGTACGCATCAAAGCCGCTGTAATTCTCACATGCAGAGATGGTCAGCGGCCATGCATTGATTTCAATCCCATTCACTTTCTTTTTCACTTTAGACTTCTCTGAAATAGATTTTTTGTGAGGCGCATGCTCGCCGACGCGTTTTCAAGGTAGAAAAACTAAAAACCAATGCATGATCACCTGCCTCTGGTATGCTATCAAGTTTTTCTTTGCGCGCAACAACTTGGTTAATCATTTGTTTCAATTCAGCGACCCTCGCTCAGTAAGAGGCAAGGACGAGGCAGACCTGATCCACCCAATCCACCCAATCCTCATGACCCACCCCCCAATCCTCATGACCCACCCCCAAATCCTCATGACCCACAGATTCCACCGCCACCGCCACCACCCAACAGCCCACCTCCTACAGTTACGCAAGCCAACCCTAGTAACCCAGATGTAGTCGCGTCCTACAGCTCTCAATTTTTGTCTCAAAGCAATCTAGACAGCAATCCCACACCAACGGGCAGCTACCTTAATCCAAATTCAGGAGGAACTCCATCACAGGTGACTACTGCCTTCGCGGTCGTCTCGTCGACGGGCACCTCCATGTCCCATTCATTAAGTTCTACAGCTCAAAAGAGTGACTCGGGGACTGCATATAGCTCTCCCACCTCAGCTTCAACGGGGCCTGCATCCAAGGTTGGAGTCAACATTGCCATCATCACGGGTGTCATCCTAGCAATTGTCTTTATTGTTATTGGCTTTCGCGTTATGCGCGTGGTATTGCGCAGGCCAGACCGACGGACATCCTCCAATCGTTTTGTCCACGATTATCCATTTGCACCTCAAGCGCAGTTCCAGAGAATTCGAACACAATCATCGGTTGGGTCTTCTGAAACGGACATGAGTACCACCTCATCACCTTGTGTCACAATTTCGTCTGTTCAAACAGGGTCATAACTCGATGTTCCACTTTTCTTCTGTAATTGCCACTCATTCACTCATTCTGAATTCAATATTTCGGACATCGCCCACTATAGATCGGCTCCAATCATTTTTCTGCAAACTATATGTATTATATGGCTATCAATTGTCTATTCGGATGCCGGGTGCCAAAGGGTTCCATATATATATATATATGTATCAATTCTTCAAAATTGCCTGAACAACATTGCTAACCCTCAGCTGCCTTAGATCTGTATATGTTTGACCACACCCCACGAAAAAAATAGGTTGACCAGTGACATATGTCATTGACAGAGCTGCACCAACCTAAACAAGATCAGAAAATAATGAGCTGACCACAACGCGTTTAACTGACCTTGTCATCCACAGTATCCCACTTGGTGATGAGCATGCCGTCGATTCCACGGCCTTTGCTGGCGATAGAGGCAGAGGAGAAATCGCGAAGTGCTCGATCGAATTTGGTTAGCTGATCGACGGCTTCATTACCCACAAGAGCTTCGCCAACAAAGATGATCTTGTCGGGATTATTCAGCGACACGAGCTAAAGACAGGATTTAAAAGATAGAAAGAAAGAAAGACAAGGAAAAATATTCATACCTTTGCAAGAGCGCGCATGAGAGGCTAGATTAAAAGACTGTTAAGTGATGTCCGCTCTGGCGTAATGAACCACATGGACACACCTCATTATCCTGCATTCTACCAGCAGTGTCTATAAGAACGACGTCAAAGTCGTTATCGCGTGCTTCATTGTGTTAGTGATCGAAGCTAACATGAAGTGACCAAAAGTCTCGACTAACCATAATTAATCGCCTCTCGGGCAATTCCCGCTGCATCTTTTCCATAACCTTTTTCAAATAATTCTACTGAACCTCGGCTGTCTGTTGACCCGTTGACACTTAGCATGCTCAAATTTCGCACATGCACGCGGAGCTGTTCGACTGCTCCACTCCTAAAAACAAAGAAGACATTTAGACAATATAAATGGCCGATGAACACGGTAGTGCATACCGGAAGGTATCACATGCAGCGATCAAAACGCGCAATCCGTTTTGAATGAGCCAGAAGCAAACTTTCGACAGATTGGTGCTTTTCCCGACGCCATTGACACCCACAAATGTGATACTGTACGGCATCCGTTGCTGGTTTGATGCAAGTGGAGCGGATAGTTTGCTTCGTATGGACAACAACAGATCGGTCGACGTCTTAGGGGTGAGTATTCGTGTCAAAGAAGTGGATAGTGCGACTCGCACGGTGTTGTTAATGGCTAGTAACAAAAGGAGTCAATACACGGAACCAGGTAGAGATCGATCTCGCTTCACTTTGAAAAGATCCAATCTTCTTCCCTACCAAAATTTCTCCAACTCCTTCACAAACTTTATCGGCGATCTCCATTGCGACATTCTTCTTCATGAGATGCTGCTTCATCGCTTCAAGAACGGGATTCAGATCTGCTTCGTTTAGAACCTTCGACCCAGTCAAACGGGCAAATATGGATCCCATAGTCCCTGGGGCACCCTCACTTGCAATTTTTGAGTCCAGAGGCTTGAGCGCGTTCGCAATGGCGTCATCAGTACCATCTTTCTCTTTGGTGAGGTCCCAATCCTTCACTTCATACAACCCATCGTTAGTTCTCGCTCCCAAAGACGATTGGTCGATCAGCGACTGTAAATGATGAACACCATTGTCTATGGTTCCAGACAAATCAGATTTATCGGTACTGAAGTCCAATTCAGCCATATCGGCCGCAGTTGGAGCCTCATCACCCCATTTTCTCTGAGCCTTAGCCTTAGACTTGCGCTTTGACAAGGCATCAGAGCTATATAAAAAATGAATGTAAATTGCAGAAAGGAAAGCAAAAGAGATGATTCCGCACTCCGAATCCGCACTTTCTCTGCCGCTCACCGCCCTCCCTCCCCTTCCCCCACGCCTACCCCCACGACCCCGTAAACGATTTTTTAAAGCCTGTATGTTTAAGGCAATCTGCTGTTCGTCCATCGGAGTTTCCGGATTAAGGGTCGGCACTGGCAAAAACATCAGCAAAAAAACTCATATGTGGGGAACATAACAAAACCCGTATCATGCTCGTCAACAGAAGGCGGAATGTTATCGGCTTGCGGTTCAACAGAATTGCGCGGGCGTGATTTCCGATCCTGCCACATTATCATTGGCACGCAATTTACTGGGAGGATATAGAAATTGGCTTACAGTAGTATCTTCCAGCTCCTTCAGAAGTTTGTCGAATAGAGCATCCCAACTTTTGAACATCTTCTGAAAATCCCATGAGGTGGTCTGGAACGTTGCAGCTTTCGCAGTGTTCATAGTGTGCAATGATGCGATGAAGGCAGTCAAAACAGGCTCAAAATATTGGATAAAGAGACGGCGCATAGCAGAGAGTAGGTCATCGATATACGTTAACTGAAGGATGCGTTGATATGCCACCTGTACGATTGAGGCGATGAGCCTATGCTTTAAGGTTGAATTCTGAGGCGGTCTCACCACAAAAATAAGTTCTAGATCATTCACAAATGTCCACTTTAAAGCATAACCATCCTTCTCGTATTTCTGCTCTGCAGTACGGCCTTCAATCAATAATTCACGGATTAAGGAATTGACGGGAGACACGGCTGATACTGCGAGTTGAGCTGCATCTGGTGTAAAAGATCGAGACCAAAGGACAAAACCACCTACACAAATGTTTCACTATCCGTGCAGTGATTCGGACATTAGGTACGTACCCTTGTGTGAAATAGAGCAATGGTCGAGCATACTGGAATGAAAGTTGTGTGAAAGCGGAGTTTTTTTCGATTTGCAATGCCTTATTTGGAAGTTTCCGTTGTTCTATTTTGTCAATTCAATTCCCGACGATAAACTATTCGACCAGAAGCTCAAATATATAAATTAAGAGAGCTGAAGGAGTAAGCATACAAAAAATCGGCATATTCGTTTTCTGCAGGTTATCTGCACGGTAGCACCGGATTCATTGGGCCACACTCAGGCTCCGACTGTATGTCACTGACGACATGGTGGGGATACAAAAGGGAGCATTGGAAAAAATCACAATCAACTCATATTTGGTTTCGGCAATCCCAAAGAAAATGATCGAGACTCAGAATTCCTATCCTGAAATGGTAATCATTATCAAGTTTAGCAATAGGCTGAGGAGTATACTAGCAAGCAGACATGTACAGACAAACCCCGATATCATGAATAGCATCAAATTACATACTCGTTGGATTAGGCAACGTTCAGAAACAAAAAATCAAATGGAATTCAAAGCTAGAGGGCGGCGGGAAAAATTTTAATTGTGCGATATCAACACCTGGATGAAAGACGAGGATAAAATTGAATGGGGTAGATGATTGTGGACTGTCACATAAGTCCACTGACCATAGAGCAGCCACAACTAGGCGTATTCGACTGGCCTTTGACTCCCGTCACCTTCTTGTGACGCTTTGATATCGTCCTCACTGGTGTCTGAAGCAGTTGAAGACCGACTTAAAGAAACGGGTCCAATTGCCTTGGGGTTAAAGGAGAAGGCCCCCTTCGGAATGAACGTAGAAAAGAAAATCAGGACGCAGGCGACGGAAAAGTGGATGCTAAAAAATATTGATCATTCGGCATGTAACCAAAATAGAATACATCTGACGTACCCTCCAACAGTCTTTAATGAATAAATGATATTATTATGCTGCACAAAGTCTTTATCAATGACCTTGCCAAGCACTGAGCTGAGGACAGCGTTCATAACGATGTAGCTCGAGTAGAGGAAAGCCATAACCGCGCCGAGAGATGAAACATTGTTGTTGCCTGAAGAACGATGTCAGCTATATGATGGTCAGTTTCATTAGGACACCTACTGAATTTCGAGTTAGTGAGCATGGATTGGATATAAGCAGCTAATGAGACATCTCCAGCCGCCCAACCCTGAGGGAATATTTAGTACAACGCTCCGAATGATTTGGGGATTGAAACATGCGTATGAAATCGGAATGAAACTACCAGCCACTCTCCAGGCCCATGAAACATCAGGTCGAGCTCGCTTGGCGAATGCAGGAAGAACCCAGACAAGGTTGAGCTACGTTGTAGATGAGTTTTGATACGGAATTTTCAATTGCCTTCCACACTTACGGCGATGGCGTCAAGACGCAACCAAGGAAGTGGTGTAGTGACAACATCAGAGAAGATAAGAACGGTGAGAGCACCAAGGAGCTAGGGAATCTCTCAGAACTGGAAATTGTTGGTAGTCGGAACTGACATACTTCGCCGAAATTCGAGCCACCAACGATGATCTGACTCCACGCAGAGGTACGAAGAACACGCTTTGCGAAGGCAGGAGCGAGGGAATTCTCCAAGAATCTGTGCGTGTATAACGCAACAGCACTGGAGAAATGAATGAGACAAAAAGACAACGACTTGTGTTTGAAGGCTCACTATGCAGGGAACAACCCTGGAAAGGAGTGTGAATAGGGGATCGGATAACAAAATGAGAGTTAAAAGACTCACAAACAAATTGCCTATTCAAGAGCACCAACTTGGCACCAACCCAGATTGATTCACCGAAGCCGAGGATGCCATATCCAACATCACTGAGATAGCTCGTTTTACCTTTGCGGGCGCTAACGTCACCAAGGCCGCTTGCCTCCATCTCCTCCACGAGAGCCTGTCGGCGACTCTTGAAATTAAGGGTGCTGATAATAAGCCAGAGGAAGCCGGCGAAGACGAAGAAAACTATAGTTAAGAGGTAAGAGGCACGCATCGACTAAGGATGTCAGACGAGTAGTACCTGGAGTCATAAAGAAACTATAATTATTTCCAAAACGACTTATAGCCGAGGAAGAAGCAAAAGCTCCAGCCGTTCCAGTAATTTCGTAGAAGATATGCTGCAAGAACATTGAGAATCATATTAGAAATGACAAGCGCTAGACATACCACAGTCGCATCCATTCGACGTAGCTTGAGAACATCACCACCAACGATATCCGCAGGACTAAAAATGACGTTATTGGCATGTAGGTAGGAGGCGAAGAAGCAAGAGACGCACATAACTCGGCGAATGAGTTCGACCATACCATAAGAAATACCGGACAATGTCCAAATAACGAAGATCTATAAAGCACGCTAAGAAACATCGGCAAATAAAATTTTCTACAACACACAAGGTTTGGATTCCAAGTGCCATATACCGGATCTTTGACTTTAGCAGGCTTGACCTTTCCACCTGAATAAAATTGATCAACTCGTGTCTACGTTCTTCAAAGACACAATACTGACCAGTAGACGCATCAACGATGAGAAGGATGGCGGTCATCAGAGCAAACAAAAATATCGCAGCCGATAAGACGGTGCGAGTGGGCCACCTCCTGATGAGTGGTGCAATCAAGATGGCACCAACGCATTGTGCTGCTTGATTAACACCCTGAGCGGCACCGACTGTGAGGGAAATGTTAAAGTGCGTGGCGTCACTAGGTTGCTTGACTTACGCTTCGTAAAAGTGTTCGTTTTCTTGAACCGATCGGTGGCTAGTGTCGTGATTGAGCCATTGAAAAACTCAAGACCGAACTTGTACATCATGATACCGGCGATGTAGAAGCCACTGCAGGTTCACCGTGAGCAAGATCAGTATGCTCTTCATGTAGTCTGAACATACATGTTGCGCCTTTCAATCGCATTAAAGGCTGGAAATCAATCAGCATGGTATCGAAGAGAAAACTCAACACGGCTCACAATGCCAAATTTCGCTGAAGCCCATTTTTAACAACCAGAAGAGATAGTGGGCGAAGGAGTGCAAACCCCCTTGGGTGGGTTCTCATCTCTTCTATAGCCTAATCCTGAGGCACGTTCGTCTGTCACGGAAGGGATATGTCAAATGCAGGAGTCCGGCGTTCAATTGAGTCTTGACATTTTGAGTGTTCGAAAAAACTAGAGATCGGTCTCTGTTATAAATCTAGGCCGTTGTACGACTAGCAGCACTGTACGAGGGCAGGAAGAGGCTTGATTTTACGCAGTGGTTTGGGAGGGTGTACTACAGTACATCCCCAACCTTCATCCTTTTGGTTTTGGTACCGGGCTTGGCAGGGATTGACAGGGATTAACATACTGCCAAGCCATGAGCTGTTTACTGCTTGGCGGCCTGTGTTTTGATAAAGTGGCCATAAGAGATTGGTGAGAAAATATTTTTCTCAAACGTAAGTGGCTTTTCCAAGCCCTCCTTCACGAATCAGCCTGAATCGGCACATGGGTATGAGGCAGCTAAGCAAGTAGCCAAGTGGATGGAATTACCATAACGAGAATGACGTGGGATGGTCAATTACCAAATTCGGCTAAGAGGCGACACACGACCAACCCAAATCGTCGTGGTTTTCGAACTCCAAACTTCCAACTTGGTTCCCCAGCTTCTAAAGTCCACAAAGTAAGGTCTCGAGATTAAAAAAATTCGAAACAATTCTGTGGAAAGTCATCAATTACATTTTGCAAGATTGACTCCTGAGGCCTGATTTTTAAAGTTTTAAGCTTTTTAGCTTATGTAACTTCAGCGGACAATAGACTGGCAGTGCCAAGTTTTCCAATGTGAGTGACTGTATGCTCTCCTTCAGTCAAAAAGGCACGGGTAACACATCCACATGCTCCTCTTCGCTGGGCAGTGATTACATTCATTCGAGACTCGTCAGCCAATCGGCAATAAATTCTCAAAAAAAAAACTCACTGTTGGTCATCGAGGCTGTCTTTTCCTTGCAATTGGATAGGCCAACACCGGGCAACTCGTCTGAAGTGCAGTCGGACAATTGAAGTGTGATTATGGTCACAGTCGTCCAGGCTTCCTGTAGTTGAGAAATAACTTTCAAATAAGGCCATTTGGCAGAATGGAAATATTCTCACGCTTGTGTTCACACCAACCTGCAACGAAATGGCCAACCTACCTCCAAGACCAAAGTCACCTCTTCCTACTCTTGATGTAAATAGAGACCGCGATAGAGATCGTGTTTCTTCTGCGCTGCCCATGGCGTCTCGGCTACGTGCTGATCGATCTTCTGACAGAGAGAGACCTTACGTTCCCCGACAACCCCCAAGATCCTCAGATACTTACATCCCCTCGTATGGCGGCAGAAGAGAAGGAGATGGTCGTCGCGACTATGATGATCGAGAAAGAGACCGAGACCGCTATAGAGAGCCCGACCGAAGAGATCGTCAGAGACGTGACTTTTCTCCTCAGCGCAGGAGACGAGACTCACCAGACAGAGGCTGGGATCGTCGTCTACCGTATAGAGGTGCAGTGAGACGGTAAGCATTAACGCACGTTTTTTTTTCAATCTCACCTCTTTATTCGCAGCTATCCTTCTCCCCGCCGAGGTTTGTAAGTTCTAAGAGCAGCGTTAATCTGGGACTAATTGAATGGTATCACACTAGGACCATACTATCGCCACTCGAGGTCAAGATCTCCTCGGCGTGGTTCGCGTTCCCCACGAAGGTATCGGTCTAGAACACGGTCCCGTAGTCGCAGTCCACATCGTTCGTCACCTAAAGCAACACGCTCCAGACGTTCCATCTCGAGAAGTCCTTATTCTAATAGACGACGGTCTTCAAGGAGTAGGTCTCATAGTCTGGACAACCAACCTTCCATGTGGACCACCGATGAACAGGATACAAAAGGCACAGTCTGCCAGCATTCAATGCCCCCTGTGAAAGTGGAAGATTCTCCGCTCCATCTTCCCGAACAACTCGTCGTCAAACAGGAAGAACAGGAAGTTGTTTTGTCGTCTCATAATGCGCAGTATGAACTTTCCAAACATCAGAAAGTTGCAAGTCCACGTTCGGCATTAAATCCAGCAGTCAAGGCAGAGTCACCAAAGGTTGAAGTACACACGTCTTCTGTCGGAGTGGTCAAATCCGAACCAGCGCTTCAGTCAATGAAATTGGGAGATACAGAAAGGGACGGCGACTCCCCGTTGCCACCACTGTCCCCAAAAGAGCTTCGAACATCTGTCATAGATGATGTCTCGAGCAACCTTTCTGCTTTTGCTGGTCTTCAAGCACCCCGCGCACCGCGCTCTCCACCAAGAGGACCTCGAAGTTATCATCATTCCGTTAGGGGCACAGGAGCACACGGACAATCACACCTATCTGCCCAACGTGTTATGAAACGACGAACTTCAAACATATTTACTGTCAATGGCAAGTTTTTCCTCCATCTACACAACGGTGAGAAGGTAGAACTACCAGAACGTCCAAAATTTGATCCAATAATTGACATGGAAAAGACTGTGAGTTTTTCTTTGGAAGTATTCTTATGATTTTGACGTTTTGCCACAGCTTGCCTCGACGCGCACGACAGGAGTTAAGCTCGCCAACGATATTATTCAACAAATCAAAGGTCTACCACGAACATTGCATGAATTTCAGTTGGCATCGCTGGACCTCCGAGCTGCTGAAGGTCGCCGAAAAGTGGTTGAGGCTCATCTTGAGAAAGCCAAGAACGGCACTTTAGGTATAGACTATGTTCAGGACTCTACCGAAACGAAGACTTAGCATCTAAATATTCGTACGAGCCTTCAAAGCCATCTAGATCTATGTTGTATTCTCGATTACATGAAGGGATATGTCGAAGTTCCGTCTCTGTACTTTAGCAATCATAAGAGTTGTCCACCTTCAGAAACCCCGAGTTTTCAACCATTGCATCACTTCGCTTTTCCAATGTCCCCCAGTGACAATGACATGCTTTCCAAAGTTGACTTGCACCTTCAACTTGGATGCTGAACTTGTTGGGAAAAGGGTATGAGACAGCTCCTTTGCCAGCGCCTGTACCACTGGAAGGTCAGAAAACATCTGCTACATGTCCAAGAACGACGCACCGAGATATCGCCCTCTACATTCCGGATGAGTACTAGGTACCGACCACCAGCGTTCTTAATGTCCGAGTATACAGGTAGATTTCCTCTGCTGTTACGTGGCACGTAGTAAGGTTTTGTGGAACCGCTGGGAGGAAAGGGAATTGTTGGGGATGTCGACTGGGATGCAGACTCTGTTAGCAAACGACCTGCTTGTCGCTTCACAGTTTGGAAGTTGAATTGGCGGCGTAATTGAATAAACATATCCTAGACATTGCGGGATGAATAACCATGGCTCATGTGTATTGTTACTTACAAGTGCTGGATAGGGGAGAAGTGCAACTTCTACAATGTAAACACGTCTCTGTTTACATAAATTTCTATCTTCACACATGTTCTCGTCGACGGCTACTCATACCTTGACGGAAAGCCGGTATCTCAAGTACTCGAGTCCAATGAAATAAAGCAATAGACTTCACCAAACCGTCCAATGAGAGTAGCAAACACTGGCGGATACGTAAAAAAGACAACACAGGTAAAAGTTTACACTAACTCCTCCAGCGCTCTCTCATAAACAATTAAGCGAAAGTAAAGGGAGACAAAGATATCTAGGATATGCAAATAATGGGCATCTAGCAACAGCCACCAGTTTGCTGAGATTGCACTGTTTGTCCAGGGGTGATGGTTGTAGGTTTAGCAGCCCCTGCTTGCGTGCTCGAACCCATGCTGTAAAAAAAGACATTGAAAGATGTTTACATTCGCCAATAACAGAGGCATACCGATCCTTGATATGCTTAGCCATGGTCAAGAAGGCCTGCTCGACATTTGTTGCGTTCTTGGCGGATGTCTCAAGGAAGGGAATATTCAATTGATCCGCGAATTCCTTAAAACCACATTTAACATTTGTAAAACCGAATGTCAGGGGATCTACCTTTGCCACAGCGTATTCGACGACCTTCTTGCTCGTCAAATCTGACTTGTTGCCAACAAGCAGCTTATTCACACCCTCCGATGCATATCGGTCAATTTCCTGAAGCCATTGCTTTACGTTTGTGAAAGTGTCTAAAAAGGTAAGATCAGTTGGGAGTCAGACTAACACAGAGGGGACATGCCATTGTCAGTTACGTCGTAGACAACAATGATACCGTGAGCGCCCCGGTAATACGACGAGGTAATGGTGCGAAAACGTTCTTGTCCTGGACAAAGCGTTTTAATTTTTGAAAAGGTCTGCAACTATTTGTCAAAAAGTATTTTACCTGCCGTATCCCACTGCAGAATTGAGAAAGCGAGTCAGTACAGGGATGAACTTGGGAAAAGCAAGCTCAGCGTTAGGCATTATGAATCACTCTGGCTCCCGCTTGGGGGCATAGAAACAGAAGCTGGCGGATTGCCAAGCCGCAAATGAAAGTCATGGATACAGACAATTTGAAGCTTCACCGTCTTCCCTTCCAACTCTATGGTACGAATCTTGAAGTCAACTCCAATGGTGCTAATATAGCTCTCTGTGTATGTGTCGTCCGCAAACCGCAAAAGTAAGCAGGACTACAAAAGAAAATGGTTGTGGCATAAGAGACAATCGCTGCAGAGTATTCACACACGACAATACCTTGCCAACACCAGAGTCACCAATAAGGAGGAGTTTGAAGAGATAGTCGTACTCGCTTGTGTGCATGTTGGTGAAAGTGTTGGAGGTGTTATGAAATAAAAGTTCTGAAAATACCTGCTGGTCGTCAAAGGGAGAGGAAACAAAGTTGACTGCGTCAAGGCTCAAAAACAACTCACGGCCACAATGCACGTGGGCAGCCAATTTCGGCACAACATCATGGAATAATATTGCGATTCTCTTGTACGAAAGTTTATGTTATTCCTTCATAAAATCTAGTCCTGCCATAGTAGAGGTATTCTGTATACACAATGTCGAACGGTTGTAGTTACGTGGACATAGTCGTGGAGCTAAGTCTCCTTCGGGGGTCACCTTGGTTTGTGGCAACCGACTATTCAGACCGTGATCGAGTCCCATCAAGTGTACGATAACCTACATATTATTGGGATTAACAACGATCACCTTGTAATGCAATATGTATTTGAAGTCCGTCTCTTAATATACAAAATTACAAACACTTGAGAAACGGCTTTGGAACAACGAGTTCGGCAGTGAGTTCTGTCCATTATCCGGCCGCAGTCACACCGCCATGAATCGTGATCACTACGCCGATACACTACGACGTTAAACTGAATGTAGTATCTTAAATGGAAAGCATTTGGGTCAGAGTGTAGAAATATAGCAAATGAGAAACCGAATCGGGTTAGCAAGGGCTTGAGAACGGGGGGTATGTATATCAAGATTTTGCATTGCCAACTGCAGCTGCTGGAGCCTGAGGCTGACCTAGGTATGCAGGTTGATATCCTGGGACATTAGGAGGCACCCAATTCCCATATGGCTGACCAGTAACGAGGACTCGGGGTTGCATTTCACTGTAGTAGTCGAATGGCGCTCAGATCAAAATATCATGTTAGGGATAGACCAGACTCACTCCTTCTCCCTTCGTTCGCTCCATTGACAAATGTGACATAGCCACAGGTACTTCCGGGACAAAGGGATAACCGGCACCCAGAAAAAGTCGAGCCAGGTTGTACTTTTGACTGGCAAAACAGACACTAAGAGAATATACAGTTAGTGACACTGAACAAGTTTTGAGAAAGTGACCGACGATTATGACATCGAGGACATGGAACTAAGAATTGCTCTTCTTCAGGTTTAATTTGCGTTTGACACCCAACTGATGAGGCCGGCGCCGTAAGTGCAACGTCCCTGACCACTTTGAAGTAAATCAATCTTACGGAAAATTGGGATGCAAACTGGCGGAATTGAAGAATGTCAGTAAGGCTACATTGCTTCCATAACACAAATGTCATCTTACAGAACATGACAGTGGATTAAGTTTAGTACAAGAGTGCATGTCGTGCGTGAGAGTTACTTATAACCTCCTTATTTGGGCTTCAAACTTATCAAACTTTATTTGAGATCCAACTTGCCGAAAAGGCCAACATTGTTACATTGTTGACATTGTTGACAGATAGAATTGCATGACACCATGCTGAGATCCAACAAAAAGGAATGAGGATGGATGCCAAGTATACAATACTAAATATTATGACTACTAGAACAAAGAATTAATAATGCAATTGTGAACATAGGTATTCTTATTACACGACTTTGAAAACAACATATTATGAACAGAAACATACGAGCAAATAGAAGACGTCTTGTCAGTGATAAGTGCCGGAACAATTTTCCCCAAATTGGGGGCAAGACTGAAAATCATTGAGAATTGATGGACTAGGGGTATGAAAGTGGGAATCCAAGTAGCTTGCAGTCGAATTGGCACCCATGGCATGAATGCCAGACGGTGAATGTCGTTGGGAATAGCGGCCAACACTTGAGGGTATCGTGGTATTTTCACAATCGAGCGACCCACCGAGTGGGACATTGTACAAAAACTGGTCCGCCTCTCCATGTGAACTGTGGTAATACATATCTTCTGCACCAGTCTTGAACGGAGGCATGTTCGCAAACACCGGGGAACCAACACCGCTGCTGGTTGTAATTGAGGTGGCTGTCCCTGGTGGGGTATAGGTTGGCCAACCATTCAGGCCTCGGCCATCCGTGCTGCAAGCAGTATTTGGAGCTGATTGCACGGAGCGTCTGGGTATTGATATCGGAGGAGGGAGCAAATTAGAAAGGTGACTGGGCACTTGAAGGTTAAGTGAATTCGACGAGGAACTGAAAGTGATAGCCTGGGGACGATCGAGGTCGTAGACTGCATTCTGACTCGAATCTTGGCCTTGTTGCTTCACCTTCCGATTCTCCCAGATCAGTCGGATGGTATCTTGTCTCTCGTCGCTTTTGGAATATCCCCATCTCATAGCGGCTATAGCATCGAGGCAAAACGATACCGCTTCGTCTATTGAGAGGCGAGTGTTGTCATCCTCCTGTTTTCCCTCGTCGGGTATATCGAGGAATTCCCTTTCCATACTGGCGGCGAGATAACCAGCGTAGAAACAGCCATCGCGGACCAGGCCAGAGTCCCATCTGAACATCGCTGAGGTTTTCTCGTACTTGTCGACTGGAGAGTGAGTTCGCAAAATGGATATAATTGTAGGAAGCAAGGCGAAACACCGGCGAGCCGCAGGGCCATGGAGATGGTTGGGAGTCATATAAGGAGCAGACGACGAAGGCCGGGACGAAGGATCGTCTACATATTGATGAGAATTCGAGCCATTGATGAAGCGTTTGAGAGCTTCCCGAATGACATTATCTGAAATTTGTAAATATGGCAGTTAGCCAACAGGTACATCCGTTAACTTACGACACTCAAAGATGAAAATCTACAGCAGTTCGATGAGATGAATAGAGAATGAGAGTTTGAAATAGCGACTCACTTGCCATGCATGGACATACTGAACAACTTCAGACCGTCGCAAGTTATCCTGGTCTGACGTTGTGTGCTTCATGGAATCAAGCTCCTGCCAGCAGTGGTCCAAGTCTCGCCAGATCTCTCGCATCCCGTTTGCATCAACAAGGCCATGTTCCTCTGCTCTGCGAGTCGCTTTGATGCCCGTAAGGACTGTATGGATTTTGCGGCAAACTGTACCCAGTTCGAGTGGCGTAGAGGACATCCGCATGTGGTGGACGAAAACTTTATTGGCTGATACCTCTCTGGAACTGTGAATAGTAGGCGAAAGTAGGTTTTTAATGTCAAAAAAAAAAGAATTAAAGAAAAGAAGAAAACTGACGCCGAAGTTGGAGGAGGCGTAGGAAGTCCAGAGGCTACCATACCGAACGTGGGTGGAGGCAATGTCTTTTGGAACGCTTCCAGGTCGTCTTCAGTTCTGTAGATTCCTATCAGCTAAATCAATAGAATTGTACAGAAAAAAGGCATACAAAACCAGACGACTCCCTCGCAATCCAGTCAGCATGCCCTCTTCTGTGTATGCATACCAGAATAAACGGGCGCGGACAGAGGCATCTTCGAAGCTCGGGGGGTTTGGGGCCGACTGGACACAAAGTGCGTGGACTTGAAACAGGACAGCCTCATAAATTGATAGGCGTTCGAGCGCTGGGGCGTCTGATCCCGTATCAGTGGCGTCATTCAGAAAAATACAAGAATGACTCACCCTCCATTAGAGGCAGAAGCAGGAAGAGCACACGAAGGCCATCAAGAGTGGGGCGACGAAGGACACTAAAATAGTCCAGCAACTCCAGTATTTCTCGGAGGTATAATTCAGCCTTATTTTTTGATGCGGCCCGCATGTTTGCAGAAGACGGATAAGGATGATCGGATGAGAAAGGCTGAGTACTAGTATCAGTAGAGGAGTTGTCGACTTGAGGCAGACCGCGTTCATCCAGGCCGAAACTTTCGGCCCAGGTGACCAACAACATGGAGATGAGATTGCCCTCGTTTTCTAAGAGCTGTGTACCCTGGCAGTGGGCAGCAAACCTCGCCGGGAATTCGGTCGCATCCAAGATTGGGCCTATGAATAATATTTCACTGGTTGGTATTGATCAAAAACAAGTCTTACGATTAACGACAAGCCATCGCCAGAATGGCGAAATGAAAAAATCAGTATGAAGTATGGGAATGCTATCCAATGTCTTCGAGGGTGCGCCTGTCGAAGAGGCACTGCCGTCTCGTCCATTAATTTTCCCGTAGATTGCCCTTTCAAATGTCATTAGTTCTTATATTATCAGGGGACAAATATCAGATACGTACTCGACTTGTTGTAGACGTCTGCCCCGTCGTAGAAGTTTAACGGCCTTGACATCAGCGAACTCATCGCTAATTCAAAGATGAGGATATGTCAGAAATAAGGTGTTATACTCACACGCAATTAATGTTACGCTCTCTGCAATTGGAACAAGCTGGGTGAGGGCCAGTGGAATCAATAGGAAGGTCTTTGAGGTCACAACGGACGCTGGCCCTCACAGTTTAATTGAGCTTAATATAAAATAAGGTGAATACTCACCGCCTCATGCGACAAGCGCCACATGCAGAAAACTGTTGGCGGGAGGATTTTGGTTGACTGGAAGGACGGCGTGAATAGGGGGTGTTGGCGCTCCGAGGAGGCGAAGTTATGGAGCATGAACTTCGGGGGGACATTATAGGAGGGGAGGTAAGTGGAAGGTCACGGACGGGAACACAAAGTTCAAATTGCGTGTATTTGTTTTATTTGTTTTATGGAGCAATTAGGACCAACAAGAATTTGACATAAGAGGTGATTGGAGATCAACAAGTCGAAAAATCGAAGCAGGACTGTCATGACTGGGGTGACAATTCGAACAGATCTGGAAAGTAATGAAGATCTTGACATGTCACAGGAGCCAAGGGAAAATGTATTTGGCATGTAAAATTGTCCTAGAATGGGCTTTTCCCTCGAGGATACTTAATCGCCGGCCCAAGATCCTGCGCGCCGGTGGCAGTACATTAATTCGATGACACCCATGGGATCCCACCTTTCAAGAACCCTGCAAAATCCCGTTCTTCAGTTTCGAGACTAGAAGACAACTGCTTAACGTTCACTTTACCTTCTCTAGGTTGGTGCTACATATCACTGCGTTGTACCAAGAGGCGACGGGAGCGGGACTTCTTTACTGCCGCTACTGGTTAGCAGGACATATGTTTGGGCAGTGCGATCCCGAGTGGCATTTATTATTGGCTGTAGCTTATCGGCGTTTGTTTGGTTGACCAATGAGGACACGGCTTCAATATCATTCAAATATCCTCAAATGGTAAGGTTCATCATCATTCTCCTCGAATGTTGGGAACAAGTTTCAGGTGGGAGTTTGTACAAGCGTTGCGAAAAAAATATCTAACCTCGACAGCTTTCGTTCGATTGAATTTGAGATTTGACGACCGCCTAAATCACTCAGTGGACATGTGTCTTACCCACAAAACGCATTAAATCCTTCAAACGACTCACTACTTCCGCCTCAGCATAATCATACGATTACTTGTCATTGGATTTTCGTCGAAAGACCCTGCAATGTTGTTCTGTGAGATGTGGGGACCCGTTTCTCGATGGTGAGGGTTTTAATTCTGTGATTAGTCAAACGTTCCAGACCTGTACATGCCGAGTCTTCACTATGCAAAGTTTTCAGTAAGTCTTCTTATATTTTTTTTCAAGGTGCAATTGGATGGCAGTTAGTGCAGACAGGAGTCAGGACAAAGGGGTTTATTTATCATGGATATGTGATGCAAGTGCTTTGGCAAGTGCTAGGACCCAGCGGCTGCGCTGGCCACTACAGTGATGGTGTTAGTCATTGCTAGTGCTTAAATATCTCTTCTAGCACTGTCAGCGATACATAAACCTGAAAACAAACACCTCTAGGGGGCACTCCATGAAGTATTTAGTGACTTTCGAGGTTTGCCTCCATTTAGGTAAATCCCCTTTAATCAGACACCAATGTCACATTTGTGTGCATGTTGTCTGCGGCTTCCGAAAGGCATCTCGGCTTTTGTAATATCTCGAACTCTATCTCGTCCTTCGCAGAACTTTCCTGCCGTGGGACGTAATTGGTGATGGACCAACTCATTTATCAAGCAGCGGAATTTCTATGACAAGAACATCTGTGGCATGAAACAATTGAAATTCTATTCACGGCGGTCGATCCGACAACTAAACTAAGAACTCAAATAGCATTGTGTTGGTTTAGCGTTAGTGTCTACGAATGTAAAAGAGATGGCCGATCATATTGAATCACGTCGTGCAGTGTACTAGCTGGCGTGCAAATATCATCCCTGGGTCACAAGGCCTGCTTTTCTCAGTGCTCTCCGCAATTGACCCACTGTCCTTTGCTCCGGGTTGAGCTTCAAATCAGCTGCCATTGATTTAAGATTACCACCATGCTTTTTGACAAGTGGATCCAGGTATTTCACTTCTCCATTAGATATGTGCCGCGAACCAATTCCTGAAAGACGTATTGATAGTGTCGTTGAACCCGTTATTGATGCAGAAATATCTTCTAATTCTGTTGAAAAACAAACCATGAGAACGCAAACAAGGCAAGAGCAAAAAATGGCCGCATAAAAGAACATAAAAGATTGAATACAGCGTAAGATAGAATCCAGGGCGTGAGGCTCACCCTTGATTAATAAACTCTTTTGGGGCGTGATGCCGGTCGCGCACTGCGTAAAGTCTTTGACCCATTTGCGGCGCACGTCTGGATCGATTCGGGAATCGACGTCGTCGACGTCTTCTGGATCAACCTGCACATCAGGCTTGTCGTCGTTCAACTCCACACCAATTACGCTCCCAGCGTCGTCTCGAATTATCCTCCCAAAACCAATCGGCATATCGTCCTTCAAAGAGTTGGCGGGAATGGGAGGAGACGGTATGTCAGATCGACCTAAAGACTGCTCAACGCCTCCATTAGTTGCTGGGTCTAAGGAGGCGGCTAGTCCAAGTCTCGCATAACTTTAGAACCATGGAGAGATGAGCAACACCAGATTGTCATATTGAAGAAGATATTACTTTTGACGAACAGTTTTCTTCTTGTCCCATGCATCCTGCAGTGCCTTGGGACCGCGGATAGCTGTTAGCATTGTCAATGATGGCTCGTGTATGATCACCATAAACCTTCTACATACGTGGCACCTTTTTCAAATTTCTTTTAGCATGCTTCGAGTGTGATACTGTTTTGTGACTTGAAGAACGAGCCTTACGACGTTGACGAGGATTTGCCATGACCAAAACGCAAAGTTTTCTAAGCTCTATCTGCGCGGATTATCTAATCAACGGTTTTCCCCGTTCCGCCCCGTCCACAACTTTCTTCAACGTTGAACGACAACAGTCCTCAACCCGTTTCTTATAAAACTTTTGTCGGATGTCTCGTCTTGCATTGCGACCCCTAGGCCCAGTGTCATCAACCATTCATGTGTGTGGTTTACCTTTCGGAAAAATTGAACCTATCTGAATTCCTGTAGTTCACAAGACAATGGACGTCGAGCTTAGGAATCTGGGGAGCCACCGTTGGCATTGCTGGAGTTCTTGTGGGCAGAAACTCGAATTTTTGACATCATTCAACTCACTTCTACGCAGATTCTCTCTGTGACCCCTTTGTTTAGGCGGGAGGTCTTACTAAAGGTCCCTGTCGTAAGTTCATTACCTTCACAAGAGAATGCAGCTATGTAATAGTATCACCTTTACAGCTGAGTTCATACTACGAAGACAAGACGCCCGCATCAGATAAACCATTTTGACCTTGAATGAAGTGGACGACCAAACTTCTGCCTCATTGTCCATAGCGTCATAGAATGATACAATTTTTCGGCCTCTTCGGGTAATTGAAATAGAAGCTCAGTTTTGCCATACTGTATCAAATTCAGAGCTTATGCCCCCCTGAAGGAGTTGAGAGATCTAATGCGACAAGTTTTTCGAGTTCTTTTACGGCATCTAGCGTTTTTCCAACGGCCACCTCTGCGGGAAACGTTTAGAAGGGGATGAAGACTTTGAAAGCGCAGGCTTACGGATTGTCATCATTCCCAATTCTTTGGCTGACTTCAGATTTCTGACAAGATTATATTAAGGGATCTCAATTCAATATCAACTAAATGGGACTTACAATTTAATGTCATCCAGGAAGATAGCTTCCGACGGTTTAATGCCATTACGCTCGCATGCCAACAAGTAGAACCTAGGTTCGGGTTTCCTGTGGGATTCATGAGAAACACAAACGTCTGCTCTCCGAAATCCTTACCAACCTCATTCCAAAGCTGCTACTATCACAGAAGTCATCGAATAACAAGCGAAGGTGGTTGGGGATTAGCCCATCTTTCAAGCCAAGAAATGCAGCCTCGTCCTCTGATATATTGATGTTCCCAAAGTTGTTGGTCAGGGCAATAAGTTTATGCTGACCAGCGGCTGGCCAGTTAAGTGAATAACACGGAAAGCCATTATCAACCAGCCGTCTGACCTTTCAAACGGAGAATTGCATTGAGAATATGGGGGTTGTACTGATTGGATGCACGTATTATTGCTCCGAACAGCTTCCGAGTTCATATCAGCAACAGTGAAGTGGGAAAGAGCAGGAGGATGACCTCACGCCCGTTGATCACCAGCTTCTCAGGCAAGGGTGGACACTCTTAAGTCTGAGGTTATTTCATACCAGAAAGGATAAACCCAGATTTACCTAAACCCTTCCGGACGCAGTAATCTTTATACCTACGCTCGTTAAGCAGGATTTGTATATCTTTTTAGAATCACTAACCAGATATTGCCGTTCTCGACATCAGACAACTCACGCTCGAACTCCTCGTAAAATGGCTGTAAATCCATCTCACCGCGTTCGAATTTTGCCCATGCGCTTTGTGATCCGCGACCCATTCTTTGGTATAGTTCTCAATGTTTGACTCGAAATTGAGCGCCTAACGTGCAACCTACATAGAGCAGTTTAAATAATTTACAGGTAAACCAAACTTCCTTTCGTATTCAGCAATGGCCACGAATGGGCTTTGCAGAACCACTCCACCAATCTATAAGTTTTAGCAAGTTGTCATCACATGTGCTTTTCCCTTCAAATGACACTCACGTCGAAGATCACCGCTTTGTACATGACTGAACCTGGTCAATTTGGTAAGATAAACTTGTTGAGTAGCAAGGAATCCGAGTAATGATATACAAATCAAGGTGACGGCGTTTTCCGCTATGATTAGATTGTAAGCTGATTATGATTTGGTTGGCGCTCTCGTTGGCGCCTAAATTAGGGGTGCTTCCTACAAGCATCTTATGTTCATATGCATTTCACAGAAAAACGTGAAATGACTATGCCTACATATCTTTTCTAAGAAGGTGGCGAAATGAGTTTTAAAAGGATGTCTGGGACTTCAAACTTGACTCTAGATATGACTCTAATTCCTCAGAAAGGATATGTAATATCTGACCATTAAATTGTTCACTGGTATGCTCGCATTCACAGGTCCCTGGTAACTGGTCAAAAATTTTACACTGTAAACCTACCATCTGGCACAGCCGCCGTCTTTGGATCTATAAATAATTGACTGCGGTGCTACAAATACCTGCTTACTGTCATTGCTTCAGTCTTTGACTCCTTCCTTCAACTACTGCCCCATGTTTAACCCAAACTACGCTCCTCAACGACACTCGTCACACTATGTACCCTCTACATCTCACGATCCACGGCAGCTGAACAGGCATCATACGACAGCTGGTTATGGCCAAAGTTATCAGCAATCCTATGGCCCACCCGCGGGGGCTGACCCTCAACTTTGGCAATGGTTCACAAATGTAGATAGAGATAGATCTGGTTCCATTACGGTTTCCGAGCTACAGAGCGCTCTAGTGAATGGTGAGTTTGTCTTGCCTTTTTTTTTGAGTTCTGAGCTACATCTATTTTCTTCGTAGGCGACTGGTCGCGTAAGCGTTTATGATTTCTGTTGTACGGTACTTTGGTTGAAATCACTACAAGAATTCGATTTAGATACGGTGAAAATGTTGATGTCGATTTTTGTGAGTTCGTGCGCAATCTCAACACTTCAGTTTGGTATTAATTTTACTTAGGATACGGATAAGAGTGGCACCATTAGTTTCACAGGTTGTTTGAGTGATTACGGGGTCTTTGATTGGTTGTTCATTACTCTACTGCAGAATTCTCAGGCTTGTGGAAGTATATATCAGACTGGCAAAATGTCTTCCGTCACTTCGACAGAGATAGGTCGGGATCGATTGAAGGGCGGGAATTGGCAGAAGCGTTGAAGAGTTTTGGCTACAATCTTTCACTAGATATTCTCCGTCTCGTCGAGCAGAAATATGGTTAGCTATGTTACCCACGCATAAATATTATGCATACCTCCTGACACGGTTCCAGCCTCGCAGCCAGCCAGTGGGTATGGACCTCCTCCTGCGATCACCTTCGATCGATTTGTACGGGCCTGTGTTACTGTTAAAACTCTGACGGAGGCTTTCCAAAGGTGTGTTTAATTAACTGAAAGATTATCGTTTGTACTCAACGTTTTAGGATCGACACGGATCGCGATGGTTGGGTACAAATCAGTTATGAACAGTTCATGAATGTGCGTTTAGCTAAGATACTTATCCGACTCGCTTACCACGACTTGATTAGATTGTTCTCAGTGCTCCCTGATTGATTGGCGATATGATAGATGCGTCACTACTATGAACTTCTTTCGGGACTTTTGCTTGTATAAATTACTAAAATTTTGTCCTAGTATACATACGGAGACGGTGACTTCGATGTTGTGTTATTATAAGTGGTTCTCTACGAATGGAACAGAATACACACGTATTATTTTGTTTTGTATAAGACTAGGTTGAATTTTTAGCTGGTATTACCAAGAACGGATTCCGGCATGCTTCGGGTAAACGGCAGCCGGTTGCAACTCGTCGACTTGCACTTAATCCTCCAAAATGCCTATTGTAAGCGACAGGGTCAAGCAGTGGCCAGCTGTGAAGCCATTTGACAAGCAATCTGTCCCTGTACCCGGTACGAAACGCCCCGGTCAAACAGGTGTGTCACGTCTACTTATATGTTCTGCAATGCTGACCATAAGCTCCTAACCTCTTAGCCCACTATCGCAATGGTACAATGATTTAAAACTCTTACAATGTGAATCGTTCACTGATGCCTTAAATATGCAGCAATATGGGGTCTATTTGACGAGAACACGCCAGGCGCTCCTACCACGTTGGACCAAGTATTTGCGGATGGAATGAAAGCTGGCAAGGATGCTCCGTTTCTCGGAGAGAGGCAAATTGTTTCCAAGAACCCGTTAAAATTTTCACCTTCCTATACTTGGATTACTTATGGTCAGGCTGACATGAGGAGACGGTTCATCGGCAGTGCGCTGCATTCCCTTTTTCAGAAGGGCGAACTTGGTGGAGGAGACTATCAAGCCGTAGGCATCTGGTTCCAGAATCGTCCAGGTGTGTAGGGAATATTTGAGTTGGTCTATGCTATGATGCTACAGTTCGGATAGAATGGCAGCTGGTTGATATAGCAAACGCCAGTTACCACAAGGTCTCAGTTAGTGTGTACGACACTCTCGGCAACGATTCAGTCGGTAAGTGACCCATATCTGGACTGAACCTAACAACTCACGCAACAGATAGAATATATGTAAAGCCATTCACTGCTTTCGTCCAGCTAGCACTCACTTGAGCCGCAGTATCAACCATGCCCATGTCACTGTGGTGTTTTCAACTTCGGACCATATCCCTGCGCTTCTGAAGCTCAAACCAAAATTACCAACACTGAAGATGATTATCAACGTTGACACAATCTCATCCGAAAGCGTCAAGTTGCTAAAGGAGTGGAGCAGAACACAGGGAGTCATTTTCCAAGAGCTTGCAGAATGTACTTTATTCTTCTTTCCGATGGCCATGCACATCTCAACCTTTATTCAGTTGAGGCTTATGGCAAAGCCAATCTTATTGAACCTTTACCGGCTTATCCTGACTTGGTTGTGTCGGTTTGCTATACTTCGGTTTGTACTCCCCGTAGCTTCGAGATGGGATTCTCTCAATGTATTTCAGGGGACTACGAATAACCCGAAGGGCGTCATCCTGAAGCATAAAAATCTGGCTCTTGCAACGTATAGTCAGCTTCATGGTATGTCGCTTTCCGACACCGCATGTCTACTATCCTATCTTCCATTGGCCCACATTTACGGGGTGTGTATCTTTTTTAAAAAAATCTGCTGATTACGTCTAACGTCATCGCAAAGCGAATTTGTGAACTTGCCATGATCGCTATTGGTGGTCAAATTGGCTATTTTACTGGAGACCCTTTGCGTTTGCTCGAAGATGCCCAAATTCTTAAGCCCACAGTGCTCCCTTCCGTACCTCGTGTCTTGAATAGAATCTATCAAGCTGCTATGACGGGTGGCAACGTGCCTGGCATCAAAGGCAAGCTTTTCAAAACGGCTGTTTCAACTAAGCTCGAGAGGTATCATAAAACCGGAGAGGTAAAACACGCCTTGTGGGACAGATTAGTTTTCCGCAAGGCACGTAGAACCGAGTCATTTGCATTTGACCAAGTTAACGGCATCCACAGATACAAGCAGTTCTTGGAGGGCGAGTGGAATTACTGTCGGCGGGTGCCGCCCCTATGAGTGCTGAGGTTGTAGATTTCCTCAAAATCGCTTTCGCATGTGATGTTGTGGAAGGTTGGTTCTAAGTCTATTTTCTCTCTCTTATCCCGCCATTTACCTTCTGCCTTTCAGGGTATGGTATCCGAAACATTTCGAAAGCGGTAGAGCTCACAATTTTTCGGTAGTTATGGAATGACAGAGACGTCTGCAACGTGTTCCAAGACGATCCCCGATGACAGCTCCGCAGGGGGGACTATTGGCCCACCCCTGCCTGTGAATGAAGTCAAACTAATCGACGTCACTACGATGGGATACCTGACGGACGATAAGCCTAACCCACGAGGAGAACTCTGTGTTCGCGGTGCTAACTGCTTTACCACTTACCACAAAGGTATGTATCACTTTTTCTTTTTGATTGGTGAACTGATTTGGCGGCTAAGACGAGAAGAACACGAAAGAGGCTGTGGACGATGAAGGCTGGATCCACACGGGCGATGTTGCAGAAATTGATTCTCATGGTCGACTCAAGATTATTGACCGAGTCAAGGTATAAAATAGTTCTCCTGCTTTGATCTTGCCTCGTGTAAACACTAACATGACATAATAGAATATAATGAAGCTTTCTCAGGGTGAATACGTCGCTTTGGAGAAAGTCGAAAGTACCCACAGTGCATTATCGGAAATTGCGCAAATTTACGTTCACGGCGACGGCTTGCAGTCGTACTTGGTTGCTGTGGTTGTCCCTGACCCAGTTCAGCTCTCCGGTGTCGCAGCAAAGGTTTTAGGCAAGAAATTGTCTCCTTCAGACCCAGTGACTCTATCTGCCGCCTGCCAGGAGCCCGCTATTGCAAGTTACTTCCTTGAAATCCTAATTAAATCGTCACAGGAAAGGGGTCTGAAAGGGTATGTGGCTCACAACTACTGTTCTTTCCATGCTGACTGTTTGTTTCTTAGGTTCGAGACCATCAAAAGAGTTCACCTTAGCATGAAGCCTTTCAGCATAGATACAAACACTTTAACCCCAACGATGAAAATTCGCCGTAAGGAGGCCTACGACTTCCATAAAACCGCCATCGATGCATTGTACGCTCTCGGAGAACCTTCGAAACTCTGAATTCCTATGAGGGCTATTTGTTAGATGGCTTTCTATCAGATAGATCAGAATGAAAGTACTTACGATAGATATGCTTTCTTTCCAGTGCTTTTGTCACTAGGTATAGGATGTTCTTACGGGCTTGCTCACCATATAATTCATGAATTCTTGGTTGCAGTCCTTTTTAGTGGCTGTGAATCAAGATTTATCTGATCATGTAAAAAGTTACGGAATTCATTTAGTTGACATCAATATAAAGTCTTTCGACATGTATCACGAAATCTCATGTCAAACTAACCCTGAGCCACCATCTTTTGAATAGGATTACGTCGCAGCGGCTGATATGCTTTTCGAATGATAGATAACTAGCCCGGAAGGCATCCTGTGTTTGTACAAAAGCACACTCGGAACCGGAACCGGCGCTTAGGCTCAATAAACGCCCACTTGGGGTTGTATGTATTCATTAATAATTCATCTTATGTCACAATCCGATGTCACGACGCATTAAGGTATATTGCAAACTTGGTTATCAAATGTCACGGCGAACTCCACTGTATATATATAGTTAAGCGATGTCACGAAGTGACATTGACATGCAAGAAATATCTTCCATACATGGTAAAATTATTGAGCTCGAGTGGGAAGATGCCGAAATGAAATCAGTGCTCAGTGCCGTAACTCATTGGCGTTTAAGTTCTGACACAGAAATGAGGATATTTATCACATTCAACATTGTTGGATTGTTTACTCCATCTGACTGAGATGAGAGCCTCCGCTTCCGCAGGGAACTCTAGAGGTGATGGAATTACAGAGGGTCTAGAAGTGACGTTAGCGTACATAAGGAATAGTGTTTAATAGATATATTTCTAGGACAAGCAAAACCTTGATCCTGAAGTGGAGATCTGAGAGCAACAAAAGTTATCTCGACGGCTGACAAGGACTGTTTATGCGGCGACGTTACATTCGAGAAGATCAAGGGGGCCCAATCCGTATGGAGAGAATGACGAACCGTCACGAACGATGACGAGATGATGAAAGCAGTTTCCAGAATGCGTTTGTCAGTACCAAAGCTGAAGAGAAGTAGTATTATAGGACAGACATAATGCTGGAGATATCGTCAGCAGCATGACTTCTTGTCTGATGAAGCAGGAACTAGCGTAAGGTTCCCTCCTATAGTATTGGATGATGGCAACGAAGGTCGAAGCAGACGATATGTATGAACTTGACAAGTCGCAGTCAGCGGATTGGACACAACCATTTAGATCGCTTTGACTTGTTAGTCTCCTACGATTGATTGTATGACGAGAATCACGAGAAGCGATGTGACAACAATAAAGCAAGGCCCAAGAACAAAGTGCTTTTCTTAGCGAATCTGTAACGGAAGTGGGAACAGGAGATCCGAAGAAACGTTGTGTTGAAGTCACCAAGAAGAGAGCCTCGAGTATAAATGGTCAAATTGCGACAGGTCATGCATGATATTATGGAAAAGCCCACAATTTTACACAAAGGTGAAGTCGAAAGCAGTATGGGTCATTTGGAACAGTCTGTGGTGATAACCAAACCTCTGGAAAGGTACATCTTGATTCGTGTTGACGTGTTCCCTTTTGGTTAGTTAAGTGTAAAAGATCTGAATTCCATCTGAGTGGCCGGCCAACGAGGGAATTTACCAGAGATTATTCAAAATGGTCAAAGATATGAGAAATAGAAAGAAAAAATTCCTAAGAGCATGGAAAATGGGTTTAATCCGGACAGAGAGTTTATTTAAACTCATTGCTTTGTGCATTCGCAGAGCTCGGCTAAATAAGTTGTTCCGCTAAGAGCATAACCAACCATGAGCCAGTGGGTAAAATGAGACCGAGTACCGGAAATTTACTATCCCCGACTGAAAGTGGCAAAAACAGGACTACTAGTAGCAATGTGACTGATCGACGAAATCTATTCTTCCGACTAAGGACCGACTTGGAAAATGACTTCGTGAAGGTGCAAATCGGAGATAAGGCCAACAAAGCCGTTATAAGTAGTAAGGAATCAAGCTGGGTCGCGATTATGGGGTGTATAGGATGTATAGGGAGACATGAAGCTGCTGATGGGCAGACTAAGTGGTGGGCACTGGCAGTGATGAGGAGACGAGTGATTGATGGCGGTTGGGTCGTGTGAGTACTCGGGCCGAGAGATTAGAAAGCCCTCTCACCAGTTCCGCCATGTCGAATGAACGGCCGATCGTCGTCGCGCCTCGACCCGTTCGCCTTGCCTCCACATTGTTCAATCGAAAACAGGAGATGGACTTTACCATTATCGCTGAAGTATCCCCGGATCCACAGGACCGTCTTTCTCGTCCTCCCTCCAGCGCAGCCCTCCCCTCAGAGGCTCTCGATGAATTTCTCTCAATCCTCAAGCCCTCCTTCATGCGCAAGCCTCGCTCTGTCACCTTCCCTACTTTTCTGCAAGAGCGTCCAGTTGCATTGTGGCAGCTTCCCCGTGTCGACAGTCGTACCGAGCCTCGTGATGCTGGTGCTACAGTATGCGAGGATCACCTCTTAAGCCTGAGTTCGACAACAGAGCATTCACCGGATATCAGGCTCCTTCATCCCGATTCCGATGCGCGCCAATGGTTTTCTTCCACGCTTCTTGGTAAGTGCCTCTATGTAGATGATGACCATACGATCTTACAACTTTCCTCAAGCCTCCCCTGTCTCACGCTTCCACACGCGCAACCCATTCCAGAGGCATCACGAAGGCTCCCCAGCCCCGGTGTCCCCGCTAAGTCCTGCATCCATCCCACTTCCTACACCTTCTCCAGGCGAACTGCTTGAAAGTATCTAATCTTCATGGTTGACGAACCATTCATGACTCATGTTTTCCAATGGGTATCCTATACCACGCAATATTGTATTTCGTTCACGTACTTAAATATCGTTCTCAGCTTAATAATACCTATATTCCCTTTTTCGACTTCTTAGGGTTTCGTTGTATTTTCCAGATTGCCCTCCGCGTATCTAGTCTAAATATCATTGATCCGTAGTTGACTTGCTCAAATTCATGTAAGACGTCTCCGTGTAGTAGTAACATTGTCATTGTTCAAGGATTCCAAGGCGACTTTGCTGCCCCACCTACTCCCTGTGTAAGATAAACGGCGGAACCATCTTCTGCGATATAAAAGCAATCTTCGAGCCTCACTCCGAACTGACAACAATTGTTGCGTTACTTGTCAACACATTTATGATAAAGTCAATAATAACGGCACTTACATAGCCCTCGATATAGAGCCCGGGCTCATTTGAAAAGGTATGGCCAATCTGAATGATGGCATCATTCCCACCTCGCAAATATGGATGTTCGTGGACCTCTAATCCGATCCCTACTCAATCAATCATGTCAACAGGTGAAATTCAGTTAAATAACATTTGTCGTCGACAAACCGTGTCCGAGACGATGTGTGAAATATTCGTCGTATCCTCCATACAACCTGAGAAATGCTCAAACACTCTCATCGACATAGCCCGTCCGAGTTCCATTTCTAGCTTTCTCCAGTGCAACGGATTGAGCGACCTTCACGATATGCCATACTTTAAGCTGCTTGGGCGACAGCCATTCAAAATCGATGGCAACAGTCTAGATAAGAGAACAATTTAAGTTCCATCGATAATGTAGGTGAGGGGACAATGAAATGGAGATAATTGTTAATCATGAAGACAAACAGAGTCCTGTCGTCAAGAATTGACATCCCAGCTCTTGAGGCGCTTCAGAATTATGAAAGACACGGGGTAACTCCATGGGAACTTGCAAACAGCAGACAGCAAGCCAATCCAAGGAGTGTAATTATTCTACAAATAAATACAAGGGAACTTACGTCGCTGTAGTAGCCATGCAACGATGCGGTGCAGTCGAACAATGCAAGGTCGGCTTTGCTCAACGTTCGGTCGGTACCACGGCCATGAGGTAGAGCAGCGTTTTCTGAGCAGCAACAGGTCGTATAATAAAATGACAATAGCCAGAAAGAAAACAACACGTAAACCACATGCCGAGGAACCGGCGGAAAAGGTAAATTTCAGGAGAGATTATCAGGGAACGGTTTTAATATACCCAAAGTCTTGAAACCCACCTCCGAATAATGTCAAACATCCGCCATTCTTGAGACCCGAGGCGGCGAGAGCCGTAACCATCATGTTCCGGGCTTGGGATTCCCGAATCCTAGGATACAGCTTCCTGTATACCTCCCGAATAGCGAGTAAGGTAGCCTGAAAGAATTAGAAATGAAGGTCAGCAAAACCGTGTTAGGTAGCCTTGAAAATGGAAAATGGAGTGTCCCTTTGATGGTGGCGCCATTGGAATCTGAGATACCAGTACCAAAAGGCTGGAAAGATTCCGTCCTTTGCAAAAGCAAGATATCGGAGACAAGAACCAATATAATTTACGGATGCACGGGTCGTGCTTCCCTGACCGGGAGGTGCTGTTTCGTCGCATCGAAGATATTATGTACCCCATTTGCAATTAAAGGTGTTGAAATTGGGGTGCGAGATTCTAACTCCCCGAAGTTTGTGAGCGGAAACTTCCAGCTGCTCTGAATTGACTTTTTTGCTTAATATGAAATGTGACAGAATTGCGAGCCCCATGCTCACAAGAAGGTCAAACATACGGGAGAGATAAAAGAGGCTCACCTCATTGGCGCATCTGAGGATTCGAATCTCAGACTCTGATTTGCGTTCTCGCAGTGTGGTGATCAGTGGAGGTGCAGACACCACTTTCGCGCGAGGATCTGCCCGTTCTAAACCGTCTGCCATGAACTTGCGAATAGCCTCATCCACATAGAGCAGACGGTCCTCCCCGAATCGCGGAAGTGAGTGCAGGGCGGTAGAATAAGGGTCCGCTTCCTCAGGCCATTCCACATATGAATATTGAGCTTGCCAACGCTTGGGACTGAAAGTAGCCTGGCGCGTGCAGCTTCAAACTGCCGTTTGTGTCAATGAGAATAAATTCGGACATAATCGCAGTAATAAATTTAAAAACAACTAGCTACCTTGGGAGTCAGTATCGTGACCTGCGGTAAAATTCCGGACTCGTTTGTCACTGGAGAAATGATAAGGAGCAGAGGCCGTTCAGAAAGGTACCATTCGGCTATTGAGAAATTTGCGAAATATTGGGTGTTTGCGCCTGGCTCGGCAATGTACGCTTGGCCTCCCAAAGAATAGAGGGTATGAGCAAGCTTTGTCTGCCGTTCCAAATATTCCCCCTTAGAGATCGGAGAAATTTCTGCACAATGAGAAGCAAGACGACGAAGAGATGTTCTGGAAAGCGTTGGTTCTGCAGTTAGATGAACCCCCCACAAATACGAGCCCAGTCCGAAAAAGAGCAGGACTATTAAAATCGGTGTAGGATTTCGACTGAGGACCGTCTGCCAACGTCCAAACGAGTTATAAACAATTAGAGGGTACTTCTCTCGCGCAGGCATCGTAAGGGGACAAACGCAATGGTTTCGGTCTTTCAGATCCAGGCTTTAGAAGAACTTCAAAATTAAATGAGCTTGGATATTAATCGGATCAAACGCGGACCGCCAGCGACAATGACGAACGGCGCCGAAAACGCGACTTTCTCACCAAATTACGATGGACGACACAGAAACCCTCGTCGCCACTGTCGCTAGCTTATTGCCTAAAGACTGTGATTTGCTCTCTCAAGGTGAATTAATAAATGCTATTGTTGAATGCAATGGAAATGTGGAAGATGCCGTGCGTCTCCTGTCGAGCTCCTCCAGGCTATCTCGGAAGCGAAAACGCGTCGATCTGGATTCCTGGTTAAAGCCTCCGACAAAGAAAAAGGAAGTTCAGGGCTCTCCCTCTCCGCCAGGAAGAAAGACGGAGAAGCCATCGTCGTCTTCAAGTCTTCAGGAGCCCGTAAATTTGATGTCTTTCTTGAGACGTCCGTCTTCTCCACCGAAAGGAGCCGCATCACAACTGCCTCCTCTGCTTCTAGCTACGCCTGAGTTAGTCGCTAAGCATACCCCATGTACTCTACATCTCTCAGTTCTTCCACCCGAACTTGCGTGTCAGCTCTTTTATACCATGATCGATCTGTCAAAAGACTGGCAGAGAAATAAGTGGTGGCTCTTCGATCGGTTGGTGGAGAGTCCTCATCTGACGTCTTTCTTTGCGCGCCAAACTAATGGCATTGATGGTGACTCTTCATGGCAAGAGGCTGCCCGGTATTGGTATGAATCAAATTCTCCACAGCGCACTTGGACGCTCTTCATCATTAAACAGGTACAACGGTCGAATGACAGATCCACCTCTTCAATTCCCCCGGAGATGGAAGATGCTTGCCAATTTATAGAGAATGTGGTTAATGATGAAATGCGAAAACGTCATCGATTTCGGCCTGAATGGGACGGTGGGGCAAAAGGGAATCTTACCTGGCGGGCCAATGTCGCTGCATCCAATTGTTATCAAGGAGGAAAAGAAAGTGTCGGCTTTCATTCAGATCAATTAACTTATCTCGGGCCCTATCCAACAATTGCTTCGTTGAGCCTCGGTAGATACACTCTTCAATAATTCGCAATACTTCACTGCATCTACTTTTACCATAGGAACTCGAAGGAACTTCAGTCTTCGTGAAGTCATTCCGGCAGATCAAAGCGGGTTGAGGAAATCACGGACATTTAACGTTCCCTTGCCACACAATTCGGTAGGCTCTCCGGGTCTTGATCTCCACTATGGTAATCTAATTTGTGCAGCTCATTATCATGCACGCGTCGTGTCAAGAACGATTCAAACACTCTATCCCTCTTCAAACCGCCGTTGATACGTTTCGACCTACATACCCTCGAACTCCAGGCGGCACAATTGAACCTTCAAATTGTCGAATTAACATCACATTTCGGTTTTATCGTCCAGATTTCCGCCCGGCCAGTATTCCTCGATGTCGATGTGATGTGCCCACCATCTTGCGGCCCGACATGAAAAATCGGAGTGATCAAGAGACAGATCGATACTGGTGGACTTGCTACGCGAGTGCTCAAAATGAAGGAAAAGGTTGCAAGTTTTGGAAAGTAATGGATATGAAAGAGGAAGGTCGAGGTCCATGCATTGGTTCCTAGTCAATTGGATTAGATCTGTTGCCAAAATTAATGGGTAAGTAATCCCTTCAACTAACCGCGAGTTGGATTGAAAGGTCCAATAGTTAGAGTTTTTTTGACGAATCCTCCAACCGTATGTGTGTAATAAATGGAATTCAGACATATCATACCGGTGCAAGAGAAGTCCAATCGTACCACTCTCATTTCCTTCCAAAAATTCCGTACATCAACCAATTCGTCTGATCTGCTTCAAGGTTGTTACAGACGATCCATCTAAAGTCAGATTCTATTGTATGTATTACGCATATATATATGCACAGGAAAGTTTTTTTGCATTAGCACAGTTGATGGCGATCTACCCTTGGGGGTTATCTACTAGATTATTATGGACGCGCCGACCGGTTGTCCTAGCGGGCGTTGTTGGACTTACAATCACTACCCTCCTGTTTGGTTTATCAAGAACATTTGTAACAGTAGTGGTGACTAGAGCACTAGGTAAATTCACAAATTTTCATATACCAGAATTTGTTGGAAATTTGGTCACCGATGTTTAACTTTAACCTTGTAGCCGATGTCGCATCTGGCGACGTTTCTGTGATCAAACAAACGCATTTTTTATCTTCGGGTTCTGGTGGCCAATATAAATTTGACATATTCTCTCCTTGGAGGCTTGTTCTCGAGCCCAACAACGCGCTATTTTGACAAGAGTTTCTGTACTTCACTTCATTCTCCTCAAGATCATAACCCAACCAGAAGACGCAGCACCTTCTCAAAACTCCCATCATTCGAGCTTTGTGCGCGTCCGGTTTCGCATTAAGATCGTCTCTACAGCCTTTTTGTTCTGTTCTGTTACTCCCCTATTCTTTCAGGTGGCCTCGCATTCTCAGTGCATTGACGTTCTTACCAATCTTGTGCTAATGGCTGCCCTTCTGCCTCAGCCCTCCGAGATCGGGTTTGCGTTGTCTGCATCTTTCTTTATGAATGTCATTGCCAGGACCGGGCTCGACCCTGTAGGAGAAAAATTGCATCCACGGATGATCGGTGTCTTGTGAGATTGTATCTTTCTCATTCTGACCATGGCAAGAGTGTAAGAGATTCACGCCAAACCCAGCATCGCTTGGGTCTACCACATCTGTCTTGCCCCGGCATCCGGGTCCTGTCAAAATTTCCCCCTTTTGTATTTGATATTTACTGCCGTGTTAATCAGCTCTTTGTTTGCAGTGTCACCTAACGCGAGGTTTCTTGGTGGATTCCTGTGGGTGATAGTAATGATGTTGATAGGCTTTAGTAGCGATCTCTTTCTAAAAATCGTAAACGAATTGTTTGTGCATATAATGATGGCAATGCCATCAAAGAGCGTGTATCGTGCAGCGCGTTCTTAGTTAATCAATACAGGCCTCACTTGGAACACGTCCTCATTCCTTCCACACCTTTTACTTAAGGCAAAAGCTGCAGACTATATTGTCTTGACGGCGATTATTTGACCGTCAACCATGGCGGACAGGGAGGCGAGGCAGTCTACAGACGAAGGTGAGTTCGGTAATGCATATAGTGCGAATTCCAGATTTTCGACTTTCTGCAGAACATGATCCACTTTTGAGCGATACTGGAGATGAGGGATACGGAAACACTTCGACTTCACCTACTTTTGCGGAGCGCGTCGGTGCTGTAGCTCAGGAGCCGCTGACGCCATTGACACAAATACTTCTCGTTCTTGTACTGATTCTGCTCCTAACGACTTCGGTATGCTCTGTCATTGTAACCGTTGCTCTTAATTCAACATGTATGATGCCAGACCTTTGTTGGGCTATTCGCTGGTTCACAACATCGCTTGAAATTGGAAAGAGAAGGTCGAAAGCCAAACCAAACGTTTACAGCTACTGCCACCAGTACTGCGACAACGACAATTATATCGAGCTCCATATCCACTGCGACGTCAACAACCTTTTCTAGTACAACTATTACTGTTCCCCCAATTCCAGTTCCAACGGAGGCACCAGAGGTAAGTTTTTGATACTTTGTTCGGCATGTCTTTAGCTCACTGTGGTATGAAGAAAACCTGTCTGGAACCATCATGCATCGTTCTATCAGCTTCAATTCTGGAGACTCTTGACCCTTCTCAAGATCCTTGCGAGAATTTCTACGATTTTTCCAGTAGGTTATTCTTTTAGCTACCAGACGTTGCAGATAATCCGTGATCCAGATGCTGGATGGCTTGACAAGCACCCGTTGCCTGCCGACAAGAGCAGTTTCGGAAATTTTGAATTCCTTGCTCAGCAGAACAAACAAGTCATCCAGAAACTTCTGGAATCGAACTCGACTCAAGGCTCTGGTGATGGTGATGGTGAACTTTTGACTAAATTACGTGACTTCTACACTTCATGCCTGGATGAGAAGAGGTTGGATGAGATTGGTTCAGCACCTCTGCTACATTTCGTCAGCACTGTTCGGAAGCTACACAGGGGCAACAGTACAGGTATCTCCGGCAAAGGGGAGTCGAACGAAAAGAAGAGAAATGGATTGACGGCAGCAGTTGCATTTCTTCACTCGAGAGGTTTGCCCATATTGTAGACTAAGTGTTTTTACCTCTTACGCTTTACCACAGGCATTGGTGCCTTGTTCGACTTTGATATTGAAGGCGATGTCGGTGTAGATCCCAATCACATGGTCCTTTGGTTTAATCAACCAAGCTTCGGTCTACCTTCTAAGGTTAATCTATCGTTAATGCTACCACGCAAAGTCTTATATTATCTTTAGGAGTATTACCAGGAGGAACAGATAGTGGATGTGTATAGACAAGTCATAGAGCGGCTGCTAATTGCACTTGCAGAAGAAGCAGAAGATTTCAAGCGAAGACGTGTCATTTTACCAGTCTTGAACGACAACACGGATGCGAATACTTGGCCTCCTTGGCCTTGGCCTCCGTGGGGGGATGATAAGCCCGACAAGGACAAACCAGTTAACAAAACGCTGGAAGCCCACAAAGTTGCAAAAGCAGTCGTTGAGTTTGAGTCTAAGTTGGCTAATGCGAGCCTTGACTTGTGGGTCCACGCCTCTTTTCGTGTGCACCACATATTTTACATTTAAATCGTGCAGAGACGTCTTGCAACAGGATCCAATTGCGACTTATAATCCTGTTCCTCTCTCCAATGTCACTGACACTCTTCAACAAATCCATTTCCCCACTTACTTCTCTTCGTTCACACCCCGGTCTTTTCCAGATCGGATAATTCTGAACCATCCGCCATTTGTCAAATCGCTTTCAGTGATCTTAAACGAGACATCATCTGATGTGGTTGAGGCGTATCTCGTCATTCGAGCTGCTCTATCACTTTCGCCTTACCTTGGCGTGAATACCGAAGCATGGAAAGCTCGGCGCAGTTTGCTCGAGACATTGACTGGCATCAAGAAAGGGGCATTTGGGGATAGAGCAGAGTACTGTGTTGGGCAAGTGGAAGCTAACCTTGGATTTGCAGCAGGGAGGTATTTTGTCCAGAAAACCTTTGGGGGCAACTCAAAGAACAAGGCGATGAAAGTTATTTCAGGTGGGTTATGCAATTAATGTCATTCCAATTTGCTGGCTGATGCACGAGTTTCTCTTTCTATAGATATTGTGAAAGCCTTCAAAGAGTCGATAAATCACATCGATTGGATGGACGAAGTTTCCTCGAAAGCTGCTGCCGAAAAGGTTAGTTTGGAAATCTTATTTTGCCAACCATTATAAGCTGGACATTCTTGCAGGCGGATGCTATCCGAATTAAAGTTGGTTACCCGGTCTCTCCGAACACAGATGACCCTCGTTCCCTTGTCAGTTATTACAGTAATGTCAACATTGACCAAAAGGGTTTTTTTGGTAATATCTTGAGCTCCAGGTAAGTCTATGTCAACTTATGTTCTAATGCAAACTACGATAGCTTGATTCAGGATAAGCGAAGAGTTTAAAAAGTGGCTACAGCTTGGACGTCAGCGCAACCGTGAGTCATGGGAAATGTATCCGTCCACTGTCAATGCATACTTTAACCCGCCCTCGAACGAGGTCAGCGATACATTTGATCTTTCCGTACATCATGCCTGACCATTCTCTCTTTTAAGATTGTCTTCCCCGCTGGCATCCTTCAACCCCCCTTCTTCTCCAAACAATGGTTGTTTCACACTTTTCGTGGCCACGGCATCCAACTCACCGATTTTAGGCCTAGCTACATTTCATACGGAGCATTTGGTCAAGTGGCCGCTCATGAATTGACGGTACGTTTCATTGTGCATAAATTTCAACAGCTGATCCCTCTTTAGCACGCCTTTGATTCTGCAGGCCGACTCTATAATCAAGAAGGCAAACTCGTGCAATGGTGGACAAATGCGACAAGCCAAGGCTTCAGAGTCAAGCAAGATTGTATTGTGGAGCAATACTCATGTAGGCCTACTTTCTTTACAACACTCGTACGAAGCCATTCATACTTTGCATCTCTTCCAGCCTACAGCATTGACGACGGTAAGGGAGGGCGAATTCATGTTAATGTGGGTTATTGCCGATTTTTAAGGTAAAACGCTACTTACAGTAATCAAATATTCAGGGAAATTTGTGCGTGCTGTAGTTTCTCGTTCTAATATTCTCACCCATACTGGCATTGTCCTTACGATAAGCACTTCGGGAGAGAACATTGGAGATTCGGGACTGATTCAAGCCCTACGCGCTTGGAAGGCCCAGTACCAGGAATCAAAGGATTCTGGGAATGAGTACCTTCTCCCGGGATTGAACTTTACAAGGTGAGTTTGGCTCGATTAAATGAATTTGCTGGTGTCCTCAAACGCGGATTTCTCCGACTTGCAGAGAACAGTTGTTTTTCATTTCGTTTGCGAGGATATGGGCGAGGGCAATGAAGCCAGCCGCAGCAGTGAGTAATATGAAAAGGGTGCCTATGATGTAATGTGTTCATGAAATCGTCGTCGTGTAGGTTCAACGTATCCGCACAGATCCCCATTCTCCTACTCGCTTTCGAGTTGACGGGACGGTCAGCAATATTCCCGAATTTGCTGCTGCATTTAACTGTTCGAAGAAGGCGAAGGTAAAGCAATTTCCTTCTCATGATTATGTTCATAGCATTAATTGTGTTCATTTTAGTTAAATCCTCCAATAGACAAAAGGTGTATATTCTGGGGCTGACGGTTATAATGTCCTTGGCTTCCATATCATTGAACAAATATTACTATAAGACTCCTTTCGTGCTAGGAACGTCGTCTGACCCCGTTTTTTCGATTGCTTGTCTAATGGCGAGAGCCAATGCTTTGAAGGCGGACTCAGCCCTACATTCCACCAACCTTAGAAATTTTCAAACTGAATTCATCTCGCTTACCGGTGATGATCGTTTTCACCTCTCAGGACATCAACGTGTAATGTAACACCAGAAGCCATGGCGAAAGAGTAAAAAATATGGGGAATCATTTCAGTAGATAGATCCCCAATTTTCTCCCTTCGAAGACCCAGTTCTGTCATACAGTATGGTCGGGAACATATGTCAATAACGGCTCTTGACAAAGCCTAGCGAATATTAAGCAAACACGCAAGGGAGCAGGTAGTTTGGAAAAGTTGACTTCATCTAAGGGAGCGAAGCCTGTACCATAACGTCTGATACCACGTACTTCACCAAGGGCTTGTTTGAATGCAGTACCCAGGGCAATGGCTGAGTCCTGTGTTTACGATTATAATTAGGCTCCTAGTTGGAGTACGGATGGTTCCATAAGTGCTTATCTGCTGTATGGTGGTCGTCAATCCATAGGTCGCCCTTACATTTCATCGTCAACGACATGCCGCTGTGTTTGGCGAGAGCAGTGTACATCTGGAGTGCGCATTAGAGGGACCAACACCGAAAAGTCAGGGGCATGTTACATGATCAAGAAAGCCGATGCCTGTTGATATATTAATTATTTGGGTTGCATTTGAGCCGGGCGCACAGTCCAGGTTTATGTCGACGTCTATCTCTGTCTCCGATGTTTTCCTGGAAACAGAGGCTTGTCTGGACATGATGAGTGAAAAGTCAGAAGGTGCTGCACAACAAGGAATAACAAGCGGACTGGATTTGGACATCCCTTAATTTGACAGGCACTACCCATGTTCCTCCGTCTGCTCCGTTGCTCGTCCATACATCAAAGGGCAGCTGCTGTTAGACAACCTGTGCTATGCAGACCAATATTCCATTTGTTTAATCGTGCAAATCCTGAAAAACCTCAGGAGCCCGTTCCGATACTTCATGAAGACAATCTATTTCACCCGTTCTCAAAATCACCCTTTCCGGCGATTCGTGCTCGAGGAGAAGCTATTCAGCAACTAGCTCCTTGTCCCGTATGCTCATCATCACACAATCATGTTCATACTCACACGAAGGCCCGTCCTAAAGCGGTTAAATTCGAGTGTCCAGACTGTGGCTGGCCCACTTATTGTTTGGAAGAACATTGGAAAGAAGACACAGAACACCAAAAGTATTGTGCCAGATTACGAGAAGCAAATGAAGATGAGCATGACTTACGGAGTGGACGGCGGATGCGCGAATTTGAGCTGCCAGGTAAAGTTCTTCTTGAGTTGCTGGAACGTTGAATTGATAAAGCTTTTCCAAGGTCCCCAAGGTTATGAAGAAGCGATTTCGTTTGCCAACTGGGATGTTTTTTGGTACACCCGTGGATTTCCTTCCATGGATAGTGAACGTTCCAGGAGGCATGCGAGCAAACTTTTAACGTATCCCATCACAATCGCTGGGGCCGTTCATCAACACAGCGGACTGACCCTCAGTAACCAGCGTGTAACCCCAGAAGGCAGCCGTTCGCTAGCAGGTAACTGGTGAAACCATCATATACAACTAAAATTAATCCTGTTTCTTTGTAGCTTTACGGAGTACATTGCATGTGCCTCCAGGGGCCCCAGAAACGGAAGAGGCCTCGGTTGGTAAACCCCAAATCCGAATTTTCATCCTCGGCGCACGGGCTGAATCGTCCCTTCCCCCTCACGTCTGGGAACAGCTGTGTATGCTGTTCCCTTCGACCAATTTCCATCTTTTTTTTGTCGGACCCCAGGTTTCCCTTCCAAACCCCTCTAAATCGCAGGACTCTGCAGCCCCGCCCCAGGGAAATTCAGCGGAGAATTCCTCTGGAGAATTTTCAAAAAAAGGGACAAGTGAAGAAGGAAAACCTACCTACCTGCCCAACGTTTATCAACCCCCTACACCAAACCCAATAGAACGTCATAAACGTACGCGCTCTTCGCTGGAACGCTATGGCGTACCTTCTTATACGGTGCCATATTCACACCAACTAACTATTACCGGAATGCAAGCGAACTACTCACACGTCCACGCTCAATTTCAGCACACCCTAGACCCATACTCGGACTTTTTCTTTTTCTTCTCTCCTGGGTTTGGTTTTCCTTCACCGGACTCACTTGCTGAGAGCGGCGAACCACTTCTGCAGATCGCATCACCTACCGAATGGGGACCAGTCCTTCCCCAGCTGTTGGCCAGCAAATGTGCTATTTTTGTTACAGGGTTCTCCCCAGCGGATGTCGAAAGAGACGTTCGTTCGCTCTCCACGGCACCCGAAGTAGCTGGTGAATTTGAATGGGTTGTCACACCTGGTCCCAATCCCTTTGGCAGTGAAAAATGGGAGGTGGCGGACTTCGACCCACGGGTGATGGTCAAGACGAACTGGGGAATCTGGGCAATTCGAGGGAAGAGCAGAGACGTTCAAGAACGGAGAAACGTCTTTTCCTTGTTATAGATCAATGTAATCACATAAGGTTAACATGACTTTTGCTCGCATTAGGTTTTCTGTTTTCACAGAATAATCGAATACACAAATTTGCCAGGATTAAACATAGATATCGTAACATGATCATAGTAGATATAGCATGAGATGCCCAAATCCGCCCCACACAGAAGATTGAATCCTCTTCAGGCCTTGACTTCAACGGGAGTTTTGCTGGGCGGCGGAACAAATGTCTTGTGGAGGTCATTAGATATGTGGCACGGAGAATGGAAAAGCGACTAACTCGAGTTTTAATACCACCAGCGGCAGGTAATCTAGTAGAACCATCAGTCAGGTAACGGTCAACTTCCGCCGCAGCACCACGGCCCTCGCTAAATGCAACATTAAGTCATAGTGAACTTGGAGGTCGAAAGATACTTACTTGATGCCCCACACAATCAAGGACTGACCACGACGACAATCGCCAGCTGCAAAGACTCCTTCGACATTTGTCGAGTATTTTTTCGGAGGGGTTTGGATGTTGGACCGCGCATCTTGTTTGACGCCAAGGGCTTGCAGCACTTCGTTTTGTGGACCAAGGAAACCAAGGGCAAGGAAAACAAGCTGCCCAGGGAAGAATTTCTCGGATCCAGGGACTTCTTCCATCTTCCAGCGACCTCTACGGTCTTTCGTCCATTCGATACGGACTAAAGTGAGACATTGAGAAGAGGAATATATACAAATTCGAGAGAATTTACCAGTGTTCAAGCCCGTCAATTTGTTGGCTTCATCGACCACAAAGTCCTTGGTTGAGATAGAATATTCTCGTGGATCATTCCCGAAATGCGCAGCCACCTCCGTGTGCCCATAATCGACACGAAAGACTCTGGAAAATGGTTAGTGTATGTGTAGTACATTTTCGTAAGTAATTATCACCTGGGCCATTGTGGCCAAGGATTGTCCCTTCCACGTGAGACAGGAGGCTTCGGCAGAAGCTCGAAGTTAACAATACTCTTAGCCCCATGTCGCATGGACGTTCCGATACAATCAGTGCCCGTATCTCCTCCTCCAATGACGATGACATCCTTTCCTTTAGCACTGATATAATTACCATCCTGGTGCTCCGAATCCAACAGCGATTTCGTATTTAGCTAGCAAAGTCTATCAAATTAGTTCCATCACGAATTGATGATCCTTACTTGGAGATACTCCATCGCAAAATGAATCCCGTCAACATTGCGGTTCGGTATTTTCAAGTCGCGAGGCCATGTTGCGCCAGTACAAATAACAACAGCATCATTGTCCTCACGCAATTTGACAGCATCCACATCCACCCCGACATGAGCATTTGGAACAAATGTCTTGATCAAGGCAGTACATTAGCAATAGAAAGAACTAAAATGAACAGACCTACGATGCCCTCTTCAGCCATCAGATCCACTCGACGCTGCACAATCCCTTTATCGAGCTTCATACTAAACAAAAATTTAAACATCGCATTGCAAAATAGTGTGAGTTGAACGTACTTCGGGATGCCGTACATTAAAAGCCCTCCCATCCGGTCGTTGCGGTCGTAGACAGTAACTAAGTGACCAGCTTTGTTAAGTTGGTCAGCGCAAGCCAATCCCGCAGGACCTGAACCGATGACAGCAATGCGCTTGCCAGTTCGGAAATTTGGAGGATTAGGGGCCATCCAACCCATCTCAAATCCCTGAAGAATTGAACATCAGAATTTTTTACGTAGTGCAGAAAACAAGGTATACTTTATCAATGATTGCGCACTCGATGCTTTTAATTCCAACAGGCTGTTCGTTGATACCAAGCACACAAGCACCTTCGCAAGGCGCGGGGCAAACGCGACCAGTGAACTCCGGGAAGTTGTTGGTCATCAATAAACGATTCAAAGCGTCTTGCCATTGACCCTTGAAGACGAGGTCATTCCATTTGGGAATGATATTCGATATAGGACAACCACTATCAGACTGGCAGAAGGGAACACCACAGTCCATGCAACGAGCAGATTGGTACTTGAGCTCGCTCTCTGCCAAGCGAGACGAGATCTCCTTCCAATCCTTCACTCGTTTGCGGGGTGGACGATAAGCTTCGTTAAGACGTTTATATTTCATGAATCCGCGGGTTTTATCTAATTTGTTGAGACGAGCTTTCGAGGTTGATTCATCGACAACTGAATCCTCAACGTCCCCTACAGATGGTTCGTGTCGAGGTTTAGGGACAACTGGATGATTTTTCAGAAGAAGGACTTCCTGGATGTCGTCGGAAGCGAGATCAACCTGGCTCGCTGTTCGTGAAGGAATAAGGTCAATCGTACTCAGCCTCAATTTCTCTTCTTTTTCGCGCGACGATTGTTCTTCAAGAATTCGTTTGTAATCGAGCGGCATAACGCGGACAAACAGTGAAACGAGATGGTGGAAGTCGTGAAGAATACGGTTAGCAACTTCCGAGCCTGTATAATGACGGTGGTCCTCAATCAGGCTACGTAAGGTTGCAACTTCGCGAGGGTCTGTAACATGGCCGAGTTCGACCATTTCCATATTGACCTTGGACGAAAATGTATGAGCGGTGTCGAGAACGTAGGCAATACCGCCGCTCATGCCAGCAGCGAAGTTACGACCGGTAGTTCCGAGAACAACGACACGGCCTCCAGTCATGTATTCGCATCCGTGATCACCACAACCCTCAACTACTGCGTTGGCGCCAGAGTTTCGGACAGCAAATCGTTCAGCAGCTATCCCACAAATGAATGCCTCACCAGCCGTGGCACCATAGAGGCAAACATTGCCAGCGATAATATTTTCTTCTGCTTTGAAAGTGGATTGCTTTGGGGGATAGAGGATGAGACGACCGCCTGAAAGGCCTTTCCCAACGTAATCGTTTGCATCGCCTTCCAGTTCGATAGTTATCCCAGGGGCAAGGAAGGCGCCACAAGATTGACCAGCGGAACCCTTCATACGGATGTGAATTGTGTCTTTGGGAAGACCTTCCTCCCCATATAATTTAGAGACTTTGTAAGATAGAGAAGTTCCAAGCGCACGGTCAGTGTTTGTGACATTACACTCGATATGAACAGGAAGGCCCTTCAAGAGAGCGGGATCAGATTCATCGATGAATTTGTTGTCGAGACGAATATAGAGCTTGTGGTCTTGTTGGCGGATGCGGTATGTGGCCGCTCCTGGGCGCATCTGCCATGCAGGTTTCAAAATTGCAGAAAGATCAAGGTGTGCCGTCTTCGCCGTTCGAAGTTTTTCGTTAACTTTCAACATATCAGCTCTTCCAACCATCTCATTCACTGTACGGAAACCGAGCTTGGACATGTACCCACGAAGGTCTTCTGCCAGATAATAGAAGAAATTGATTACTTGCTCCGGCTGGCCAGCAAACTTGGCTCGAAGTTGAGGATCCTGCGTTGCGATGCCGACAGGGCACGTATTTACTACAGTGGATTAGTCTGGGTCAAGAAGACTGAGAAAACGACCACTTACGATGACACTTCCTCATCATGATGCAACCCATAGCAATCAGAGGCGCGGTGGCGAAACCCCACTCTTCGGCACCCAACAGGCAGGCAATCACAATATCGCGACCAGTTCTGACTTGTCCATCGGTCTGAACAGTGATACGGCCGCGTAAGTCATTCAAAACAAGGGTTTGGTGAGTCTCGGCAAGCCCCAGCTCCCAGGGAAGACCAGCATACTTGATACCAGTCCAACGAGAAGCACCTGTGCCTCCGTCGTGTCCAGAGATGAGGACGTGATCCGCTTTGGCTTTAGCAACTCCACTTGCAACGATACCAACGCCGACCTCTGACACAAGCTTGACTGAAACACGCGAACGAGGGTTCGCGCATTTCAAGTCATAAATTAATTGTTTCAAATCTTCAATTGAATATATGTCATGATGCGGAGGAGGGGAGATGAGGCCAACACCAGCAGTGGAATGCCGAGTCCGAGCAATGGATGCTGATACCTTGTGACCAGGCAATTCACCACCTTCACCGGGCTTTGCACCTTGTGCCATCTTTATTTGGAGCTCGTCGGCATCCGCAAGGTAATTGGCTGTCACGCCGAAACGACCGGAGGCAACCTGCTTGATAGCGGACCTCATGGAGTCACCATTAGACAATATTTGCGAACGCTCCGCGTCTTCTCCTCCTTCACCAGTGTTAGATTTTCCGCCCAGACGATTCATTGCAATAGCGAGAGCTGTATGTGCTTCCATAGAGATGGAGCCATATGACATGGCACCAGTGACAAATCGGCGGACAATCTCGTTCCAAGGCTCGACTTGTTCAATTGGAATCGGAGTTGCATTTTCATATCGGAACTCGAGAAGACCGCGGAGATGAATACTTTGGGCTTGCTCGTCAGCGTTACGAGCATAGGCGTCATAAGCGCCTTGGTTTTTCTCCCTGACAGCGTCTTGCAAGTTCGCGATTCCAGATGGGTCATTGATATGGGGTTCTCCACCATCTCGCCAGTGATACTCTCCAGATTCGGGCATACCTGGAGGAAGAATGGTTTCACGGCTAGGCCAACCTCGTTCGTGCAGTTCAAACGCATCTAAGGCAAGCAAGTCAAAGGTTGCACCTTGAACACGACTCGCTGTGCCAAGGAAACAAGGTTCGACGACTTCACTATGTAGACCAAGAATTTCGAATATTTGTGCACCCTTGTATGAAGCCAAAGTGGATATTCCCATCTTCGACATGACCTTGAGGATACCACTGTCAAGGGACTTGCGGTAGTTGTCCATCAGCTGATCGACAGTCTTGTCCTCTTTCACGCTAAGGAAATCACTCAGTTCTTGAGTCAAACATCTAGACACAGAAGAAACTCACAGTCCTTCACGAGCCACTTTGTGAATAGCCTCTATAGCCAACCAAGGACAAATCGCATCAGCACCATAACCGACAAGGACGCACAAATGGTGCACTTCACGAGCCTCTCCTGTTTCGATCATGAGCGCCACCTTAGCTCTCTTCTTCTGAGTGGTGAGGTGGTGGTGAACACCACCGCAGGCAACAAGCGCCGACAAAGGAACTCGGTTAGGTCCAGTGGTGCGATCACTGAGAATGATGACCTTGACGCCATCGTCGATAGCCTGAGATGCTTCGCTGCAGATGCGATCCAGTGCACGTTTATACCCCGGAAGACCTTCCGACTTGGAAAATGTGATGTCGATAGTACAAGAAGGCCAAGTCGAATACGCGATCTTGAGACTCTTCATGGAATTCATTTCTTCAATGGAAAGGACAGGCGAAGGTAGAAGGATACGATTGCATTGTGAAGGCTTGACTTCCAATAAGTTGCCCTCGGGACCAACATACGCAGCCAAAGACATGACAATGTTTTCTCGAATAGGGTCGATAGGGGGATTGGTGACCTGGGCGAAAAGTTGGCGGAAGTAGTCGTATATGATACGAGGTTGGGTGGCAATTGCGGCAAGAGGCGCGTCATTGCCCATGGAGCCCAGTGCTTCTTTTCCATCTGCGACCATGGGAAGCATAAGTAGGCTAAGTTGTTCTACAGTGTATCCGAAAGCCAGAAGTTTTGGGTCGGTACTCAGTGAAGCGTCATCCAGTTGACATTCCAAAGTGATCCCGCTTCGCTTGACACGTCTGACAATATTGGGCAGTTCAAGCACATGCGCGTCGATCCAAGATGCAAAATCCATCTTAGACGCGGTGTTTCGCTTCAGTTCTTTGTCGTCGACAATTCTACCCTCCAACGTGTCGACGAGAAGCATTCTGCCCGGCCTTAAACGACCCTTTTGAATGACCTTCTCTGGAGGGATATGGATTGCTCCTACTTCAGAGGCGCAAACCATGATATCCTCGTTGGTAACCACGAAACGGCAAGGGCGAAGACCATTGCGATCCAAGTTGGCACCACAAAAACGTCCGTCGCTGAATGTGAAAAGGGCGGGACCATCCCAAGGTTCCTGGACACAAGCAGCCCAGGTATAGAATGCCTTCTTTTGAGGATCCATATTTTCGGCACCTTGCCAAGCTTCGGGGATCATCATCATGACCGCTTCAGGCAATGTGACAGCCCCGTTAACGACAAGAAGTTCGAGCACATTGTCGAAGGCAGCAGAGTCGGAACCGCCATGCTCAACAATGGGGTAAAGGAGGTCAAGTTGATCACCGAAATGTTGCGATGACAAGACACCTTCTCTGGCACGCATCCAATTTTTGTTACCGCGAACAGTATTGATCTCGCCTGATTTGCACTTTAGCTTAATTCAGTCCATTCAAGGTTCGCTTACCGTTGTGAGCCGCTAATCTCAAGGGCTGAGCGCGATCCCAACTCGGGAATGTGTTGGTAGAAAAACGTGAATGGACCAAGGCGAAGTGCGAGGTATATAGAACGTGGTTTAGATCATGATAATAGTGGTAGACCTGCGGAGGAGAGAATTGTCCTTTGTAGACAATGTTTTTGGAAGAAAGGGAACATATGTAAAATCCTTTTGCGATAGTGCTTTTGAGTGATCGAGACGTGAGCAAATCCACATTAAAAACCAATAGAACCAAAACACTAACATGCTATGTGTCGCATGCTTCCTTAGAACATATAGCTGACGCTCAAAGCGTGTAGCATCAAATGGCCCACCTTGAGAGAAATTGCCATCGCCATAGTGGTCCCGTAAGACGACAAAAGGTTGAAGAATCGTGGGCTCTTTGCTGCTGGCTGCAGGTCCCAAGATGGTTCCATCGGTAGGGACTTCTCTCCAACCAAGAACACGCAAACCAAGATTGTCTGCAATATTGGTGAAAACAGCTTGAGACTTTTCGACTTGGGCAGGATCGTTATTTTTGAAGAACACATTGCCGACAGCGTACTCTCCAGGATCGGGCAGAACACTTCCGAGATCTCTTTCTGCCTCCCTCTTAAAGAAATGATGAGGTATAGAAGTCATTACCCCTGCTCCATCACCATCCCTGCTGTCTGCACCAGTAGCTCCTCGATGAGTCATGGCACACAGGAGTTGTCGCGCATCGGACACAATTTTATGGGTTGGTTGACCCTTAATGTGGCAAATAAAGCCCACACCACAAGAGTCCTTCTCGTATACGTTGGAATATAAACCCTGGTCAGCTGGTAGAGATGCGTCAAAAGAGGAACCATCACGCTCTACAGCAAGAAAACCAGTTAAATTTTCGACAGAAGCAACATCAGGAACAAGCGGAAGGCTCTCTGGGGAGGGGTTGTAAGAATTGCAAGAGCTAGTCATTGACTACAGAAGACAGAAAGTAAGCAACTGTAATCAGGTGGGGAGAAAGATGCAGGGAATAAATGGCAACGTAGTACTATGCATATCAAGTGTCTCCGGAACCAATACTGGGTAAAACCCGGTTGTTGCCGATACCTTATCGTGAGGAATTAGCGAAAGCTCATTGGCCGACGATTCGGAAGTGACAAGGAAACAATTCATCAGCTACTGAATAGTGTCATCGGGATTTCGGATGTCTAATCTCAATCCACATGGTGCGGGCAGCGGCTGGGAAGTCGAGACTCAGGCTGAGCCAGCCTTTCCAGCAAAAAAGTATTCAGAACTGAGAATTCTGATACTATAAATACTCCACATCACACACATCGAACTGGCCGCAGTCTGGTAAAATTTGTAGGTATGTGAAAGCGACATAACTTTGAATGTACAGTAGCGCTTATCAGAAAGAAGTACGTAAACCATTTGGATCTAAGTTAGCTAACTAGCCCCATCATGAAGGGCGACACACACAGCAGCTGACCATCCGAGACCATCCGTCAGTCGCATAATTAAACCACTTGAGTGAGAAATGCCGACCTTTATGATGCCCATTATATTGTCTGACTGTCTCACCAGATGACATTTCCCAAAGGCGTGCAGTATGGTCGGAGGATGCTAATTAGGCGAGATGGTAAAGATATAGACGAAGGTCGCAAAGAAACTGACCTGTTACCAGGTAGGCTGAATCTGCGCTGAAAGCGCAATCCCAAACCCACCGTTGATGCCCAATAAGGATCCTTTCTTGTTTGAAATCATAATTTGAACTGATCGACCATATTTTGACTGTAGTATCTGCTGAACATGTGGCCAGATACCTAAGGAGAACTGAACAAATTACTCCCATGTCAGCAGTGTTTAACCCATACCGTGTATCGGGGCTAAGAAGACAACGCGTTAAATATTTGTTGTGGGCAAGAAATCTCGTGACTGCTTGGAATCGAGGGAGGTTTGAACTTTCATCGTTCACTTTCCAAACATAACACTGGCCCTAAAAATGTTGGTGTCAACTGTTGGAAAGAACTTCGAAAGTTAGCTACTTGCCTTGTTATTCCCAGCGACTAGACATGATCCATCAAAAGCTAGAGTGACAGATCGTATAGGTACATCCCCTGCAGGAGTCTGCGCTGGTAAGAATCACAGCAGTTTGGTGGAAGGCATAGACTCGCACCAATTCATGGGAGCAAAGATTGTCACTCAAATCCCACTGCTTAATACTTCCACCCTGGTCACATGAAAGTAACTCCCCCTGGTTTGGGTGTATGATGACATCGTTAACTTTGGTAGGATATCAGAAAAAACAAGGTAAAAGCTATCATAGGTTACCTGGAGCTCCATTTTCGTATGTTCGAGGGACGACGTTACTTGGACTCCTGGAGCGAAACCAACTCATTAGATTCTTTTGAACGACGAAGAACGACGAAGAAAAATAAGTCTCACCTTAGGTCCCATATTCTTATTGTACCATCTTCGCTACCAGATGCCAACCATTGGCCTTCGCTATTGAAAGCTACTGATGTTACATTGTTGGTGTGTTTGTCGAGTACAACGACCTGAAAACATTAAGCACAGGCAACAGAACCGAAGCCGATTAACAAACCGGGTCAGAAGATGCACTTCCGATGTCATATATGTGTATTTTCTTGTGAATAGCAGCACCGAGATACCGTTTACTAAGGCTAGTCCAGCAGACGAGCGGTCAATCATCCTTGAGAACTCACTCGTTTGAAATTGTCAACCGGTTGACTTGCTATATAGGCACTTAAATAAGTACAGGCAATATGGCAGAAATCACCATCTCTTACTCCTGATTCTCCGCGAGCAATGGTTCGGGAGCAGATACCACTCCATGCTTCCCAGAAACGGATTTCATGATCATATGAACCAGTAACGAGTATAACAGACATGTCGTGGCGAGCAGCATTACCTTTGGAACTGGAACTGGAAGGCATATGAGTCGCAAAAGTGTACGACTTCGAGTTCAGCACTGGGAAAGATTCCCGGCCCGATCTCAAGGTTGGAATTGGCAAATGTCATTTCATAGTGATCGACCACATCTGCAGCATGTATTTCGTTTGTCAAATGGTCGTGCCCCCTTGAAACGCATACACCGCCGGCGAAACAATTAACTGAAATTACCTAAATAAATCGCGTCGCAGCAAGACCCTAGTATCGCAACTCGGTCCTCACTTCGACAATCGCCCTGCTATTTTCTTCTCGTTCCAACGCCGACGATCATGCTGAATCTAACATGAAACTATTTGACCTGAATGCAGCTATTCATTCTCTGTCTTAGATCATTGGGCGTGGTGCTACCATGCACCCCAAGACGTCGCACCCTACAAACTTATGACTTCAGGGTTGGTCTGCCTGTCCATTAGTTTACATGTAGCAATCATGACTCGTGCCTTTCCCCTTGCCGGAAGTTGACGTGACGATCTCTTCTGTCAACGGTCCCATTAATTTATGTTGCTTCTTCACTGATCCCTTCTCAGATGATTTTGACTTCACGCAGGTGCACCCCGTTATCTTTTCATAAGGGAATTATCGGCATAGACGCTTGGATTTGTGTTGCTACATCGACATGGCAGATAGGTAATCTGTCGTCGGCAATTTTCTGCCTCGTAGATCTCAAACACCCCATCTGCAACGACCAGTCTCGTTGTGACATATCTGCGAATCTGTGGTTTTTCTTCGTGCAAAGTAATCTCCTGCAAGCGTATTCGTATAAAGCCTCCATGTAGGATTCAGTGGAATCACCTACAAAACAGATATTTCGGCTATGAACGCGTTTCCAGTTGGTTATTTCCTCTCTATTTCTTCACAACTTTTGCTGAATATTTTTTAGCCAGGCACTAGAGTTTTTTTTTGGACTGCCAACGGAGATGTCGAGTACGCTATTGTTCAGTCAACCAACCGCCTTCCCGATGTATGCATCTCGTCTTTCTTTGGATCTTTTCTTTTTCATTCAAAAATTTTGTTTAGGGAACTCAAATTCTTGTCCTGAAAATTGAAGGAAGGGATAAAATCGCTACCCTACCGTAAGAGTCTGTTTTTAGAAGAACGACTATGAATCTAATACATTCGCTCATTAGGGCTGCTGGAGTGACGAGAGTCTCTGGCTGACGATGGACCTCCAATGGATTGACTGGATAATCTTTCGTGTTCGACCCAATTTTCCACGCCTCTCGCACAACCATTCTATTCCAATAATCTACCGTTTCCTTCTAGACTCGGCAAAGCGCTTATAGATATCGCAATCGACACAAGCGTCTTGAAATTGCAAGCCCCCCAGAAATTCCACGTGTTCGCTCACATCAACTTCTCATGCGACGACAGGCTTCGCTGAGTTTAAAGTTGATGTCGTCGTCGATTCTCGAATCTGCAATCTCGGAAGGATTAGCGACTATTAACGATCTACATACTCATAAACAGTAAGATCAGATAATGCGATGGTTGGTCAATAAGTAGAAGAACGATTTGCGAACAATGACTACATTATCTAGCACAATAATTACAATACTCTGTAATAACTATTTTCTTAAAACTTTGGCTCAAGGCAACGATATGGAACTAGTTTTCTGGTCCTGAACAACGTTGTCAGTGCAATGACGTAACTTGGAAGTCAGATTCCCACCCTAATCATGATACTCAATCGTTGTCCGGCTTGGTCCCTCTCAATACTGTGAAGGTATTTGTACCTGATATCGTCACTAGACAATCACACAGTAAGTTTGGTAAACGTGGCTGCAAACACGATGCAAATTTAACCGTTGTAGATAAACGCTTCCAGATAGAAGTTTTATATGGAATTCCTTGCCTTCTGTTGTGTTTTCGGCCTCTCTCATCCGAAGGGTACGTTCAGCGCCAAGACTGACACCGAGAATCCAGGAGCCACTAGAATCAACATTGTCGATATGCGGAAGTATATACCCATGCGACGCAAGGTGTAAGAGGTGAGTTTGAACTAGTGGCGTCGGGCACAACAAATACAGTCGCTCCAGAATAGGCTTCAAACCCTTGAATTCTTCCACTGGCCAGGAAGATAGGTGCATTTCTCGATATTGATGAATGACCCCGTCGTAATGTCCCTGTATATGGACATAAGAGGTAAGATAAGCGATGGGAAAGGAATGTTGGAACGTTCTTACCTCTTCAAATTCATAGAGTTCATCTGGAGCAAACATCTTGACCAAATTATTTGACATGACATTGTTCGATATCCAGTAATTATTTCGTTGCTTTCGAGCTTGGCGACTTTCCAAACCGTCCAGCTTATAAAGAGAGGCAGCGATTAGAACACTCTGTTCTTCATTCGTAAAGTAATTGGGCCAAAAGCAAAAACCGGGAGGGTACTGTTCATGAGCAAGGCGAGTCATCGACCGAAGTAGGTGGCTGGCCAACCCATACCCCAACAAAGATCTCCCTTTGGATAGAATACTGGTTGCCATATCCTTTCTAAGTTTTGGCTGGCAAAGAGATTACGGCGTAGTTATTCTATCCAAGACTGCGAGTCCTTGGTGTCGGTAATACAAAAATATACATACTGTAGAATACAAAAATGCGAGGTGCAACTTGCCGAAATATTTTGATTTCGGCACTCGTAGCGGAATTTCAGGCATGTGCGCAACGGATGATATGATACACACTCTCACCGACGACAATTTCTCACAAGATGTTCTTTCAATTCCGGCTGAATTGCTTGAAGGTGTATTTGCCACCCACTTTTTAGACGGCAAGCATTTTTGCTCAAATTGCTCTTGCTTTAGCTCAAGATGCGACTTCGACTGGCAGTATGCATGCAGCCATTGCGCGAACGGTGTCTAGAAGCTTGGCCTTATATTTTGCTAGACCAGTCCGCCTTTTTCGACCTACTAAAGGCAAGTAATGTTGCAAATCACAGTATGAATTCGGTTGATGCTGATGTTCCCAAGTTAGCGGATTCCAGACTTTGAGGAACCTGGCTACTCGATCAGGAGAAGTTCTTAGCCTTCAATATTTTGTTTCCTTGACCAAGCTTCATGGGGTACGCATTTCACGTAAAATTTCTTGTACTCATGTCAATAACATTTAGGTTGGATTTATTGCAAGACACTTCGTCCCTCCAATGCTTGTCAATGCAGCGTTGGGGACGGTGTTGTGGGGTACATATGGAGAGGCTAGCAATAGGCTTGAGCCTTATTTTACAAGTCATTCCCTCTCTAATGCTGCAGTATCTGGAGCAATTTCAGGCGCATGTCAAGCTGTTGTAGCCGCGCCCGCAGAAAATGTTCGGTTAATACTTGAAGCCGGTTTTGGTGGACATTCATGGTCATGCGCATGGAAGGAAGTTTTCCGAGAAAAAGCGTCATCGTCCGTTAATGCGACAACTCGACAAATGAATGAGATACGCCACTGGAGAAGTTGGTTTCAAGAAGTTGGCCAAATGGCAGGTCGGGGGTGGGAGGGCTGGGGCTGGGGCTGCGCGAAAGACGCTGTCGGTCAGTGTCAGATGCTTTGTGCTTTATTGCGGAGACACTTCTCAAGAATGGATTAGGATTCGCAACCTTCTTTTTCATTTTCGAATTATCAAGACGTGCTGGCACCAAGGCGAAGTATATTTCGCAGGATTGGTTGTGGTATTCTGATCGAGGGTCACACATCAGTGGTTTTAGGAAGCAAATGCCTGCTGTCATTAATGGTGTTACACTGGTAACTGGCGGGGTAAGTTATAGGTCGGTTTGTCGGCATTCTTACCAATGTGTCTTTTATTAAAGGTATTCGCTGGTCTTGCATACGAATTTGCTTGTCGCCCATTTGACATTGCTCGTCGATCCATCTATTTGGATAAGCTTGAAAGGCCAGAATCGTCCTACAAGATTCTCTATCGAAGATTGACGCAAACTGGTCTACCTTTTTTTTTCCGATCTAGTATTTTACCTCAACCGCATTCTGTGACGCAGCCAGCTGTATTGACCAGAATGTTACGGACCATTGGTCGTGTGGGTCCATGGGGAGTTGGATTCTTAGTTTGGGAAGCATATGGATCTTCAGGATTATAGAGAACAATGCAGTAGATAATTTCAGAGATCATTGACTTAGTGGAAATGACAAATTCGGTTCCCATAGTAGATCCTTCTAGAACCTCCCTCAGGTTTCAAGGCCTTTTGTCGCATTAGCTTTACAGGTGAATTTCCTTCCAACCTTCTACTTCAGACAGTGAACTTCATAAATCATGCCCCGGTGCACGCGAAAAGGGTGTGGAGTGGTGTACTCAGAGGATTCAGATGGTATCTGTAGCTGTCATCCGGGTGCACCAGTACGCAAAACCGATCCTTTGATGTTCAAAAAAATTGATATAATCACACACACTACCAGGTGTTCCATGAAGGACAAAAATCGTGGTCGTGCTGTCAGGATGTATATAAGCCTGTCCTCGATTTCGATGAGTTCATGAAAATTCCCGTAAGTATTCTTCACATCCCTCACGCGACGCAGGCTCTCATCTTGTGTAGCCATGTACAGAAATCGCAGGACATAGCAGTGCAGCCGTAGAAACACAAAAGTCATCCATCCCTGTTGCACAGCCGTCCCAGAATTTTGCAACCGAAACCGCCGCCGATGGAAAAGAACTATTCCGAATTGCCGTTCCTAAGGAATCCACTGTGCCCTTTTCCACAGATCGCCCCACACCACCACCCATTATACTCGAGGAGGATGACTTGAGTGCTCCTGTGTCGGTTGGGACAATCTGTCGGCGAAAGGGATGTGGAGTGGCGTTCGTTAGTGATGAGGTTAGTCGACATGGGGATGGTGAAGGGACTGTCTGTCATTACCACCCTTTACCGGTGAGTTATTGAACTGCACCAAAGTTTTGTTGTTAGGTTGAATGGAATCACCATTTTAGCCAATTTTTAGGGAAGGGAGCAAGGTGGACATACGCCTTTGTACTTCAATAAATAATTCGCTAATGGAATGTGCTTTCTTTTTCAGGGTTACCTCTGTTGCAAACGCAAAGTCCTTGAATTTGAAGAGTTCATGAAAATCAAAGGCTGTCAGACTGGTCGTCATTGCTTCATTGCTGTCGTCACCAAACTTATAGTAAGCCTCTTGTCTAAAGGGACGTTCATGCGTTGACCTCGAGGCGAGGCCGTGGAACAAGTTGAATGCCGCATAGACCACTATCAAACACCAGATCAAGTGCATGTCTCTGTTTTTGCAAAACAAGTAGACAAGGACCGCAGTACCGTCCAATTTGAAGAAACGAAGGTGAGTTGCCAGTACCACGTTTCAAAGTTTACTCATTGAACCGGACGCATTTTAGCTCATGCTTGACCTTTACTTACCAGGGAATAAGAGATTCTCTCGAACACTAGATCTTTATGGTCCGATCAATCCCGAGAATTCTACATTCCAGTATTTTGGGACGAAGGTGAAGATTTGTATAGATGGTAACACTTGTTTCAACTCGCAGTTAACACAAAAATTAGTTGGAATTACATCTGAAGAAGAGCGACACTCGTAGTTGGAACGTCCTTGAGAAGACAAATACAGATCTCGGCAACTTTACTCTCACGTTCGGTGTTGGAGGAAGAACCGGGACAATTGGGGGAAAGGATTTAGTCCTCGACGAAGTTAATAAAGTACGCTCGTAATGAGGTTCTATGCAGCACGCCCTAATTAGCGGAATCAAATTATTCTACATTTAAATTACCCCTGGCTTTTCGATCTTCTCGTACATCTGAATTATATCGCCTTGCTGAAGATCAGAAGAATCTCTAAAACTTAGACCACATTCCGTTCCTTTGCGGGCTTCCGTAATGTCCTTCTTGAGCTGACGCATCGTGTCCAATGAACCTTATGGGGAAACCCGAGTTGAGATTAAAGGAAGCAAACGCCATGCGAACACAATTTACCTTCATGTACAACTTGGCCCAACCTTATTACTCGTGCATATTTTTGTTTTTCGATTAGTCCGTTAGTGACACGGCAACCTGCGACTTTGATTAATTGCTTAGCCTTGCTGGTGATGTCAAACAACTGAAGGACAGTTGCTTCGCCTGTGACTTTTGTCTCGATAGTCTTGGGCAACATGTCAATGACACGTGAGCGAACATCGTCCATGAGGTGATAGATGACATTCCCTGTAGAGACGGAAACACGGTTTTGGGCTGCCAAAGACTGAATAGTCCGAGAAGCCGAAACTGAAAAGCCAATTATTGTCGCTGATCCATGGTTAGCCCCGAGTCATGCAATTAGATTAATGTAACAACTAACCATCAGCAGCTTTCGCCAGCAGAATGTCAGATTCCGTTATGTCACCTACACCCGTAGATATGACTCTCGATATAGCAATGTGATTGCCGATGCCGTTAAGAGTCCCCTCGAGAGCTTCACAGCTACCACTGACGTCTGCCTTGATCAGAAGCCTGAGTTCATTTGGACCAGAAATAGCAATAGGCTCAGTCGAAAGGCCCTCTCCTTCCGCGCGAGCTTCACGTTCTTGTCTTCGCGATTCGTTGATAGCCTCTGCATCCTCTTGAAGCGCCTCCGCTTCTCGTCTCCTCAAACGATTTGCGACTGCCCTCTTGATGTCTCCTTCGGGTCCATCAAGAACCTCGTCACCAGCTTTGGGAAGCGTTTTCCAGCCAGAGACGGTGACTGCCATGCCGGGAAGTGCGGATTGAACGGTCTTGCCACTCGAATCCGCCATTCTACGTACTTTGCCGTGGGCAGTACCACTAATAACGTATGAACCAACTTTTAGGCATCCCCTTCGGATGAGGACCGTTGTGACGGAGCTATAAAGAGGTCATTCACTTCGTAGATACAGAATAACTTTGGGGTCATACCCTAAACCTTTGTGGATATGAGACTCGATAACATGCCCGTGTACTGGACCGTCTTGCTCAGCGCGTAAATCTTGGACTTCTGCCAATGCAGACAGTGTTTCAAGCAAATCAGGAAGACCTAGCCCGGTGAGGCCAGAAACGTGTACCGCCGGAATATCTCCACCGAAATCTTCCAATTCAATACCATGTGCCAGGAGTGCCTTCTTTACAGTATCCTGGACGCGGGTTTAAAGTTGACAAAAGGAAATTCATTGGCCCAACTTACTGGATTTGCCCCTGGTTTATCAACTTTATTGATAGCGATGACGAGATCAACCTGGGCGTTGTCCTTCTTCAGCAAGTTAATAACCTCTTTTGTTTGCGGCATTACACCATCATCAGCGGCAACAACGAGGACCACAATGTCAGTGACATTCGCGCCCCGAGCACGCATAGCAGAAAAAGCAGCATGTCCTGGTGTATCCAAGAAAGTGATGGACCGCGGCCCAAGTTCGTTTGTATTAGCAACAGGCACAGAGAATGCGCCAATATGCTGGGTAATGCCGCCTGCTTCACTCTTTGCAACTGATGCAGAACGAAGAGTATCTAGCAAGGTGGTTTTCCCATGATCGACATGACCCATGATCGTGATAATAGGCGGGCGCGAAGGTAGTGAAGAGGGGATAGGATGAGGCTTTCTAAACGAAACGTGAGCAGGCAAACTCATTAATGAAAGTAAAAGAAACTTACGGGGGATATATATCGAATGCCGCTTCATCATCTATAATGGGGTTGAAACCAAATTCTTCAGCTAGCAATGCAGCATAGTCTGCCGAGAGAACTGAACAAAGACGATTAAAAACACACTGACTCAGCTCCATGATTTACTCACTGTAGTCGTAGTTAGCTTCCACGTTCATCCCTACTCGTCGCATCATGTTCAACAGGCGGGCTGTAATACACATATCAGAGTCGAGGCAGAGCTGAAGTCACAACCTTGCATACACAATTTCAGGTTCAGCAATTTAGCCAACATAGCAACAGTGAGGTTTGTTGGTATGAAAATATCTGTTCGTCGTACAGCAATCCCTCTTGATTTCGGTTTAACCGCTCTCTTGACACGTAATTTGTTGATTTCTTCTCGTCTGTGATGTCCATGGTGATCATTCCGTCTGGAAGCACGTCGAGGGTCATCGTAATCACGGGAGACATGTGATGAATAATCCGAGTGATGAGGTGAGTTGTCATACTTCGAAGAAGTTTTGCTGCTGGCTTTAGAGGCAGAAGAGTCAGCCTTCAGACTGGCATTTCTAAGACCTTTACCGGAATCTTTACGGAAAGAAGTATTTTGAGATGTGGAAAGAAAACTGGAATGGTCTGGATTAGCGAAGGAAGGTTTTGACGCTGGGGAAGTGCGTGCGGGCGAGGCCAGTGACCATTTGACGACGGTTGATGGATGTAAGTCTTCTTTCGCGCTCGACAAGCTCTTTGAGGAGCCGGATACAGCACGAGAAGCTTTTGCGTCGATATTTGGAGTTGAAGAAGCCCATTTTCCAAGGTTTTTAACAGTCGATGTTGTAACGTTGGCGTTGACTGAACGCTTTTTGGGTTGTGAAAAAATTTGATTGGGTTCGTCCCGTATCCGTTTATCCCAATCCATTCGTGGCGGCAAACCTGTATTCGAAGGAATGGCTAAGGGATGAGCAACAGACGGTGATGTCATAGGCTGTTGCGGTCGTGCCCAACTCTTAGCAGAAGGTATTGGAAGGGAGGTCGTTCTGTCTTCATTCCCTGTCTTAATTATTTCATGAGTCTTGTCAAAATAATAAAAAAACATATACACACATTCAATCGAGCAGCAATAGCATTGCTATAATAGTGCTTTCCATGTCGGCTACCCAGACTAATCAGCCTACGTCCATGCATAGCACCAAAACAAGTCTCAAGGTCGAAGGAAAGCAGCTAGATAAACTAACAAACTCCTTGGGTGAAGACACCTAGTAAACGAACAATCTATTGCATGTCAGAGCGAAAGAAATCGTAAAGTGGGAAGTCACGGTCAAAGAAAAGTGTCGGCAGCTTGTCGGCAGAAGTTACGTTGATCATGTGACGCATTGGTGCCGGGCCGTAACGAATCTGCTCAGTTGTGAACATCAAGTAGTAAATGATAAATGTCACTCACCACTAGAACTTTATTTTCATGGAAGAGCCCTATACTTCGATCGACTCTGAACAATTCTCGATGCTTACAAAGGCGCTGGTATGCTCTGTCTCGGTTTCAACAAAGGAATCCTGGCGTTGGCAGAAATCGATGTATGTCTGATAAGTTACTCATACAAAGGCACTTTTAAACGATTCTTCAGATAAACTCATCCCGAATGTTGGTACTACGCAAGAGGCAGGACACACTGCACAGGACGGTTCCGTGTTCAATACATCTGAGGACAATTTGAGACGACTTCTTTTTCAAGGAAATACGCTGGTGGTTGAGAGGTGCTCATGATTTCTTCGTAGTTGAATACTTCCTGATCTTCCTACTAGACAGCTTGAGATGTTGAATGTTTTCATTGGTTTTGAGCAGTCAAACAAATATATAATAAGTACAACTTTCCGTTGTCCTCTAAGGAAAAGGAATGTAACATAATTCAACAGGCAGTGAACAAGGCGAACCACTTGGTTATATAGCAGAAGATCCAAAAGGATTTTTTGGCACGCTATCTCGGCAGTTTTTAGCCACTCATAGACCATTTCGCGCCGTCATAATGGACACTCAGGGAAATCCTATACTCTTCGTGCGTCTTCTGTTGCAGATTTTGATGAATTCGTCTTTCGATGAAAGTACAGTTGCGACGTCCTTTCGCTTGGATCAACTCTAGGATGTTTGTGCAGCGTATTAGAAATAGTTCCGAGCTCGAACTCGATGCTGAACCCACTCACGATATATTCGGTGAAGCTCAACAGGTATGGCATCCATGGCGCCGTCGTTATGATCTTTTCTTGAGGCACGGTAAACCACTTTCGTTTTTAACATAGATAACTGATGCTGTCATAGGGAGCTTGCGGTATCATCACAACGAAGCCACGAGGAATCTGAAAATGTGGAGTCCATCTATTATCAGATTGCGAAGGTGGACGCTGGATTCCTCGCTTGGCATTTCCACCTCTTGGACCAGGGCGGGAATGAAATCGCCAGTATTGACCGTGCCTTTCGTGGAATTGGTCGTGAGGTATGTAGAATCAAGACCAATGCAGAAGACCTTCATGATCACAGCAGATTTTTACAGACACTGGTAAACGTTATTTGGATCTGGTCAAGCTGTGTAATTTATCGCAGTGCAACAGGACGATATTCTGTTCATTTTGGACCCCGAGAGTCTCCAGGCAATCCGACACTGAAGAATGTCCATGAAAGAGAGTTGAATCTTAATGAACGAGCTGTAAGTGTTCACTTGTAACTCTTCGTATGCTTTAACTTACACGTTTTTCCTCAGCTCTTTCTCGCCCTCGCTGGTATGGCATCTTGTATCAAACGGTACCTTGACTGACGCCTTTTATAAGTAAATATTGATTTTGATTACTTCTCCCGACATTCTCGGGTGGGAGGGTAAGTTTCTACATTGAATCTCGGAGTCGTTATTCAAACCCTATTTCCAAAGTGGAGGGATCTTCCACTTCGCAGGTTGGGATTGAGTCGTTCTTGTTGCAACATCACTACGGGATCATCGAAGATATATTTTGTTGTTGACTCATTCACGGAAGTACTCCGTTCTCATTGCAGAACGCCTCTTGAAGTAGACCTCATGCACATCGTAGGATATTTGTCAGGATTTCAAGTATATCCACTCAACTTCTGAGCTTGTAGGATAGTTTGGGCCTGATCTGATTGTACATTAGAACTATGACAATCAGAATCATCGCACCACTCACAGTTCGCTGCTCGCTGGCCTCTAGTGATCTTGAATATATCCCATGACTTTATTATGAGCGCGGCGAATTAATGACAACGGTTCGAGTCGCGCTTTCAAACCACCCCTAAGTGTGACGACACGCGATGCTAAAATTCGTGATCGTGACGGAGACCAGGCTGTTTACTTGTCGCTCAGGCTGAGGTCCTGATTTAAAATGGTCTGGATTCCTCCACCACACCTTGCTGGGGATGGTGAATCTTATCTGCACATGTACAACAAGATCATTTCCGACCACAGGCGTGCCATCCTTCCATCAGCAGCAGCGGTCATTCTGCTCGTTGCACCTAACGTTGATGCTCTGTGCGCGTCTCGCATGCTTGCAACTTTGTTCAAACAAGACGATGTTGGTTATCGTATCATTCCCGTGTCTGGTCGCCTTGAATTAGAAAAAATTGCGGTTGAACTTCAGTCAAATACAGATGTGAGTTTTGTGGGTCTTCTACTAACCATCTAATTTTGCCATCGACAGCTTCGTAATTTAATTCTCATAGATATGGGTGGAACTTATGATCTTCCGTTGGACATGTGGTTTGGAAATTTTGATCTACAGGTTACCGTTCATGTTATCGATTCGGCTCGGCCATATAGTTTGGTCACACTCTTTATGGGAGGTCCATTTGGCGACCGTATAATTGTGTGGGACGATGGAACTTGCCAGGAACTGAATGTGGAAAAAACGTCATGGGAAATAATCGAGGTATAATTCATGTGGTTACAGCTGGATTCGACACACTGAGTCGTCTTCAGTATGAACCAGCGCCGGAATCAGACGATGAAGGTCAAGACGATATTGACGATGAGGAAGAATTCTCTGACAGTAGAAATGATGACGATCCCGATCTTGCCCTACGTAAGCGTCGCAGAGATGAAGGGGACAGTCCTCGAAAACGTCCACGAATACAGGAAGACGGTGTGCGTCATTGCCCTCTTGTAGCACTCTTTCTCTAAAAGTCCAGCAGCAGGAACGTAAGATTACTGCGGATGAGTGGGATTTTCATCAACAACGAATAAATAAATATTACACTTCTGGCACTTCTTATGGTCAAAGTCCAGCCTGCACGATATATATCTTAGCTACCCAATTGGAACGCGTGGATAGTGATTTACTTTGGTATGTTCTTGGTACCAATTACAAGGGATGAGTATTGACAGCCTTTGTTTTTATAGGTTTGCAATACTGGGTCTTACCTACAACTACATCAACTCCAAAATACCTCGAGCAGTATACGAAAATTACCAGGGCATCTACCACGATGAAGTCTCTCGTTTAAGTCCGCAAGCGGCACAAAACGACGTCTTTCATTCGTTTCTTTCAATTAATCCCGATGATATTAGCGTTAGGTCAACCGAGGAGTTGCGCTTCATGCTTTGCAGGCATTGGACATTGTATGATGCAATGCTTCACTCGAGCTACGTTGCTGGAAAACTCGGAATTTGGAAGGAGAAAGGGCGATCGCGATTAAGTGGCCTTCTTGCGAAGATGGGGTGTGTCATTACAGTTTTTGCTAGTATCGTTTTAAATATGCCAATCGAATTCACGCAGTTTATCCATAAACCAGGCACAACAGCCATATTCACATATGGATATGGACTTGAAGAAAACTTTAATTCAAAATCTGGACATAATTGCCCCGGAGTATGGATTAGTAGAACTGTCATATCCATCATTTATTAGGTGTTATGGGTTTCACACTCAACCTCTGTCCGCGGCGGATGCGGTGGAAGGGGTCAGTGCTCTCTTAGACGCTGCGGAAGGGATACGAATTGAAGTAGAGATTGAGGGGACAAGAAACGGTGGTGAATGGTTTGGAGGAGGAAGAGTATGGGAAGCACACTCCTCCGACAAGAGCAACGGAATCCAGAAAACCAACTTTGATTCGTCAGCCGATTCCGTTGCAGCTAGCAAGGCAGCTAACGATGGAAATACTCATGAAAACGAATGTCAATCTCAAGAACCAGATTGTTGGGTCAAAAATTTCTGGTCTGCCTATGATGCCCTTAGCAAGTATGTAACCCGATTTTTTGCTTATTTTCTCTAATGTTGATACCACCCACAAAGTATTTCCGCTCTCCGCCGCTCCCTCAATCTTTCCATGTCTGTTCATCGAGCGATCATTCGTACTGGGACGTCGATCATAGACAAGCAGGAAATTAAGACGATGCGAAACCGTAAAGTCGTGGTCCTAACCCAAGGACCTGACCTCGCGCTTTTTGTTCATCATGGCATGTTGACAAGGCTAGCCTTATGGTTGATTGATGCGTTACGCGACCGAATGCCAGTGGTTAAAAATGGGCCTCGATCAAGAAAGAGCGATTTGCCAATGGTGTTGGCCTGTTTAAACGAACCAAAAAACCGTTTCACTGTGGTCGGTGTTACGGCAGCTCCAGATTTTGGTGAAGTCTACCGAAAGTATGTTTTAATCCGTCATCATACTCTCATGTTAACGTTACTCGCAGTCACTTCTCCCTTGCATTTTATCAAGCAATTGACCAATGTGGTCTTGACGCCCAATTCGGGTCATTTGATGCAAGCATAGTTGAAATAGATAAGAAAGATTTAAAGGTTTTCCTTGACACTGTTTGCCAGTCTTGATGTGGCCATGTAGTATATATGTCATAACCTTAACCCAAGTACTTCCACTGCTGCGCACCTTTGACTCAAATTTGAGATTCACTTCAGATATGTCATCAGGAAAAACAGCTGAAGTATGCAGTTGTATTAAGAACGGGGCTATGACATGCTGAATTTTTTAATCAGGACCCTACCTTCAAGTCAAGAGAACGGGCAGAAGAAACTCGGTACTTCCGTCAGAAGGCAAGTTGACAACATAGTACGGATGGATAGAAAACTAAACCTATCTCACAGGAACAAGCCCAACTTGAAGCCTTACGACAGGAGTCTGAAGGAAAGGAACATCAGAAACCATCAACAACACAAAAAGGAGTTCATCCAATGGACAAAGATTTCGAAGGTGGATTCGGGGGTCAGGAGGATCTCGAGGACCGGTACGCAACGACCAGCGGAGAGCATTGAGATGAAAAGCTGTCTGTTCAATTCAACGTGTAGGGTTTCATGTACAGCTACCATGCCCAAATGCTTGACCAATATATATATCCTGCAGAATTAGATGACAACGACGACCAAAGGATGTAAGGATAACTAAGATAGTCCATAACCATGAAAAATTGGTAAAGTGAAAAAAAAGTCCTTAAATGAATGTGCATCGCCCCGAAAAGGGGAGTGGTGTTATGTGGAAGGTGCGGGTGTAATTAAAGGATCGGCCGCTCTGCGAACAACAGGAGCGCCACAGGACGCAGGAGGTGCTGACGCGGGATCAACCCAAGGGTCGAGGTATGTGCAAGTCGGGATGGCAACGTGAAGACCTTGCGTATCAGAAGGATTGTTCCAACCATTCCCCGCATTGACGGACGGTTTAACAGTGAAGGTGGGCACAGGCAAGGTAGGAATGGCACCAGTCGGTGTGTAAAAAGGTAGTGTAGACAAAGCGCCAGCCTGGCTGATGCTTGAAGGAGGCCAGGCTAAGTTCTGTGTGACGGAGGCCGGAATATCGTTCGCCCCAGCCCCACCAGTCTGCCAGGACTGCAGAGGTGGTGTCCATGGGCTTGAATTACCACAAACGCCTACTGCCGCGCGTGGATCTGTCGGCATCCATCCATTCTGTAATCCCAACTGATACGACCAGGCGGGTGTTTCAACTTTACCAGATACGCTTGAATTACCAATCCTCCAAGTCCAGAAGAAATAGTTCTAACAAATAAAGTGAAGCCCGGTTCAACGAGAGATACACAGATTCATACCTGCAAAGCATCCATACTAGCCAAGGCAAATTGGCGAATAGACGTCTTCATGGTATTGTCGTAGTTCTGCCAATCGGTCCACGTTGAACAGTCGCCTACTCGTGTGGAGCCCGAGTACGTTCCTTCATAGCGCGAGCCCCCTCCGACGTTGTTCAAGTACAAACCGCAATCTGTAACAGCATTGCTGAATTCACCAGCGGTTGTCAGACCAAAGGCACCCATTGAAGTGTTGACACCGCTGCCCCAATTTGTGCAAGGTAGAGTGGTGTACGAAGACATGGGGGAAGAAGATTGGTCACCAAAAGCGAGATAAGGATGGGTGTCGAGTGCAAGGCGATCAGCATTGGGAAAGACGCCTACCCAGTCTGAACGAGCAAGGAACCCATCGTGAATGGAAATTATAGGACCATTTCCCGTTCCCGTTCCACCAGCAGTACGGATTAGATTATAGGCTTGGAGATAACTAATCCAAAAGCTGTCAGAAGAATCCCTCCAGAAGAGGACGCAACCTACAATTTCTGAAGAGTTTCCTGTCCATATACACTTGCCTGGGGTTCGTTTATAATTCCGAATATTGTCACAACATCCTTATACTGGGACTGCGAAATGAATTCGGCGAAAATTCTCATATAATCAAGCGAACGTTGTGCATTGGTGTAACCCATAGGGCCATTCAGGAAGCCGACGGTCCCAAGACGACCAGAATGGTTCCAACCATTTTGACTACCAGGTAAAGCGTGAAAATCGAGGTTGATACGCAAGCCATACTTGCGCGCCCATTTAATCGCCTTAAGGAAATAGCTGTATTGCCATTGGAACACGATCCAAGAAGAAATAGCCACGAAAGTCACTTACGTCCACGAGACTTTGGCTAAAAATGGTTCTCCTTCTCGGGTCTCTATTGCCCAATAACCGATTGGAATCCGGACAAAATTCAAACCGGCTCCTGCTATATCTGCAAAATCCTTTTCTGTCTATCGCCAGCATCAGCAAGAGACTGGGTGGCAGTAGTAAAGAGTAGGACTGACAATAAAAGTCTTGTAATGATCTTCCAACTGATTAATACCACCCCCAGCAGTGTCGGCCCGCATTGCTTGCGAGAGCGTCCACTCATCGACCGGCGGAGTTGGATTGCCGGAGTACTTCTGGTATAAAGCTGGTGAACTAAACAATCATTAACTCAAAGTAAAAGAAAAATGATGATTGTTCCCACATGAACTAGGAGATCATTAGAAAAAAGAACGAACTAAACATGATGTGTAAACTACTTACAGGTTCTGTTACCAACCATCCTCCCAAATTCACACTGATCGGGCAACGTTAAAGGTATGCCATAGAGTAGAATCTGCATGACTTACCCCCTAATTTGGTCAATACCAGGACGGAAGGTATCTTTGAGGGCAGGCGTCCAAGATTGAGCTCTAGCACCATTGTTGAATGGATTATTCTCGTCATAATACCAAGTTCCTCCAAAGGAGTTATGATAGACGAATGTTGTGCCGTCTTCCAAAGTAACGACCGAACCATCGCCACCAGTGACGGCCGTTGAACCCTTGGAGGGCGAAGAGGGAGCTGCAGATGACGTCGAGGAAGTAGACGTGGATGCTGCCGCACTAGCGGGCTTCTGACTGTTTGGTTTTACCACGAAGAGATAGATAGGAATGCCAACGGCAAGAATGAGAATGACTAGACCAATGACGGTTGCGATGATCGTGAATTTGCGCCTTGATTTTGTTCGTGGGGGTGCATAAATCGCGTCTTTTTCTTGCAAAAACCGATTCCGATCTCCTACACCCATAGGAGACATAGGCATTCCATATTCTCCAGAGTGATAAGCACCAGTTGGATCATCTTGATACCCTCTAGCGGCACCCGAGGGGTCCAAGGCATAAACAGAGTTGTATTCCGAAGGTGTAGCAGGTAAGGTATATTGTGACGATGCATATGATTGTCGGACGCCTTCATGGTCACCATAAGTTGCAGCACCAAAGAAACGAGGATGAGCCGCGCCAGGAGGAACCTCCTGGTTATACGGCACATCTTCAGAACCTAACTCGCTAGTATGCATTGGTGGTGTATGATATGCAGATAAGTCACCAGAGGCGCTGTTGTAGATGGCATGCGATGGATTATGGTCATCGTTCGTGAGGGGCAGGGCTTCGTAGTTGACGTTGTGCAAGTTGGCCATGACGCAGAGCCTGGTACAAAAGCAATGGTCATGTAGAAGTGCAGACCATAACTCACATGAACTCACCTGAGATCTGGCTTGCAAAGAACGGAGAGGAGGAAAACTTGGGTTGTTTGGAGAGCAACAAAAGGGGTTTCAACCGTGACTACGAATGTCTAAACAGTTTTATTTGGACCGATTAATTTATGGTCCGCGCTCGCCGAACAAGGGTGCCGCTGGGTATTAGCACTGCCTTCATTCCGTTCTTAACAAAAAGAAACATGTTCTCATACACAAATATTCAATTCTCGTGGAATACTTTGACTACAATTTACACACAAACGAAAGGGCGAAGGTCGATGTGACAAAACTGCGGATTCTCGTTGATCACATCAAGCCGCAACCCTCCAATTTAGGTATGTGATCTACAACGCTATTCGGCGGATAGCCACATTCCGAAAACCTGTGCATTCAGTCTTTGCAATCAAATTCAGGAAGCGCCCCTATAAATATCTCTCAGAAAATATCTGGGACACATGGCAATATGACAAGGAATCAGTGGCAAAATGCCAACTTGACAGTAGATATTATTATGTACTTGGCGATTGTTGTTGATGCTGCTGCGGCTGAGAATGTTGACCAGTTTGCATCGCGAAAGCATTCAGGATCTTCAGGCAGATTAAGCCGATCAAATTTTGGGAACAAACGGCTTGAACACGTACCTGTTCTTGCGTAAGACTCCCTATGTTTGCAGGTAGTGAGAAATACGGATTCCCAGCTAGGTGGGCACCAGTACTTCCTGCAGCTTGTGAGAGCACTTGGGCCTATTAAAAAAAAACATGATATAGTATGACGAAACTCAGAATGAAGCAGAGAGAACCCACAAGGTTGGCTTGGGTGTTAAGCGGCAGTTGCATCGGGACTTGCATCGCTCTTGCTTGTTGTAATATCTGTGTCTGTGTTTGCGGATTGACAGGTCGGGCGTTCGAAGCACCCGCAGTCAACCTTGTTGGTCTACTCTGCAAGACTACGCCGCCTGGTGTTCCTCTCGCAACTTGACCCGCTTGAAGCTGTTGTAACTGCACCATTTGTTGCTGTTGCTGTGTGAGCGTTGATTGCGCCTGTTGGGCCTGACCTTGAGACCCTTGAGCAGGCTGATTTTGTTGTGATGGTTGTTGAGCCTGCTGTTGCGAATTTTGACCCTGTGTAGGCCAGAACGACAATTTAAGACAACGAAACATTAGACAGAAGGGAGCTTACTTGTAATATACCTCGTTGAGCCTGTTCCCGCAACAAGTTCTGTCTCATGGCCTCCTCTTGTCGTCTCCGAGCCAACTGAATGTCGTGATTTTCCCGTTGATCTCGGTCAGCCTTCATGCGCGCCAACTCTAAAGGAGTATACTTTGGAAGTTTATTGTATTGATTATGTGTTTCATGAATAGCAGAAGGCTTCCTTTGGTTTGCTGCGGGTCATTAATACTTGAATTTTGACAGAACGATTACGAACGAAACATGCCTAGCATCTTTTGCATCGCATCCGCCCGTTTCTTGCTGGACCTCTTGATAGAATCCTGCAGAAGATAATGCCGTCTGCGCCTTTTCGGCTCACCGCCGATGGAGACGCCCTGTGCGCTGGAGACGCTCGTACTCGCAAGCCTCTTCACAGCTCTTGTAGTCATTTGAACAGCAGTTCCAGCCGCGGGACCATCCTCTGCCGTAGGCTGAGCGGCCTCACTGTGCTGAAGCTTACGTTCAACACACCACCTCTCCTTCCACCGCTCTGCACAATCAGTGGGCGTGCGCTTCTCCATAGGCGTCGTGAGTCGAGAAGAATTATAGCATTCTGCAACAAGCGTCCAATTCGTGGAGTATCTGTCGACCAGCTGCTTTAAGCAGACATCATCAGTGGCACTCCATAGATGATCAGCCGCCCGTCTACGACCATCCTTGTCTTTAAGGGACGAAGCATGAAACTGCAGAGCCAGGTTCGAGGCACCACTCGAGGGTCTCCCATCAAACAAGTCTGAAACAAAATGATGATCATAGAAAGCGAGCACTTATTAATTATAGTCTGCTTACCATTGGATATATCTTCAGAAATCCGGCCAGGAGCGTCCATATCAGTGTATATAGGTTGGGGGTCAATAGGCAGCCAGTTGTCATCTCTGAATTGTTTCGCCGGTTGAAGAGGTCCGACCAGCGTTGGTTTAGTGTGCATGAAGCGACCGGTAGAATACAACTTCGTGTAGGTTACGTCTTCCAGTCTTTTGGTAGGATCGTCCCTATCAGATTTCTTCTCTGACTTCTTTTTCCCTTCACTGTTTGCTATGACCGAATTTGCAGAAACGTCGAGTAACCCAAATGGCTGGAGATCGGGAAAGAGAGTACAGAGATCCGAGATTGATTGAGAACTAGAATCCTTAGCGACCGAGTTGGGTGACAAGTCAGTATAATCACTGCTGAGGTCTAAAAACAGATCATCGCTGTAAATGACCTTTTCCAGCAGAGGTGCAAATGATGTTTTTAGAGACTTCGCGGCATAAGGAACGGGGTCACTATCACCATTGACCGACTGGGAGCTTGATTTCGATCCACTGAGAAGCGGGTTCTCTGAAGTGGACTTCAATCCTGGCTTTGAAATCTCGTCAAGGCTGTCAGAAGAAATTTGTCCGGCATCGTCAGATGATGCGATCTTGACCAGTCGAAGAACAGAACGATCATCAATGTCTTCATCTTTTGGTCGAATATCGTTGGTGGCATCTAAAGCGTCACTAATCGCAACGGAAGGTTCGAGAGGGTCTGACAAGTCCCCTTGGTTTTTGCCTTCCTCTTCCTCCTCCGAGCCGTAGTCTAAACCAAGTTGATTGAGTTTGAGCGCAGCATTGACTTCATCTGATGACAAATCCATGCTCGAGTCTGCATCCCCCTCCTTTTCGTGCAGCTCACAGTGAGGCTTCCATTTCACGACTATACCAGTGCGCTGACGCTCCTCTGGTGTCCTTGCAAAATGCCATTCGAGGACGGCAGTAGATAGATTGTAAGCTAAAGCCATTTTCCATCTTCTTTCCTCGCGAAAATCAATCCTCATCCATTTCTGATGGAAGTTAGCAATGTTGAGGAAGGACACAGGATGAATGGACCTACCATCTCATCCATGAGATGATCCCAGTGACTCTTAACCAGGCCGCCTACACCCCGCTGTTTTTTGGGTTGTCGGAAACTCCACCGTCCGTCGTTTTTCAGAAGTTCAATTCGTTCAATCGTTCGAATTAATCGCAATTCAGACATCGCCACCTGAAAAACAGTTTTCATTGTGGACAGTGGCGATGTTGAGAAGAACGTACACTCCATTCACGAGTACTTAGTGTTTTACCAGCACGCGAGACTTTCCTCCAAAGAGGATTTGCCATAAGGGTGGCACTCCATCTTGCCAGACCCATTGGCACCGTGTCGTCTCTGTCGCGCTTGCCCTCTCTTTCCTTATCTTTCTTGCGTTTGATGGGTTTGGCTTTTCGAGTGAAATCCGTAGGCAAGATGCTTAACAGTGGCAAGGTGTATACCGGATTGAAGTGTTTGTTACAATCAGTTTCAATGGTGAATTCGCCTTTTTGGATATCTTGGAAGAGTTTGTCATCGTTAGGAGCGGAAGTGGGAGTAAGCATTGCTTGTGCATTGATATGGGTGTTGACTTTGGCTTCTGGGACGCCACTGTCCTGCACAAGCGTTGGAGTAGCAGGTTTTCCGGAAAGTTCTTTAATGGGTGCAGCACTCGCTGTTGTCGAATCTTCTTCATTTTCCTCCGCTACAATAAGTTTTGTGATTGCTTCACCCTCGTCAACATCCATAGCGTCGTCCTTATCTTTCAACAGTTCAAGTCTGTTCAACGAAAGCTCCTCCCCCTCAACTTTCACTTCGTTTGCCCTACCCGTCAGTAGCAAGGGATGAGGTACAAGCCTGGGCGTTTCCACACAGGAACTAGCACTGGTCTTCGCAGACGCATCGAGAGATGACACTGCAGCTCCCTTTACGGACATCAATGTGCCACCGTTTTCCTCTAGAAGACTGGGTTTCTCCATTTCCCGAATCTCTGGCCTAATTTCATGTCGTCTTTTGTGTTCCGTCTGAGAAAACGCTGACGATCCAATGAGATCTAGTTCGTCGTTGTCTTCATCTGTATCGAGATCTCTCCTTGATGCCTGCGCATCTTGAACGGTTGGAAAACCGCCAGAGACTTCTGCTCCGTTTGACTTCTCAGAAGAGGGTAATTTAGGCGCTTTCATTGGTTGCACATCCTCAATTCGGGCTCGACTGCGTGTTGTTCGTGTCGAAGCTGCTGGAGCGCCACTGCTATCTGAATTTAATAGCACTTTTGAACGAAGAGACGAAGAGTCGTGAGTAGGAAAAGATATCTCGTCCTCTGTCAGATTGGATATGGAACCACGCTCTGGACTGCACGAAAATAACATTTACTTTAAAACTGTCGATGGAAGTGAAAACGTACTCCTTTCCAATGTCGAATCTTCTCAAAAAGGTATTTAGTTCGTCGTCGTCGTCGTCGAAAGAGGTTGAACTGATATCCTCTTTACTTCGTAGCAAGCGAAACAGTTCGCGCAAAAATTCATTCCGCCGAGCTACAATAACACTTGAAGATCGCTTAACGCCAGAAAGCCAAAACTAAAAAGTTTGCATACTTCAATTGCAAAATGCGCTCCTGCAACCTTGTATCTTCAGAAAACTGGGACATCGATTCTGCGTATCAGGAAGGGAAGTCACTCAGTGGCCAAGTGTTCACTTCAGTATTATGTAAAAATTCTTTGCCGAGATGCCGTACATGGCCGAGATGCTTTCCTTGCACATCTCGACGAGAACATGTTTAATCCATTCCATACATTTAGACCCATTCGTTTTCAAACGATTTCAAGGTACACACCCGTGCCTCGTCTTTCATTTACCTCACATTGTCGGTATTTCAAGACATCAGTTTCTTCGAAGATCAGCACTGGACGCTTCTCTCATTATTCACCCTGGTCTGATACTTTTCTTGGTTCTGCCAGGACCAAAGTTTTCCTTCAAGCAGCCACGTATTCGATCTTATTATATGGGGCCGTGGAATTTGTCGCCAGTAACTTCAACGCAAGTCTATATCTTAAATTCGACTCCCCTGCTTACATTTTGAGAATTATGATTTTCTTAGTCTATTGCGGCCGAAACCTATTCCTCGACCCAGTATGCATCTCCAAAAGAACTTGAAGCTGCCATCGAGGAATTGCGAACTGTTTTTACCGACCCAATGGCTGTTTCAACTGACGCTAATGAACTATTAACTTTCGGGTCGTCTGAGAACTCGTACCATCCATCTTCTCCTCATGCTGTAATTGCAAGTATCTTGTTCTCAACAAGATCCAAAGAAGTTTCCTTAGAAATGATAGGTTCGACCGAAAAACACTGAAGATGTCGTCAAAATCATTAATGTTGCAAGAAAATACCGTGTACCGGTTGTACCCTCTGGTGGTGCAACGAGTCTTGAGGGTCACTTTTCTGGGGTGACCGTAGTTTCGTTTATGTATTGCATCTATACTCATGCGTTTCTGTATACACAGCATCCTTCCGGTAGCATCTGTGTAGATATGTCTGCGATGGATAGTATTATAAATATCAATGGTGCGTCCGGTATCAAGAGTGAAAACACTCCGAGTCATAAACTGAACTTCGTCTAGCGGAAGATGCAGATTTGACGTGCCAATCCGGAGCTCGTTGGGAAGATATCAATGAATCTCTCCGTGAAGAGGGAATCCCGTTGTTCTTTCCGGTTCGTAAGGTTTCGGTGCACGAAAAATCGTCTCTCACTCATAGTACTTTTTGCTGCTTATTAGCTAGACCCTGGGCCAGGTGCAGTATGTTGATGGATGAGATTTACATTTGGGTTTTTCCTTGACCTACTATCTTCAGACAATCGGTGGAATGGTGGGCACAGGATGTAGTGGGAGTAAGGTGTCTTTGTGCCTCCCTTTTGACTTTCCAACTTAGAAAATTTTCATAGCGAATGCTGTACGATATGGGACCGCAAAAGCAGAATGGTTTTTGAGCTTGGTTTGTGAGATTCAACGTTCTGCTGGACCATCTATACTTATTTCACGCAAAGACAGTCGTCCTCCCTAATGGGGAAGTTATCACGACTCGTAAACGAGCGAGGAAGTCGGCAGCTGGTTTTGATACGACGAAGTTGTTCATCGGGGCTGAAGGCACTTTGGGAATCGTCACTGAAGGTGCGCAGGTGTGACTTTGCATCAACCCTGAACTTATGTTTTTTCTTTCCTTTCCAGTGACCATCCGATTAACGCCTATCCTCCCAACCAAAGTGGCCATGGCACAATTTCGCAATGTAGAGGACGCAGTTTCTGCCGTACAAGACATCTTGCGCACACCACATGGCATGCAACTTCGTACGCAGAATTTTTTTCCATTTCCAACGCACTACGTGCTTACCATGCAGACTTTCAGAGTGCATTGAACTCCTAGATGATAGTAGTAAGCCTAATTCTTACTTCTTCAACAAGAGCTTTGAAATTTTCAGTGATGGCTGCCATTAATGCCGCTGGTTTAATCAGCACACCATATCCTGTTCAGGACACGTTGTTTTTCAAAATTCAAGGGGATGACACTTCCATAAATTGGACTTCCCAAACCATTCAGAGCATTGTTGAGAAGCATGGTGGTTTGCGTTTTCAATTCGCGAATACAGATAAAGAAGCCGAGGAACTTTGGCAAAACCGTAAATACGCTTTAATGTCCAGCCTGGCTGCGTATCCTGGTTTAAGATGTTGGACTACAGATGTATGGTAGGTGATCAGTGGCAAATCTTCCTTGTTGGTATATCTTATTCCGTCTCAGCGTGCCTGTTTCACGTCTGCCCGAATTGGTTTATAAAACTAAAAAGGATCTGAAAGACTCAAAACTACATAGCACTATAGTTGGACATGTTGGCGACGGCAATTTTCACGCCTTGATTTTGTTTGATCCCTCTCGAGAATTCGAAGCAGCAAGTGGCGCAGTGCATAGATTAGTATATCGCGCTATTGCTCTGGATGGAACATGTGTGTATTTTCGACTTGGTTTCCAGAGCAAAGTCAGACTAATCCTTTTGAAAGGTACTGGAGAGCATGGAGTAGGCGTCGGCAAAAAGGAATATTTGACTATCGAGTTGGGTCCCAACACAGTCAAGCTCATGAAAACAATTAAGCAGGCCATTGATCCTTTGAATATTATGAACCCAGGAAAAGTGAGTAATGCGGCGGTATCTCGTGTGTTGCTCACGTTTCGTAGCTATATCCAGACGATGCTCAAAGCGAAGATAAGCAACAATGAGATGAAGGTTAGTTCTTCGATAAGTTCGTAACTTGTAGGTTATCCTGTCATCAATTATGTAGCAACCGTCATACGTTTAAAAGAATTGGTATTTTTCTATGTTCTCGCGAATCTCTGTCTCTGCCCACACTGCAGTCTCTTTGGCCTCTATCAACTGCTTCTCCAGTTCATCCGCAGTCATTGGCCGCTGAATACCACCCTGTTCAACTGTCCCGATAGCATTGAAACGGGTTAAAGAGTCCCCATTGCAGGGAAGGAAGCTGTGCTTGTCCCACCCGTTGTCGTTCAAAGAGAATACAGCTTTCACAGCGGCTGTGTTGATATCACGATGGAGCTCTTCGAGTTTGGATAACTGAACCTCCATCCAACGTGCGCGACGCTCAAGAGCCAACGTCAATGCAGCAACTTCGTCTTTTCCCGCACCATTTTCTGCGTTGTCATCCAAGAAATCATCTCCCTTCAGCATATCTCGTAAAACACCATCGAAAGATGAGCTATCGTCCCAGGTAGTGCGCGGGAGAAGTCGCAAGAGATCTGAGATGGTTTGAGTGAGCGTCTCAAGTAGCTGCTGGAAAGACGATACGGCGTTGTCGATGGAACCGGTTGGTATGCTGTTGGCGAAAGATCCACCACCTACTGATAAAGCTGATAAAGCATGTACCAGAGGTCCGTACTCCAGTGGCATTTTACCAGGCGAAACAAGCTTCTTAGAATTGAAAAACGGATGGTGAAAAAGTTCTAACGCCGGATACATAGCGTCGAGTTGTTCCAATAACGTCTGCATAGATGTAGGAGAACGGAAACGATCACGGGACTGAGAGCGCGAATTAGTTGCGCTAGACTCCATTACATTTCCTTGGATTTTGGGAGTATCAGTTAAGGAAGGCAGACTAATTTCTTCGTGCGGCTCGTCGTCCTTCGGAATCTTGAACGTCTTGAAAACTGGTTTGTTTTTCTTTGGTCTCTTCGACAGAAGGGGAACTTGACATGTCGTATCATCAACAGTAGCCGTAGATTTGTTTACAGACATTGATTTTGAGGATTTACTGGGTACTTGCTGATTGTTACGCCTGGCGAAGAGATTCGTGTTAGAACTTTTCGATGCTTTCTTTGAGGTGGCAGATGTCTCCACGACGACTTCTTGCTTAGTTTGGCTTGACGAGTGTAGAGGAGGGGTAGAAGCGAGTGACCCTTGAGAAAGTTCTTTAAGTTCAGAATCTTTTGTGGTCAAGGTTTGGGGTGGGGCAACGACCTCCACTGCTTTTCCTAGAGAAGCGTTGGTTCTTTCGATGGCCTGGCCATCCTGCATTTCTTTTACTACCCGCTGCTTTTCAGAAACCTTGTGCGAGGGAGTAACCTTCTTAACAGCTTTGCGTTCCACTCTCTCTAAATTTTTGGTCGTATTGGTGTTGGGAAGTTGTCGGGATACATCATTTGAATGTACGACAGGTAATGAAGAACTTGACGTTAGAGCTGGAAAGTCCTCAATGGACAGAAGTGACGGCGGTGTGGATAGAGTTGACAAAGGTACTAAACCGCGTTGAGACGGGAACAAAGCCAATATCAGCGTTGAATTAGACGTCAACACCACACCAACGAGAAGGGGAGGGAGAAAATTTGGATAACTTGGAATCTTCTTGATGATCGTATACAAGCTTTAAGGACGAGAATGCGGCGTTGGACGACTGATTATTGACGATGACGGAAATTCCGCACTGGGAAAGCACGGCTCTTGGCACTTTTGACCTCCCTCCCCTCAATTGTGACAAAAAACTCACCTTGAGAATTATTAGCCCTGCCATCAATCATAGCACTTTGTTGTGTCTGCACTACTAAGGGTAGAGTTGAGCGTGGTGGAGCAGACAGCCCGGGAGGGGGTCCGTAAGCCATAGAAAGCAAGGGCTGTTGCCTTGGCAGTGCAGTGAAACTTGCCGACATTATTGCAGGATCCTCGAACGGATGAGAGGAATGAGTGGATGGATGCGAACCTACATGAGAGTTGAAGGCAGAAAATCGCAGTAAGCGGAAGGGAATACCTGCAACCTGGGTCATACTATTCGACTCATTTGCCTGTTCATGACTTGACAAAATAAAATTTCTTAACTGCGATTCACTCAACCCGCCGTTAAGCGAAAAAAGCTGGTTCGATGTCTGCAAGAAAGTAGTAGATTGACCTTGCGTAGCTTGATGGATATGTTGCGACATGAAGAGACCGGTTTCAGAACTTTGTTGCCATGAATGTGCTGGATTGGTCTGACTATCGATTGTCTGGTAGAATAGATGTTGATCACCAGGATAGCTCAGCGGAAAAACAGGTGGAAGAGGGGAGGAAGCAGCAGTCGATGTTTGACGGCCCCGAGCAAATCCAAAGCGTGACATTTTGCGCTCCTCATCAACAGGAGAATGGTGCAACTGCTGTGAGGGATCCGAAGAGGAAGAACCTATAGTTTCAATTGATGGGTCTGAGAACGGATTGAAGGAGCCAACATAGCTTGGCCCACGGCTTGAGCTCTTTTCGACTTGATGACCCGATCCACGACATGAAGTTGATGGATCATAGATAGGATTATTTGAACCGTGAGCGTGATTCGAGGAAGGCAACTGCGAATAAGTTGAACCTGTACGAAGGGCGGGGAATGCATCCATATATGAACCGTGAAAGGGAATGCTGGAAGATAGATTTAATTCAGGAAGCTCGTCAGTGGTGTCGACCTGCTCAGCAAGCTTAAGATCAAGATTGAAACTGAAGCCTCCCCCGTCTTCACCGCTAAGAGTTTGCAGTGTGCGATCAAAATCAGGGAAAGGGCTGATCGAAGATATGGGAATAGACGACCTCCTTCTGGCCTTCACATCTTCCAAAAGTGCTAGTGCAGCGGTAGACATCTGATATGAAGACTGAGATGCCAACAATGGTGAATCTGCTTCTGCAGCAAGACGGTTTACCATTGGTATGCCCGGCGGAGCTGATAATCCAGGGGGGGCGGAAAGCCGAGGGGGAAGACCAGGAGGAGCTGAAAGTCCTGGTGGAATGGGGAGTCCAGGAGGAGCACGTACACCCAAGTCTGATGAGTTAATCGACGATTTCCGTTCATTATTCTGCAACATATTTGCAGAGACAGGTCTACTTGGCTCAGAATCCGATCCCAGTGGAACAAATCCAAAGTCGGAAGTGGTTGTCGAAGGTGCTGGAGAATCGGATGATAGAACAGCTTCTCTATGCTTCGCTCCTTTCGGTTCGATGACATCTAATCTAATTGATTCGTTTCCTGCCATGGGTGATGAAGGACGTGATAATGTGATCGCGATTTTGCGTTCGAGACCACCTTTTGATTGACTCGAACGGCTGTCGTTGGATAAAGATAATGCGATCGACTTTGGTTGTCGGGCGCCCTGCCGCCGAGTCTGTCTCGAAGCCATTGATGTTCCGGTAGAAGTCGCATTCAGGCTTGAAGCAGTGCCAACAGACCCTTTTTGTGCCCACGAAGCAGCTCGAGGCAGCCCTGCTAGATGCAGAATGAAAAAACTACTTCCTGAGATACGATCGGTAACTTTACCTTCTTCCTCTCCTCGTCTAGTACCAGCACGCGTCCTACTCTCCGTAGCTTTGATGGCATGTTTCCTGAAGTTGGCTAAGTCTCCCGCTAGCTAAAAAATCACAACACGCACAAAGTAGCCAAGTCTTCTTTCGTGAAACAATCTTTTTCATCTCCCCATTCGTGAAGATTCATGCAACCACGATCATTGCACGAGACACCACGGAGAAAAGCCATGCAATACTTTGTTGTACCATAGCTGGCCCTCATGACTTCTCTGCCGCCACTGGGTGAAGGCCCTCCATCCACAGCGGCAATGCAACGTGCAGCATCCTCCTTCCGAAGATAAGTGATATATAATCCCAAGGCCGGTCTACCTTCACCAGAAGAATTTCGCTTTACAAGCAGGATCTTCGTGATTTTACCGTACTGTCCGAAGTAATCATTGGAGCGTAACGTAGGAATGAGCTGGTTATAGTTCTTGATCGTTCATCGGCGTTGAAAGAAGAAAAATCCAAATTACCTCTTCTTTAGCAAAGCGAGGTCCGATACCGACTACATACACAACATTTCTTTGAACAACACGGACATTTGCGAGATGTTTCCTTCCTAGAGCCTCAAGGTCCTTCTTTTCGCGGTCTCGTTGCTTCTTCTGCTGAGTCAGGCGTTTATGACTGCGAATCAAAAAACCGAAACTATTAGAGTGTAAATCCTGTAAATCGATATATTAACCCACTCTTCTGCTGCGATTGGCTTAAATTCAACAGCTTCATCCGTATAAATCCTGCGACAAGCAGGGCAAAGTTTATTCAAATTTTCCTTAATATGGTGCCAGCAAAAACGACAAATCTATGAAAAATGCGAATAAAGGTCTGAAATTTTATACAGAATAGCCGATAACTTACCTGGTAGCCACATACGCATGGCTTAAAATTCAAATCAGATATGTCCATTTCCTCAAGGCAAAGGGGACATTCTGCGCCCTCCTGGAAACCGAGATCATCAAGTAACATGTCGTAACCGAGTTATTTATCGTTGTACACTTACCTCGTCGTCGCTCCAATACGCGTCCTGAACTCCTGCCAGAACGTGTGATTTAGATTGTGGAACGGAAAACCCTGCATGCACAACAGGTGCGGGAAGAGGATGGTGCAAACGCGTGGTTGACATTTGTGAATTGACTATGGCAGGAAAAACAAGGATCTAACAATGCAGTGTGGCAAGCGGCAAGACGACAAGCACACACAGCGCTTATTCCCACGCTTGACAAAGTGCACACGCTGCAAGAATCATTTCAAAAACATTCAACTACAAAACACATATGGCTGCAGAGACCCCGTACGTAATTCGTCGTTGGATTTTACCTGTAACTCAGGATATGTTGCAAGGGAGGGACAAGATCAGATAGTCACTCCTTGGGATGTGCACGGATCAGTCTCTAGTGACGGAAAGCCGCAGGCCATTGATTATGACAAGCTTATTGATCAATTTGGAACTCGCAGAATCGATGCCAAATTGTTGGAACGATTCGAGAAATTAACTGGTCAAAAACCTCACGTCTTCCTCCGTCGTGGAATGTTCTTTTCACATAGGTATATTGCGATGCTTGATATAGCTTCACTATCTTATCCAATTCCAGAGAGTTAGACAGAATATTAGACCGCTACGAACAGGGGAAACCATTCTATCTGTACACCGGTAGAGGGCCAAGTAGCGATAGCATGCACTTGGGACACATGGTTCCCTTTGTATTTTCTAAGTACGCCGTTTCCAAAATTCTAAATTACTTTCTTCACATTTTTCCTCCTAGATGGCTACAGGATGTATTTGAGGTTCCTATTGTCGTTCAACTCACAGGTTTTTCTTTCCCTTCCTTTATTTGATCTTTGCCCGTAATCCTCTGGCACTATTGCAGACGACGAGAAATTTCTTTTCAAACATGAGCTGAAACCAGAGCAGACAATATCATTTTCGCGACAGAATGCCAAAGATATCATCGCATGTGGTTTCAAGCTTGAACGTACTTTTATCTTTAGCGACTACGACTATATGGGGGGTGCTTTCTACCGAAATGTATCTCGCATCTCCAGACAAATTCCATACAATCAAGTCAAGGCAACCTTCGGATTTAATGAATCGTGCGTATATCAAGACCTTCGTATCGTTGCAGGCTCAAAGGTTATATGTCAGAGACAATATCGGAAAAATTCATTTTGCCTCAATTCAGGCAGCACCGAGTTTCTCCACGAGTTTTCCCCAGATCTTTGGCAACAACGGCGATATCCCTTGTTTGATCCCCTGCGCTATTGACCAAGACCCATACTTTCGATTGACACGCGACATTGCTCCTAAGTTGAAATATCCCAAGCCTGCTCTCATACATTCAAAGTTTTTCCCCGCTTTGCAAGGGCCACAGACGAAAATGAGTGCAAGCGATCCAAATAGCAGCATCTTCATGACGGACAAGCAAAATCAGATCAAAAACAAAATCAATAAACATGGATTCTCTGGTGGAAAAGAGACAGAGGAAGAACACCGACGATTAGGAGGAGATACAGAAGTCGATGTCGCCTATCAATATTTGACATTCTTTTTGGAGGATGACGAGGAGCTAGAGCGATTAGGGAAGGTGGGTACCCACGTTCTTCTCTGGACTGCTCTTAATTCCGTGAGGCAGGAATACCGCGCGGGCATGCTATTGACAGGTCAATTGAAAGGGAGGTGCATCCAGGAGCTACAGCGTTTTGTAGCGGGGTTCCAAGAGGTACGAAGATTGTCTTCTCTGTAATTCTTGTGTTTTACCAGTGCTGCACAGAGGCGAGCGAATGTGACGGATGAAGAAGTGGATGCATTCATGGACTCGTCACGTAAAATTATCCCGACAATGGGAAAGAGTAAAATCGCGTCTTCTACAACTTAAATGATTTAAAACTTTTAAATTTGGATGAGATGGTCCATTCAGTTCCTTCTGCTTGAATTATCATATAAGTTGCGTCACCTAAATTAAATTTTTGTTTCATAGCTGGTATTCAGAAGATAATAAATGATATATTTTGGGACTGAGACAAGAAGATGTGGTCCTAATTCCGTTAACGTCGCCTTGGTGGTCCTTTCGGCTTTGCAAACACTCTTGTTTGGGTGTTAGTATTGATTTCCTCGGTACTCAAACCACACTCTAGTTTTAGGAAGCTATCGTTAAGCTCGTTCGGATCGGATGTCTCAACCCTACGTGACTCTGTGTTGACTACAGCTGACGAGGATGATATAATATTCTTGACTGCAAGATGTGTCGAGTAGGCGCCAGATGCGTATACCATGCGGAGCTTGACTGGTGACCCTGAGGGGCAACAATAGATAAAAACTATAATGCCATCTGAGAAGGGCCACAAACGAGAGGAAACAAGCAACTGACTAATCTCACGACTCAACGAAGGTCCTTCAGTGGAATGCCAAGATAGTATGGCGTAACATGGTTCCATTGGGGGAAGAAACGACCCAAGAACAGACACGTCGACCTCTAAGGTGGATTTTAATAATAGAGTTTCTGTCTGGGGATTTATTTCCTAAAAAAACGACGCATAAGCACTCCAGCTTCCTGAAAAGTAAATACTGACAAGAATGATGAGGGTATTTTCAGTGCATCTACCCAAACCTACGATGGCTGCTTCCGCTTCCTGGGACCAGCTAAAACCGGGGCCCAGTCCCACATGAGTTTTCCTCGTCTGACTTCCTTCATATGAAGCTGCATTTTCTGCCGCGCGGAGATCAGCCAATTCTTGTTCACGAAGTGAAAGTGGATGAGGAGCAGCAAGTCCCTGCAGATGCGTTGCATAAGAATCGGCGGTGAGATCAGCCTTGGAAGTTGCGAAGAAAGAGTCTGTAAATAATGGAGAACCCAATGCCTTGGTTAGAGATAATCGTGTAGAAGCATATAACATCTAGCTAAATGGTAAATGTTGAATATATATTTCGTCGCAGAAAGAGTTACCTGCCTTGTCGCGAACTTTAGCGTTGTCAGGAACATAAAAGAAAGTCATCCAATCCGGGGAAGGCAAATCCAGCTTCGCTAAAACGTAGGCAGGACAATCACTTCGTAGAACATCATCGCTTTGAAGTTGAGCCAGATCTTCAAGGAATGACCCCTCGATTGGGATGGAAAGGTCAATAACGAGAGATTCTGGACGGCCAAAGATCAAGAAGATGCTGCTGAATTGCTTCAAAAAACAGACCGTTCTGGATGGACACTTTGATAAACCGAATATTATTCTCCTGGACGGCGTCTGTAAATCTGGAGGCTAGATCATCGGAGATGGTTATACCAGACAACGCGGACATGTTATGATCAAGCTTGGTCCAAGTTTGACACCTTATATGGTTGTCAGCCGGGCGCTCAACGGTCAGCACTCCTACTGCCATGTCGTCGCCCCCGAGTGCTACATACGTGCCGTACCAAGCGTACAAGGTTTGAAGTTGAAGATATATTCTGTTATGTATCTTATCTTCTGTCATCTAGTCTAAACGACATTCGCGCAACTTGTCCAGCTCAACCGCACACCTGCTACCAAACCAGTCTCCACCACCTGTTTCTAAGCCGGCCAGCGGTACTGCCAGCCCCACCGCATTATTTCTACCTCCGAAACTTGCATTAAATGTAGAATATGATGATGATGCCGCTCCTGAAGCTACAACACTCAGTTTCAAGAATAATCGCATCAATGGAACTGGTACCGTTGCAGTCACGGCCGTGCCTACTATCGCCGATCCATTCATGTCGGAATGTGGCCCGAGCTCGTCAGCTTGGACTCCATCTGACAGGGAGATGCTGTCGAGTTCGAATGGCGATACTCGTGCTGCACCTCTCCCTTCGGTCATTTCCAATTTGCCTTCCCCTCCAACGAAAAAAACTACGTTTCGCCGTCTGCCTGCGAAATGTCGCAACTCTCAAGCGACAACACATTCACGTAATGCGTCGTCTTCATCGGTGCAACCGCAGACAATCAACAGCCCACAGAGGGCCGTAAAGTCCTTGTCAGTAGCTGAAAGTACATCTCCAGATCCAGCAGGTGTATCTCTGCCTTCAAAAATCCAGGAAACAGTATCTCGGTCGAGTCAGCCTTCTGTTACTTACACATCTCAGATACTCCCTGTAGATTCTCCATCTATACTCAAGTTGTCGTCCTCTACTACTGCGGGCAATGGATTAGCACTCCACGACAAACCGTTACCATTAATCCAGTCGACTCTTCTTAGAAAATCCCCTTATCGACCAGGATTTCAACCAAAGGGTGTTTATCGTCCATTGACGGACGACTTCTTGGAAATCCGGCGGTCAAATCTTGATGGGGAGGGTGACGGTGGAATGAAGAGGATGGAACGCACAAAACTTGAACGAAGGCTGGAGAAATTGATAGCTCTTCACTTTCCCCCACTTGGGGACGCACACGAGAAAATGCGTCCACGTATACGGCCGCTTTCGCACAGCAGTAGGAGGGCGTCTATTTTTGACTTTGGAAGTCTGAAGAATATCAACATCAGCGACGCGGGTGATCTTTGGAAGGGTATTGTAAGTGGCAAAGTTATGGAGACGGCAAAAAATGAAACACGGGGTCGGTGTTCACCATTCCAACTTGTTCTGCGAGTTTTCTGACACGTTTTTACCACTAGCCGCAGAACAACGGATAACACCCTGGCAAGACGATGCTGAGGTTAGCAAGTGCCCATTGTGCTCGTGAGAGGTTTTCTATGTTCTTCCGTTCTATTGACTTGCTAAGTTTCTTAAATAGGGCGTCCTTTCATCCCCTGTCCAATCGTAAACACCACTGTCGGCTATGTGGTCGAATAATCTGCTCATTGCCAGTGAAGTATCTGCAGCGGAAACATTTATGCTCCACACTTTTTGTTGTTGATCAGCAAACGCGGCAAATTGAGGAAGTGGGTGAAGGTGTAGACTACGGTGTCCGAAAGCGTCGCGTATCTGGTGTTGCAGGACCCAACTCTAAGCAGGAAGAAGACTTGAAGTTTCTCCAAGGAGTGCGGATATGTCACGATTGCCGACCAACACTCTTGTGTGTTATTGTGTTTTTACACTGTTGGTCCATTTTCCAAAATTTGACAGGCAGCAGCAGTACCAGCAGCAGGCACAACTTGTCCCTCCTTTTGTAGATCTGTATCAGGTATGTTTTTTTGAAAAGGGTTAACGGTTTCCACCACCCACCCACTTGTAGAAGTTGGTCGGCCTGGAAACGGATATTGAAGATAGTCTGCCTAAATTCCAAGAACTACTCATGACGTTGGGGTAAGTAAGCCGTTCAGTTTCCTCTGATTTACCTATTGATCGTCACAATCAGTCATGACAATCAACCCACAAAGGAAGCTATTGCTTCTCGTAAACGGCTATTGGATTCATTTGCTCAGTACGACAAGCTGGCGAAGAATATTCGTTCTCTGCCGTGCCCAAACGGACTTGGTAGCTCTCAGGACCGGGTACAGATGGCCATCGCAACTCGAGCTAATCTTTTTTTGCAGAGGAACATGTTGTCTTTACAGGTAAGGTCGATGGCATAGTGAGGGTCAGGCTCACGATTTGGTCATAATACAGTCGGTACCTACCCTTCGCTCCAATTCAAAGGCAGCCGCAGACTTCTCAAAGTCTAAAGAAATGGAGGTAATCCTTCCCCAGGACATGGATGCTACATTGGCACACTCGCTTCAGCCCCTTTTGGAGCAGGAGAGCCTTTTGGAAGCATTCATAGAAGAGGCCCAAGCACAGCGGAAATTCGAAGACGTGAAAAGTTTGAAGCTGAACTTGGCTGAAATTCGCCGTGAGATTGAGAGAATGTTGGATGTTCAAGTTGCACGTTGAATGTACCACAAGCCATCCTTTGCATGCTATTGTATTTTCATTCATTCTCATCATGGACTGTGTGCGGTGAATGATATATGGTAGAACTTGTCAACTTCCTGTGAAATCTTCCGTTAGAAGGCATCTGATTTTTCTGGAACGAGAATCCTCTGCGAAAACTGAGAAAGTACAATGGATTTACAATGCAATTACGGTTGAATTCGATATACTACAAGCAACAATGATATCTAACGTCCGAGTGAACCCATGAAGCTGGAAAAATTTAACGCTTCGTATTCATCTTCTGCGGCCAAATCTTCCAAACCCTGCAGAACATTCTTCTGAGAAATACTCCGGGATTGGTCCTTCGCCTTCGCTTTGGCTGCGGTAAGAGCTTCCTCTTCTTCTGTTGTCCTCTTAAACAGATCTAGTACCAGATCCGTATCCATGGAAGATAGACCAGAGTTCTGTTGTGTAACAACGGAGTTAGCGATGTTTAATTTGAAGCGTTGTAGACTAAAACAATTTGATTAGTTTAGACGCTGCCATGTAGTGGAAAGGTACTAACCCCATTATCTTTTCTTCCAACGTGCCCTTGGTTATCAAACGATATACATTGACCACTTTTTTCTGTCCTAACCTATGTGCACGGTCCATGGCCTGGAGGTCTTTCATGGGATTCCAGTCGTGTTCAACGAAAATGACGGTATCGGCGCCAGTCAGGGTCAGTCCCAACCCACCAACGTGGGTTGTAAGTAGAAGGCAGTCAATACTTGGATCGGCGTTGAAGGTCTGCACAACGGCATAACGCTTGTTTGCATCTATACTGCCATCAAGTCTCATATACGTGACTGAGGGCATGTACGACTTGAACAAATCGTTCTCAATAATATCAAGCATTCGCCGCATTTGACAGAAAATGAGGACCCTGTGTTGAGAAAAGGGTTCATCGCCTTCCGAGATGTCGGCCACGTCAATTTTTTCGGTGTCACCGCCGACAGGAGGTGTGGAGCCAATACCACAGTCAAGAAGAAGTTGTCTGCAAAATAACTTTGTCAGGGGCTAAAACACAAAATGTCGGAGTATTGAACCTCAGAGCCTGTAATTTTGGGGCATGCTGAATATCGCTAAGGCAAGCATTCCCTTTTGTCCCCGGCAGACGACTAAACGCGGCATCGATAGCGTCTTTGTTATCCTTGAGCACGAGAGCGGGATGGTTGCAAAGCTTTCGAAGATATTGCAATGACTGAAAAATATGTTGTTGACCCGTCTCCGATGCGTTATTTTCAGTCCCCTTGACCATGCCTGTCGCCGAAAGCCCTCCTTTCGATTTGGCGAAGTCGTCGTAGAGGTACTTTTGCAAATCGGACAGTTCGCAGTAGTAATCTTGAATAATCTTAGGCGGTAGATCATTGAGAACATCTTCCTTTAACCGGCGCAAAAGGAATGGTAGAACTTGTTTGTGAAGTGCTTCCAAAGCCAAAACAGCTTCAAGGGATGAATCAGCAAGGAGTTGTAAGCCAAGAGATTCGGCGTACCGGCTTCGTTATTTTTCGCTTTACCGTCCCGATTGGAAAGAATTGGCTTGCTGAATCGTTCATTGAATGATGCTTCAGTGCCTAAGAATCCTGGCATCAAGAAGTCGAACAGACTCCAAAGCTCCAGCACATTATTCTGAATGGGTGTTCCCGATAAGATCAACCTGTGTTGGGCTTGAATACACTTGACTGCTTTGGTAAGTTTTGTCTTCGCATTTTTTATCACATGGCCTTCATCCAGAATACAGTAGAGCCAGTTAAGACCATCTAAATTAGCAATGTCGTTCCTGACAACTTCGTAGGAAGTTATGACAACGTCATAAGTCAGCACCTTCGTGAGGAGACGGGACCGCTCTCTTGCATTTCCAGTGTACAGTACGGGTCTCAGATTTTCAGAATACTTCTGAATTTCGTAATACCAATGACCTGTCAGAGTTGGAGGGCAAACGATGAGTGAAGGCAAATGCACAGAGTCTGGCAATCCAGTGACACGATGTTTTTCAGCTCGTTCGAAGTGTTTACCCGCAAGGATGCATATTGACTGAAGTGTCTTGCCTAGTCCCATATCTACGAACAATAAATGAAAGTTTTCGAGGAGAGAAAAATTAACTTGCCGTCGCAAAGAATTCCGTGCAATTGGTATTTAAATAGGAAAGCCAGCCAATTTACACCGTCTTGTTGATATTTTCGTAGTTCTGCATTTATCTTCACCGGCAAGACATATTTTTCGACCTTTGATCCATCAAGCAGCTGGCTCAAAAATTCTCTTTCAACATCTCGTCGTTTGAGAAGCTCCTCTGACAAACCAGGAGGATCAGGCAATCCAAGCTGAAAAAATTAATGGAGGGTACATCGTAAAATATATTAACACTCACTTCGAGAGGAACCATTTTAACCAAAGAAGCGAAGGTATTGGAAGCCGTTGCGCGAATCTCGTTGTTGGGATCACTCATTCGACCCAAGACGGGCACTACCATGAAAGTCACATAGGGCAGTGCTTTAATATCCAGATGGCTAATGATATCTATATCGTCCGAGTTAGTACGATGGCAATGATATAAAACGACTTCACTAACGGTAAATCAATTCCATCGTGCCTTGTCTGTTCGTCACTACTAGAGGATCCTGTAAGAAGGGAATGATTTCCTCGATGACATATCGCATGGCTTCGGATGTCATAACATCACAAATAGTCGCAAAACATCGGGCGGCGGCTTGTCTTACGATTCCGAACCGACTTCGAAGGACCAGTCCCACCATTGGGAGGAGATCCTGCAATTTATGGTGGAGACCTTGGTGGAATGTAGGAACTATGGCTTCCAATACGCTGAGGGAATCGATGACATCTTGACCGTACTGCTTCTCAATCAATATATCACATTGGTCATGTGAATCTATAGTGTAATGAGCAATCTGACGCGGGAACATCACAAAATCACTTACGCGACTGACATGCACTCAACAGACCTCCTACTATAGATTGCCACAAATTTGGGATAGCATCGAGAAGCTTCGCACCAAATTTCTCGGAAAGCTGTTGAAAAGCTTGACAAGCACCTCTCCGAGCAGTTTTTTGAGCTTCGTCACTTTTCCGCCCATCACTTCGATCGTCTGCGGTAGCTTCACCGATTGACCGGGATGTTGTAGATGTATTCGTGATCTGGAACGATAGAATGGCCTCCACTATTTTATGCGAGTAAGCAAACGTAGGCGTTTTATCAACATCTTGACAGAGGAAGGTGCAGAGATTTTTAACGATTTTTTCCGGAGGTTGTGGAAGGTCGTTCCGTGTGCAGAACTGAATGAAGTTCGCCAGGGCTAACGCTGACCGTTTCTGCAAATCCTCGTTTTCTTCGTTCTGAGATGAAAATACCAGTTATAAAGGTTTTAGAAAAGAGGAAATTTAATACCTTGATACCATTCATAATACCCCTGACAACGGGGCTGACTTTGTCAGGAGTTGTTTCGAAAGCAACGAAAGCCGCTGCAAAGGCAGCAGAAACACGGACGTCATGCTGTGCTTTGGTTTCATTGTAGCGCTCGATACTGGCAAGTATAGCATTTCGTTTTTCTGCTATAACTGCTAGCTCTTTCTTTTTGGTCCGTCCCAGAGAGTCCTTCAACCTCGTATATTCTCGTCCCAGCGCCCAATTTGCCTTGTCGATGGTGAAAGCCTTTTCCTGAATGCCCGTGATATCTATTTCACATCCGAGAAGTGGGATGGAGGACATAGGTAGTTTGCAATCAGTTGCGAACATTTGTAGCAGAGTTACCGTCTCAGTATGAATGCGGTTTAAGGCCAAGGCCATTTCGTGGTAAGCAGGCGGTGGTTTACCTTGCAAGTAAGAAAGTGTTTTCATCGCGACATCCCGCGCTAGGGAGGAGGTCCGAGTGAGGTTGTGACGTTCTTCTGGAATTGAGGCTTCATGGTGCCTGGCCCACTCTTCTGCAACTACGGCCGAAAGAAATTTCTGAAGCATGCTCGTCGACTCGATGTAATGAAGGATAATAGGTTTAAAACACAAGTCCATGGAATTGTGCTGAATAAGTCAGCCCGAAACCTGTGGCTGTGGACTAACAAAGACGTACCTCAGCCGGCCAGCAGGTCATGAGGAATGCTAGTGCGGTGGCGCTTGCAAGACGGGCTCTGATAATGACATCAACGGCGACGAGAGTGAGGTCTTGCGCAATCATGTTTTTGTCTACATTATGTCGCTCGAGAGAACCATTTCCTTCGACATGGACTGAAAGAGTGTAAAAGGCCGAGACATCGATGGGAACCCCAAGTGGGGTCATCATAACTGTATACCAGTTCAAAATCTGTTGTTGCGTTATGATCTCTTCCAATCGCCCCGATATGTCTGAGAGGATTGACAAAGCCGTTTTCCAACCAGATAAACTGGCATCTCGTACATCTGTACGCTCTTCACAAACAAGGTTTTGGAATAGCAGTGAGATAAACGGGGTAGAAATCCAGTCTTTAGAGAGTGACTGAACGGTCATGAACGACTGCAATGTCTTCACAACTGCTAACCGGACATTGGAAATTGTATGCCGGAAGAATGGGAATAATGTCTGAGCAAGCGTGGAAAGTGGTAGCCTTCAACGGACATCAGCTACAACATGCATGTACGAAGATTTTTTTTAAATCGTACGAAATTTTGTCTCCAGCCAGAATCTCGATAACTTTATCATGAGCAACCAATTTTGCTTCAATAAAAGTCATTAACATATAGCATAGTCGATATTCCAGGCTATACGTACTTAGCAGGTCCATCACGACACCGACACTCGAACCGAGGTCGTCCTTCATATTTGAAAGACAGTTCCATAGGACAAGAAGTATTTGACTCAGCCGTTCAGGTAGTTGTTGCACGATGTGTTCTGCCACGGGTAGTAAACATGAAGCGGCTACCGACTTCACATCATCATCGTTGTCGTTTAAACTGCAATACAAATGAGTCTTGCTCCTGACAGCTGGACAGTAACTTACCCCAATATAGCAGCCTCTACAACGCCCTGCAGTATTTCAAGACCTCCAGATTCAGAGTTGTCCTCCTGCTTGACTGTCGATTGATCAAACAAGTCATTCCGTACAGCGACTTCGTACTTAATCCCAAGTAAACCCGCGTGGCGGATTTCCCAAATATGCCCTTTGTCAGTCTCATTCGACGATTTGCCGGTTATAGGCATGGTAAAATCTTGACGGATCATCTGTAATAATATGGAATGAACATGCAGAAGAGACCTGCGAGGCATGTGGAGCAGCAAGGATGCCAGGGTTTGTGAGACTGCCTCTCGCACCGGAGCTACCACCTGTAACGCGGTTGAGCAAATCATTAAGAAGAAATATGTGACACAGACCTGATCAGACACGAAGTCACTGAAACGGTCTAAAACGAATATGCAAAGAAGTTTGGCAGCAAGATCATTACACCATTTCTCGTGTGCGGCATCATTTGACCGTGGAGATAAATTATCTGAAAATGCATGAGTAAATAGGGGGTTATAGTCACTGGCGACTTTACCGCGCATTCCGCCACTTTTTCCCTGGACTTTCAACAACTCCCGCAGAGCCAGAGCAGCGCCATGTCTGACTTCCCAGGTCGGACTGAATAGATCCACTTCCAAAACCTTCACAAGGCCATCCCAAATCCAAAGGCCATGTTCGACTTCCAGAGCCTTTGACTGTTTCGCGGATTTGGGTGCAATTGCTCCTCCTTTTGAAAAATCAAAATTCTCTGCACTTGCAGGCGGTGCTGGGCTAGAGAGCCGTGAACTAGAAGCTGCTGTATCGTCAGGGTTGAGAATTCGTGCTCTACAAAACTCATCAAATCCAAATTCTGTAACACTAGATGTCCAACCTACTTATTCGAAGAACCAGTCGGGGCAGTAGCGTATTTCGACCCAGATGTCTGTGGGGGAGGTGCCACGAAAGCGGAGTTACCAGGTTTCCGTTTGCGCTTTAATCGATTTCTCTCCCGCGCAGATAATTGACTTGTATCCGCTTCCGCAGAAATTTCTACATCACGCGGAGAGGGTAAAGCGGTTGGCGTTACAGATCGTGTAGAAGGCGGTGAAGCTTTGAAGACAGAAATTTCTGGCGGACAGACATCCATCGAAGCCGGCATCATCGAGTCTGCCAGATTACCAGACACCACAGAGTCCTCGGGAATATCAACATCCATCTCTGCTGCAAATTCTTTCTCCAACTCCATGTCATCATCAACACTGTCAAGAAACCCTAATCCAAGACGAGCCATCGCTTCTTTTCGTGCTTTCTTGACTTCCTGAGCGGTCGGCAAAATGCCAGTAGGTTTGGCAAATTCCTTTCCAGACGATGCCAAAAGCAGATTGCCATTTGCAACAAGATCTTGAACAGAAAATCTGGGGAACTCAACCAATGGATACGAGGGTCCCGAATCTTCCATGTCAAAAAAACCATTTCTTTCACAAACAGGAGACCAGACAGGAAGAAGTGAAAATATCTGAGATAAGGCTACAGATGCAGCCGTTCGAGATTCAAACGACTTAGAGTGCAGGAAGGGAATGATCTAAATGTGACTTAAGACAGAGATCGAGTGGATAGCAAGATGAACCCACTCTTGCTACAACAGAAAGTAACTCTGACCAAGCAATACTATCATTCAGGGGTATTTGACGACTTCCCCCTGTCTTCACGTCGTCGTCCACAATTGTAACATCGCTGATGACACTTTTGACTGCAAGTTGGGCTAATTGTTTCGCGGCTGTATTTCTAACCGAGGAACTTGACCCTGCATCCAGTAGTGTAAGAAGTCTATCCAACCTGGCCGAGCATGGACGGTTAGATGGGATGTGAGCCCAAGATTTGTTCGATCTACCTCGAAGTCATGCCGCGTCTGGCACGTCGGGCCGGGGACTCAAGATAAGTGGTTGTTTAGGCTTGTTTACGGGGGGGATTTCTGGCTTGAGGCCTGGCCTTTAAATCTGTTATGATGTTCTGTGACTATGCTCTGTGACCGTCACTCAATTGACATTTTTGGGTGGTCAGAAAACCTGCGTTGAAGGAGCGGTTAAACACAAGACTTGGCTGCACCATGCAATGGGAACGCTCTATGATGTCTACTATTCTCAATGAGGAAGACGATTCAGAAGGTGTGCAAAACCGCCCAGGTTTCTTGACCCCTTGAAACCAATTACCTGCGACAGCCATAGATATTTCATACGAAGCTCTGAATGAGTTCCGTAGAGTCGCTCTGACTATAATAGAGGGTCGAAGCGAAGGGAAATGGACTGAAAAACTTTCGCTAATTGCATCTACGTCCCATGAGAAAATGAACGTCGCTACTTCCCCCCAAGAGCTGAATACTCTACGCAAAGTCTACACTGATGCTACCATTTTACTAGGACTTATGCAGTCCTTGATGTCTTTTTCCCTGGAGGCAATTACGACTCTGGACAGGGCCATTATTATTGCTGGTCCATTTGGTTCTGGGAGGCTTGATTTTATCTTGGACGCTATTTGTCGGATTCAACTTCCGTTATTGAGCAACTGGTCTGCGAAGACCAGTAATTCGTCCAAATCCCGTTCTTCCGCAATTCAGATGGACTACCTGAAATGTACGATATCATGTCTTTCGGCGCCTCCTTCGTTTATCGCATTCCAGTCCGCATATTTTCGCCAGCCTTTCCTCCTCCGCAACTATGCAGCTAACTGGCCCGCTTTGCACGGACACCCTTGGCGGCGACATGAATATCTCCTATCGGTAGCCGGCCCTGGAAGGGTAGTGCCTGTTGAAATTGGCACTGATTACCGATCCAACGACTGGCAACAAAAGATCATGCTTTGGGAGGAATTTCTCTCTTTTTTGGACTTCGAGGATCATCCATCCTCAACGACTAACACTAGCACCTATTATATGGCCCAGTATGATCTTACAAAACAATTTCCTCGGCTATTAGAGGATATCGAAATACCTGATTATCTTTTCGCCGAAGTGGAATTACCCCATTATCATCCTCCACGCAATGACAGCAAAACCCTACTAAATACATGGCTGGGACCCAAGGGTACATTCTCTCCAGCACATTTTGTAAGTTTTCTCTTTACTCTCGACGTTACTGTTGGATTGTTTTGACATGTGCACAGGATCCCTACTTCAACTTTTATGGTGAGATCAACTCTCTGGTTTGAATGAGCAAACTAAATGAGCAACAGTTCAAGTTGTTGGCTACAAGTCGGTTTGGCTTGCTCCACCATCGGTATCTGACTCTATGTATACCTTTTCGACACCTCCGAGTTCCGATGCAATTGACCCCCATTCGCCCAGTTCAACTTTGAGCAATACCTCCCGTGTTGATGTCTTTTCCCAAGAATTGCACGAATTTCCCGACTTCATTGACAAGGTCGTCCCACAATCCGCGATGGCAACTTTGGGTCCGGGTGATGCATTATTCTTTCCTCCTGGCTGGTGGCATAGTATGCGAAGTGAATCTACGAGTTTATCACTCTCCATGTGGTTTTAAAAAATTGCATTGAAAACATTTGGGAATTGAGAATCCAATTGAAAGAGTTTGAGTGAGTATAATTGAAAAGTGAAGGCAGTTTATGATCACCACGTGAACCACTGTGTTTTGATGGATGAACTCATCTTGGACTCTTAATGGCTTCTTTACCACCGCCTTGACATTTTCGCCCAAAAACTTCTTTGATCCATTGAAACTCCCTCAAGAGACTTTACTCCGTCTTATTACCTGGTCGACATTAATTTTGGCAACACTCGAGTTGTCCCGTCTTTCTTGCAATGTCGTCACAGGACGATGATGGGAAAAAGTTGTCACCTTCAATTCCTCTGACTTCTGTCCAGATAATGGAAGCTGTCAGCAACTCTTCAGATGGTGGGATTACGCTCTTCTTATCCAAGATGAGCCTGTCCGAAATCGGTGCCAAAGAGATGACAGAACTTGCTCTAGCTGGTCGACATGGGCGTCAAACGACTGTTTCTATTGTGGAACGGTATTTATCTTAATTTTTAAATTTCCTGACCCTAAAAAGTGGATAGATTAGCTCTGGGCAACAATCGCCTGACTAGTTTGCCAGCCGAATGTATACGTCTAACCCACCTTCGCTATCTCAACCTCAGACACAATTCCTTCACCACGTTTCCAGATGTTGTAGGTATTACTCTCTCTATGTTTATGATCCAAGTTGACTCGGTTTACGAGTGCAGCTAACGTCGATGCCTGTACTTGACACCCTGGACCTTAGCTATAACAAACTCAGGAGATTGCCAATTTATCCCGGAAACCTCACCCGCATGAGGGTGCGATAATAAATTTCGTAAACACCCCAATTGTGCACTGAGCGTTGTCGCAGATTTTATCGTTATCCCGAAACAAAATTACTAAACTTCCAACCTATCTCACACAATTTCGAGTGCTCGAGCTTTTTCAAATTGACCGTAACCCAATCGATTGGCCACCTCTTTCTGTGCTCGAGACGTTTGGTGACTCTCGAGACATCAATAACGGGAAAGAATGGGTCCGCAACCTCCAGACTTGGATGGATGCAGAAATATCTAGAAATCAGGAGTTCGAAGATTCCGGTTACAGTGAACAAGTAAATGTCAGTGATAATAGTGGGTGAGCATAATCCCATACTAAAATCGCTCTACCTGAGAGATATAAAACAGGTTTGTTCATGAGCCTTGGTTTCCTATGCACGACACAAATACGACACCTCATGCAAGGTCATTCTCCATCGATTCTGATGAATCAACTTCCTCAATCCTCAATAATTCGACGAGCGATATCGAGACGATTAAACGTGTCCAGAGACAACCGCTCAATTTGACTACCAATACCAAATTTCTTTCTGGACGTTTTGATCATGCCGAAGCGCTTTCCGCTTTATTATACACCTCATCACCCATTTCTGCCAACCAGCCGGGTCCCCTACCAGAACCTGATGCAATACACCTTAGAACAGCTTCACATGCTAGCACACTTCTAAGACCACAACCGCCTTCAGTACCTTCGAAAAAGAGTCTACCTGACCTTCGAATCAGCAGAGATGGAAGAAAACGTATACCCATTTTGCCGGAATATCTGTCTTCAAATGCTGTAAAACCGTTGGATGATCAATTATCTTCTGAACTCCGTCAGAATTCTGGTTCATACCACCGTTCACTGATGTCTTCTCACGACGAAGAAATGCCTGCAGCCCCGCGCACTGCTCCTCTGCTCGCCATGGAACGTAGTTCATATTTTCGTCGTTCATCAAATATTCAATCCAACCAGTCACTTCCACAGGCCTTACGATTTCTTATTCTATCGGCCCGTGGTATCCTCTTTGCATTGGGTCAATTATACCAGGCCTTAGATCAACATTTCCAACATGATATCATCGAACGACCCTCAAGGAAAATTTTGGATCCTGCTAACGTGACTATGTTGCATTTAATTCGTTCACTTGACCGCTTCGATGATGTTGGCCAGAAGACAACACCTTCACCAGCGGTATGTCGCGCACTGGTAGAGTCCTGTCGAGATGCTGTGTTCGTTTTTCGAAAGGTCGTTGGATGTATCACATCGCAAATGGCACCTGATCTGGAAGATATACGGCACTCTCGGTGGCTCGTATTGGAGTTATATGCAGTGACTGCAGAACTATCTCATGCGTGGCAGTCTCTTGTCTCGAACCTCGAACCTTTGAGGTCTCTCCTCTCGTCTAACAGCTTTTTGAAAGCACCTAATTTTGGAACAACAGGTATCGAAAATCCAACGAACTCAATTCCACTTTCAGCTCAAACTGATCAACTAGCGCCACCTGTTCGCTTGCGACCTGTTGAAGCGGCCCAAACCGTACGGACTCGTACTGCCAGACGCCATGCTGGGTCTTTCAGCACCAAAGATATTCAGATAGGTAAAGAACTTCCTTCTTACGATATCATCCCGACCGTAGCAGGAGGCCCAACCTTGGGGACTCAAATACCAACATTGAGAACCCCAAAGCGACAATTAACAATGCCAATTGCAACCACTTCCACACCCACGATCTCTTTCAATGCGCCATCATATCTTGGTTCTGTTTCTGATTCAGTTTTCCATCAGCGCGGTCGCTCCCAGAGTTCGCTCCTTGATGATATTCCGTCTCCACCCGTATTTCACGAATCGCCTCTTGTCACTAATTTGCATAGTGGAGGAGACATTCTTCGAGCAGTACAACCAGCCATAGACCTTGCTCCTTTCGTTTGGGATCAAATTGAAGAGGCCCTAGGTGAAGCTGCAGTCACAAATCAAGACATTCTAGAAAGCATAGAACAAGCGCGTTCAGCCACGAAAAGGTTATCTGACGATGCTGTAATTATGTCTGAGGGATACTCCGATGCAGATACTAGATTACTCTGCGAGAATGCACAACTTTTTTTCAAGGTTCGTTTATTCTTGGGCTAGTGTTCAGTTTCTGATTATCAATTTGAAGACTTTGGTTCATTTGTCCAATGTGCTTAAAACAAATGGCAATCCCTTTTCATTGCCAGCCGCTCTGAGAGCGAACATGGTTAAACTGACGAATCATGCTGAGGAAGTGGCAGTCTTGCTTGTGACATCATATACCCCACACGATTATTCCCCAGTATCTTGCTCTCAACATGCGTCACATAACGCGACCTCGTATCCACCTGAAGAAACCCAATTGCTCGCAGGTCTATCTAGATCAAGGAGCGAACAACCTACTCTTCGCTCCAGGGTTCCTCTTGCATCATCACATGGCAATAATGCTTTCAGCAAGAGCACTGGTGTCAGACGACCTCGTCAGCTTCGAGAGACCTCCACCTGTCTAGAGCCGGGATGAAGTTATGACTTCGTTTAGGATTTATTATGTGGATAGTACTTCTACCTGACAAATTTGGTTTTGAATTCAAGTCCAGAGAGGGTAGAGGCAGGGGTATGCTTGGTGAATGACTGTGTGTGCAAGCATAGTGGTTGTGTATCCCTGCAAGCATTGCATTGAACAATTGAAGATCCTCTGAAAATCCATTGGACCGCAAAATATAATAAATGTGGGCCGGACAAACATACCCAAACATGTGGTACTGCGAGCTTGCGAGCCTCAGGAACTGTGTTTTGGGGCGGGCTTCGCAGTGTGCTCCTCACTGAGCCAGTGAACATGCCTTACAGTAGCAAAAAACCACATTATTTAAGGTGGAATTTGGCTTTCCATGTCTATACGCAGTTCTTGGGGGATGTCTAGATCTGTATTTTGATCGGTATTTTTGAACAGATGTCTTCTTACGTGACCATCCCAACGATTTCTGTGTCCTTGGTTGAATTCGCGAATCCTACTGCCTTGTCTTTCGACCCAGTGTCCGACATTCTGTGGGCAGGCATAAATTCTGGGACTGTTATAGCTTATCTTGGTGCACAAGGAGTTCGAGGGCCGAGCATTCGCGTTGGCAGTAATCTGTCTGTGAAAAAGGTCATCGCTGGTGACAATTATGTTCATGCAGCCGATAATGCCAACGGATGCATGGGTTCATGGACAAAAGGGGGCGTCGGTAAATGGGTATTTCGGTGGGTTTGTCATACCGTGATCAGGCATTGGCTTCACAGAATTCAGACCTTCCGCCGAGCTTCTCACATTCTCCAACACCCCAGCCTCCTCAACAGTGTTCGCTGCGTCGTTGACGAGCCTGGAGCTCGCCTTTGTCAGTCCAATAGCCGGAACTGTGGTCCGTCAGGTGCAGACATCTTCGCTACTCACTCATCTAGAATTGTCCCATTCATTCCTCATCTCTGGATCATCGGACGGATATGTTGGTGTCCATGACCCTCGGACAGGTATGAGGAGGTCGGGTGGGACGGAATATCTTGCTAAAGCACACGCTCGGTCCATTCAAGGCCTGCAAACGGCAGGAAGCCACATCTTTACTATTGGCATGGGTGAAAGGCATGATTAAAATCCCCGACTGTCTACTCCGCCGTAACTCCCTTCCAGACAATCCCGTCCATTCCCTGATCCACTGGTGAAAGTATTCGACCTGAGAACAATGAGACCGTTGCCGCCAGTGCCATTTCCTTCCGGCCCAGCTTTCATACATGCCATGCCAAAACGATCATCTACGTTGGTGATTATATCCAACGAAGGCTTGATCAATGTTGTTGGTACTTCCGATTTGTCTGCTTCCAATGAGTTTTATCAGGTGCGAGCTCGTTCAATGATGATGAGGTCGATGAGTTAAGGCACTCTATAGCTTGACACGTCGTACTTGACTTCTAGCGCGATGTCACCGACAGGTGCATACATGGCGTTTGGAGATAGCGAAGGCACCATACACCTCTTGTCACAAGCCCGAGGCAATTTGCCTTTCAATGGTTTTGAAGGGCAACCCGTTCCTATTGCAGATATTCCCGCTCCACTCCCCGAAATCGAGTGGACAGATTCCACGTGAGGTTCTGACTTAGTAAACGGCTGTCGAATTCTAAGCCCTCTCTTGAAAGGCCTTTAAATACAGTTGGGATGCCTTATTTTAATACGCAGCTTCTCTCAGCTTGGCCCACCGCCCTCATTTCGAAGACTTCAAGTTTCTCCGGACCACAGCGCATTCCGTCTCAGGTTTTGGCCTCAATGAAATATAACGACAAAGTCGCTTACGCGACGTTGCCGAAAGAATTGAGAGGTCGTCGCAATATGGCAATGTCTGTCACTCGTAAAAGTGGTGCCCGGTTTCGAAGTGACAAAGGAGTTGAGGTAGCCCGTCTGCCACTTGATGCGCTTGGGGCTGATGTATGTATAGATAGGACCAGATCATTCTACGCCCGACCAGTATGACGCGGAAATCCCTCGAATGTATCGCCGAGTGGAGATCGAATACTCAAAATTCGGCGTTGAAGATTTTGACTTCGGGTTCGTGACATGGCCATTTTGTTACAACGTTTTTTTTTTCATGTTCCTATAGGTTCTACAATAAGACCGAGTTCAGCGGTCTTGAGACACACATATTAAATTCTTACACAAACTCCCTTGTTCAATTGATGCATTACGTTTCGCCCATTCGACTACTTGCCAAAGCTCATATTTCCGTGGATTGTCCAAGGGAACACTGTTTATTTTGCGAACTGGGATTTATTTCGCGTATGCTGGAGGATGCTCGTGGAACTAATTGTCAAGCTAGCAACTTCTGCAAGACTGTTGGTGTCTTAGCACAGGGTTCGATTTTAATCTTGAGTGACTTAATGCGCTTCTTAATTTTTTTTTTGGAATATAGCGGCTAATGCTATTGAAATCATCGACTACGGACGAGAAGGTGCTGAGGTCGATTATGGACAAAAAATTCAAGCATTTCATCGATTTCTGATCAGTTCTCTCAACTCGGAATTCAATATCTATCCCCAGATCATCCCTTCGGAACTTTCAGAAAATTCTGCACCCTCACCTATAACACGTCTGTTAGGAATCAACGGAAAGAACGTCATCAAATGTTCACATTGCAAAAATATAAGGGAGAAGGCATATTTAACGCGCACTCTTGACATGCTGTACCCTCTGAAAGTAAAACTTTGACGTTTATTACATAAGTTCTTTGCTAAACTTTGCAAACAGACAGGCGACCGACCTCCTTTGAACTTCACCGAATTGTTGAAGTATTCTCTTTTCCGATCAGATACACATAAAGCCTCTTGTCCGCACTGTAGACATTTTTCTACCTTCACTTCAACTCGATCCATTGCATCCAGTCAGCTCCCACCCATTTTGGCCGTCAATTCATCTATTTACAATGATGAGACTTTGAGCTATTGGAGAGAGTCTCGCAATCTTCCATTCATGCACTCCCAGATTCCCCTCCATGGCGAAGTTCATGGAGTAGCTGATGAAGAAGAGGTTCTGTACAACGTTCGCGTACGTCCACATTCATTGATATTGAAAGGTAGGCTCTCATGGCGAAATAGGCATTGATCGTGGCGATGGTGGGTAAAGACGAACAACCACATCTTGCGGCCATCATCAGAGGCAGGCTATTTTTTATCTTTCCTTGCGGCATCTTGATAAAAGTTGCTATTAGTTTCTGATGCGCAATCTTATCACTCATCCAGCCCCTGGTATCTATTTAACGATTTTGTCGTCAAGAACATCACACAGGAAGAGGCACTGAGTTTCCAGGAGAGCTGGAAGGTTCATCCCACTTTCAAAGAACTTTTTCCTACCATTCTGATGGAGATTTTCAGCTTCCAGCTATAATATACTTGGAAAGAATTGACCAACATAATCTTAAGTTTGATGGTCTTTCGTATGGTTTGGACAAAACCATTCTAAGTCGTGACACATCGATCTCCCTGTACGCTAATTGGTCTATTATTCTTGCATGTCTCTAACAGTCACTTTGCAGTAATCGCAATCTAAGTTTGATAAAGCACCAATTCCTCCGTGCGGACGAGATGCCTACGCCTGGGACGCTTGTTGCGATTGATGCAGAATTTGTTCTAATGCAACAGGTCCTTCTATTGTCACTCACACGGTCAATCCTTGAGTTTACTTTGTAATATTTCACAGGAAGAAACCGAATTCCGCTCAGATGGCACTAAAAAGGTGTTGCGCCCTGCGAGGCTAAGCCTTGCTCGCGTTTCTGTCTTGCGTGGAAGTGGACCCCAGCAAGGAGTGCCTTTCATTGACGATCATATTCACACTAGCGAAGTCATCGTCGACTATTTGACAGAGTTCTCTGGAATCAAATGTGGGTTGCAGTTTTCAGTCCAGAAAATAGGCTCCCTCATCTTGAATATAGTTGGAGACTTGGACCCTTCCCTTTCTCGTTATTCGCTTACCCCGCTCAGACTGGTTTACAAGAAATTGCGGTATCTTGTTGATTGTGGTTGTATATTCATTGGGCATGGCTTGTCTAAAGATTTTCGTATCATCAGTAAGATCATAGGTTTCACTATAATATAGTATTGACTATGAGGTTTAGATATATACGTCCCTCCGGAACAAGTCATTGATACCGTCGACCTGTACTTCCTCAGAGCCCGTCAGCGTCGATTGTCTCTTCGGTTTCTTTCATGGTACATTTTGGGAGAGCATATTCAGACAGAGACACACGACTCCATCGAGGACGCTCGTTCGGCACTTCGTCTTTACCATGCTTACCAAGAATTCGAGGAACAGGGGATATTCGATCAGAAACTGGAGGAGGTCTACAGAGAAGGGCGTTCACTTGTAAGTAGATATATGTCCGCACCAGCCTACAGTTATTGAACAATAGATCGTATAGAATTTCAAACCACCACTAAACCCCAGCCCGCCCGTTGACAGAGCAGACACAACTTCTCCAGGTCCATGGGGATTCAAGTCGTCCACTGCAAGTTTTGGTTCAAGACGTTCATGACATTTTCTTCAGAAAACGGTGTTCGAATGAAGTGACTAGAGATTAACGGTAGTGCAGTGATACACGATCTGCAGGTAATCGTACCCAAGGGCTAGATATCGAAGTCGTCATCAAGGCCCTTCCGGCGTTGATACTACAAATAAAAATCAATATGAATTTGAGGCAGGAGCCCAAGGATGCGTACAATGATCTTTGCTTTCTTAGATTCCCCTTTCCCTTGAGCATCCTCCATCTACAACGATGAAAATTGAAATGAGCATAAACCACAGTAAAATGACTTGCCTGATCCAACAAGCCAATCAGCTGTTCCTCGCTAACTCGGCCTCGGAGCTGACCACTTTGTGCCATCTGGATGACGATCGTTTCGATTCGCTTCGAGCGTTCTGGACTAACGAGTGCAATGCGAGAGACTGAAAAGCCTCAGAGGTATGGACCCACAGGTAGATGGAGCAGTGAGCACATACGTCGTTCGCGTGCCGCTGTGTCAAGGATGGTGGCAAGGATATCTCGCAACCTTTGTTCTTCTTGAACGCGTTTCGCTTCATTTTCGTCAGATTGGCTTTGCGAAATGTTTGAATCCATAGGCCTTAATTAGATAGTGAGGAAGCAGAAGAGTTACTGTAACTCAATGTGACCCATCAAATTGCCGATTATCACTGAGACCCCCCTCACAGTATCACAACCAACTTGAACGAAATCTAGATGATGATAATTTATTCCTAGTACACCAGTACTACTAGATTAAATGCTAAGTATAATAAGGAAATGTTGATGCAGGGCCAGTGCAAGTATCTCCAAAGGATTGTGACATCGTAAAGAATCATGAACGTGAAAACGAATGCAAAGACACAGGTCAGAATTTACAGAAACAAAGAGACAATGAAGAAAGCCACGGCAGCTGCGGTCGTTGAGAAAGCAGACTTGAAAACAGTCCGCGAGTCGCTTGTCCCTGGCGTCGTGTAGGGCGTCGACGTGCTGTTAGTCGTCGACTGCTTAGCGAGAGCTAAGAAGGCAGCGAAATTTTTGGGACCCGACTCTACGGCGTTGGCAGCGAAAACCATGCCTTGTGAACAGTGATTGCCCTGCCTGCAGAAAGCCCAAATAGGTTTCGTCTGAAAATAGAGTCAGAATAGATAGAAGAACATGACAATTTTCAACGCACATCATTCACTTGAACAACGTAAGTAGGGAAATTTGTGGCACCATCGGCGACTGGGAAACTGTATGAAAAATCAGACATTTATACCGCAACGGAACAAGAAATAAAATTGCTTACTATCCCGAGTCAAATCCACTTTGTCCAGCACTGGAACGCAAATCACGGCAGGGTACTTCGAAAGAACTGGCTGTAACAGTATGATTCTTCTGATGAAACTCGAAGGTGATCGTATCGCCAACTTGGGCGGTGATGTTGGGTGGATTGAAAGCAAGCACTCCTGGACCGCCCACGACGATTTTGTGATCTCGACTAGATGGGACAGTAGTCGAAGTCGAAGTGGCTGAGGTCGACGTTGCTGTTGCACTTGCACTTGCTGAACCTGAAGCAGTGCCACCGGTTGCTGCAGCTTGGAAAGCAGCTAACTGGTCGCCAGGGTTAATTCCGAAGACCATGCCCTGTCGACAGTGAGTCCCTTGGCGACAGTATGCCCAGATCGGCGATGTACGGCTGACTGTTAGCTCAGCCACTGGGAAGTTGCTTGTCACCGTATCTGCAACTGGAATACTGAAGGTGAAGGCATGAAAATTTATCCCTTTCACCATGGACATAATTGATCTTACAATCCTGTGTCAAATCCACCCGCGAATGGTGTGCAAGGACTTTCCAATGTTGATTGTGTAACAGTATGGTTCTTCTGTTGGAAGGTAAACCGAATAACATCTCCTACATTCGCGTTCTATGATTTGATTAAAAATTACTTGCATCCAAAATTAAGCAAGGAAAAGGTTCGTACAACAGATGGTGGATTAAATCTAAGGACACCTGGTCCTCCGACAGTCACACTAATGGTTGCGCACAATGAAGAATGAATCGAGGCCAGCAGGAAAACGGAACCAAGGGCAAAACGAAGCATGGTAAGAGGCAAACAAAGTGCGAAGACAAAAACTTAAAGAAAGATAACAAGACGACCTTGTGTCGAAAAATACCAACGGTCTACGTCGAGGGAAGAAAGAAGTGAAAATTGTTGCTCCCACGGCGAGGGGAGACCTTTTATACGCAGAATGAATAGAAAGATGAGGGACAAACAATGAAATGCAGCCCCTTTGTTCATTCTTACCCCTTGTGGATCAATTCAAGCTGCATGCCAAGGCATCACGACGACCGCCCATTGTTCCCCTATCAACCACATGACAATAACGATTTTACTTAAGGTTAAAATGCTGCAGTCAAGACCCAGTAATATACAGTTACACGACACAGCTGTACAAAAAATTAAACATACAGTTCGACAAATTTACCCCAGCGTTCTACAACAGGCTTGACAAGTTGATCCCATTCTCGACCTTTGTACTTCCCGCGCTTCCATCGTTTAAATTCGAAAATTTCCTTGTGTATACTTCCGCAATCAGGGCATGCTGTCGCATTCTTGGGGTCATTGGATTTACTCTCTGAAGTTGACGATGGAGCATCAACCTTAACACTGGGCCAAGACGGGGCAAGGTAAATACAAGATGATACAAGATCGGCGAGTTCTATATGGATCAAGCGCTCTGAGAAGGAAAAAATCAGAATTGGTGGCATCCATCTTTTGGGCACTCGTACCTAATCGGTGGCACCAAGGCCCCTTCTCGCCAGCTATTACACGACCCTTCATAAGACTGGTGTCATCTGGCTCGACACTACCAGGATAAAAACTTCGCAGGACTTGCTCCTTCGAACCGCATTGTTTTCCCCATTGATCAATTCTCTTTACAAGATTCACGGCGCGCCCAACCTTCAGCTTGATAGTATCACCCTCTTGTGTTTCTATTGCAATAGTGTGTTAGATTCAGTACCCAGTGCAAGGCCGCCAAGCGTACCACGAATCTCAAAGGTGTAGATATAGCCAGGTACGTCGGACTGAGAGCGTGCCCTTTCCATTTCAACACGTAGGGAAACCTGTGTATCGGCTTGTAGGTAGAGTGGTATCCAATCTATAATTGTTTGTGCCTCAGTTCATCATTTCTAGAGGGTAACGGATTCCCTCACCTTCGAACTTGACCCATTCCCCGTTTTTACGAGAATAATAACCAGACGGTGTCATCAATTCCTTAGCATGCTGATGGCAAAACCTCGGAATACCCTGTTCACTATCGTCCGAGTCAATAGATTCCAGTGTTGGTCGTGCCTTAACCATGCGTGTACACCGCTTTCCAGCTTTTGTGACACCGGCGCATTGGTCTTGGCCCGCTTTCCTGGCGGGACTGCCGACATCTGACGCACTGCTGGCTGAGTCCGACTTACTGTTTTTAATTGGTGTGGCTGGTACAGACGCTGGCTTTCCTGTAGGTCGTCCGGGAACAGATGAAGGCGCAGACACGGCGAAAGGAACAGGATTTGACTGAGGACGGACAAGAGGAGCATCCGGTGGGCGAAGGGCCATTTGCATAGTCAAAGATTGCTGTGCAATCGCCGTGGGCATGGCTAAGGGCGGTCTTGAGAGATTGGGCGTCGATGTTGAAGGGTGTGAATTAATAACAGGGTTGAAGCCCCCGATAAAGGGTCTGTTCCAATCTGGCGTACTATTTGCTGGGGGATCAGATAAAGACAGATTCCCAAATGTCGGAAATGGGTTCTGAGTGGAGGCTGAGTTGGTGGACGATTTGGGGGGAGGTTGGGGCGGATTATCATCTTTCTAGTGTAGAAATTTCATAGTTCAGAAACTAACATTATTCAAGAAGCTATACTCACCTCCCCAAGTGAGCCTTTGAGTTTGGTCAAGAGGCTCTCCGCCAGTTGTATTGTCTTCTCTTTCACGAAATTAGGTGCCATAACGCCCTACCACGCCAACATCAGGCTAAGTCTGAGGTTGGTACAGGGTAAAATGCTCCAAATCGCCTTACACACTGTGCTCCAAAGAGCGATTTCACCGGGTTTGGCTGTTGGTACGGCAAGTTTCCAAGAACAGCTAGGAGAAAGGTGACCGGCAAAGTGAGAGAACTGAATGCATGGGAATTTCAAGTACCGCATTTGGCACGAACGGAATTAAATAAATGAATAAATCTGATCTCTACGCAAGTACTTGAGATATCGCGAATTAATTCCCAGCAATGAAGTTACCGTTGTCCAGGTTTCTATCAAAAATTTTTACTAAACTTATCGGTATACAAAAAAAGAGTACTAATTTTTACAATAATATTCTTATTACAATTCAATATCTAATGGTCTTCACGTGCAACAACGTTTTTGCTTTGTTCGTCGACCATCACTGAGAACTCGATAGAAATTTGATTCTTAGATACCAGGTGAGCAAGTTTTTCTTCACAATCATAGGGATGAAATGCACTGGGCTCTGAGAAACATTGATGCAATGCACTACGCTCTTCGAGCGGCGGCTTAGAAACCCGTTAACTGATTTCAAGTTTTTATTATTTTTTTATTCAACTTTGCTGACAATTTTTCATGTTTCTCAGTACTATGGAAGCCCAATACGAAGAATTTTGTGAGGTCCTGGAGACCATGACAAATGGTTTGGCGGCAGCAAGGGCATCGTTGCATTCCCTTCAACAAAAGTTTCAAAATGTCGACATGTCGGATGGCATTTCCCTTCTTTCACTGAAGCATCAAGTTTTTATATCCTATCTCCGATCTCTGGTATTAGTTTCGTCTCGTCGATTACTCGGCGACTCCCTCTTGGAGCGGTCACCCCCCAAATTACCTTTCAGCGATCAAAATCGCGACCGAAGAGGGAGCCAAGCAGGTGACTTGGTCGATGCCATGATTGAAGGACGAATTGTACTTGAGAAGATTGATGCTCTGGACAGCAAGATGCGCTACCAAATTGAAAAGTTGGTAAGGCTTGCCGATGAGCCAGCTCAGGGCACAGATGCTACTGAGGGTAATAAATTCATTGAATAATTTGTCCATTCCTTTAACATCCATTTGCAGATCCTCTTGCATTTAGGCCAAACCCTCAAGCTTTAGTGCAAGACGACGCTAATGAAACACAAGAAGCATCTGATAACGGGAATATTGGTGACACCGCTGGGGATGACAAAATTTATCGTCCCCCTCGATTAGCACCCATGCCATATGTCGAAAAATCAAAGAAGCAATCAAGACGGGATCAACCACCAGTGCCGTCTGCTCTGGCCGCGTTGGTTGCAGACCCCTCTCGGCCTTATGAAGAGACTACGTCTGGACTAGGAGGAACTCCTTCCTTCGCATCTGGTCGGGCGAAATATTTGCAGCGACTTCAAAATTATGAAGAAGAGAATTTCACCCGATTGATAATGAAGAAGAGCGAAGCAAAACGACGAGCTCGGGACGAGGAGGATCTTGCGCTGGGAGGTGATCTTGGTGGGGGTTCGGGGGGACGCAGCCGAGCTGGAGGGTTTGAAGACGAGTTTAGTGATATTCTTCGCAGCGTCAGCAGAGTAAGTGGAGGCCACAGCCAGGGAGACGGGTACGAGGACCTGAGGAAAAAAGGCAAAAAATTAGCTGTTTTAGAGCGCAGTCGAAAAAAGCGGGATCTTGTGGAAGCTCATGACGACGTTGAGCCCGTTCGGTTGAAAAAACGCAGTCGATTTGAATTAGAAACTAGAGCTGCAAAGAGACGACAAAAGCGCTGAAATGATTTTACTACCACATCTGTACATCCTAAAAAGGAATCTATACAAATCAATACAAACATGTCTTGGTCAATTGTGATAATGTCACTATTTAGACAGCAAATGCAGTTCTCCTGAGATTCCGGACTCCAGACTCACTGTTGCTGCTCAACTGTTGGGACCATCTTTCTTTATTTCACCTTCATCTTTCGCATAGTCTCTGGCAGACTGTTTTAGGCATTTTGACCGTTATGTCTTCTCTCGGTGGGGATGTTGCTAGTCCACGTCCTACACCGCTGCGTTTTCTGCGCATTAGAAATATGATTCTAGGTTAGTAGTTAATTCTCGACTGATTTTTTTCTATTACTGGGCGCTGAATGCACTTCCTGTAGGTTTTGTTTTTCTTATCAGCTTTCTATGGTCAATATTGCTTTGCATCGCTATATTCGCTCAATGGACCAACATGGGTGTCGTAGAACGTAGGCTCATTGATGTTCCATTCTTGATATAATGCTAATGTACCTTATCAATAGGAAACTTGATCTGTATCATGTTGGTTGTAGAGTTTATCACTCTGGTCATTGTTCCAGTTCTGTACGTTTTTCAACAAACTTGCCTCTTACTCTAGTCCGCAACGTGTGCTGACTTTTGCAAAAAGCCTCGTTCAAGAATTTCGGCTTTGGTTTGATGCCGCTCGGTCTTTATTTTTGTTTGCGTCTCATCTTGGAATTGCTATATGGTTTGCCTGCAAAAAGTCTTCGCTTAAATGCGTTTCTGACAGTGCGTAATTCGTGTATTGTCCACAGGAAAATTCTGAGCAGTACTAGTCCCAGATCAGCGAGCAGCATGTGGTCTGCTGATTCTGATCATAATGATTTTCAGTTGGATTGTTCCCGTATTGGGTAATGCTCTTGCTTCTCTGTTTTTTTTTAACGACGTTCATAATGTTTTTAGTTGTTTTATATTCCTGTAGCCTTGCTTATCTTTTCTACCGTCTTTCTAGAGCAGTACATTCAACAACAGACGTACACGACGTGGAGAAACACCAGAAGGCAATCAATCACGATAGTCTTCAATCAACTAGTACCACATATACAAGCTACCGTCGTGGGGCTTAATTCATTTGAAGCGCGTTCCTTCTTTAGGTGTAATTTTGTATGTACTTTTAAGTGAGGTTTTGGTTGTAGTATGATATTGCGAATTTTCTATGTCCACCGGGACTCTTCCCTGAGCAAAAACTCGGAATCATTTCTCATTTAAATAAATCATGTTCCATTCTCACGTGCTGCAATTCAACAACTCTCGATGTACCTTCATTGACGCCTTCGTAAATTCGATTCTAAATTTGTATTCTTCTCTCTTTTCCTGTACTCAAACTAGGTGTGAAGTCTGAATTGTACAATGAAGGTCAGCTTAGCTCACCTGGTTTTTAATTGAGGCTCATGAATCTTAGGCCCAATTTCGATTCACCGCTCAAAAGCTGGGTCTGGAACAGGCTAAACACAATTCGCAAGCTATTATCACTCGTGCAGACATTGCCACACTCATCCAGCAGAGAAATATCTTATTGGCCCGAGAAAAGGCTGAAAAGTTGATTCAGGATGAGACTATGAACAATATCCTTGAGGTGGTTGAGATGGAAATAGGCGTCATATTGAAAATTTTTCACGAATTGGAGCAGGGGTAAATATATTTTTAATCGCATATCACTCCTCTAAGCCAGACTTTGTCTTCAGAATCGCTCCAAGCCCAGTTTTAGTGGAAGCGGCTTCGACAATCATCTATGCCGCCCCGTGCATCAATTCCAAAGGTAACTATAAATTTTCATCTGGCTTTATTCATTTAACAGTAAATCGTTCCAGAGCTTGACGGTATTCGGAACTTCTTATCACAACGTCTGGGACCCGAATTTACGCGATCTGTAACAAGTAATCGTGCTGGTTATGTTTCGAAACGCCTGCTGAAGGCAATGTCTTCGCCCGTTCCCTCCGCATATCATCTTGACTACGTGTTGCATGAAACTACTAAGAGCCATGGTATTCCTTGGTCACCCGATCCTCCTCCGCGCGATTTTGTGTTCGTGTACTGCTTTATTTGCCATGGCTGAAGACTCATCATTTTCAGCGTCAATTCTCTGTCAGAATGTCTGGATATTGCGGCGGCCCCAGAGGTGGATTTACCTCGACTGCGAAATCTATGTCTGCGAGGTTAGGACTTTATCATGCCCCCAAATCCATGTGCTGATGTCATGGCAGGATTGCCAGACAAACCAGCATGGCTTCGTCCAAGAGTTTGGAAGTGTGTTTATTCATCATCGAGCATTCTAACAGTGACTTAAAATTTTCAGAATCCTGTTTGGGTTAGTATCGCCTAAGAAGAGTGCTTGGACTTCCGAATTGGCAAATCAAAGAGACGCCTATTATGTACGTGCTATTTTGTGTGATACTTTTCCATCTCAGTTGAGCTAGGCATTGCTTGCAGGACTTCGTTCGACGGCTACTCCAGCCATTTCTCCAACCTGCAGCCCACCTCCCTACTCAAGATGAAAAACTCTTCGAAGCCTACAAGGAGCTATCTGGTCTACCTCGAGCTATGTTTCTATTGCTCGAGGAAGAACCTGAAATACATAGTCGATGTCCCCTCAGTGATTACGCACCGGAGGATATCCGGATTTCATATGCCCGAATTTTAGAATCTCGACTTAAACAAATAATCGAACCTGAAGAGGAGCAACAGGGATCCCTTACGCCAGAAATTCGTCTAGAACCCGAGCCTGAACTGTCTACTACTCCGGGTATTTCACTCACAACTTTCGATTCCGGACTCCCAGAAGGTGTCACCACGCCTCGAACGCTCTTGGCCTCTAGGAAGTGTATGTTTGGAAATATGCATGCAGGACATTGTTCAGCTCTTTTGAGGCTGTTGTATTTGCACAATGCCATCAATCCAGCGAATTCATCTTCTCATGCTGCTTCGATCCTGGTTCCTTTATACTCTGCTATGCTTCAGGAAGTGGAAATAGAAGACCTTACCCATGTAGAAGCAGACACATTCTGGCTTCTGGAGTCCATTGTAGCAGAGCTATCGGAGGTAGACGAGGATGGAGGTCAACGCTGGATGGCAAAATTGGCCCAACGTTTAGCTTGGGCTGACTATGACTTGTTTACTGAACTGGTAACTCCTCTCTTCACTGTAAAATTCCAATGACAAGCAAGTTACTCTTGATAGCAATCACAAGGACTTGATCCTGCTCTACCGCATTATTCTTAGTGAGTGGCTTGTTCTTGCAGAATTTGCGTAGTGTTCAACCTTACCAAAAAGTCGATGGCTCGCGACCATCCTTGCACATACACTCCCGCTCTCTGACTTGTTTTTAGCTTGGGATGCACTCTTCTCGCGAGAACCTCGAAAGAAGGGTTTAAACCCCAAGCTGGATTACCTTGTAAATATCTGCACAGCCATGATTCTAAGAGGAAAAAATCGTTTTCATCGGTGCGTCACCATTGCTTATGTTGGGTCACCTCTTACATTGAACTTTCCGCAGAATTTGGAGGACTACCCGTGGGGGTCGTAGCTTATGGACGGGGGATGTTGATCTCCCGCCACTACAGAATAATCCTCATGACACCTTCCTGGAATCAATAACTTTTCTTCAAAATTTTGATCCAAAATACATCGGAGGGATTGAAAGGGTTCTGCAGACCGCCGCCGATTTACTACAGCGCCACCACCAGCAGTCGGTTGGCGCTCAACAATCCACTTCAAGTCTCACCTCTCGCTTCAACTTTTGGAAGAATTACTCCGCTGAACAGGTTCCGAAAGGAGTTCCCATGAAATCTTCCACGACTGGTGTAGCAGAGACGCCTGACGCTTCATGGCAATCACAGATTGCAAGTACAGTCTGGCGAGGTATCACGAACCAGACGGCCATGGACGACGTGCCTCCGTCACCAAACACTGAGGTCGATTCCTTCATTGATGTGCACAGTCAAAGCGTACCTGCTGCTTCGCCAACTTCTCCCTCATTGATGTCCTCCGACATCTGGGGTTATGCCGAGAAGATAAAAGACTCGGACGCTCTTGCAAGATTGTCAAAAGTTGGCACCAACTGGAAGGCCATGACAATGTTAAGCAGCTGGGGCAATGCCTCCATGTCTTCTGATGCAATGCACTCGTCGCCATCTCCAAGTAGTGTAGCCAAAGGCACTTTTCAGGGGAGCTTAAGTAGCCCAAGCCCAGAATCATCAAGGTTATTATCCTCTCCTCCACCAAAATTTTACCCAACGCCACAATCACCACAAGGCAATGGAGGTGTGGCTGAGAAGACAAGATATTTCTTCACGACCCGATCAACCGTCTCACCAACTCCCAAATCTCCGCCAAAACCGTTGTTGCTCATTTCACACTCCAGAATCACTTCTACCCATATTCGGAGCTCAATTGACCAGCAACTGCATAGTGCACCCACTCCTGAAAGTGGCGAGAAAGACGAGTGGGCAGAAGTTATGAAAAACAAACATTCTCATCGCGACTCTCAATCATCGGTTTCCTCTTTATCTCCGTCAGATGCATTCGCTCGTGTTACAAAATCGGCTAGGTCAGATTGGGAGTCGGACACCGCTTCCAGTCGCATCGTGCCTTTGAACCGACGATCGATATCCCCCATGGCCCCTCATTACCGTCGACCTTCATCGAGAGTATCATCCACTTCCTCTGCTTCTGACCTTCATAGTCCCCCAACTAAGGCGAAGTCGCCTCTTCAAGAAAGTAGTTCGATTGACGCAGTGGTTGAGCTTGGCAGAGGGAAACCAACATCAGCCCCTACGAAATCAGACCCATTGTCAGATCTTGAAAGTTCTGACGCGACCTCATATCAAACCAATGCGCCATCGAAAAGAACCCCCCTCAGCAAGGATATTGTCGAAGTTAAAAGGGAAGAAGACTCCCGCACTGGGCATCATACCAGAAGTGTGCGTGTGCGAACCAGACGGTATCCCCGTCCTCCAAATCTTCACATTCATGACATGCTCCACTCCGAACCTGCCATCGAAGAGAAATCCACTGATTCACCCAAAAATCTTGCAGTTGAATGGCCCATAGATAGCCAGGAAAATACGATAACCCCTCGAGCAAGCTCCTTCGGTTCCGATGAACATGTTTCTGCACCTGGAGTTGTACGCTCTCCACGACGTCTGAAGACATCCGGTGACCCTGAGCGCGCGCGGAAGGTCTCCACTGACAATGCCAATGAGGAACGACCGCGCAAGTTGTCTTCACGCTCTCGTAGAGTATCCATGGAAAATCGAGAAGCGTCAAGAAGCCGAAGAGAAAGTGCAGCGGAAGAGGGTGATGATGAAGGATACGATGAGTTACTTAGCGCTTACGAAAGTGAAGATGCAACGAACGAAACCACATGAGATTAATCGGAACAACTCTACAGATTCTATTATGGACTTAATGATTATAATTATTACTAGTAATTTTTGCATTGTAACCAGTTGACCGGGATAACAAGATCTCGTGAATGCCTTCGTATACTTGCAACAGAATGGCATGGCATGGAAGAAGATCCTGACCAAATTATAGAAGTACAATTTTGAAAGTACAGAAGAAACTCACTTCATAGGCGACTTCCAGCGATGAGCCTCGCGACGCGTCCATTTCGACAGCAACAAGATAGTAGAGAACATTCCACCCTTTTATCCCTTCGTTTATCACGACATCCGCAAGCCTAGCGGACGGTATGAAGCGTTTACTGCTGTGTATTGGCCAGTGGTTTGAAAACCCTCGATGAGTTTCGAGTTGAATGCCATGTGGTGGTAATATCACAATGGATTCTAGAAGAATATGACATTAGAGGGCGTCAATTGGACTGAAACCTCATATACCATATTGTACACCAAGAAGTCTATGTTTTATAACATAAACAAGGCAGCATAGCAGAACGAGTTTACACAGCACCTGAAAGGATGTTAGTTTCGTCGTTTAATGGAACGCGTTTCAAGTCCATACACTCTGCCAAAAGACCGCAAACAGAACAGGGAAAAAGAAAGCTCCAACCCATCCTTGTGTTCCATCGCCATTTAAATATGTTCGGTTTTCGACTCTGTATTCGCGATAGCCTGGATATTCAAGGACGGTGAACTCTGGTTTGTCGGGGAGAGGGCGATAAGACTTCATGATGTCAGAATCCTAACGTATCGCAATACAACGATTAGAAAAACACAAAGTTCATGGCTTTGGAACGGCGGTTCAATGTCGAGAACCTGGGACAATTAGCGTAGCAAGTTACAGTAGTTAGTTTTGTTTCAAGTCAGATGATATCGGGCATAGGAGTGATGTCCCTGCATCATGATGCCCTTTCTCAACGGTTCGTCTAACACTGGGATTAGCAGTACGAGTTTTAGATCTGGTTTGGACAAAAATGGGACTGCGGTCTCAACAACAGGCTTTCTTGATAATGTTTCTACAAAGGATTTTTGAAATGGGTCTCTGTTAAGGATGTTATGTGATGATTAATGTACAAACTATGGAGTGTATGGGAAGTGATATTCATAATGCTGTAAGAATTAAGATGTTTCATGAAAAGAGTCCAAAATCCAGAGTTAAATCCTCCCTTTCCATCGTTTCCACAGAACACAGCTAATCATCAAAGCAATAAGAGACACTGCAATATTTAAACAGAATGTTAGTCGCCAGCAAGACCGGCCAACACAGATCCTCTCTCCTTCTCCAGCATTTTTCGCAGACACGAATGCATATATGTATGAAAAGAGGGGCGTGCCCATGAAAGGTGCAAACATCATGAGGCCGAAATTTCTGCCCATATTCTGCATGCCCCAGAGTGAAGAGATTAGGCTGGGTCTATAAGTGCTGTTGAGTTTCGTAGAAAAGTATTGTAAAACAGAACCACTAACAATATAGTGAAGACGGAGCTGTAGCAGAGGCCTGTTGTAAGGCTTGGAAAGGCAAGTCAGATTGGTAGGTGAGACTCAGTTCAAAATATTACCTCAATACCCATAGTTGACTTTGGGATTGAACAGCGGATACCACCCATAAAGAGAGTAGCATCAACATCAGAGCTGGACCCGAAAGAAAGGCAAATCGGCTGATCTTATGCTTCCTTGGGAATATGTGGGCCCCTGAAGGGAGATATGCCGCAATTGGAGATACAAAATCCGCAATAGGCCCAACTGAAATGCGTGTCACAGTGTTCGCAGCTGAGATGAGGTTAACTTGGAAAGCCACTCCAGAATCTGGATATTTCTGCCCAGAAGAGAACTCCAAGGGTGGTAATGACGCAAAGATAGTGCCAATATTAGAAATGATCATTTCACACTGTGAATATTCGTGAGTATGGGTCTGGACACATTGACAGGATGAACGCACGAATCCGAAAACTATCATACAGAAGAGACCAAGCAACCAAAAATCCAACTGCGCCAAAAGTTCAGAGATTGTAGGATTGGCTGATTTATTAACGACTGCAAAAAGTAACGGTGTGTTTTCGTCCTCCGCTCGGGTAATACAGTCGTTCTGCGCCTCCGTAACGCTAACGACATCGATCGTTTGAGGAACTTCTTTCAGGAAGACAAAACCACCAGCATAGACGATAAAATTAATAAGGGCGATGAACTTCGTGTAGTGTGTGACATCAAGCAAACCAGTATTCGGATTGGTGAAGAAGTTTGACCCGATGACAGAAAAGAAGAAGGGAGAAAGACCAAAGAGGGCCATACTTGTTCCTGACGCGAGTCCGATGTGGTTTGGAAAAGATTTTGAAGCAGCGAACAAAGAAGAGAAATATCTGTGTTCGAATATGTTAGATAACAGACGACTCGATCTAGAAAATGAACACTTTACCCGAACACAGTTCCAAGTCCAACAAAGAGGAAAAAGAATGTGAAACGATAGAACGCGCCGTATAAGGGTTCAGAGAGGTCATTTGGTGTCTTGTATACTTCCCAAGCAAAACCGCCAAAACCAAACGCGAAAAAAACTGCGGCAATCAACGAACAGAGCGAAGGTCCATGTCGATCAATTATCCAGCCGACCCCAGCGGCAATTGTATATTGGCTCATTATTCCACTGTAGTTTGTTGAGCCAAAGAAATGAAGAAACAATAGCTCTTACGCCAGCACGATAGTGGTAAGTTGCGGTTGGGAAAGTTTACAATGCAAGCCCAGGATGGATGAAATGAGCGGAAAGGTGAACATTCCGCCAGCGCAAAGGCTAAGTACCAGTAAGTCAAAAAAGTTCTCGACAATAACACTAAAAACTGACGCATTCAAAGCGATTGAACAACATAACAACGCCTTTCTGACTGTTAGACGAATCATGGAGAGATGAGTCTTGGTGAAGTTCAAGCCGCCTCAGGGTCATGGACTTTATGTAATCAATCCATTACAACTTGTGTGAACAGACAAAAGTCTTTCATCACATCTCCTGTCCGACTGCCCATACATCACAATCACAATGCATATTTTATTTTATTTTAACGGTTAGCTATGCAAGATTTCCCACGATCTCAGAAAGGTACTCGTGAAACCATTCTTCAGACTGTGCTTCCTCAAATCACAAGTACGCACTATTAATGTCTAACGCACCGACAAAGCAGAAGCTATGGGGTGGTCGTTTTACTGGGAAGACGGACCCATTGTAGGCCCACAACTCCTATTTTGACATTTTGCGGCTGAATAAAGCTAAGGATGCATGCGTTTAATCAGTCACTAAGTTATGATAAGAGAATGCATGCTCACGATATCAAAGGCTCCATAGCCTACGCCAAATCGTTAGCGCTTTCAGGCATCTTGACGAAAGACGAAGAGAATCGGACAATCCAGGGCCTCCAGGAAGTAGGCCAAGAATGGGCGAACGGTACTGTTCGTTTTTATTCTTATAATTAATCCTACGCATATGTCAAATGCTCATACTGTCTACAGTTTGTAGTGAAAGAAGATGATGAAGATATCCATACTGCAAACGAGCGACGGCTGAGTGAGCTCATTGGGCCACTCGGTGGAAAACTCCATACTGGTCGTTCACGGAACGATCAGGTTGCAACCGACATGCGGCTCTGGTTGCTAGACGAAGTCAAAGTGATAAAATCGGTCCTCGTGTCGCTTATTCGTGTTCTGGTTGAGCGCGCAGATAAGGAAAAGGACTACCTCCTACCTGGTTATACTCATCTTCAAGTAAGAAATTGGCACCATTTACGAATCGAATTTAACTTGAATACAGCGTGGACAACCTATTAGATGGTCCCATCTCTTGCTTTCGTATGCAACGTCTTTGCGATATGACCTTGAACGTCTGCATCAACTTATTTCACGGATATCGGTCCTACCTCTGGGCAGTGGTGCTTTAGCTGGGAATCCGTTCAAGGTCGACAGAGAATTTCTTGCCAAAGAGCTCGGATTTCAATCAGTTGCTGAAAACAGTTTATGGGGTGTTGCGGACCGTGATTTTATTGCTGAGTTTATGATGTGGTCCAGTTTGACCATGGCCCACATGAGCAAATTGGCGGAGGATCTTATCATTTATTCGACAGCAGAATTTGGGTTCATCACTTTGAGTGACGCATACAGGTAAGCGAGTCATTTCATTGGATAACAAATGAACGATACAGATTTTGCGTTGAAGTACTGGGTCAAGCATGATGCCTCAGAAAAAGAATCCAGATTCTTTGGAATTAATACGGGGTAAAACAGGCCGTCTGTTTGGAAACGTGTGTCTTCTGGATTTTGCCTCGCATACCGCCTATTTCATTTCCTACATCTAGATGACAGGTTTTATGATGAGTCTGAAAGGACTTCCTTCGACTTATAATAAAGACCTTCAAGAAGACAAAGAACCGCTCTTTGATACAGCTGATAACATCACAGCTTGTCTCCAGATTGCAGAGGGCGTGGTTTCAACTCTGGAGGTTCACTCCGACAAAATGCGCGCTGCTCTGACTACGGATGTCCTGGCGACTGATCTGGCCGATTACCTCGTTCGCAAGGGTGTAAGTCGATGTTTTCTTGTAATGTCTGTGGGTAAGCCCATTGTCATCTCTAGATTCCATTCCGTGAAACGCATCACATATCTGGACGGGCTGTTGCTCTGGCTGAAGCTCGCCAATGCCAAATGAATGGCCTGACACTATCTGATTTCAAAAATCTGAGCCCTCTATTTGGGGAGGATGTCTTCCAGGTCTTTGATTTTGAAGCCAGCGTAGAAAGACGAGAAGCGATTGGGGGAACAAGTAAGAAAATGGTAGAACGTCAGATCGATATATTGCGAAGGTTTCTCGAGGATCACAATTGAATGTCATGTATGTAAGTTATAAATTGTAGCCTTGATTGTGCTTTCCCACCCACCGAGAGGTCGGACGTCCTTAGGATTCGTCGAGGCTAAAATAGGCCCGGGACTTTGTTTGCTCCTATTTTTGCAGTGTTGTACAGCCATATTGCTCAGTTACACTTTCCCTCTCAGCAGCGCCTTGCACTTGTTTTGTCGCGCTCTTCCGCTCCCTATTTCTTCTTAGTTCAATTTCTAACTTCTATCACTATCATCTACCTTCCAGAATAAATAAGCAAAATTCGCCATGGCCAGAGACAGACTCGCCGCTATGAGGGTAAGTCAAACGATGACAGTGCACATATGTCTGACTTTCTTGTCCAGGCTGCACAACAGCAAGGAAACGTGAGCTCGTATGTGTTTTATTTTGAAATTTTGCTCGGTGTTATTTGACACGCGTGAATAGAAACTCGTACCCGACGCAGGCGTCAGGGAACGGGGGGTATCAGGGTCGCCGACCCAATCCATTCGCACAACAAGACGATCGAGGGTACGAATTATCTGATGTTCGACCTCCATCCACACCAACGACTTCAGGAGACATGAACGCATTCTACTCTGAGGTATATGTTTCTTCACCAATTTACACTGCTGTGTAATTGCTCACTTATTCCACAGATATCCTCTATTCAAGACAGTATCCGCACACTCAATGAAAATGTAGCTCATATTAGCGAACTACACTCGCGGTCGTTAAACAATATGGACGATGTCGCTGCTCAACGTAATGCCACACAATTGGACGAACTTGTAGCAGAGACAAGTGCTTTGAGTGCTGCGCTTAAACGTCGAATCAAGGCATTGGAAGCGACAGGTGGTACAGGACGGGATGGGCAAGTACGAAAACAGCAGGTCGGTGGTTTTTCTCGACATGGATTATACTTTGGGTTGGCGAGCTAACTGTTGAGACAGACTGCGTTGGTGAAGTCCAAGTTCATTGAGGCAATTCAAAATTATCAAGGCGTGGAGCAGCAATATAGGCAGAAGTATAAGCAACGAATGGAGCGGCAATTCAAGATTGGTGAGTTTCTTTTCACGTATGATATACATAAGACTCAACCCGTTTTTAGTTAAGCCGGATGCTTCACCTGAGGAAATTCAGGCTGTTGTGAATGATGAACAAGGTGGCCAAATTTTCAGCCAAGCAGTATGTACCGTCCTTCTTTAGGGTGCCGCCGTGTTTATTTTGGTTATCGACAGCTTTTGAATTCCCGCTATACCGAGTCGGGGGCAGCTTATCGTGAAGTTCAGGAACGACATGAGGACATCAAACGTATTGCTAAAACGCTGGATGAGCTTGCTCAACTATTCAATGATGTTTGTTACTCTCGATCTGGTTGTTCCACCGTCGCTGAAAGATATTCTAGATGAGTGTTCTCGTCGAGCAACAAGACGAAACGCTTAATGTTATAGAAACGCAAGCGGCTGGTGTTGAAAAAGATACAGAAGCTGCGTAAGTCAGCTGCTTAATCATGGTTTCAGGAGTGCTGATCATTTTATTGTCTAGTCTGGGTCATACTCAGGGAGCCGTTACCTCTGCCCGTGCAGCACGCAAGAAGCGATGGATCTGTTTCTTCATCACCATTGTCCTCCTTATTGTCATCGCTCTTGCTGTTGGTATTCCCATCGCACAACAAGCATCGAAAAACAACACCAACAGAACATAGTTAAACCGTCGGTGTTTATTCATGATACGTTTGAATATTTACAAAACGTGATACCAGGAGGGCTGTTGTTCGTGCATGCTGATGGACCATATTTTTTAATTTCTAGTCACTCTGTTTGCTTCAATCCGTCGGACCTATTTATCTTATTTCCTATCTTTTTTGATAAATAATGCATCTGGATTTTATGAATTAAGGTCATTCTGGATAGGTTGCTGTCAACAACAATTATAAATCAGATCGGAGCAACGGAAACGGATGCAGTTTCGGGAATGTGGCTCTTGATGCATAGCTTATCTAAGGCAATTACGCGTCGCCTGAACAGCCAGACATATAAGCCAGTACTAGTTGCATTTGTCGTTGCCCCCTCTTCTCTTCTTCCATCCTTGAAATCCCTGATTTAGCTTTTAGCTCGTACAGTCAGTTCCTTTTTCCGACTTTTGCTTTACACATACTTACATTTTACCCTAGATCTAAGCGACCCTAGATAGAGTCGCTCGCTTTCCTGAATCTACGCACCAAGCGCACGACACTTACATCATGGCTGCCAAGAAGCGATGCCAATTCCACATTGGAACGGACGCACAATGCAACTCCGCAGCGTTGCGCATCGTAGGCGATTGTCCACACTGTCGAGCGACATTTTGTGGCTCGGTGAGTAATTTCTATTCTTTTATTTTTTATTTTTTGATTGATGTTCCCATTTTTTTTTTTTTCCATTCAACCCGTTATAGCATCGCCTTCCGGAACACCACGAGTGCTCAAATTTGGAAGACTGTCGACAGCAGGCGTTTGATCGTAACAAGATCAAGCTAGAGAGCGAGCGCACGGTGGCGTCCAAGATTGCCACTGCTTAGTTTTTTTTTTTCTTCTTCTTCTTCTTCTTCTTCCCCTTGTAAGCCGTGTTGGCTGTAACAACGTGCTTGACTGCGACTTTGAAGAGGAGGCGGTGCCTCCCCTCACCCACGCCCCCACTTCATTGTAGTTAGATACAGTTTTAATCTTCTCAATTTCATTCTTAATCTCTTCATCTTTCTATATCTCTGTTGCATGAATATTTTCCCCCCCCCCCCCCATTTTACCCACATCCGTGTAAAGGACGAAGGACACGTAACACACATACTTATTGTTTCCCTTCTTCTTCTTCCCTTGTACTCTTTCTTCCTTACTTTGCTGGCTATACATACTGTAGTGTAGTTGTTGTAATCTCGACTGTAGTCCTGTATACATCAATTCCCTGGCTTTGCTTGGCGAATATATATTGCCTGCAACTTGCAGTGCTGTTCACCTGTCACCCTTCGGAAACGGTAGGAAACGGAAACATTTTATGTTGTCCTGGACCCGAGTTATGAGTCCACATGAGTCCACCAGTACACAATCTCTCGTATATTTTTTTCTCAAGCTAATATAACAGCAATTACACGGCCGAATGTTTTCGACCGATCCTACGTTTCCCGGCGAAGAGGGGAACAATTCTGATATATAATTCTTCAACATGCAATGATGCAGACTTACATAAATGTTTGCACCGAGAATCCGAAATTGAAAAGAAAAAAAGCACCCCAGAAACTTTTTTGACAGGTTCGACAGCTTCAAGTATTTTTTGACAATTGACAGCAAGAAGGGGTCGTCGAGGCCGTGACGCGCCACTTCAATTGAGTCTTGACGCAGTTACCAGAAACAGTTTTTTCCTGTCTTCGACCGTATCGGCGTATACTCTTTATAACTCTGGTGAGTTGGTTCTAAAGTCCTTCTTTGTCACCATTTCAGTTGGCTTTGGGCTCTTGTCTCTGGCTCAAAATTACTGAGCATCTGATAGATCAAATACTTCAGGAATGCTGGGTTGGATTATACAGATCCAGAGCCTTTGAGGTCCAGAGACTTCTATAAATGGTCCGATGGGCTGTCTTATTGCTTTGTCCCCTTGCATCGCTCGATCTCAACTTTCTCAACAAATAGATTTCATCAGCTTCCAAGTTTAAAATTTCGGGATATGTCTGCAGGTGCGTTATTTTTTGTGGGGGAGGTGAAGTCATACTCATTGATTTCGGTGAAGAAATTTGGCAGGGTGTTCCGCTTGCTCCTCCGGACAGGTCCAACAAACGTCTTCTTTTTTTTTTTTGCAAGCTGACGATTTTTTTTTTCAAAGCATTTTTAAGCTGACTGCGGCGTACAAGGAAGATACCTTTGAACAAAAGGTTAACCTTGGAGTTGGTGCCTATCGTGATGATAACAACAAGCCCTGGGTTCTTCCCGTCGTTAAAAGGGCGAGTCGTTTGTCTTACTACACAAACAAGACATTTAATCATATACAAAAATTCTAGGCTACTTCTATCCTTCTGAATGACCAAACTCTTGACCACGAATACCTACCTATCCTTGGCCTGCCGAGTTACACCAAGGCAGCTGCGAAGCTGATCCTCGGTTCTCAAACTAGTGCAGTGACGGAGGATAGGGTTGTGAGTGCGCAAACTATTTCCGGGACGGGTGCGAATCACTTGGGAGCGTTATTTTTGGCCAAGATTTATAAATTTAATGGGCCTGCCAAGGTGTATTTGAGCAATCCTACCTGGGGTGAGTTGATGGTTTTTTTTTATTTACACAAAAGGACCGTGACTCAAATATAAATAGCGAATCACCATGCGATTTTTAAGAATGTGGGTATTCAGCCGGTAGATTATGCGTACTATGACCCAAAGACGATTGGACTCGACTTTGGTGGGTTCATTGGTACGTTGGAAAGTGCACCGGAGCGATCGGTGTTCTTGCTTCATGCTTGTGCGCATAACCCGACGGGTGTGGACCCTACTGCAAAACAATGGGAAAAGGTTGCGGAGGTGATGAAGGCGAAGAAACACTTTGCGTTTTTTGACTGTGCCTATCAGGGATTTGCGAGTGGGGATCTTGACAAGGATGCGTGGGCTGTGAGGTATTTTGTGAATCAGGAGATACCTATGCTTGTTTGCCAGGTTTATTTTTCTTTTTTTGTAAAATTAAACGAAAAGAGGCTGATTTGGATTACAGAGCTTTGCGAAGAACGCGGGACTTTATGGGGAACGAGTGGGAGCGCTGCATGTAGTGGCGCGTGATAAGGAGACGGCCGACCGGGTTAGGAGCCAAATTTCTGTGCTGCAGCGAAGCGAGATCAGCAACCCACCTGCTCATGGAGCTCGCTTGGTTGGTATTTAGTGTTTTTGATTGACATGGGTGCTTATATATACGACAGATGGACCTCATTCTGAATAATGCAGAGCTATTTGAGGAATGGAAAACAGACATCCGAACGATGGCAGGACGTATTATAGATATGCGCAAAGAATTGCACCGCCAGTTGACGGAGGAGTTGGGCACACCTGGGAACTGGGACCACATATTGGGACAGATCGGGATGTTTAGCTACACGGGACTGAATGGGAAGGAAAGCGAGGCACTAATACGGGAGGCGCATATTTACCTGACTGGGAATGGACGGATCTCGATGGCAGGACTGAACACTGGGAATGTCGGTTATGTCGCCCGTAGTCTGGATGCGGTGGTGCGAGGAAAGAGGGTGTCGTCATTGTAGCATGACGTCATGTTTTGTGTTGTTTTGGTAAAATAACTAAGATTGTGCAAACACCCCAGAAGTGTGCAGCGAAAAGAACGCGATGGACTCGTCGGCCACTGTCTCCATTCTTCGATGACAATTCCATCCTTGCCCTCCTCTAATGATTCAGCTACAGACGACCCATCATCTCCCGCCCTCTTCTTTTACACCCCGCCAACGTCTCCCCCAGCGTCCACTCCTGATCTCTATTTCACTCCCCCGTCCTCCCCGTACCATCACTCTCCCGTCCCTCAATCCGACTCTGTCTCTTCCGACTATTTTCTCTCCGACGCTGACTATGATGACACTATCCCGACAGATGCTGCTATCGATCTCGCCCTCGATGAGGAAGGTCTCACTACCCTTGAAAAGGTCTATCTCTATTCACGTAGTAAAGCATATCACCATCGCATATTTATTGTTCATGAACTCCATCATTATCTTGACCACGTCTCACCGCAGGAGGCTGTTGAATATGTTCTTCCTTTGTTGAGTGGTTTGGCCATGGACGAAGGTGCGTCTCCCGTTTGTGACGTGTCAAGTCTATCTCGACACTCCTATAGATGATGCTGTCAAAGAGGCGCTGGCTGCTGAGCTTGTATCTGTAATTTGGTGGTTCTTTTCAGTATGTTTCCTCTTCTTTTTTTTGCGTACTCGTAGCTCGATCAACCTCAATTTATAAAAGCACTGCCAGGCAATCCCGGACGATTCAATGAACGAGGAAGTATACGCTTCCTCTTCTGCCACGGTCACCATCTCCGTACAGGCTTTTACCCCCATTCTTGGGACTTTGCTTCTCAATGACAACAACCGTGTGGGCATTTTGGCACGCGATGCCTTGGTTGGTTTTCTCGCAAAGATGAACAACGTTGACGAGAAAGAACTTGGCGTATCAACACACCGCCGGCGTAGGCCTCGACAGCCATGGGAACCTGAGGAAGAGCATGACGAGGAGCCTCTGCCTTACGTTGGTCTGTTTGGGTGTCGTGAGAGGGCGCTTTTCAGGCAAGAGATTTTGCAACAAATCGTGATTGGCCTAGGCCAGTTGAGCGACGAAGACTATCGGCATCAACAACCGAGCGATCAGCTACCGGAATGGCATGGCGATTGGAGCAATCCGTATTTCCCTCCGGTCTCTTACGAGTCTGCACTGCATTCAACAACGAGCGATTCGCATTCTTCGCCCAAAAATTCATTAAATGGGACCAAAAGGCCCTCACCATCCAATTCTCCTAGGCTTGATTATTCCCCCGGCGTGGAACTTCCATCGAAGACCTCCTCATTCCCTAGTCACTCGTCACCTCGAGGGGAGTTGACTTCTAAATCTAGTGCCTCTGGGACCCCTACGATCGTGGACAATGACGTGTATGTATTCGTCATGACCCTGTATGCCCTTCCCTGATGTATGAGTCATTAGCATGGGTTATTATGAAGATCAAGGGACGCTTGGTAGAATAGCGTGCTTGTCTTTGGTGGCAGCTGTCACGGCAGGAGGTAATATTCTTTCCAAGATCGTTGTTGATTCGTTATTTAGTCTTGCTCCAGGTCCATTGGATGACGACACCCTCAAGTCCTTTCTGGACGAGGTCGAACGTGTTGTTCATGACCCTTATTTCAAGGTAAGACAAGCTGCCTCTTTTGCACTTGGTGCTTTGGCAAAAGAGATACCGAGTGAGCTGGTCCCTCGGCTGGTTTGTCTATTGTATTTTGTCTAAACAATTGCCGTCCTCATGATCATTGACAGATGCCCCTCTTCGATTCACTGCGGTGGGACGCAGTCTGGATTGTACGTCATTCAGCACTTTTTGCTCTACCTGCTATTCTTGGACGTCTTTCCCCTGCTCAACGCCGCACTGTCGCTCTAGAGACGGTTGTTGCCTTGTCCGCAGACAAAAACGCTACTGTGCGATGCGGTGTGCTCGAAAGTCTAGGTGAAGTGCTTTATACATTTGTTGACGATGAATCTGGGCCACCGGAACAGCTTATACAGCTATTCCTGGGAAGGAAAGAAGACCAGGATGTTCGAATTGGGCAAAAACAATCGTTTACGTCACTACAGTTCGCCTTACTGTCTATTAAAATAAAGGCGCAAAACCACGTGGCCCCACTGGAATCGTTTTACACGCAAGAAAAAAGGCCTTTGATTTGTGCATTCAACTTTCCTGCGGTCGTGCTTGCACTAGGTGGAAGGAGATGGGCTGAACTCCACGAAAATTATCTTGATTTGGTTCAAAATCAGAATGTCAATGTATCGAGGACATTGGCCGCGAGTATCGGTGAAATCGCAAAGATCATTGGCGCTCACAATGCACAGCGGGATTTGGTGAACGTTTGGCGGAGCTTTTTGAGATCAACAGAGGCCGATGTAAGAGTGAAGGCAGTGGAAGGTCTTTTGGATCTGTTGAAGGTGGTCATCAGCAGAGAAGGACGAGTTGTGGCAAGAGAGATGGTTAATGATGTGAGAAAAGCTTGGAGCGAAAATATTTTCCGGGGATGGAGGGAAAGGGAATGTGTGCAAAAGCAGTTGGTCAATTGGTTTGACGTCATTTGGCAAGGCGCTGGCAGTCGAGGTGTCGACGACGGGATAGTAGGAATTTTTAGGGAGCTACTATTAAAGGGTCTGGAAGATAATGCGGCGAACGTGAGGGAGTCGGCTATTGCGAGGGTGAGTTTTGAGGAAAACTTTTTTTTGCAAATGGTGGTAACACTTATTTTTTCGAAAAATAAAAACTTATCATAGCTCCCAGAAATATGGGATCTCTGTGCGTCTCGACCTATGATAACGGAGGCATTCTTCACTAGCATCGAAGATATGGCATCCTCGCCAATGTCAAGAAGGCGAATGACGTATGGTTCTCCTCATTATCTCCACTTTCTTCTGACAATATGCTATAGGTTCATCGCATGTCAACAGACCTTAGTTCTAACTCTCAACGAGCAGAGGCACTGGCTTACTCCGCTACGTGATAATTCTCTTCGTGTGGTTGCAAAGCTGGTCAACGACGAAATTGAGGGTGTCAGGATTGGCGTCGCGCGCTTTACGGCGCTGGTTTATCGTAATTGTTTTTTCCTTTATTTCCCCTTTCTGTTTCAAGTTCTCACATGAAAGTTATTTGTGACAGGGAATCTGCTACGGCATTCGATGCTCGTTCCCAGGCTTATTTTTGAGATGCTCCACCTGCTTTCGCAAGATGCGTCTCAGGAAGTAAGATCGTATGTTGCGCAAATGCCGATTGAAGAGTCTGCAAAGAGAGTCGATACGCCTCCACCGGAAAGTAAGCTCGTGAAGAATAAGATGGCGCAGGCCGCGTTGTTTTCAAGGCCACCTATTTCGTATAGCGATGGTTTGAATGAGGCGCAAGGGGAAACGCCTATTGATCAATACCACGGTGTGTGTGGGATGGATCCCATTGACGATGAAACATCTTTCAATGGTTCTCAGGGCAACATAAGCGTTGAAGCTTATGAGACTGCTGGGCATGGACAGCTACTAACTATATCTGGTGTTTATAGTGAACCCTCCTCACCTTCCTCCTATACTTACAGTTTGAGTGCCACAGGGGCAGCGAGTGAGCAGATTCGGGTTCCGGTCTGATTTTCTCAAATATTTATTGCGTTATTTGTAAACAGTTCCCGTTATGCATTTTTACATTGGCGTCATCTTCACGCATTTTTACTCGTTACCCATTTTTTTTTTTGATTTACTCGGCTGGCAACAATGGCAGCGTAATCATTAATGAAGTTCATTGTTGAGAATTGAGTTTGAATCTTGACATGTTGGCGCTTTGTATACATGTAACCAACGCGCATCACTTTTGCCTTGTCTCCACCGCCTTGCAAAGAACTGGGTTCTTGGTCCACGTTTTTCTACTTCACTTTCGTCGTAACGCCTGTGGCACGACTCCTTTGCGGCGCTTTAACTTCACTCTCTTATTAAAAACACGCTCAGGAGCGAAAAAAGCTGTACCGTTGATCGGCAGCTTCTCTTTCCCCCACCCAGTCGTTACTACTACTCATTGCACTACCCCTCTACCCTTTGGTCTGTCTAAATTCCGTTGACAGACGAGCATCAATGTTCGATTTGTTCAAGGTTATTAGGCATTTTGTCTTTGGTAAGTTGCCTGTTTTTCTGTTACATTGTCTCAAACATTTGACTATTTTGCACAGGTCTATTTATCATCTCAAATGCTATCGTTACGAGTGTTGCCGTGTGGAATTTGAGTCTGCTTGAGGTGAACCCTGACTTCTGTAAGTGTTTCTTTTTTTGCATGGGATAGGGGCTCAAGGGGAATGACTTTGTTAGTTTCTACTGCGAGACAGGTTGATGTCTATCTCATCGTACTGGCATCTTTAGGATTGCTCCTTATCTTTCCTATGTGAGTTGAGGATTTTCCGTGGTTTCCATGTACTGTTTCTGATCGTTGTTATTTCGACACTTGAACATTAATTAGTCTCTTCTTGGAAATTTGCCAGAAGAGGACGTTCGTTGGCAAGGTCTGGTTTGAGCTACTTTGGGTGGGATCCTTTGGGTTTCTGACACTGAGTGAGTTGTGAATTTCTGATGGGGCCCAGTGCTCGTGATGACCCATACCTCTACAGTTGGTGCATCTCTCATTACAAGTCAAAGCTGGCAACTATGCATCCCGAACTTATTTCGTAGGCATTTTTTTGTTTCATTCGAATTCTGGGAAACTAATTCGTTTAAAGCGAAAACCTCTTTGATTGGAACGGTCACTGTCTCGCCTTGCACGTCCACGCAGGTTTTGGAAGCGTTTACGTGGATGCCTGCCATTTTCCGTGCGTCCTCCGCTTTTCAATCATCGTTGTGATGTTAAGAATTCGTTGCTGAATTTAGTGCTTTCCTATACTACCCTGCTGTCCTTCTTAACCTTCGTGAGACGCAAAGAAGATCCGACAATATGGCACTGTCATGTTCGTGACACCCAATGGCAAAAGGTTATGCAATCCCTCAAGAGCGCTCCCAGCACACCGACCTTGCCCGCGTTTCGCAGCAAAACTCCTGTCATCCACGCCCCGAAACCTAAACGCCTCATTCCTCCCTTGCTCACCTCATGTTCTGCACGGAACTCTGCGTTTGACATTGAACCGTCTCAAATGGAGGATCCTGTCGCGATGCAGTGGCCGCTTGCACCTGCTCGTGCAATAACGCAAGATTCTGCCATTGAAAATCCGTTTTACCAGCCTTCGTCGTTGGCGCAGCCGGCTCCTTCGATGTCATTCTACAACTCGTCCGTGGCAAAGGTTTTGAGGACCGAGAATGGCCCAAGAAGGCCACCGCCACCTCCACCTGCCCACATGAGTTTGCCTACACGAGAGACTCAGACTACTTCACCTCCGCCCCTTGGTGATTGGCCCCGGTTAGACGCGACTACACGTCCTCGAAAAAAGCGCTACCCACGTTCTGTCCCGCCTGCCCCTCATATGCCCGAACCTTTGTTTGCTATACCGCACCCACCTCGATCACGGTTCCAATCAACACCTCATACCGCAAGATCACATACTCCCGCTCCCGTTGAGATATCGACACCGACGAGACCACTGCGGATATCAACCAAGCAAGGAAGGTCGCCTGGTCGCGACCGTTCTGCTGGCTTGGGTTCTGAGCCAAGGAATCTGCCTGTTGATCGTCGACCACCACCACTAGACTTGTCGAATATTACTGTGCATCGTGCGCGACGTTCATGATTTTGCTGGTTCTCTTTTTTTTTCCCCTTCTTCCTGTTGTATTAATGTCAATTCCTTCTTTATCGTTACACCAAAATACCATTCAAGTTGTGGTAGATGTATTAATAGTGTATAAGATTACATTTCATGTAGACATTGCTGGGCAAATCGACTAGAACACACGGCATCTCACAGTATTCCATCAGAAATTTCATTACGGTAAACATTGACATTGTGCGATTTTTTGTATACATAGTCTATAACATTTTCAAGGGTTGCTTTCATGGAAGGTTGTGTTAGTAGTACCCGATTCTCCTTTCCCTAGCAAAAGGGAGAATCGAGTAGAGTGCCTCTGTTCTTCGGGCTGAAAGTTGGAAACGATAATTGCACCAATTATGTAGTAGCCCGTGGATGTATGCGTTGAGTGATTGGAAAAAACTCAACAGCTTATCTGTGTTCATTTCCCTTGGAATTGCTTTGCCCTTCATCCGATCTCTATGCTGGATATGTGAACTGGATAACACTGAGCTTTCGCAACTTACAACGAAAGAGCTGTCAGAGCAAAAAGAAACATCAAGCATTATGATATAAACGTGAGTTACTCTATGAGCAATCGCCTGCTCTTGTAGGACTCGATGAGAACGCGGTACTTCTCTGCCTCTGTTGTCATCCCACATTCTGAACAGATGGTGGAGATCGTTATCAAGAGCGATTCAACCTGAGGCAAACCATGCAAACCCTCCTTGATTAGATCTTGCTCAAATAGTAATATCGCCTCGAGATCGAGTCTAGTCAACCGGTCGTCTTTCTCGAGCAAGCCATTGAAAAATTTTATCCCGGAAAAGAAAGTCTTTCGAAGGGTGTCTGATTTGGGCGTCGCGTTGACACAAGCTGGACATTTGCAGGTGAAGCCGTAGGGTGCGAGATACGCTTGTCGTTCCGAGGCGGATTCGTCAAGGGGACAGTAGGAATGAAAAAGTTGTTGACCCGCACTGATGTCTCGGGTCGCGCAGAACTGGACTGAGAAGGAAGCAAGTTTGAAATTTTGAGACACATTTGGCATACAGCTAAAACAACGAACACGTTGAAGTGAAGCTTTTGGGGCCAGATGGAAGAAGTACATGCCTGTGGTTGATGCGAGAAGCTACTTTGCAAATGGCAGAGTACCAATGCGACCCTGCATCACCAAATATTAAGTTTCGAAGGGCATATCCATTCGTCCTCATGATGCCATAGAGCGGACCACTCCCATCGTCTTGATGACTGTTAGGAAGTGTTCTGTAAGAGGCCTGGTCGTCGTTGGTCATACGTCCCAATGCGGCCTCAAGAGTACGCTCAAAATCAGCCATTATGATTTGTCGATGCTGTTTAGGCGTAAAATTTTGAGGGATTTCAGAGGTCGCCATGGCAGGGGTGGAAACAAGGAGAGGACGCTCAGAGAAAATAAGTTCGCCACGCTTGATGTTACGTTTGGCGAAGATGCCAAGACCCATATCTGGAGTAGATCTTATTTCGTATAGGTCTGGATGACGAGGTTTTGGGATGCGGGCTGGGTAGCCTGGAGCGTTCAGGACCTTTTCTTCAACTCCTAGGACGATCCACACGCTTTGACCATCATCATCAGCAGGTTGAGGGACAGTGATGCACCGGCAGATGGGTTGATTCTTGCTGCTGATGCTTAGAGCTAGACAACACAATGATTGGTTACTGTAATAATGTTCTTGGCAGTAAATTTTCACCTTTCATCTGTTCATCGTGAGGAATAGACGGCCGACCTCCATTAAGATGAGTGTGTTATCTATACAGTTGGATAATGGTGCAATACCTTGGATAACGTCTTTGGATTTCAACGCTGAATGTCTTGGTTCACTGGTGCGCCCTTCTTCACTCCGTTTCCCGGATGCCTTCTTCTCATTTGGTTTAAGTAAGAAACCCCGTTTCATATCGACTGGATCCAAGGCTATTGGGGAGTGGAATTTGAAAGTATTACTATATTAGGCTTATTACTCGGACTGCTGCACCCGCCTGAGAGGTCTCACCACACTTCGCAGATGCAAACGAGACTGCCTGATCTTCCATTTCCCTGCAAAGGGATCTTTTCAGACCCGAATGACTCCAGGAGCTCTCATGAGTCCAAACCTCGAGCATTTCCCAGGACGGACTTGTGTGCTCTTGAAAAATGGACATCCTTCAACCTTGACATTGACAATGCGATCCATTCCGCGATGCAAGAAAAGGGGTTGCCTCAGAATATGCAATGCACCGTCGGGATTCTCTATGATGAGGCCACACAGGTGTGGTGTGAAGAAGAAATCCGAAGTCATGCCTCTGGAGAGTTACACAAAGCAGTACAAGATGTCTTGAAGCTTCTCGGCATCAAAGGGGCATTCCGAGTTCCTGGTGGTGGGAATCGTGGTCTTATTGGTGCCCCGGACTTTTCTTGGGTTTCGACTGGTGATGGGCATCCAAAATTGGTGGTACAGTGCTTCACATGCCTTGTACTAACTGTAGGCTCACATTTTCCATTTAGGCCGAATACAAGCCAGACTGGGTTTCTATGCTACAGGATTTGCGCAGGGCCTTTGCAAAAAAAATCTTTCGCACACGAGATGAAAAACAATCCTTTGAGGCTTTAGAACAAATCTATGGGTATATGACTTTCAACAACCTCCGATATGGCATTTTGACTAACTGGACAAATACCTGGGCCTTACGACACATTGAAACGAATGGTCGCAAAATGCTCCAATGTGCAGGTCCTTTCACTGTTGCATCACAACCCTCCATCCTTAAAGTCTTTGTCGGAATGGTGCTGTTTGCTGAAAAGGATTGGTTCTATGCATCACCAACCCCTTACATCCCTCCTCCATCTTGCTTTTTCAGTTCGGCTTCGTCAGCCCTTAAAGAGCAGAAGAAGGCTATTCATCTGGCCAGAACATACCAAGTCAAACCTCGGAGTAAAACATATGAGCTATTGCCACTGGATTTCCGCCTTTGCAACTTTATACTCAGTTCAGCTCGTCCTACAGAAACTGGATGTATTGTGCGAACAGAACTTCATCAAGAATCTTTGAATAGACTGCCTTTGTCAGCCATATGCAAGATTGTTGATGCTTTGCGATATCCCACTCCCTCTATCATGCTCCAGGCTGAAGCGAACAATTATGCTGCCCTTCACCCTTCAAGGTGTTGCGATTCCCAGAGTCTTTGGCTTTTATAGTGTGTGGGGAATTCTCCACGTCCTCGCACTTGAACCTGTGGGGGAATCAATCCAAAGTCAACAACTCACTCCAGGCCTACGTCAAAAAATGAAGGCAGCACTCGGCCACATTCATGAGGCTGGGTATGTGCATGGTGATATCTCACTTGGCAACTTTTGTCGAAGAGATGGTGGAATGGTTTTCATTGTTGATTTAGAGAAATGTCGACAAAGTACCAACAAGTCTGAGATGGATGAAGAGGAAATATTGATTGACCTTCTATAACATGTAGTTGTATATCAAGTCCCTGGACTTCTTCAGAGCGATGAGTACTTGCAACGTAAAATCTATAAGTAAAGAATCAAAATAGATTGTGTCCGACTATGACCCTTGATAAAAGTACGGCCAGTATCGGCGTTATTTTTGGAAGAGCCACAACAATGGCGCTTTGCACACTACTCCGACATTGTTCTTTTGTGTTTGGCAACCGCAACGCTATGCACATGCGCCATCATCTCATAAACCAAGCGCTTCCCCAGTTCCCAGTCATTCCCCCCCGTCACTGGTGATCAAGAGGGACTTGGTCGTCTATTTTATTCTTACCTTGGACGTTCTCGCTGGTCGTTTCATATTTATCTTTTCTACGGATCTTTTGACCGTCTTTTCAATGCCTCGCCTATGTATAGACTCCAATGCTACCCTTAAAAACACCATATCGAACGATCTGATGACACGCAATGCATTTCTCATCTCTCGTCTCGTTCTTCTAGGTGAGCTTTTATAATGCGCTGGACTGAACTCAAAATTTCAACTTACACTAGCGCTGTTCACCCACCTCGCGTTCCTTTCGCTGATTTTCGCATCTTGGAACATCAGTGCGACGTTGTACACCAGTGAGTGAAAACGAAACTTATTCTGAATTGGTTAAAAACATTCACTTTAGCTTCTGGAACGTCCATTTTTATAATTTTCGAAAGCTGCTTGGTTTTCTTTTTCGTGGCATTGTGAGTTCTTTTAACCTCTTTACATTCTTCATCTGATATATTTGTAGTGCTGTGGCAGATTTCTTTCTTCCAAGACTGAAGACATCGAAAATCATGTTAGAATGTGGTTGCGTCGGGGTTTTAAGCGTATTCCATATAGGTCTGTATTTTACTTTTTTATGAAAAGTTTCTGTAGTCCGAATCCTTTTGACAGCGTCGGCCATTAACGTGTCCGTTAATTCTTTTGCTTCTGCATGTCATCTGGCTTGTAGGTGTCCCATAACTATAATTCGTCGTCATGGACTCACTTTGGTTTTTCGTTGATAGCTTCATGGAGCATCTGCGCATCCGCTTCTCTATTGATGCCCCTGACGTGGCTAAACAGCATTCTTTGTATGTCTATGACCTATATCTCATCTTCTTTTCGTGTTGATATTTGTGTTTCCAGTCTTCGGATATTTTCTGTTTCTTTTCGTGGCAACCATGGCTCATAAAGCACTATACCCTCATATCTGGACACGATCTCTTCATGACGTCGAGTGGTTCGGACAGCCCCCTGAACTTCCTTTGAACGAGAAAGATATAAATCCGTTTTTCAACCACTACGAAAAGATCGAGTCCACCGCTGCTCGTAAGAAGCACTATTGCCGTGACTCCGTCGAAGAGCTGGCACCTTGGACCCTACCAACTTTCCGTCGTGGAGTAGATCCGCCTTTTGCGAGAAAACCCAGTCAAGAGAGCAAGACCACTTCTCCATTCGAGAAGCTCTCGCCTCTCCCTCCTATACTCTCTCTGTCCATTCCTAACCCAAGCGCTACGCCTGGCATGTTCAGAGGGACCACTTCCGGCTCGCGCTTCGTTGAAAAGTTCCGCGATTCGATGGTACTGGCTCGGCCAGAGAGTCCGAGACAATACGTGAACCATTATCATACTACGAGGACAGACCCGACTTCGTTTCCTCGTTCGGTGGAGGATATGGATCAGCCGATTCCGCTTCCGAAGATGTCGGAATGGATTAGGGCGGACGCGTTGCAGTTGAATCTAACTGGGAACATCAAGAAGCAGAGCGGAAGTAATGTTTGGATTCAGTAAAACACTTTGGGATAGCATACGGGACATTGATGCCAGTAGGCTCCTACGTATCATAGCTAGATACTCCTTGTAATTAGATTAAATCGTGTAAATACGACCGTTGAAACGAATTTACAGAGGCTAGATAAACTAAGCCGGGGCACATTGGCTGATCCTCTTTTTGAGCAAGAAGTTTTCTTGCTCAAGCTCTGCCAATCTAACCTTGGTTTCAAGAAGTTCTCCTTTGGCTTCTGCCAGTTCCTCAGCAGTTGCTGCTTGTAGCTCACCAGCTCCTACAGCTACACCTGGAATTGTATTAACGTCTTTGATTAATCAAAGAATAACCGAGAAAATCACCTCCGACTAGTTTGACCAACCTCCATAAACGAAGAACAATAAGCAATCCAGCAAGTTCTCTCTCTTTTCCTCTCAGTATGATTTCCAAAACGAAAGTTGTGACGATGATCAACGCGTCAAACGCGTGTAAACCGGCATGTGTAACGGGACCAAATGGGTTCAAAAACTGGGGGCCGAAAGCCACAAGTGATAAGGGTATTTCGATTAGAAAGACGGAAGTGATAGCGAGAGAGATGTGGGATAGGACGAGGAGCCAGGTTGGGCTTGAGTCTGAGCTTGGAGGTGAGCATGTTGGGGAGAGGAAGCTGTAGGCTAGGTCGGCGAGGACGCAGATGGCGTCAATGGTGATCTAGTTTCATTATTTAAAACAACTTTTAAAAAAGTGATTAAAACGAAACGTCATACCAGAGCAATAATAGTCTTGTGTAGACCTTGACTCTCGAGGATGTCGGCGAGTCTTCCTTGTGATTTGTGGTATGTTGACGATGGGGTAACGACATGCTCGTTTGTGGTAGTGTTATGTGTTGGAAGAAGCAACTCTCGTTCTGACATTTGGTTTCAAGATATTATGACTGTGGACTTTGTGATAGTCGATTGATGAGGGCTGTGGCCTTGGCCGTGACACTGAAGGCATGCCTGCCATGAGGCCAAGATAACATTCTTACAATGTGACAATTCACAGATAATCCGTTACGTCACTGATGCGGTAAAGTAGCCTGAGCCTCATCCTCCCAAAAACACAACACGTTGATATGAATTTCTTTCCATTTGTTCACACTTCCAGACAATTTCTGCGACCTGGATCTTACTATGGTTTCCAACAACTGTTCTCGGGATACCCAATGTCCGTCGTTAGAGCTCAAGGCCCTGTGAAACTCCGTCATACTTTCATCGGCCTCGGTCCTTCTCTTTCTCGAACTGTGGCGCAGAAAGAAGTCGATGCGGGTGCAAAGAAAGCTTTTCCGTGGCTGATGAGGGGATTGACTGTGACCGGTCTTGGCCTTGGCCTTGCGAGTTTCAATCGACCACCTATCCTTTGCGATAGTAAGTTTTTCTACAACTATGCAGTAGTTTGCTGACATTCGTCATTTTCAAAAGGTCCATCCAAATCAAACGCGACTGACACCCAAGATTTCGGAGCGCCCAATTTTCCTCCTCCACCATCGTCTGTGTCTCTTTATGAACTCGGTTTTGGTACTGTCGCCGGGATTTGCGCGGGAGTGTTCGTCAAGAAAGGTGCCAAAATGGCTGCTTGGTTCCTAGGCGGAATATTTGTCCTTCTCCAGGTAAAGTATCGTCATGATCATCGTTCACATCCCCACTCACAGTCCGGTTTTAGTATCTGAACTCTGCCTCTGTTGTTCGTGTGGATTGGAAACGGGTCGCACATAAATTTGAAGACCTCTTTTATACGACGGACTCTGCTTCGGGTGCTAGGAGACCTCCTAATGTTTTCTCTGTGTGGAATTGGCTCATTGAATTTTTGACTGCTGATTTTCAGCCTCGCGCGTCGTTTATTGCTGGGTTTGCGCTTGGTTTACGAATCGGTTGATAAACCGAGAAAACACTATATTACATGTACCTTGAATTGTAGCGCGGGTAATCGGCCCGGAGAAATCCCATCAATTGTTTTTTTTTTGATGAACTGCTTCCACTCTCATTTAATTGATAGGAAAAAAAAAGACCATGGGTCGCCGTGCAAAGAATAAACAACCAGCACCCGAACCCCTGGAACCAACAACACCATCCAATAAAAAATTAGGCAAGCGGAAGGCTGAAGTCGATGAAGACGACGCCAAGTCTAGCCAACGTCCGACGAAAAAACTCAAGGATCTCAACGGAAAGAGGAAAGAAAAATTAACCTCAAGCGTCAAGCGTTCCGATATTGGGAATAGGGAGGAGCAATTGGAATCTGATGGCTCTGGGTGGGAGGACGTTGACGATTTGGGGACCCATTCCATGTTGGTGGGGTTGTGTTCTGGATTTCGAAAAGAATACTGAATGGCTTTTTTTTTTGGTCAGGTCTCTTTTTAAGAACAGTGACGAGGGTGAAGGTGATGGTGCACTTGAAGGAAACCTTGAAGATCTTGATTTTGATGAGGAAGAGTGAGTCTGTAGTGCAACCCCCCCATCTACAGTACCAGAATTCTTACAATTCCTTCTTGCAGTGATGACTCTCTACCTGGCTCCGCACAAGAATTTGATTTTGGATCGGGTGACGAAGAAGAGCCGCCGTTGCCTCCTACAAAACCGAAAAAGTCGAAACAAATCGAGCGTCCAAAGAAAATTATCCCAACCGCTTCTTCTAACGACGATTCCTCTTCCTCATCGTCGAGTGACGATGATGACGCGCCTGTGACAATGGCCAACATGGCCCAACGCTCACGGAAACTAGAGGTTTTGGCGGCAGAAGAGGCAGCACTCGCTCAAGAAGAGCTGAAAGCATCTGCCTTTGTCGATGGCGAGGAAGAAGACGAAGACGTTGATATGAGCGGCAATGAGGACGTGAATGGAGATGTGACTGTTGAGCTTTTCCATTTGCCTACGGCAGAAGAAAGGGAGGATGAGAAGACGAAGGGCGGACCAGATCTGCAAACGGTCCAGAGGAGAATGAGAGAGTGCGTGAGGATTTTGTCAAAGTTCAAGAAGAGGGCAGAGCAGGGCCGGTGAGTGCTCTTCATCATCATTTCAACCCCCTTCAAGAAGTCTAAACGCTTTCAGGTCGCGTTCCGAGTATATTTCACAACTAGTTTCGGACATCGCCAGCTATTATGGCTACAACGAATTTTTAGCAGAGAAATTATTCCAGTTATTCTCAGTCAATGAGGTAACTCGACCGCTCAATCAAGTTGGTAAGACATATAGCTGAATATTGTCAATAGGCTATCGAATTCTTCGAGGCAAACGAAGTATCTCGTCCTGTCACCATCCGAACCAATACCTTGCGGACTCGCCGGCGTGATCTAGCCCAAGCACTCGTCAACCGCGGTGTCAGTCTCGAGCCAATCGGAAAGTGGACCAACGTCGGCCTGCAAGTCTTCGAGAGTAGCGTACCCATCGGTGCTACCCCAGAATATCTCGCAGGACACTACATGCTACAAGCTGCGTCCTCCTTCCTCCCTGTCATCGCGCTCTCTCCGCAGCCTCACGAGCGCGTGCTAGATATGGCTTCTGCGCCTGGTGGCAAGACAACGCATATGGCCGCGCTCATGCAGAATACAGGTGCGGTGTTTGCGAATGATACGAATAAGGCTCGGACGAAAAGCTTGTCGGCAAATGTTCATCGGCTTGGCTGTAAGAACGTCGTTGTTTGTTCTTATGATGGGAGGGAGTTTCCGAAGGTTATGGGAGGGTTTGATAGGGTTCTGTTGGATGCGCCGTGTAGTGGTACGGGCGTCATTAGCAAGGATCCTGGTGTGAAGATTAACAAGGTGTGTAATGTGGACGACCTACGACCGTCGTCGATGCTAAACTTGATTAACCTAGTCGGAGCGTGACTTCACGCTCTTATCCCATCTGCAAAAGCAACTCATTCTCTGTGCCATCGATAGCGTAGGCCCCGACTCTAAAACGGGCGGCTACCTAGTCTACTCAACTTGTTCCGTCACCATCGACGAGAACGAAGCTGTTGTTGACTATGCGCTCAAGAAGCGTCCAAACATAAAGCTCGTAGAGACCGGTCTCGAGTTTGGTCGAGAAGGGTTCACGCGATATCGTGGAAAGGCGTTCCATCCCAGCGTTGCTTTGACGAGGAGATTCTACCCGCATGTGCACAATATGGATGGGTTCTTTGTGGCGAAGTTCAAGGTCGAGAAGAGGGCGAAAGTGAAGGATGACAATGAGAGTCGGGCTGTTGTAAATGTAGACGACGATTTTTTGGGAAATGTGGATGGAAAGACGGAGGCTACTACTACTACTAAATTTGATGAAGACGAAGATCGGCCATATCTTGAAGGTAGTTTTCTTCCGATGGGTGATAATTTTTTGAGCTAATGCCTTTTTCTTTTCACAGAGGCGAAAAGGAGGCGTATGAAAGCCAAGGGTTTACGTCCTCCCCCACGGACAAAAGTTATAGCGCAATAGCACCAGGTTTTTTGTCGTTGTCAAGTGCAGTTATATTTTGGTAACATCTGCTTATTGCCAATAACTTTGAATCATTTTATTGAAAAAACGGAATTGTGCGGGTCCTTTGTCCTCTCCGACACGCGCCTCTGGCGTGGCCTCTAACTTTGTACTCGCCGTGGTCCTGCTTTCATTGATTCTGGCTCTGAGTCTGAGAGCAGGTTAAAGGAGGCCCAAGAATAATTTGAGAGTCGGCTCCTGTATGAAGACCATGCAGTATTAGTATCGAGACAACTGCTACTGCCCCGAAGATGGCAAGCGGTCCATTGAACTTCATAAATTCTTATGACTGCATCTTTTTTGGCAAAGCAAAGAAGAGAAAAAGGAGATGTTCAAATTTTCAAACCTTTATTCTGACGCGTTTATGACCTCTTCAAGCCGAGGCCCTCGTATCAGATTGATTAGAACCCCCCTAAG